>Ga0315295_10005378_pt1 | contig 10926 bp, 9 predicted proteins | sample YL17G14_0_MG_FD_204453 | JGI IMG/M metagenome (GOLD analysis project Ga0315295, IMG submission 204453) | Sediment microbial communities from Yellowstone Lake, YNP, Wyoming, USA - YL17G14_0 | ecosystem: Environmental > Aquatic > Freshwater > Lake > Sediment | place: USA: Wyoming | collected...
ATGACCAGATTCGCATTGATGTTGCCTATTCAAAAGCGAATGTCAAGATCTTTGCGACCCATGGAGGAATCAGCGTTGGGAAAGACGGTGCAAGTCATCAAATGATCGAGGATCTCACGTTGATGCGAGTGCTCCCTAACATGACCGTTCTTGCACCAAGTGATGCAGCGCAGACAAGACGGATAGTCGAGCTGATGGCAGCAACCGAAGGGCCGATGTATGCTCGAATCGGACGCGCAAACGCATCAGTCCTTTATAAAAAAGAAGACCTCAAGGACCTTAAGATAGGAGAGGGAATTATCGTCAAAGATGGATCGGATGTCAGTATCATTGCATGTGGTACGATGGTGAATCAGGCAGTAGACGCACATGAAAAATTATTGCAAGATGGGGTGTCAGCTCGTGTGGTTGATATGCATACCATTAAACCTCTTGATGAAAGACTTGTAATAAAATGCGCTAGAGAAACTAACACAATTTTAACCGTAGAAGAACATTCAGTAATTGGAGGTTTAGGGGGTGCTGTCAGCGAGGTTCTTGCAGAAAGCGGTTCGTCAACAAAGTTTAAACGGATGGGTGTTCAAGATATGTTCTGTGAATCAGGAGAACCTGAAGAACTCTTTGAAAAATATGGATTAAGTACATCTCATATTGTGAATAACGTAAAAAAACTCATTAGATAGGCATCAAATACAGTTTTATAGACAATTCGATGTTTGATTTTTCATCTTTTTTATGTACGATACAGTAACAGGTTTTTCATATCCGTAAGATTCCTTAATAATGTCTTCCCTTATCTTCTAAGAGAACTTATACTCGGAGAAGTAACAATCCATCACATGTGTAGTGATGATTTCATCGCTGTTGCAGATCCAATATTTCATTTTAATACACTTATATAGAATGTGATCCTGCATCAATTAACTTTTAATACTTTTACATTTATATTTATATTATAGTCTGAATTAAATGACGAGAGAGAACTTTCCTTCATTTATTCCTGCAGAAAAAATAATTCCAGAACTCACGATTAAAGCGATACTTGTAGGGGTATTTCTTGCTATTGTTCTAGGAGCAGCAAACGCGTACCTTGGACTTTATGCAGGCATGACAGTGTCTGCTATCATCCCTGGCGTAGTCATGGCTCTTGCATTGATGAAACCTTTTAAACCAACGATTCTTGAAGTAAATATCGCAACTATGGGTGCATCTGCAGGGGAATGTATCGCAGCAGGGGTTATTTTTACTATCCCTGCGCTTATTTTAGTAGGAGCATGGACTGAGATACACTATCTAGAAACAACATTCATTTCACTCATCGGAGGAATTCTCGGTGTTCTCTGGATGGTACCTCTTCGACGAGCACTCGTCGTTAAGACAAATCTACCATTCCCTGAAGGAATCGCTGTAGCAGCAGTTCTGACGACAACAGTCGGTGGACAACAAGTCGGGAAAAAAGAACGTGTGAGCGGCATCTGGCTTACTGTTGGCGCTCTAATTGCAGCACTATTCAAATTCGGACAACTCTCACTCAATCTCTTTCGAGATACCATCGATGGCATAGTCAGCATCGGTAAATACGCGATTTTTGGAGAAAAACATGAAGCATGGTTCTACGGCGGAACCACTTTGTCCCCTGCACTTCTTGCCGTAGGATGGATCATCGGACCACGGATCTCGTCATATGTACTCGTAGGAGGATTACTCGGTTGGGTTATTATTACACCTCTTCTCATCCTCGTTACAGGACTCCCATCCCCAACACCAGAATACACAGGATTAGGAAACATCATTGGCGGGTTTTATACAATTTGGGGGGAACAAGTACGATATATTGGAGTCGGAGCAATGCTCATCGGTGGGCTCTGGGCAGTGTACTCTATCCGAACAAACCTTGTCGACAGTGTCAAAGAAACAGTAATGGGATTACGAAAACAGGGATATAAAAAACAAAAACGCACCGAACAAGATATGAACTACAAACTCGTCTTTATAGCAATCGGGGTAATGGTATTACCGATTTTTGTGTTATACCAACTACTCTCTGGATTAATGGGGATTTCGATTATTATGGCGATTCTTACCATTTTTCTTGCATTCATCGCTAGTGCACTGGCAGGATACCTTACCGGTCTTGTCGGCTCCTCCAACTGCCCTATATCAGGAGTGACAGTTACCGTTCTTATCATTGTCAGCTTACTTATGCTTGGTCTAGGGGCGACAGGACCACAAGGAATGGCGATCGTCATTTTCATCTCCGCAGTCGTCTGCATAGGCGGATCAATCTCTGGAGACCTCCTGCAAACCATGGCATCTGGTCAAATGATTGGAGCGACACCAAAAAAACTGCAGATCTCGATGATCTTAGGTGTAGTTGCAATCTCTTCAGTGGTCGGAATCGTTATCAGTGTATTACACCAGGCATTTACTATTGGCAGCACGAAACTTCCTGCACCACAAGCATTCCTTATGAAAGGAATCGTGCAAGGAATTCTAGGCGGAAGTATGCTCTGGCCATATGTGGTCGCCGGTGCAGTACTCGCATTAATCTTAATCCTTATCGAACTACCGGTTCTTCCAGTTGCGATAGGAATCTATCTTCCATTTACTCTTTCATTACCGATCTTCCTCGGTGGAGGTATACGCCACATAACTGATATTTTCCTAAAGAAGAAATATGGCAGTGCAGAGGAAGAACTCAGTGACTGGGAACTCGCCATCAAACAGAAAGGAATCACACCAAAGGAAAAAGCAATACGTACTGGCCTTTTATTTACTGCAGGTCTTGTCGCTGGTGAAGCTTTAATGGGCGTAATCGTCGCCGTCCTTATTGTACTAGGGATTCAATTTGCATTCTTTGAAATCGCACCGTGGTGGCCAGGATTTCTCGTGTTTATATACATCGGTGTAATGCTCACATACATTCCCATACGAGAAATAGTATCTACCAAAAAAATATTGAAATAATGACATTATTTAATAGAGATTATTGGAGTACTATAAAAAACCCTAACTGTAAATTTGGTATCAGCGAGATCACAGAGGTATAACTAATTTACCGGCTATTAACACCATTTGTTGTTTTTCAGTTTGATATGAATTTAACGGTTTAACTTCAATCGTAACTCTTAACTTTCCTAACCATATGAGTTGGTAGCTACATTGTATTGATGTGGAAGATTTTGCTTCTATAAATTGAATACTCCCATTCCCCACTTCTCTTTTTAATATTTTTGAAGGGCCCCATTCAATAATCATTGTCCAATTGAGATAAGAAACATTCAAGGTTCCCTTATTTTTTACCACAGCTAAAATTCCTATTGAAGGTTGAATGGTAATTTCAATAGATGATGGGGGGGTTTCAATAACTTTAACTGTTGTATTATCAAAAGCTTTCTGACTAGGTTTTGAACTATCGCTTACAATTAAGGTGACGTTATAGGTTCCAATATTGTTATATTTCCAATTTGGGGAATAGTGGACATTTGAAGTATTGCCATCACCGAAATGCCAGGTCCAGTCTGAATACGGCAGTTGTCCCCCTGTTACGCTACCATGAAATTGTACTCCATATAATATGTTCCATGACCAAGCAATCTCATAAGGCCCACCAGCATCACAAATTAAATCACCGGAGTCACCATATATCTCTATATCGTCTATGCTAAATTCTTGAGCATCGGCATCTGTTATATTATTAGAATAATACCAAAAACCAATCTTAACATTCGATATGTGAGAATAAGTTGAAAGATCTATTTCACCGGAATCCTGCCACGTCCAACTAATAAAAGGGACCTCAAAATTATCCTCATTCCACATTATCGTCCAAGTTTTTCCATCATCAAGAGATATACTCACGGTCAAATCAATCACATCAGTCCATACTGCTGTTAAATGGCTTGTATACCAAAAAAAACGCAGGTTAATCACATCATATTTACTAAAATTTAGGGAAGGAGTAATAAGCCATTCATTTTGGAGACCTTCGTAGTCCAGACGATGAACTGTAGCGCAGTAGGGATCGATATATGGATCCGTATCGTCAATATACCACGTTGCATTCTTTGCGGTAATTTTATGTACCCATTGACCTAAATCAGGATCAACAGGTGGTATAATTCCATCACTAAAATCTTCCTTAAGTATTGTTTCATGACTATTAAGAGACAAAGGGAACACTGATGATGAATATGATCCTTCGTCACCGATTTGATTAGTGTTGATTTCTGGATAAATAGAGGCATTTGACTGAACGGATATATTCGAACAAAAAAGCACTATAGTAAGTAGTACGATACTGATTATTTTTAAGGAATTATTTTTTTTCAAATCTTATATCCGTCCTATGCTCGTTTTCCTATTCTTTCGAATACTCTTATATAATTTAAATCTTTTGGACAAAATATTTTACAAAGGATAGTAATGAAATAATGACCTACCCATCACCACTATAACTCTATCACATCAATCTCTGATGCCGATTTCACTCACAGAAAAAACGGCCTCTCCTTCAGGGAGATGCGGGGAATCAATTAGTCTTGCGATTCGCTTCCCACCTTTACTTTTGCGTAAATAGAGCCGAAACGTTGCGGTATGCCCGACAATGTGTCCACCAATCGGTCGTGTTGGATCGCCAAAGAACGCATCTGGTTTCGCAGCAACCTGATTGGTTACTAAGACAACACCATTATTAAGATCGCTCCATCTCAGGAGATCATGCATATGTTTATTCAGTTTCTGCTGTCGATCTGCAAGTGCACCTCTGCCGACATATTCTGCACGGAACTGGCTGGTGAGAGAATCAACAATTAACAATCTTGGAGAAAATTCTTTGGAAAGTTCCTTAACCTTTTCCACTAGTAACATCTGATGACTGGAGTTATATGCACGAGCAACATGAATTTTATTTAACACTTCATCTGTATCAAGCTCGTATGCCTCTGCCATCTGGATGATCCGATTTGGTCGAAATGTGTTTTCTGTGTCTATGTAAAAGACATGACTATCTAATCCACCTTTTTCTTTGGGGAGTTGCGCATTCACACACATCTGATGCACCAGTTGAGTTTTTCCCGACCCATATTCGCCGAACAACTCGGTGATTGCTTGGCTTTCAAATCCTTTTCCACCCATCAATTCATCAAATGTTTTAGATCCCGTAGTAATAGATCCAATTTTTGAACGACGCTCAAGCAACGCAGCTCCTGTCTCAAAACTACCTATATCTGCCTTCTTTCGTGCTGCTTGAATGATTTTCACAGCAGTCGGTTCACCAATCTCTGCAACTTCTACTAATTCCCTTGGTGACGAAACAGCGATATTCATAATATCAACATACCCTGCTTCAATCAACTTATCCGCAATTGCAGGACCAACACCCGGTAAATCACAGAGTGGTGACTCATTCACCTTGTCTTTTCCCATAAAATTTCCCTTTGTAAAGAGAAAAGAGAAAGATGTTTATAAAGATGTGCTCAAGGAAACCGAAAGTATAAGATAGCATCACCTAAAAAGTGTTTGTTTCATTTCGTTTAAAATTGTAAGAATTATTCAAAGCAAGGTAAAGTCTATCACAATCGAAAGTATTCTATATAATCATTTTCTCCTAATAAGAACACATTTAGAAATATTTTGAGATACATTAAAACCTCTAAGAAAATCGATGACTATTGTTAAAAACTATGAAAATCCTACTAAATATAAATATTTAAAAAACGATTGACATGAAATGGTTTTTACATGATTCGTTCAATCATTTCTAAGACAAATCCGCTATCATCAATAACGTAGCGTGCGATACCTATCTTTTTTGCGTAATTCCGCATTTTTTTTACGGAGAGATATCGTTCAAAGGATGACCCTTTTTGGATAACATCAAGCTCTAAAACAGCATCAGCGATTCCTTCCACTTTCCGCTCAAATAATTCTCCGTGGACTCCTTTAGTCATTACGATAAAAAGAGCACCTTTATTCTTGAGGTTATTCACTTTAATACCGTAAACAGTTTTAAGCACATCTTCTTGATTGCATTGGCTGAGAAAAAAATCGAGGGAGTTAATAATAATAATTCTATTCGGTGCAACATCTTTTGTTCTATTAGATAATATCGCTAAAAAATCTTCATTAGCTGTGGTTGTTGATGGCATCGCTGTTGATCCATACTCAATAAGTTCTTTAAGTTTCAATTTTGATCGTTGTTCATAAATACTGACTCGTTTCTGTTCACTTTTCAGAACATATGAATAGTATTTTTCTGAAATGTCGACAAAATCTATTTCTGGAATTACCCAATTAAACCTGCGCATGGTATCGAGAATTTCACCTTTTGTTTCTTCAGTGGTGATATATGTTACGATACCACCTGTTGCAATCTGTTTGACAAGAATCTCGGTACTGCTGCCCGGACTTCCCAGAAGAACGACAGTAAATCCACAGGGGATTCCACCCTCAAGCAATCGGTCTAACTTGTCGATTCCTGTCCCGATGAAACCTTCTTTTTTTTGAATAGTGGTGTCAACAAACGCTTCTCGTTCCATTATCTCAGGTGCCATTTTCTTTTTTTCAGGTAGTGAAAACACGTTTCACTTATTCATACTCAAATCTATCTTTCTCCGATACATGAGTCTTGGTTATGATTTCTGGATAATCTAATGTTTCTGAACCATTGCTTATGATATTCTCTTTAAATGATGTGCTGAGACACAATCCATGTTCGATTCCGTTGTTAATAAGTGATGCGACCGTGCTTTTTTTATACATTTGTTTAAGCGGATCTCGATTTATAAATATTGATTCAACATCTTTTGATATTTTCGTAAAAATAAATTCTGTTCCAGCAGTATTAATCACATCTTCCTCTGTTGTCTCTCGCCATTCTTTGATGATCCCTTCTAGCGATCTCTTTTTTACTCTAGAAACATCTAGTATCTTATCAAGCGTTTTACTATCCCGTATCATAGGGTCTGTGTTTCCGTATTTCATTTGAAGGCTTTCCAACGTTGATTGAACGAGGCTGCCACGCCACTCCGCGATTTGCTCCGTTTCAGATAAATTCCCTTCATAGAAAAAATCTGTATATGTTTTTTTTGTTATAGCTGGTTGTTCCATAGTTCCCCTTATTAATCAATAAATGAGTCACGCAAAACAATAATCTTATCGTTGAGTTGAATCAGTTTGTTCGAATCCATCTCTTCTTCAACGAGAATAGAAACAACATGGATATTTTCTGCCCTGCTTCTATTCATGATACGTGAAATAAATTCTCTGATAATCTCCGGATCGTTATAAATCATCAAGGCGCTAAGCGAATCGATAACTATGTACTTATCTATATCATATTTCTGACTTTTGAGACTGTTGATAATTTCTAGTATCAAATTTTCCAACATCACGGGGCTTTCAAGAAAAATGCAATTATTGGAATTATTCGATATACCAGCAGCACGGGAGATACAATCAATGAATTTAATATTAGGATATTGAGTGCTCTCTTTAAAGATCTTAGAAAGATAATCAAAGGTCTTGCTTACAGTGATAAATGTCCACATATCAGAGCTGTTTCTACACATGGAATTAAAAAGCGCCTCTAATAAGTCCATATGTCTGTTCTCAGGCACCTGGATTCCAACAGATTGATTCACCTGAATCGCAGCACACACACGTTCTCCAATACCTTCAATCACAGCGTCTACCATATTCTTCTCTCCTATTGTTTCAAGAGTGTTTCAAACTCAGTAGATTTTAACAAAGGTATCAACTCGATACCGCGTTGACCAGAAATATTCAATGCAAATTTTGTTCTCGAATGCGCCGTTCCTCGCATTTTAATAATTTGTAAGGTTCTTATGAGATCCCCTTTCCGTTCAACATCCCCTAGGAAAAGGATACCATCAGAAATAAATTCTTCAATCTCATATTGAGAAAATTTGAATGTCTGAGGTGGAACCTCAGAGGTAAGTAGCGTAGTACACTTCATTACCGCAAGAGATGTTCCGAGTTTGAAGATAAAATCCCTAATCATTTCTCGCGTTTGTAGCCGATAACAGAGAGCAGTAATTGAATCTATGACTAATCTTGTGACATCAAGCTCATCCGCGATGTCTTTTAAGACGTCCAGTAATGCTCCTGCATCTTCCACCGTATATTTCTCTGTATCTAAACCCAACCGTTCACTGATAATACGTAAATCAATAATGTTAACCATTCCTGACTCAATCAGTTTCTTGTCATAGAACGCAAATCCTTCTAGGTTCTTCGTGAGTTTAAATAACGGTTCGGTAATCGTGAAAAAGACGCCACGTTCCCCTTTTCTAGCTCCATTGAAAAGAAACTGCATACACATCGTTGTTTTTCCTGACCCACTACACCCGGTGACGAGAACGGTACTACCTACGGGAAAACCACCCGACATTTTCATATCAAGTTCTTCAATACCTGTACTACAGATTTCTTTTTTTACCGGCATAGTACTTTCTCCTCAACTTTTAATTGTTAGAGTGAATCTTTTCGCTGTTTGATATATATTGGTATGATATAAAACTTAAGGTTTGTTTTTTTATATTTTTCTTTTTTCCATGGAAAACTACTAAAACAAGAAAATATTCTGCATCTATTTGTTATTTAAACTATAGAGGTTTTTTATGACCATCCGGTGTACAAAATGTAAGAAACATGCAATTACATTTATTCGGTACAGCGGAATGCATCTTTGTAATAAACATTTTATTGAATTTGTCGAACGACGCGTAAAAAAGGATATTACAAAACAGGGAAAAACAAATGATGAAACAATCTTTGGTATTGCACTTTCCGGAGGAAAAGATAGTTCAGTCGTGTTACATCTCATGTATGAGATCTTCTCGAAGCGACCCAATATTACGCTGTATGCGATTACCGTTGATGAAGGAATTAGTGGGTATCGCGACAAAAGTATTCCAATTGCACAGAAAAATTGTAAAAAATTAGGCATTGAACACCATGTAATATCCTTTGAAGATGCGATAGGAAGAACCATGGATGAAATTGCTTCTCGTCATGATGAGTTAGGAGAATGCAGTTATTGCGGTGTGTTTCGTAGGTTTTGTCTAAACATTAAAACAAAGGAGCTCGGAGTGAATAAACTAGTCACTGGACATAATCTTGATGATATGGCACAGTCGATACTTATGAATTTTACCAATGGTGATATACAGAAACTTGCGCGTCTTGGTCCTCATACGAGGGTTCAACCAGGTCTTGTACCCCGGTTACTTCCATTGCGAACCATTCCTGAGAAAGAAAGTATGTTATATGCTATTGTGAAAAACATTGAATTTCATAATGCTGAATGCCCATATTCAATACGTGCGTTACGTGGTTCTTATCGAGAGATCATCAATAATCTTGAAGATAGCACGCCTGGGACGAGACATAGCATTTTGAATAGTTATGAGAGCATCAAGAAGTTGTTACTCGAGCAGTATCCTGCTACAAAACTTAATATCTGTCAGAACTGTGGTGAACCGACATCACAACAAACCTGTAAAACCTGCCTCTTGAAAAAAAGAATCATGTAGGATTATGGCTCATGTCTTACGTCAACAGTTAATGAACAAAATGAACCTAATCGTGCTTCAAGGAGATCTCCTTCTTTTATTTCTCCAACCCCCTCTGGTGTTCCAGTTAGGATAAGGTCTCCACGTTCCAAGGTCATAATTTTCGATATAAATGAAATAATACGCTCTATTGAATAGATCATTTGGTCAGTGTTTGCTTTTTGTGTTATTATACCATTAATTTTCAATTCTAGCTCAAGGTTCTGCGGGTTTTTTACTCTTTTTTTTAACACAGAATCACTAAGTGGTGTAAACGTATCAAATCCTTTGGCAATTGCCCAAGGCCATCCATTCTTTTTCGCAATTGATTGAATATCCCGAGCGGTGATATCAAGAGCTACAAGATACCCTAACACATGTTGAAGTGCTTTTTCTTCGGTAATATATCTCCCGCTTTTTCCGATAATAACACCAAGCTCAACCTCATGATGTAAACATTGTGACATGCGGGGAATAACGATTGTTCCGTGATTGAAAATGACGGAGCTTGCTGGTTTAAGAAAGAGTAACGGATCTTCTGTCACCGTGGTGTTCATTTCTCGTGCGTGTTCTTTATAGGTCCTTGCAAGGCAGATGATTTTTCCGACACGTACGCGTTTTGTATAATTCTGAAATCGATAGTTTTTCATATGAAAACAAAATATAAATTAGTGTTAATAGGTTTTGTGATACAACCTAACCTATCTATCAAACGTAAAAAGATAAATATTATAACCACACTTGATAATTACAATTTGTATTGAAGGTTATAAAAAACTTGGAGAGAGATTGATGAATAAAACATTGATAGTACTTGGTGCTGGAATCTGGGGTGTTATGCTTCTTTTACGTTTTGTTATACCCACGAACGCTGACTCAAATACAACAACATTACTGAATATCATAGAAATCGTAGCATTCATTATTACAGTTGCGGGTATTGTCAAACGAAATTAAAATACGATCATAACACGTCATCCCTAAATTATCCTTTTTTTTTTTATTTATCGATTTCAGGTAATTTTCCATTATTTTTTTTTGTCTTAGAACGGTAAAAATGGTTTTCGGTAACACACGTACAGAACCTGGGTAATAGGTGTACAACAACTCCTTAATAAGTAAAGTGACAGAAGATTATTCACGGTGAGAAAAGATGAATAACTTGTTTGTGAAGGCGTTGAGAAACGGATTTGACATGACCAAAGAAGATGCGACAGCGCTCGCCCAAACTGTTCAGAAGGTATTCAAGAGATCGAAAGAAGTTGAAGACATGTCTCTTCATAAAGATATCCGCTCGATATTCATTGATTTACATCAGAAAAACTTACTCGGCCTACGGAGAGAGGAGTTA
>Ga0315295_10005382_pt1 | contig 10924 bp, 10 predicted proteins | sample YL17G14_0_MG_FD_204453 | JGI IMG/M metagenome (GOLD analysis project Ga0315295, IMG submission 204453) | Sediment microbial communities from Yellowstone Lake, YNP, Wyoming, USA - YL17G14_0 | ecosystem: Environmental > Aquatic > Freshwater > Lake > Sediment | place: USA: Wyoming | collected...
GGATGGACACGGTTTGGGTTTCCATTATTTTACCAGTCGGATGCGCTGGAAGTCTTGGACATGCTGACACGGTTCGGGGTCAAAGATGCAAGGATGAAGAAGGCTCTTGACCTTGTTACATCAAAGCAGAACGATGAGGGAAGGTGGAGACTCGAGAATTCCTTCAACGGTAAGATGTGGGCAAATATCGAGGAGAAGGGAAAGCCCTCCAAGTGGATTACACTCAAGGCAATAAGAGTTTTGAAGAGATATTATTCTTGAGGAAACCAAAACCTTTATAACCTCCCTGCCGGATTGCCCCCATGGAAAAAATCCCCCCGGCCATTCAACATGAGATAAATCAATTTCAGCAGTTAGAACAGCAGTACCAGATGATTCTGGGGCAGAAGCAGAGGGTCACCCTCGACCTGAAAGAAACCGAGATGGCGATTTCCGAGCTTGAAAAAAATCCCTCAGTCGTCTACAAGAGCGTCGGTTCCATACTCGTCGTCGCCTCCATCGATGATGTGAAAAAAGAGCTCACCGAGAAAAAGGAAACACTCACCGTGCGCCTCCAGACGCTTGAAAGACAGGAAAAGAGACTGCTCGACAAACTCAAGGAAATGCAGGCCAAAATCCAGGGTATGCTCGGGGGACCGACCGCCGAATAGATTAGAACAATTTTATTTTTGGAAAGGCATCTAACCCACCCGGAACATGCCTCCCACCTTCTCCCCCAAGACCCTGTTTATGAGCACCATGAAAAACATGGTGATGAGTATCATCACAGAACCCAGCGCCGCGGCATCCCCCAACCCACCGCCACCTTCCACATACCCGAAAATCTTGAGGGTCATGGGCATGACGCTTGGAGGAGAGAGGAATACGGTGGTCGAGAGTTCAGTCATGACATTTACAAATGTGAGCATGCCGCCCGCAATCACCCCTATGAGTATCAACGGGAGCGTTATCTTCCTGAACGTGTAGAACCGTGTTCCACCGAGGTTTTCGGATGCTTCTTCAATTGTCTTATCCACAGAAAGCAAAGATGCGTAGGAAGCCCTCACGCTGTAGGGCAGACGCCTGAATGTATGCACGAGGGGGAGGAGGCAGAGAGGACCCAGAGGAGTCACCCACACTGCCATATAGAGGGGCACCCCCCCAACGGGGAAATTGAAGAACCGCATGTAGGCAATGGCCATGACGGTGCCAGGAACAGCGAAGGGCAATATCGCGAGCACGTCGAGTGCCCCCTTCCCCCACACATCCGTGCGCAAGAGAATGTAGGCGATGAGAACGCCTATGAGTATTCCAAAGAAGGTGGCAATGACTGCATAAAGTATGGATATATAGATTGATGTTCTCAGACCGAGACTCTCAAACACCGTCCGGAAATGGTCGAGTGTGTACTCATTGGGGAGGATGGACATGGACCAGTATTTGGCGAACGACGCGACAATGATGGCAATATTGGGAAGGATGGAGAAAAACACAATCAGGGAAACGAAGGTCACGGCAAGGTATTTCCGCATGCCTCTAATGGGTTTCACGAGCGCTGAGTAGGCAATGCCGGAGGAGACCGCCCTGAAAGATTTTATGCTGAGATACTGCTTTGAGGCGATGAGGGCTGCAATGGAGACGAGCGCCATTATTACGGACTCAACGACTCCCATGGAAATATCCTGGTATGCCATGATGCGCACATACGCATCTGCGGCAATCGTCTTGTGGTAACCGAGCATTATGGGGGTACCCAGGTCAGAGAATGTCCATATGAAAACGAGAATGATTCCCGCAAAATATCCCGGCAGGATGAGTGGAAATGTGACAGAGGTGAAGAGCTTCAACCCAGTTGCCCCCATGCTTCGCGCACTCTCCTCCACAGAAGGGTCTATGGTGCACAGGGAGGAGAGCACATTGAGATACACGAGAGGGTAGAGGTGCAAGGTCTGGACGAGGACCACCGCCCATGGGATATTACCCAGGAGTGGTATCTCCCACTCGGTGTAAATGTTAAAGAGTGGTTGTGCGAAGCCGAATATTTTCATCAAAAGCATATTGAAGGAGCCACTCATCCCGAAAAGATAGATGAAGGCGAATGCTCCCATGAAGGGAGGAATGATGAGGGGGATGAGGATGAGCGTCCTGAAAAATCCTTTTCCAGGCAGGTTCGTCCTCACGAGTATGTATGCGAGAGGAATGCCCACAAGAGACGTCATGATAACAGAGGCAAAAGATATTTTGAAAGACATGACGAGGCTCTTCCTCAACCAAGCATTCTCAAAAAAAGCTTTAAATTTATTTAATGTAAATCCATTATCCCACACACTTTCAAAGAATACGGTGATGAGAGGAAAGAGGACGAAGAAGAGAAGCAGAGCCATTGCAGTTATCATGAGCGTGTAATTGACCGATTTTCTCATTGCAGTGGCAAGGGCAAAAACTATATATATGCTTTTCTGTTATGCAGGGAAGAAGGCTCCAGATAATTATCCACTGGATATATATTTGAAGCCCTCTTAACGGAGGTTTTCCAATGAGAATGAAGGTGTGTGTGCTGGTGACAATGACAGCTCTGTTATTGTCTATGATACATATACATCCTGCAGCTTCTGTGGATACTGAACTCAGTATTGTGGGACCAAATAGGGATACCTACATGGCAAAGATTGCAGAAGAATTCAAAATATATTACAAGGCAAAAACAGGGACAGACCTGAATATTTCCTACAAATTGTTGGGAACAGAGGAAGTCCTGCGATTCGTCAAAGAAAACAAGGGTGGAGGAGGCGTCTATGACGTATGGACGGGAGGAGGTGTCGCTCCTTTCATAACAGCTGCCCAGGAAGGTTACCTTGAAAAATACAAGACATCAGACTGGGATGCCATTCCTGTAACCGTCGGTGGCATCAATGCGAAAGATCCCAATGGTGCATGGGTGGGTGTCATGCTCTCCGGATTCGGCATCATGTGGAACAACGATAAGCTCAAACAACTTGGCATTGACGCGCCAAAAACATGGGACGACCTGCTTGACCCCAAATACTTCGGACAGATTGCCATGGCAAACCCTGCAAAATCTGGCTCGACCCACATGATAGTCGAAATCGTGCTTCAGGGCAAGGGTGAAGAGGCAGGCTGGAACTACTTCAAGCACCTCAATGCAAACATCGGTAATTACCCCAACAGCTCAGGTACGGTGCCTGAACTCGTGACGAAGGGGGAATTCGGCGTGGGTGTGGTTATAGATTTCTATGGCTATGAGAACAAGCTCAAGGGGGCGCCAGTCGACTTCATATACCCCACCGATGGTACGTACGTGAACCCCGACTCTGCCGCCATACTCAAAGGCGCAAGGCATCTGGATGCGGCAAAGATGTTCATGGACTGGACCATGTCGAAGGATGGTCAGACTTTCTGGTCGAAGACATTCGCGAGACCTTGCCTGAGAACAGATGTCGAGGCCGTGCCTTTCCGTGTCGATATGACCCAATTGTCAGTCATCAACTACGACCCTAACCTACACGCCTCGCGAAACGATAAGGTGAATGACACTTTCATCAACACAATCATTGCCACCCACGACGAGGCAGTCGCCTCGGGAAAGGCAATGGCAGATGCACAGATTGCCATACAGAAGGGTGAAGAGACAAACATGGACACAAGCGACGCAATAAAGAAACTCGATGAAGCGAAAGCCGACCTCACAAAGGGAGATTACGCAGGTGCAAAGACTAAGGCTGAGGAGTCAATCACACTCATAAAGGAGAAAAGCTACACAATCTACTATCTCATAGCCGCACTCGTCATCGCCGTCCTAGCCTACGTTTTCTGGAAGTCGAGAAAAAAATAATTTTCTCTTTCTTCTAAGACGCCTCAAAATATACCCAAACGGTTATAATTCTGAGGCGCCTTATCTTTTTGGTGATCCTTTGCAAGTCAGTCTCGGAGACCTCACAAAAAAATTCGATAGTACCACAGTCGTCGACAGGGTCAATCTGGATATAGAATCGGGAAGATTCTTCTGTTTCCTTGGTCCCTCAGGCTGCGGGAAAACAACGACGCTGCGTATGATTGCGGGGTTTGAAAATCCCACATCCGGAAAAATAATGTTCGGGGGCAATGACATCACGGACGTGCCATCTCATAGACGAAATTGCGGCATGGTCTTCCAAAACTATGCACTCTTCCCACACATGAACGTCTTTGATAATGTCGCTTATGGGCTGCGCCTCAAGAGACTGCCGGGAGAGCGCGAGTGGGGATTCGGGAACTTCAATTTTGTTCAGGTCCTCCCGCAATCGATGAGGGTAAATAGGCTCTCAACTCATGAGATTGAGGGGCGGGTACTACAGGCACTCGACATGGTGGAGCTTGAAGGGTTCGGGAAGCGCATGCCATCCCAGCTCTCCGGCGGCCAGCAGCAGAGGGTGTCGCTCGCCCGAGCACTCGTCATTGAGCCTTCCGTACTCCTCCTGGACGAGCCACTCTCAAACCTCGACGCCAAGCTGAGGATTTCAATGAGGACGGAGATAAAAAGAATCCAGAAAGACATAGGCATCACCACAATCTATGTGACCCATGACCAGGAAGAGGCGTTGAGCATCGCAGACATGCTCGTGGTCATGAGGGCGGGAAGGGTAGAACAGAAAGGCTCTCCACAATCTGTGTACAGGACTCCTTCCTCAGATTTCGTCGCAGACTTCATCGGGAGAACCAATCTCCTTAAAGGTACTCTCGTCTCTTTAAAACCGAGAGTCGAAATAGGGATAGGTAAAATAAAAGTATTTGTGAGAAAGGAGGCTGTTGCAGAAGAGGTGGAAGTGGGAAGTAATGTCTTATTGTCTGTGAGACCTGAAGCACTGGAATTCAAGAAAGCGGAGAATACAATCAATGGAGTGATAAAGATGATATCCTACCTGGGTGCTTTGGTGCGCTACGAAGTGGAGACCGAGGCAGGCAAAATAAATATCGACATCCACAATCCCGAAAGCGTTCTCAAAGAGGGAGATAAAGTTAAGGTAGGATTTTCCTCAGAGGAGTGCAGGGTGTTTAGAGGATAGATTTATATATACCATTATTCCAAATCAGAAGAAACAGAAGAGAGATTTATAGCGAATCAGGAAGGAGGCGTATACTATGAAAAGGTTTATTGCACTGGTTATCTTAATATTTTTCCTCTTGGGCTACAACTTTCCTCTCCCTGCGATGAAATCTGCCATGCCAAAAGTTTTGTCAACGGTCACTTCAGATACGGCAAAAGGCAAACCGAATATCGTATTCATCCTTACCGACGATCTGGATGCTGCTGCGATGAAATACATGCCCAAGATGAAATCACTGATCGCGGATCAGGGCGAAACGTTTCCAAACTATTTTGTATCGGAGTCCCTCTGTTGTCCTTCACGTGCGACAACCCTGCGCGGGCAGTATCCCCATAACACCCAGATCCTCGGCAATAGTCTGCCGACGGGTGGATTCGAAAAATTTTATCAACTCGGCGAGGAAAAATCCACGATTGCCGTCTGGCTTCAGAACGCTGGCTATCAAACCATGCTTGCTGGAAAATACATGAATGGCTATCCCCCCAAGATTAACCCATTGTACATTCCGCCAGGCTGGAGCGAATGGTACAGCCCCGTGAAAGGCGATCCCTACAGCGAGTACAAATACACACTCAATGAAAATGGCAAGCAGAAGACATATGGCAACAAGCCAGAAGATTATGGTACTGACGTGTACGTAGGAAAGACGGTGGATTTCATCCGGCGTAGCGCGAAAGAAGGCAAACCATTTTTTGTTTATCTCGCTCCATATGCACCACACCACCCCTATACACCTGCGCCACGCCACGCTAACCTCTTCACTAATCTCAAAGCCCCACGCACACCGAATTTTAACGAAGCTGATGTAAGCGATAAACCGGCTTATATTGGCAACCGTTCGCTCCTTGGTCCAAAAGAGCAAAACGTAATCGATGAAGGTTATCGCAAACGGCTGCAATCGTTGCAAGCCGTTGACGAAGGGATTGAAGCGATTGTCAAAGCACTCATGGCGAGCGGAAAACTCGATAACACATACATCTTCTTCACTTCCGATAACGGCTATCACCTGGGCAATCATCGTCAAGTGATGGGCAAGGTCTCACCCTATGAAGAAGAGATGCGCGTGACGATGATGGTACGCGGGCCTGGCGTGCCCAAGGGTGTGACGCTTAACCATTTGACAGGCAACGTCGACCTGGCTCAGACATGGGCGGAATTAGCTGGTACTAAGGCAGCGAATTTCAGTGATGGTCGTTCCATCGTTCCTCTTTTGCGTAACAATCCCCCTTCGTTGAATCAATGGCGTCAGGCGTTCCTATTTGAGTATGGAATGGATCAAGGTGAAGCGACAGGCACAGCCAAGACATCCACGCCGGAAGCCGAGCCTGGGTTGCTCGAGCCCCAGGATCAGGATGAGAAGGATTCTTCTTCTCTGTCTCCTGAAAAGCAGAAAAAGATAGCCACTCCTCCATTCCGCGGTATCCGTTTACAGACCTTGAGCTATGTTGAGTACAAAACAGGCGAAGTCGAATTGTATGATCTTGGGAAAGACCCATACGAATTGCAGAATCTAGCTGCCAAAGCAGATCCGAAATTGCTCGCACAACTTTCTGCTCGCCTGAAAGCTTTGGCGACGTGCAAAGCAGATGCATGCCGGACTGCCGAGGATGCTCCCCTGTCTACAACCACCACCAGTACATCTGCCTCGGCTACCAATCGATTTGGCGTTTTTCTCAGCCGGCAAGATGTAGCAGCCGGGTCGGACTATATGAACATTGTCAAAGACCTTGGCGTAGGCTGGGTGCGGATCAATGTGGATTTAGGTGTAACCAGTCCAGACTATGCTCAGTATCTTGACGCGGGCATCAACGTCATCCTTATGATCAGCAATCAAGATCCATCCAATACTGTGCAGACCTATGGTACACCGAAAGAGTGGCCCAATGCAGGGTTTCCTTTCAAATCGAAGGACACATATCAGCAGGAGATTCGCTCCCTTCTTCAGCCCGCATCACACTATCTGGCACAGGGACAGCAAGTGATGGTGCAGGCAGGGAATGAATGCTACGATGCGTCAATAGACAAGGAGACATTGTTTTGGCGTGGGACGGAAGACCAGTACCTCGTTCAACTTCAAGCGCTCTATGAGGCGGTCAAATCGGTGAATCCCGATATCCCAGTCGTGTTGACAAGTTTTGCATCGGCGGGTCTGGATCCACTCATCGACCCGAACAGTCTATTTTACAAACGCCAAGTGAATCATGTAACTAAGATGCTGACTCAAGGAAAATACGACGCGATTGACTTGCACTTCTATGGTTGTGTGGAGGACATCCCCGCCAAAGTCAGGGCGGTTGAGAAACTCCTGCCAGCCGGTCATCAGATTACCTGGATTTCCACGGAGAATGGCGGACCGGATTTTATTAATTGTAAGACTACTCCATTGTCCTGGAAAGATGACCTAGAGAAGTTTGAGCAGGAACAAGCCAAACAGGTGCCCCTGCGGCTGTCTGCGTGCGCTGAAAGCGGTGGGAGTGTCTGCCTGTGGTTTTCGTTATTCGACCTGAAAAAGAGCGATGAAAAATTCAACCATCTCGGGTTGCTTGACCAAGGTGCAACGCCCCCACGCAAGAAACCTGCTTATTATGCATTCAAGGCATTTGTAGCAAAACAAAAACAGAGGTGTTGAATAACCAAAGCGGGTTAATCCTTTCGCTTCGGCGGAGGGCGTTTTTCCTACATGTATGAACATGGTCTTTATTGTCCGATTTGACTCGGTGAGTGCAGGCTGTTTCGAGGATAGATTTATATAAAGGTAACCCTGAAAAAGAGGAGAGGTGGTAAAAGAAAAAGCATGTATAAAATAACGAGAAGCGAATTCAAAATGAAGTATGAACAATCTGAAAAGGCGGTCTGACATGCATGTGCAGACTGCTTCGCTGCGCTCCGCCTCGAGACTGACTGGCGGTTGGGCAGCTGTGCATAAGGCATTCAGAAGAATAACTCGATTGGAGGAGGATTGAAGTGAATTTCAAGACTCTAATGGTAATCAAGGCAATCGTGTGTCTTGGATTTGGACCCCTTCTACTTTTTGTGCCTGGTCCGTTACTCACCCTATTGGGCAGTTCATATGGACCGGGAGCGGCAATCACCGCAAGGGAGTATGGGGCAGCTCTTCTGGGCAATCTCATGCTAACATGGTTTGCCAGGAACGCAGAAGAATCGGTAGCCCGACAGGCCATCATCCTAGACCTGTTCGTATATGATGCCGTTGGGTTTGTTGCCATGTTAATGATTCAGCTCTCTGGTGGTCTGAATCTGCTCGGTTGGGGCATTGTGGGAATCTACCTCTTCTTCGCCATAGGGTTTGGGTATTTCTGGCTGCAGAAGAAGTAAGGACGGGATATCTCTGATTGCTGCGCGTGAAAAAGACAAGTCATCGCAGCTGTGAGACAATGAGGCATCCCACACGAAAGCATCTCCAGCGATAGCTCAATTGCGCTCCGTAATATGACCAGAGCAGAACATTGGATGGTAGAGGGGAATAACATGTAAAGACCTTTGAAAGAGCACACTCGAATTCTTATGAGTATGCTCTTTCTTTTGCAAACATTTCTGAAATATGGGTAAATGGTGTGTCGGTAATCGACTATCCATTCCACTCTCTTCAGGAAAAAGGGGAGAGTAAAATGATGAAAAGAGAAATGACGATTACTTCTTTCCCCAGTGCTTGTAGGCCTCTTCTTCCATTTTGTCGAGCCTGTCATAGTAATCAGGAAACTCGTTGAGGTGTGCGAGGGCTATCTTGCCTGTGGTGAGGGGATCATCATTTGTGACATTGGTATGGGAATCCTCGAGACCATGCTCCAGCTCTACATCCATTCCGCGTCTGAACTGGTCAATGTCAAACTTGTTCCATTTTATTCCCAATCTCTCGCCTATCTTTTTGGCTTCTTCAACAGAAAAATGTTTCTTGGCTGTCATTTTTAACACCTTGTCTTCCTCAGTCTTTCATTATTTAAAGATATGCTTTTTTCACTCAACGTCAGCTTTAAATAATCACAAGTCCTCCTCTTTCCATGGCGATACGCAGAGTATTCATGATAGGAAATCCTATCCTGAGGAAAAAATCCTCTGATGTAAAAAAGAGGGCTGAAGCAGAAAAAATCCTTGGGGACCTGAGAGACACACTCATCAATCTCCAGAAGAAAAAAAGGATTGGAAGAGCACTCGCAGCACCACAGATAGGATACCTCAAGAAAGTCATCTATTTCAATCTTCACGAGAGATCATTTGCCATGGTGAATCCGAAAATCGTCTGGAATAGCAAGAGGCAATTCGAGGTCTGGGACAGCTGTTTCAGCTTTGACGTTTCCTTCTTTGTAAAAATAAAAAGGCATAAAAAGATACGTGTAGAATACAGGACCGCAGAGGGGAATCCACTCATCGAAGAATTCGGGGATGACATGTCTGAACTGGTGCAGCACGAAGTAGATCATCTGCATGGAATCCTCGCGATAGATCACTTGCGGGACTCGAGAAAAATCATCTTGCGGGAAGAATGGGAGAAAATGTACAGATAAAAAAAATGAGAGTCCTCGAAGGGATAGAGGAATATCTTCTTATCAGTTCGCCTCAGTCTTACTCTGGAAGGTAGGGTCACAGACGAGAATACGCCATTCAACACAAACAATCCGAATTTCTCAAGGCGGGCATGTCAGAGATCATCCTCGATTTCTCAAGAACATTAGCATAATCACGAGTGCAATGACGGCGGATGTGAGAGTGGTGAGATACGTATATTGAGGTTAAAGACTTGTTGCCCTCTTGTCCGAATCAAAGCATCCCCTCGTTGTATTTACATGTTCCACTAACTGATTTTGGAAATGCAATTCCCAAAAATCCTGCGTTCTGACCTGGAATCATTGGGATTGGGAGAACTCGAACAGATAGTGTTATAAATTTGTTCGCCGAGTGAATCCATGAGAGCCTTACTTATCAATGATATGGAGGAAGACTTCTGCGGGCAGCAGGCTGCGCTGCCTGTCCCCGAGCCTGAAAAGATAAGTAAGTGCATAAACAAATGGATAGAGGAATTCAGAAAGACAGGAGAACTCATCGTCTTCGTATGCGACACACATTCCCCCACCGATACAGAATTTTCCGTATGGCCTCCCCACTGCGTGGAGGGCACCGTCGGCACGCGCATCATTGAGGGCATAGACTACAGAGATGACCTCATCATTCCCAAGACACGTTACTCGGCATTCTTCAAGACGAGCCTGGAAAAGGTGCTTCGCGAAAGGGGTGTGGACACACTCGTTCTCACGGGCGTATGCACGGACATTTGTATCCTATTCACCGCAGCAGATGCATACTTCAGAGGGTTCGATGTCATAGTGCCGCGTGACTGTGTCAAGTCACTCGATGAGGAAAGGCATACCTGGGCACTCAATCATATGGAGAGCATTCTCAATGTGAAGGTGGTCTAGACTTTTTGTATCTGCTCTAAAACGTAATCCCGTATCTTTTCAGCAGTGGGCAATGATTCCACAATTTTTCCCTGTCGAATAAGAGGTTTGAGAATGGGTTCCATCCTTTTTCCGCAGTCACATTTTGCCGTCTTCTCCTTATAAACAATCTTGTCCCTCATGCATCTTGAGCAGCGGAAGACCTCTTTCTTTCCCCCAAATTTCCCTCTCTTGGCGCATGGGCGACCGTCCATCTCTATTATGTCCATGGCGAAGTTTATCGTGGGTGCGTTGCTAATGGCAGTGCCCACCCCAAAGGCGTCTGCGTTTGTGAGTTCGCATATGTCCTTTTCCGTGACTCCGCCGGAGACATATATCTTGACGCCCTTATATCCGCGCACTTCAAGTTCCCAGCGGACTTCATCTATG
>Ga0315295_10005384_pt1 | contig 10922 bp, 9 predicted proteins | sample YL17G14_0_MG_FD_204453 | JGI IMG/M metagenome (GOLD analysis project Ga0315295, IMG submission 204453) | Sediment microbial communities from Yellowstone Lake, YNP, Wyoming, USA - YL17G14_0 | ecosystem: Environmental > Aquatic > Freshwater > Lake > Sediment | place: USA: Wyoming | collected...
CATCGAAAGCGGAGGCGTGCTTGAGGTCAGCCTGTATTGGAGCAGCCAGGCGCCGACCCCCTTGCGAGTGACACTGCGGCTCGGCAGCCTGGTGCTCGAGCAGCACGAAGTTGGCTTTAGCCTGCTCCCGCGCTACGTGCGCGAGGTTGGGATCGGCCCGGGCGAGCTGATCGTCGACCGGTACGCTGTAGTGATCCCCTCCACCGTGCAACCCGGGCGATACACCCTTACCCTCTCGCCGCAGGCCGGCCAGAGCCAGGCAGTCCTCTCATCGGCGAGCGCATCCCTGGGCGTCGTCGAGGTGGTTGATGAAATGGAGGCGATGGAGCAATGGCTAAGAGCCGCTGGCTCATCCTCCCCGGCGCACTAGTGATCCTGGGGATGCTGTGCATCGCTGTCTTCTCGCTGGGTGTGTACGTGGGCAAGCACGGGCTGACGCAGGATGGGCTGCAGTATCAGGCGCCTCGCCCCAACGGCGCCCAGCTCCCCGGCGATGCTCCCCCCGGCGGGTTGACCGGCGCGCCCGCGCGCACCCCCGAAGCCGCGGGCCTCATTCGCCGCATCACGCGCGCCCAGGTGGACCTCGCCACGCGCGTAGGCCCGCGCACCATCCTGCTGAGCGAGGCGGTCGAGGTGCGGCTGGAGGACGGCCGCATTGGGTCGCCCAACGACCTGAAGGTGGGCGATCTGATCGCCATCTTCGGCCAGTGGACGGAAGGCGCGGCGCGCGAACTCGAGGCTGAGGTGATTGTCCGTCTGCCGAAGAAGTAACCGCGGACTTTAGCAGGCGACGGACATCAAAGAAGCGAGGCAGCTGCCTCGCTTCCTATTTGACACCTGTCGCTCGAATTCCAGCGCGCAGTCTAGTACAGCTTGACCTTTTGCCCGGCCATCAGCTTGCGCACCTCGTGCACACGCGCCAGCCGCGAGTCGAGCACCTTGTGCGCCTCTTTGCGCTGTGCCTCGCTCAGGGCGCCATCACTGCCGGTGAGCGTGGCGGTGCAAATGAGCGGCTGGTCGAGCGGGTGACCGATCTGCGACAGCATGTAGACGCTCGCCTCACGCACCCCTTTCACTTGCGCGACGATATCCTTCGCCGCAAGAAAGGAAAGCACGTTGTAGATCTTGCCCACATGGGAGATCGGGTTCTTGCCTGCGGCGGCTTCGAGCGACCCGGAGCGGAATGGGGTTATCAATCCGGTGACGCGGTTGCCTCGGCCGACCGAGCCATCGTCGCCCATCTCGGCCGACGTGCCCGTCAGGGTGAGGTAAAGTTCGCCGGCTTTGTCGCCGTCGGCGGTATTGACCTCGACGCGCACCGTGTGCCTGGGGGCCAGCTTCTCGGCATACGACTGCAGCGCCGCCCGCACACCTTGCTTGGCCTTGTTGTATTCCCTGATGTTCTTGACCTTGGGCGCGACGAATGGGACGGCGCAGGTGAGCACGATCTCGCCGCCGCGGCGCATGCCCATCACCTTGATGTCTTCGCCGATCGGGAACCTGCCAAGAAGCTTGTAGTTGAGGTGCTGCGCCAGCTCGAAGACCGCGTTCTCGGTTGTCGAGCGCGGCCAGTTGGCGCATCCAAAGGAGGTGTCGTTGGCGCGGATCTGATCCACGGTGTGCACCAGCTCACCCGAGCCGCGCCCGGCGAAGCAATCCACCACGACGTGCTTCTCGGGGTCGAGGTACTTCATCGTTTCGGCGATATGCAGCTTGGCGGCGCGGATGGCAATGACGTCCATGGGCACCTTGCGCCCGTTGGCTTCCGGCGTGCCGCGTCCAGCGATTTGAATGCGGATCGGCCGCAGCACTTCGCCCCGGCCGAAGCCCACCTCCACGTCGCCCGCGACCAACTGCACCTTGTCGAAGTTGTGATGCAGCGGGGCGCCCAGATTCTCTTCGCACCAGCGGGTGTACTCGACCGATACGCGTTCAGCGATGCCATCGCACAATGAATCAGGATGGCCGATACCCTTGCGTTCCACGATCTCGACCGGCAAATCCTCGATGAACCGCCCGGTCGCTTCGGTGACCACGATGTTGCGTTCCATGCTGCCTCCAAGAAAGAGATCGCGCCCCTCACGACAAGAGGGGCGCGCGCAATGAGCTGCACTCTCCTCTTATCTTCCAGACGCCACACTGCCGGAATTGGCACCACGCCGCGCCGCCGAACGCGCTGCAGGCTGCCGAGGCTTCACAGGGCCGGTCCCTCCGCCTCTCTGGATAAGAGTGTTGAAAGGTTCTGTTGTGGTGGGGAGTCTACCACACCCGCATGCATGCGTCAATGAATCGCCGGGCACAGCTCACGCTTCGCGGGTCGGCAAGTGCGGCATGGCCGGGCCGGGCACCCCGAGGCTCTCCGCCAGCGCCGCGCGCAATGCCACGCGGTCGTCCCACGGATACTCCGTCTCACCGAAGCACATGCTTTGCTCGTGACCCTTGCCGCAGCTTATCACCAGGTCACCCGGGGCGGCACGCCGCACTGCCTCGCGCAGCGCCTGCCCACGATCGGCAACCCGCAGGAAGGTGCGCCCCTCCACGCCGCCGCGCGCCTCGGCGCCCGCCGCCATCTCCGTCAAGATGGAGTCAAGCGACTCCGTTCGAGGATCTTCCGCGGTCATGATCGCGAGGTCGGCCAGCTCGACCGCGGCTTCGGCCATCAAGCGCCGCTTGGCCCGGTCGCGCAGGCCGGCCGACCCGAAGACAACAATCACCCGCCCGGCGGTCAGTGTGCGCGCGGCAGCCAGCGCGCGGCGCAATGCATTGGGCGTGTGGGCAAAATCGACCACCGCCGCGAACGGCTGGCCCAGATCGATGCGTTCCATGCGCCCGGGTATACCACGCAGGGCCCCCACGGCGGCGAGTGCCGCAGCCGGATCCACTCCCAGCCCGCCTACGCCCGCCGCCAGCGCGGCCAGAATGTTGGCGACATTGAACGCACCCACCAGAGGCGAGCGGACGGGCCAACTCCGCCGCCTGTAGAGAAGATCGAATCGGATCCCGGCTGGAGAGTACTCGATGTTCTGGGCGCGCACATCCGCTCCCGTCTCACTGCTGTAGGTGAGCACCGGAACGGTGGTGACGCCTCGCAAGTAGTCGAAGGCCGCATCGTCACGATTGAGCACAGCCATGCGCGGCGGCCCTGACGCCTTGACCGGTGTGCTGCCCAGCTCGCCGAACAGACGCCCTTTGGCCGCGCGGTAGGCTTCATACGATCCGTGGTAATCGAGATGTTCGTGAGTGATGTTGGTGACCACGGCCACGTCGAACTCGCACGCGGCCACGCGTTCCTGATCCAACCCGTGCGAAGTGACCTCGATCAGGGCGTGAGTCTGGCCGGCCGCGGCCATCTGGGCCAGGTAGCTCTGCACTTGCAGAGCATCGGGCGTGGTGACGTGAAAACCCGTGTCGAGTTCCTCCTGCCCGATATGCGCGCTAACGGTGCTGATCATGCCCGCAGCGAAGCCGGCGGCACGCAGCATCTCATACAGAAGGCTGACCGTGGTTGTCTTGCCATCCGTGCCGGTGACCCCCACCATCGTCAGCCGCCGCGCCGGGAAGCCGTGCCAGCAGGCTGCCAGAAGTGCCAGCGCCCGGCGCGAATTGGAGACCCGCAGGTAGGGCACCTGCACCTCGGGCGCCGGTTGCTCCCCGACCACCGCCGCTGCGCCGGAGCGGATCGCTTGGGGGATGAATTCGTGTCCGTCGCGCGTGGCGCCGGGCACCGCTACGAACAGGCTCCCAGCCGAGACCAGGCGCGAGTCCCCGCACACCCCGAGAATCTCGGGATTGCCTCCCGACCAGGTAGGTTGGTCTGTCAGTGCCTCGGCCAGCTCGCTTAGGCGCATGAGACTGCCATGGATCCAGAGTGGTGCTTGCGACTCGAGGGCGATTATATGCACAACTGGGCGGGGAAGGACTCCCGCCCAGTCTGAGCTTGTACGTTCGGGTCGAGGGACCGGTTCGTAGCGAGAGGGATGGACCGGCCGGCGCTCAGCGAAGCGAACGGCGCATCAATTCCAGACGCCCCGCCACCGAACCGTCGACCACGCGATCACCCACGCGGATTTTAAGCCCACCCAGGATGGTCGGGTCTACGCGGAAGGTCAACGTGGCGCCGCTGCCCAGTTTGACGAGGATATCCTTGCGCACGGCTTGCTCTTCCGCCGGAGTCAGCGGCAGGGCGCTCACCACCTCGGCGCTCGCGCCGCTCATTCGTGGCAGGTCCTTGAGCACTTCCACCTTGCCGCCCTCGACCCCGCTGAAGAAATCGTCGATCAGGGCGCGGTGGCGTTTCTCGTCGAGCGCCTCACCAACCACTTTCTGCGCGGCGGCGATGGCCAGCGCGGCGATGTGTCCGCGCAGGTCGGCCAGCACCCGGTCTCGTTCGGCTGTGGCTTCGGCCGAGGCGGTTTCGCGCAGCTTGACCACATCCTGTTCGGCCGCCGCGCGCACCTCGCGCGCCACCTCTTCGGCGCGTTCGCTGGCCTCGCGCAACTTGGCGGCCGCTTCCTGTTGAGCCTCGGTCAAGATGCGCTGGGCTTCCTTTTCAGCGTTGGCGCGCGCCTCCGCCGCCAGGCGGGCATCCTCCAGCCCCTGGGCGATGGTCTTGCGCCGGCGATCAAGCATATTGAGGACCGGCTGGTAGACCCAGGCGCGTAGGACGAGCAGCGCGATGATGAACGAGATGATCTGGACCAGAAGATAGCCCAGGTTGATTCCAAGTGCGGACAAGGCAGCCCTCCTTCCGGTCTCGCGCCGCTAGCCGACGAACAGAATCAGCATGGCGACGACCAGCGCGTAAATCGCCACCGCCTCTGCAAACGCGATTGCCAGAATCATGTTGATCTGAATCGCGCCTGCCGCGTCGGGGTTGCGGGCGATGCCCTGCACCGCGCCGCTGCCCAACAGGCCAATGCCCAGGCCGGCGCCCAGCGTACCGACCATGGCCAGGCCGGCCCCGAGGAATTTCAGGCCGGTCACGATGCCGGTCACCAGGATTTGTGCAACTTCTGGGGTCATCTGCTCACCGTCCTCCACAAGATGATGCCGCAAAGGCCAGGCGCGCGCCCAACGCTCGGCGCCTGCCGATCAATGTGCGCCGCCTTGTTCCTGCCCGTGGCCCCCGCCATGCAATTGGGTGGCCATGCTCATGAACACCAACGTCAGCATGCCGAAAACAAGAGCTTGGATCAGGCCCACGAATAACTCGAACAGGAGCACGCCCGACGGCAAGAAGACGGGAACGAGCGTGCCCACGATAATCATCAGCACCGCGCCGGCGAACAGGTTGCCGAACAACCGGAAGGAGAACGAGATGATTTTGGCGAATTCAGCGATGAGTTCCAGAATGCCGACGAAGATATCCAGGAAGGGGAAGATGGCCTCGAAGGGGCCCAGGTCTTTGCGCGTCCACATCCGCGCGAAACGGCCGAAGTTGAAGAACTTGCCCAGATAGCCGGGGCCGGCGGTCGTCAGGCCGATGACCTGGGTCATGACCACGGAGATCAAGGCCAGGGCCAGGGTGAAGTTGAGGTCGGTCGGCAGCCCACGCACCCAAGGCGACACAGTGTACAGGGTACTATCGCTGTGGCCGGCAGGTTCGCCCCCGCCGAGTTCGATGGCGCTGACCGACGCCTTGCCCACCCGGAACAATTCGCGCGCCGGGTAGCCCTCCACCCCGCCGTGGGCTTCGTGCAGCCAACCGATCGACTCGACACCCGGCAGCAACTTCGACCAGTTGGCGACCAGCACGACCAGGATGAGGGTGGCCATCCACGGGAAGATGCGCCGCGCCGACTTGCCCGCCGTCGATTCCGCCAGATTGTAGAGAGCCTCGATGACGGTCTCGATCAGTCCGGCGATTCCGGTGAGCACCGGCGCGCCCGTCTTCACTGCACGGCGGACGGCCAACGCCAGAACAAGCAAGATCAGATCCACGATCACGAGCGAGATCATGGTGTTAGTGAGATACATCTCGCCCAATAGCGGCACGTTGAACGGCCCGAGGACGGCTTCAGGCGCCACCTGCACGTGCGGTCGAACAGGCGCATACGCGCGGACCGCAAAGACGCTGACCACGATCAGCGCGACAATCAGCCAGCGGTGGAAGCCGAAACGCCGCTTAGTCGGTTGCGCTGTGTCCACGATCGGGATCCTCCTCAGGCGCGGCCTTCGCGTGTGAGCCCGGAGTGGTCTGCAGCCGGGGTGCGGCGGACAGCACCAGGCGGACCATGACGAACAACGTGACGGGAATACTGCCCAGGACCAGGATCAACGTGAACAACGGGCGCGTATCGAACTGGCGGTCGAGCCACAGGCCGGCCACGAGCGCAGCGACGATGATCACGAGCGTCAGACAGCCTACTTGGCCGATCAGGCCGAGCAGCGCAATGCGCACAGCTTGTTCTTTGCGCTGTCGCTCCATCGAGGGCTCACTCTGAGTCATCGCTGGCGCATTGTATCACAAGGATGGGGCGATTCTGATGTTTTTGTCCAGGGTCAACGAGCCATTGGCGCATGCCGGAGTGAGCGATCTGCGGTGAGTCTCCCCCCCCATTCCTCGAGCATGCGCGGAGGGAATTCCTTCGAGGTGCGACGAGCTCGCCACCGGCCGCGATGCCGTCAGTAAATGCTGCCGGCTGCACGAATCGCCCAATCGAACCAGGGTCCGGAGAGGATGCCCAGTGCGATGATGCCCAACAGCGTCAGACCGAGCGCCCACTTGTAGGGCACGGTGACCGGCAGCGGCTGGGCTTCGCTCTCGGAGCGATACAGGTAGACGAACTTGAGCACGATCAGATAGTAGTACAGGCCGACGATCGAGTTCAGCACGCCCACAACGGCCAGCCAGATGTAGCCCCGCTGGACCGCGGCGGCAAAGACGAAGACCTTGGCGACGAAACCCACAAAGGGCGGCATGCCCGCCAACGAGAGCAACCCGATCAGCAGGGCCAGCGCCACCATCGGCGCGCGGCGGCTGAGGCCGGCGAATTGGGCAATGTCGTCGGAGCCGACGATCCGCGCGACCACAATGACCACCGCGAAGGCGGCCAAGTTGGTGATGACGTACGCGCCGAGATAGAAGAGGGTGCTCGCCACGCCTAGCGGCGAAAGGGCCACCAACCCGATCAGCGCATACCCCGCGTGTGCGATGGAGGAATACGCTAGGAGACGCTTGATATTCTTCTGGGCCAGCGCCAAGACGTTGCCCAGGGTCATGGAAGCGACCGACATGGCGACGACCACGCCCACCCAATAGGGTGCCACGGCCGGCGTGAACACGGTCAGCATGACCCGCATGAGCACCGCGAACCCCGCGGCCTTGGAGGCCGTACTGATGAAGGCCGTAATGGGCGTTGGCGCACCTTCGTAGACGTCCGGCGTCCAGAAGTGAAGGGGGACCGCCGAAACCTTGAACCCAAAGCCGACCAGCACCAGCATTGCGGCCGCAACCCACAATACGCGCGGCATCGAACCCATAGCGATGGATTGAGTCACGGCCGCCAGGCGCGTCTCGCCGGTGAAACCGAAGAGCAGGCTGAATCCGTAGAGCATGACGGTGGATGCTGCAGCACCGAAGAGGAAGTACTTGAGCCCGGCCTCGGTCGAGCGTGTGTCGCGTTTGAGGTAGCCGGCGAGCAGATAGAGTGGAATCGACGTGGTTTCGATGGCGAGGTACAACATCACCAGGTCGCCGGCCGCGGCCATCAGGCACATGCCCAGGGTGGCGACCAGCATCAAAGCGTAGGCTTCACCGCGTTCGGCCAACCCCTCCACCCCCATCGCGAGGAGCACCGAAAGCATCGCCGCCGCGATGATGATGACGCGGAAGGAGGCAGCCAGTGTATCCGCGCGCAGCATGCCGCCCAAGATTTCGCCACCGGCCGGGCGCAACGCGGACCACACGGCCACACCGAGCAGAATCGCGAGACCCGCGGCCGTGACCCACCCCAAAGACCGCCGCGCCGCGCGGCGCAAAGTCATGTCTAGGCCAATGACGACTCCGGCCAGGGCCAGCAGCCCGATTTCGGGAAGAATGAATTGCAGCTCAAGAAACACCCAGCACCTCCACGCCCGCCGGCATTACCGCGCCGCGCGCAGCACCTCGATCAAGCGCCACCCAACAAGCGCATGACCGAGTTCACTCCCGAAGCCACCAGCGGCGCCATCCAGGCGGGGAACACACCCAGCGCAATCAGAATGAAGGAGAGCACGCCCAGGGCCAGTTTGTCGAGCGGCGTCACGTCGCCGATGTGCCCCTCAAACTCCTCCGGCATCGGCCCGAAGAAGACGCGCCGCACGATGATCATGATGTAGGCCGCGGTCACGACAATGCCCAGTGCGGCGATGATCGCAACGATCGGCTGCGCCGACCACACTCCCAGGAAGATCGGGAACTCTGCAATGAATCCCGAAAGACCCGGCATGCCCATCGAAACCAGCCCGCCCACGATAAAGGCGATCGCCACCACAGGCATCTTGCGTGCGAATCCGCCCAACTTGGGGATGTCGCGCGTGTGCGCGCGGTCGTAGACCATGCCGACCACGGCAAAGAAGAGAGCCGTCATCACGCCGTGTGAGAACATCTGCAGGCCCGACCCGATGTAGCCCTCGCGCGAAAGCGAGGCGAAGCCGAGCATGACCAGGCCCATATGCGAGACCGAGGAGAACCCGATCACGTACTTGAAGTCGGTCTGCACCATGGCAATCAGCGCGCCGTAAACCACATTGACCAAGGCCAGGAAGATGATCCACGGCAGATGCACCTTGGCACCTTCGGGCAGCAGCATGATGCCCACGCGCAGCGCGGCAAATGCCCCCAGCTTCATCAACACCCCGGCGTGGAACATTGAGACCGCGGTGGGCGCCGCGACGTGGCCGTCGGGGCTCCAGTTGTGGAAGGGGAACAGGCCGCCCAGCACACCGAATCCGAAGAAGACCACCGGGAACCAGATGCGCTGGAAGGCACCCGAGAACCCTGCCCGCTCCAGTTCGAGCATGTCGAAGGTGTGCAGGCCCGAGGCGAAGAACATCGCCAGCGCACCAACCAGCGCGACCACCGAGCCGATAAACAGGTACAGGGTCAGCTTCATCGCCGCGTACTCGCGCGTTTTCTGCCAGCCCCAGATGGCGATGAGCAAGTACATCGGGAAGACCGCGATCTCGTAGAAGAAGAACAGCTGGAAGAGGTCGAGCGAGACAAAGACCCCGAACACTCCGGTGGCCAGGATAAACAGGAAGCCGAAGAATTCGCGCGGCCGGTCATCCACGCCCCACGAAATGAGCACCCCGGTGAACATCACTACGCCGGTGAGCAGCACCAGCGGCAGGCTCAGGCCGTCCACCCCGACGTGATAGGAGATGCCCCAGGCGGGCAGCCAAGGGATCTTCTGCACCATCTGGTAGCCGCCTTGCGGGATGTCGTAGGAAAAGTAGGCGACCACCGAAAGCAGCAGGGCCACGGCCGAGGCGAGCAGAGCCACTCCGCGAATCCAACCTTTGCGCTCGGCCGGCAGGAGCAGGATGATCACCCCTGCCACGATCGGCGTGAATACGATAATGCTCAAGATCGGAAAGGTCATGTACACACCTCACTGTCCGCCAGGCCGTCGAGCGGAGTCACTGGCGGGGCCATAGCGCCTCTACCCAAAGAGCCGCGACACGGCGGCATTGATGACGTTCAGCAGCCACGCCGGCCAGAGGCCGATGACGAGCATGAGCACCATGAGGGGCGCAATGGCCACCACCTCACGCGGGGCGATTTCGAGCGGCGTGTCCTTCCAGCGCGCATTGACCGGCCCATGCAGAACCTTTTGGATCGCCTTGAGCACGTAGGCCCCAGTGAGCAGCAGGCCGAGCATTGCTACCGCGCTGAACACGGGGAAGATGGGCCAGCTGCCTCGCACCACCAGGAATTCCGAGACGAACCCGCCCAGCCCCGGCAGGCCGAGCAAGCCCATCGAAGTGAAGATCAAGATGCCGCCATAGATCGGCGCCAGAGGGAAGAGCCCGCCATAGTCGTTGAGCTCGCGCGTGTGGGTCCGCTCGTAAAGCACACCCACCAGGAAGAACATGCCGGCTGCGCTCAGGCCGTGGTTGAACATCTGCAACACCGCGCCGTTCATCGCGATGACCGCGTCGGCTGCGCAGGCCGTCCCGCGCGCCCAAGCCGCGGCCGCAATGCCCAGCACCACGAAGCCCATGTGATTGACCGAGGAGTAGGCGACCAGGCGCTTGAAATCGGTCTGACCCCAGGAGGCGAAGGCGCCGAAAACGATGGCCGCAACGGCAAGCAAGGCCAGCACCCAGGCGAAGGCTTGGGCCTGCGCCGGGTAAAGCGGCAGCACCAGGCGCAGGAAGCCATAGGCGCCGAGTTTGAGCAGCACCCCGGCCAGAATCATCGAACCGGCGGTGGGGGCCTCGGTGTGCGCGTCCGGCAGCCAGGTGTGGAACGGCCACACTGGCACCTTGATGGCAAACGCGATCGTGAAGGCCCAGAAGGCGATGGTCTTGACCGTGCCGATGGGCAGCCCGAAAAGCGATTGGTCAAGCGTCGGCCACCGTTCGTAGAGCACGGGCAGGTCGAACGTGCCCACGACCATCCGCAGCATCTGGATGGCCAGCAGCAGGCCCAGGGAGCCGCCCATCGTGTAGATGAGGAACTTGAGCGAGGCGTAATCGCGGTTCTTGCTGCCCCATTGGTTGATCAGAAAGTACATTGGCACCAGCCCGACTTCCCAGAATACGAAGAACAGCAGGAGGTCGAGCGATAGGAAGACACCCAGCATGCCCGTTTCAAGAAGCAGGAACAGCGCCAGGAAGACTCGCACTCGTTCCTGAATGCTGAAGGCGGCCAGGATGCACAGCGGCGTGAGCAGCGTCGTCAGGAGCACCATCGGCAGCGAAAGTCCATCCACGCC
>Ga0315295_10005385_pt1 | contig 10921 bp, 22 predicted proteins | sample YL17G14_0_MG_FD_204453 | JGI IMG/M metagenome (GOLD analysis project Ga0315295, IMG submission 204453) | Sediment microbial communities from Yellowstone Lake, YNP, Wyoming, USA - YL17G14_0 | ecosystem: Environmental > Aquatic > Freshwater > Lake > Sediment | place: USA: Wyoming | collected...
ATCTAAAAGTAGAACAGGGGCATCTTTCAGTTTATCCTCTTCTGCTAAAAGAAAGTCCACTCTTTCATATCAAGTTATTCATTTGGTTTATATTCGATCTAAAAGGAAATTATTATGGGCTACAACTCAACCGTTCTGATTCTAAATGACGGCCTTTATGAAAGCGCACACAAGACAGGAAAACAAAAAAAACAATGAAAGGCAGTACAGCACCAAGACAAAATTTGGCGCGTCGTGCATTAGTAAAAGTTTAATAAGGAGGCGGTTATGTTTAAGTTCTGTGTCCTTTTTACCATGTTAATTTCTTTGATACAAGCCGAGAGCCCTGGTAATAAATATGAGAACTCCAGGAAACTATTCAGAGAAGCCATGGCTGGAGGGGCTGTACTTGTTCAGCTTTTAGAATCCAAGGATCTTGAGGTTGTGAAGATAGACATGGACCTGGTAAGTACTGCTAATGAGAAGCAGACACTTAAAAGGATGTCCACTGATTTCAGTTATATAGTCACAGCTATTGGACAGCCCTCCAGGATAGAAGACTTGGACATTAAAGTTTATTTTGTAGGGGATGGAGGGAAGTTAATTCTCATAGCAGAGGATAATAAAGCGGATAATACTCCTGTGGTAACATTTACCCCTCCTGCTGCCGGAAGCTATATGATATCCATTAAAGTTGCATCAATGATTGAGGGGCATGAGGGTGAATCAGGTTTCTATTTCCTGACCATAGCCCATGATTAAAAAGGAGTAGATAATGGCCAATGATAAATTCTGGAATCATGTTGAACTTCGAGTGATCACCCGTGAAGGTCTTTACTATGCCGGGGGCACCTTATGCGTGGACAATCAGGATAGACCAGGGGGCATCGCTCTTAACCTTGATGGTAAGGGCTTTATCTATACTAATCATTCTCATATGAAAAACGGACAGGTATATTTACCACAACATATATCAAAACTGGTACACAATATCTATAAAGAAATAAAAGGTATGGAAAGGTATCAAGCCCGTATGGAGGAGAAAGAATGTATAAGCTAACTGTGACACAGGCACATGTCAAACTAATGATAGAAGCCCTGGATCTTTATTCAAGGGTAGGCTGTGGACAGTACCAGGAGGTACTTAATACTTTTGGCAGACTGTTTAAGGTCCCAAATGAGAAACGAGAGGCCCTTGGGAAAGCCTGTCGTGAAATCAAGGAAGGGCTTACCGACTTATCAGATGGGTATTATTCGATTACGAGTAATGAGACCCCTGAGAAGGCCAAGATCTCTTACGAGCTCATGAAAGTTCTTATGCATAAGATTGCCTGGGAAGAACATCCTGAGGGGGGTCATCTACATATCTTTGACGGTCCAATGAAGATCACAAAAGAACCTTTAGCTACAATAAAGAAGGAAGAGACATCATCATGAAAAGACTGAGTCAATCAGAGCAGACCGCCGCTTACCATATCTTTAATCATGTCGAGTCCATAGTAGGTCCTTACTATGGCAAGAAAACACAGGCCATGGTTCAGGATTATGTTTCAGGTAATCGTTGGATAATGTTCCCTCAACATAATATATCATCCTTGAGGGAAGGTGCAGATCTTCCGATGCCAAATGTGTTTATAAGTTTCGAGAATGAGATTAAAGATGACGGATCAGGTCTGGTAAATGGATGGATGGGGCTGACCTATCATAATATACAGGCCATGCAATGGTTGAATGATATATTGAAACGAAAAAAGAAGAGTCTGTTATTTATAAACATTTTGAATAGTATTGGGGATGATTGGAGTGTAGAAATACAACACAAGACAAAAACGAATTGTCCAGAGAGTGCATGTCGATACAGTACTTTTAGAGCTATGCCTCCCTCGACAGTGACAGCAGACATGATCATACAAGGTATTAAGGACTCTAATAAGGCTTTGCTACGTTCTGGTGACCCTTATCCTGATGATGGGAACCCTGTCTTGTGGGACGTTACGGTTTTTACGGTTATGAAGCCCACGACTGTGAAGTCCTTCAATGGAGACGTTAAGAAATCCTTTGATATGTTATTCAAAGCTCTTACTCTTAGATAAGGACGTGAAATGAAAGCATTACTATTAATAACCATTCTGGTTACCTGTTCGTTTTCTCAGACTGGCATCTTTATCAAGTCTACCTGTAACGGTCCGACAGGTGAAAGGTTGATCTATCAGGTAAAGCAAGACATTGATCGGTCTAATCTTTTTAATCTTGTTGAAGACAGTTCATATGCCAAGATCCAGCTTATTCTATCAACACTTGATCCAAAAGATCATGGGACTGCTCAGGATGACCCTTTGAATATGACAAAGGCCTTAAAGCCCTATACAGTTTACAGCGTTGTCTGGGCGGTAAGGATCCCTTTGAATCAGGTTGGGGATCCACGATTCTACTGGGACACCTACGTAGGTATCTGTGGATCTGAAAGGGTTCTGAATGTTGCAGAGGATATTGTAGATAAGACGGAGGAAATTTCCAGGACATATATAGAGTTGGTTCGTGAAGTCGTGAAAGAAAGGGGTTAAGGAAATGCCAAGGTCATTGTGGGGACTGGAGGATTATGGGCAGAGCAACAGTTCTGTTTTGAGCTCGGCTATATAGAGGGCGTAGCCAATACTCGAAAGGCAATACGTGAGGCTCTTGAAAGAAAGGAGTCCTTAAAATGTATACTTTAATTCTCGGCCCAATAATCTTTATTATCATCCTGATAAAATTTGGTAGTGAACGATATTATGAAGGATGGAATAAAGGATGGGACAAAGGTTATGAAGATGGATATGCCTCGGGCGGGGCCCAAGAAAGGGAACGCTTAATTGGAAAGGAATGTTTAACGAAATGAAGTCTACCCGACGTCCCCGGTATCCTATTGAAGACCCCTATCAGCCTTCCAAGCCTGTTAATCATGATGTGTTTTTTCAAACATCTCATAGATTGGGATTGAAAGAAATTTTTGATAAGGCCCTGAAAGAAACTGATGGTAAAACAATCATTAAGTTTCTGAAAGAACGTCTCTTGGTTTATAAAATGCACTCTGCTTATGAGTTTCCTACATCAAAGAATAAAACAGATTTGTCTGATGAGGCCCTGCTCATTACGACCTATGTCTTAGACAACTGGGATGAATTGAAATATGTTGCAGGACATTACTGTGATCGGAAGAAGGCATACAATTTAAAAATAAGGAGAAAATCAAATGTGGTCCGCAAGTCTGCGTAAGATGTCTGAATAGGAGATCTTGATTCCTTCCCGGTTCAAGATCTCTTTGATCTTCTGAATGGTTTCAGCCGTGTCTTTATGCAGGATACCAATACCATTGAGTTCCTGCCAGGCTCCAACATTATCAGACATGTCATCTATCAGGATGGCATCCATCTCAGCATATCGATACTTATCGGAGGATAATAATAAAGTCGTTCCAGGGATATTGTTCTGGACCCAGATCTGCTTCCCAGCCTTAGCATAAGAAAACTCTCCAGGTGAAGATAAGAGGACAGGAATATGTGGAGCTAGAAAGTTCCAGAGTTCTTGACCTCCTGGGGCCCAGTCCATATAGGCCCAGAAATCTTCTCCAGCTTTCTCAATCTTATCATACATGTCCTGTTTCTGTTCTTCGGTGGCGTTCTCACCCAGACCTGCCTGGCCACCAATAGCCTCTACGGCTTTATCAAAGAAAGTCAGAACCCCGTCCATATCACAGTATATCTTTATCATAATCCGTATAATATAATTAATAGATAATTCCAGAAGGGTGGCCTTCTATGAATGTTGTTCTTATAAACCATTTAGGTGTTTATCCTGAGGTTGGAGAACACCTAAGGTCTTTGGTGCCAGGACTTTATGTCACAGAGAATTTTGAACAGGTCTATGGCATGGTTAAATGCAAAGAGGTTGATAAGCTCTGTATCTATCTTGGTGGCTGGAACTATTCTAAGAACCCTTCTAACATTGCTGGAGGACAAGAAGCTGCCGAGGATATACATAAAATCAATCCTTCCATACCCATCCTGATCTGGTCTGGAAGAATTAAAGATGTAGATCCTCCGGTAAGATATCCAAATGAGATCTATCTAGACCTGAAAGATTATAAAGAGTTCTATCCAAATACAGAGAAGTTCTTTACAGGTACTCTGACCTGGAAAGACATTCCTATCAGGGAGTGTATAGCAGATAACTTTTTATGGGTCAGTTTCTGAAGGTGGGTTCTAAACCAATTTCTGAAAGGCCCGTTGTAATTCGTATTATATAAGATAAATCTGTCTTAAGATTATCAATTGTGTAGGTCTCTGCGCTCGCTCGATCTATGATACCCACAAGTTTATTACCCAGAGATTTTTCATAGAACGCTTTTAGGTCTGCGTCCTTTTCTACAGCTATACGTATGAGACCTAAAAGTTGATTTAATATCACTCCAATTTTTCTCAGCCCCGGTACTTCTAAACGAAAGCCCTTAAAACTGGGCAGGATCTCTTTGATCTTTTTGTTTAATTCTTTTACAGCCTTTTCAGTTAATGTAATTGGTTTTGTAGCCTCTATGTTCTTTGGGTCTGAAACGATTTCCGAGATAGTATCAAACAGCCCATGAATATTATTTCTTTCAATTTCACCTGCAGTAATGAGGTCAGCAATGACATCCCTTAACTGAGCCGTTACAGTCTTAAACATTTTTTCCTCCAATGTGTGATTTATTTCAATAATGTATATATTAAAAGATAATTCTTCCGTATAATATCTGTGAACACATTTTCAAGAAAGGGGGCCAAGGCTATGTGGGGTATCAAAACAAGAACTATAGTCCTTGAAAGAAATCTCAAGGCCCTCAAAGAAATCAATGCCCAAGCTAAGCCTAAGACACCCCGGATGACCCATACCACCCAGTATAGAGCTCCTGTCCTGTCTCTTCTGAAAGACTATACATACAAGGCCTCTGCAACGAGCCTTGACCCCTCCGGTCTTGAAGCTAAGCTGCAGGAATTTGGCCTCGATGGTAAAGTAACAGGGATCCGACAAGGCCCAGTCATCACCCGATACGAAGTGAAACTGGCCACAGGCGTACGTCTTAACCAAGTCCGGGCCCTCTCTGAAGATCTCGGCCTGGCCCTCATGTCCGGTAACATCCGTATACAGGCCCCTATACCAGGCACAAATCTGGTAGGGATTGAAGTTGCTAATGATCAGCCTGTTACCCTAGGCCTTAAGCAGATTCTTAGCGTCTGGGACAGGAAGGCTATCCTTCCTATGGCTCTTGGAACTGATACGGCTGGCACGGCCAAGATTTTTGATCTGGCTAAAATGCCCCATCTGCTTATTGCAGGGCAGACTGGATCAGGTAAGTCTGTGTGCCTCAACGACATAATTCTTTCTATCCTGTTTACCAAGACTCCTGAAGAGTGTCAGTTGGTGCTGGTGGATCCTAAGAGGGTTGAGATGGCGTCCTATAAAGGACTGCCTCATTTACGATGTCCTGTGGTTACCGAGGCCTCTGATGCTCCAACCGTGTTTGCTTCTCTTATTGAAGAGATGGAGCGGCGATATGAGATCCTGGCAGGGCATCAGGTCAGGAACATTGAGTCTTATAATGAAGTATCGAAAGAGCACCTTCCGTATATCGTTACTGTGGTGGATGAAATGGCAGATCTGATGATGACGTCAGGGAAGCATCTGGAAGCCATGATAGTCCGTCTGGCCCAGTTGGCCCGGGCTGTGGGGATACATCTTGTTCTGGCTACACAGAAGCCTGTCGTGACGGTCATTACAGGACTTATCAAATCGAACATGCCCTCAAGGATATCTTTTCAGGTATCCTCCAAGAATGACTCTCGGGTCATCCTGGACTGTAACGGGGCAGAGAAACTGGTAGGACGCGGAGACATGCTTGTATCTTACCCAGGTACTTCGGAGCCTGAAAGGTTCCATGGGGCATGGGTCAGTGATGCTGAGATCCAGGCTGTGACTGGATATATGAAAGGAGTAGCCCTATGAGCAGGGAGTTCCTTAACAGAGTAGACTTTAAAGACGTGGAGCTGAAACAGGGGACAGACTCTGGCCAGAAGAAGAAGAAGGCTCCTCTGACCAGTAATCTTGTGTTTCAGAATTTCTGCAAGCTGTTTTATACTTTAGTGGTTATCTCTTTCATCGCAATCATAGCCAGGTATGGGTTTGTTTCTTCAATATCATTCAGCAGGGGTGAGCCTGGAATGACTATGGAAAAGTTTACTGATATGGTTAAGGAGAAGTAAAATCATGGCTGGTGAAAAATATTATTATAAGAAAATATTAGAGGAGGCGGAGAGTAAAAGGGACACCATACCCTACATGAAAATGACTCTCTGTCTCCTGATACTTATACTATTTATGGCTGTAGGGCGGGTTTCCTGTGAGAATTTAATTCAGAAGTCTTATGAATATGAAATGAAACAATAGAGGGAGAGGCTTCTTATGAAACCATCATACTATGACATTGGTAAGCCGGATCCTAAAAAGGACTTTCAGAGAAACGTCCTTGTTTATGTCATAGGTCTTATCATTGTTGGTGTCTTTGCCTATATCCTGGATTTTTTGCTTCATCCCTTTACCAGAAATGAAAAAGCAGATGATAAGGCCTTAGATAAAAAACTGGAAGGAATTAAGAAGAGACAGGCTGCCCGGGATATCCGGACAGAGGCCCTGGCGAAAGATACATCTGATCCTATGAATAAGTTTCAGGCTCAATGTCTAAATGGAAAGGGGTGCAAGAAATATCTTCAATGGTTTAATAGATGGAAGGCTGGTCGGATAATTGACTCTGGTCTCCGATGGGCTCCGGACATCTATGATGAGAATGGATCAATGCAGATAAACTTTTTGAAATATCTGAAGATTCAGATCAAGCTTCATAAGCGTGACTTTCTAGGCCGGGTGATGTTTCTCAGCACTGTATATAGATATTACCCAGAGTTCACGGCCACCTGGAGTGGCTTGATAAGAGACATAGCCTATTATGAATCCATTGTTATGGAAGAGAACTTGAACAGTGAACTGAAGAATGAGATAGAAATCTACGGTCTTCCTGAAGAAGTTGCCGAGTATCTGGCAGATCTGGATGTTACTCCGAACGGTCTTAAGAAGAAAGCGGAGTTCCTTAAGAGATGTCTTACTCTTGGGTTTAATTCAGATCAGGCCATTACAATGTTGGAGACAGGTGTCCGGCCTGGATCTCGTGAGGCAGATTTTATGTCTCTTGTCTCTGATAAGTATGACCTTCCTGGTAAGGTTGGACTGGCCCTGGCCCGTCAGGAGATCACGGAGGAGGATATATCAGAACTGGGCATGACTATGAAGAATGCAATGAATACGTATGGGCTGGATATTTTTTCGGACGTGAACAAGATTGGTAAGTCGATGTACATGGATCTTTTGGATTACAACCTTCAGAACATGCGGGAAAAGAACAAACTCAGAACTCTGGAAAGGGTATAAAAATGTTCACTGATGAAGTAAAAACATTGGCGGATAGTTTTCTGGTAAAGGCCAGTCAATTACTGGAACAGGACAAGGTCCTGTATCCAGTAATGTTTTCTATAACAAAGGGGGGAACAGTAACCCCCATATCTTTCAGAACAAACAGCACAGAAGAAAAAAATGACGCCTCAGATCTTATGAAGGAGCTGGCAAAGAGCTCTGATGCCCTTGTGATTATCATGGATAGTTATATCATGGAAACAAAAAGTATTGACGATGTTCCTGATAGCGTTAAAGATTATCCTGGAAGGGCTGAGGCCCTTGTCTGTACGGTACATACAAAGGGTCTAACATTTGTCAAGAGCCTTGTCTATGCAACGGAGAACGGAAAGTACGCTTTTGTTACCATGGATTGGAAAGACATGAATACACACGGCAGCAGATTTGAGAACCCCTATAAGCTATTAGAAAAAGAGGGGCATGTTTTTTCTGATAACACATAAATAAATGTTGACAGACATTGGTTCTTGTGTTATATTAGTAGGTGTTTAGCTGGTCATACCTATAACATGACTGGAAGAGGAAAATAAATCATGAGTCATTTCGTTGACATAGTCACAGAGATCAGAGATAAGAAAGCACTTATCAAGGCCCTGTGTCGATTAGGGTTTGAGGGCAAAGTCGAGGCCTACGATATAGCACAAAGTCTTTATGGATATCAGAACGATGTCCGTAAAGAAAAGGCCCACGTTATTATTCGTAAGAAATATGTCGGGGGATCATCAAATGATATTGGATTCGAACAACAGGTAGACGGACGATTCCTGGCACACATCAGTGAATTTGATCAAGGGACCGGGACCTACAAGAGCAGGTCTGATGCCGGGTATGGCAAAGTCTGGCAGGACAAACTATCGACATATTATGGGGTTGAGAAGGCTAAGATGGAGTTTGAAAAAAAGGGTCTCAAGTATTATGAGGATGTGGATGAAAAACAAAGGCCGCGATTAAGAGTGTCCATATGAGCTGGACCATCACTCTGAAAGCTGACAAGGATATCCGTCAGGAGGATATAGACAAAGCTGTCGAAACTCTCTCTGATGAATTAAAGAATACCGAGTTTGGCCCGGGAGTTAAATATAGATGGGGCTGGTCCTGTATTGTGGATATCTTTAATCCAGAAGAGAAGACACTTGATATCCATGGATCTAAACCAGCCGCTTTTAAGGCTAAGGCTGTATCCAAGCACCTGGCGAAGTTCTTGAAGAAGTGCGGTTATAAGATCAAGATTGGAGATCTGATATGAAGATACCGAGTTATGACGACATGATTTTTAAATGTGACCTCACACCAAGGTCTGATTTGAATGTCCTTCATGGAGCCCAGCTCATGTATGCCGCTTTTAAAAACGTCATAGAAGCCCAGAAATATATTGACCCCCATAAATGTCGGTCGTGTGTAAACATTGCTTGTAGGGTTATTCCGGTAAGTAGTAAATGTGATTATGATCCCCGATATGTCCTCCATAATGAGGAGAATAAAAATGTTTAGTATGCTTTATAGGACAGGGTGCTATTCCTATTTTACCAGAATCAATATCCCTTATTCTGCTGGGATGATTGCCACATTTACGGATAATAGAGAAGTTGGTATCTGTAATGACCTTACTATGCCATGCGGTTTTTTTACTACTGAAGTAAGCCCTTTTGGTCAATCAGATCGTACTTTCGTTGCTATAGGGCAGGGGGAATATCAAACGGATGTTTATGAAAAGCCCCTTAAGAATTATAAACTTAATGATTTCCTGTACTGTAGCAAAAATGGAAAGATAACAAATGAAAGTAAGTACCGAGGGAACATTATTATTGGAATAGTAAACGATGTCTCTGAGGACTATATCGGATTTATTACTTGCTTCGCTCGTGGTCTTGAAGTAGCCACTGTCATTGGAAGGGAATAAAACACATGGCAGATCTCATACTGACCTTTGAATGGGATGGAAAAACAATTCATAAAGAAACCAAAGGCTTCACAGGATCTACCTGTGTCTCTGATACGAAGTTCATAGAAGAAGCCTTAGGCAAAGCCAGCAACCGTAAATATAAGGCGGAATATTATGAGCAAGAAACCCAGTCAGAATCAGAACGGGTCAAAAATTGAAACTGAAATCGAACTGACCTTCGACGGGAACCGAGTCCGTAGCTCCTGGTATCATCCTGATTTGGCCCCAGTACTCTGTTCTCTTTGTGGTAAAGGTTGTAATACGTGTACGAATACTAATCCTTACTGTGGATAATTTATGACACTACTTGCAATCTTCGGTTTGTTCGTTATCTTCTGGTGGATCACTAAGGGACTTAGTGCATTAGAACGGATATTTGATTCAGTAACAGAAAGAATATCGGACCACTTTCCGGCACCTTTAAGATCTGTAAGGACAACAAAGACCAGACGTCATATCAAAGTAATTAAATCAGATCCTTTTATGAAGCAAGTCAGAAAAGAAATAAGCGAAATCACAAAATAGAAAAGGAGGACGAATCACAAATGGTCCTCAAATACAAAGAAAACTTCTGGGACTTCTATAAAGAAAACCAGAAGAACGTCGAACAGATTATTTGGTTTAATATCTGGAAACATAAAACAGATATCGAAGCGGAAGATCTCCATAATGAGGTCCTTGTTCGACTCCATCGATCAACGTTTCTGAAAAATTTTGACCCGTCCAAGGCCCAGCTCCATACCCATCTGACCAATACTATTCGTGGCGCCATATCTCATATTCTGGAAGCCTCACAATATAAAAAGATCTGGTGGGAAGGTTCTGATGAGACCTCTAGACGCTATTATAAACAGACCCTGGCCAATGGTATCAATGGAATTACCGAAGAAGATAATGTAACATGCATAGATCTTTATTCAGACACTTCCATTGAAGAAGATCTTGCTGCCAAGCAACTCCTTGAAACTATTATGAAAGCTCTGCCTAAAGATTTGAAAATAGCTCTCAGTTTTATCCTTAAAGGATATAACCAGAAAGCATTTGCCAGATATCTTAAAATGTCCTATCAATGGGCGTCCGTTAAAAATGCAAGCATCAAACGAATTGCACAAAAGGTAGTCAACTTTATCAACCAAGAAAGTACCTATGTCCAATAAAATATTCTTCCTGAACTATGTCCTGGCAGGATATCCATTACTCTGGGTTGAAACTTATGAAGAGTACCGAGCCATGACCCGGTGCGTCCAGGAGATCTCGGGTAAAGCCAAGAGCAAGTACTCCTTCTATTCCTGGGACCGCATCGATGGGATCCGGGTAATGGATCTTAAGAACGGGACCCTGACAGCCACAAAGGCAACTACGGATGAGCCTACCGATGACCCTATCATGGCATTGGACTGGGCAGAGAGTATCAATAACATGCCTGATGATTCTATCCTTTTCCTTAAAGACTTCCATCACTAT
>Ga0315295_10005386_pt1 | contig 10921 bp, 34 predicted proteins | sample YL17G14_0_MG_FD_204453 | JGI IMG/M metagenome (GOLD analysis project Ga0315295, IMG submission 204453) | Sediment microbial communities from Yellowstone Lake, YNP, Wyoming, USA - YL17G14_0 | ecosystem: Environmental > Aquatic > Freshwater > Lake > Sediment | place: USA: Wyoming | collected...
AAGAAGGAGATTCAGAAAATGGAAAATGATATATGGATGGATAGCTTTAGTAATTGGATTGAAATGAATAGGAGAAGGTGAACGCAAAGGGACATAGTAAGTAATTTCTGGATGACAAAATCAATTAGTGATACTATTTGGAATTGGGGAAAAGAGAAAAAGATCAAGCAACAAATTCGTGATGAAGTATTAGATGATGCGATTAAAGCTCTCAATGTAGTATATGAAAGTTATAAAAAACTTGATGAAGATCATAGGTATCTTGATGGGATTGATATTAGTATTCAGAGATTGGAAGAACTTCGGGATAAGGGGAAATGAAATGGGGTATCAGACAAATAAGTTTGAAAAATTAGCTGAAAAGAACGGGGGATTAAATTGTCCAGAGTGTGGACAATTTTTAACAGATTTTGAATTTGATAAGGCTGGATTTCCTATTTATCTTAAACCATGCCCGAAATGTAATTATCCCATTGGACGTGATCACAAAGATGTTGGTCAATCTTTGGATGAATTACAGATGTGGGAGCGACAGCAGGAATTACAAGTATGGGAGCGGTATCAGCAGGGAAGGTGAACAGAAATGACACGGATAGAAGTTTATGCTGATTGGCAGCCTGGATATATGGGAGAATCGGTTCGTAGAGAATATTATTATTTTGATACACTTGATGATGAGGCAAGAGAAAAGATTGATAAATTACGTAAGACTGCTTGTACAATCAGGGTATCGGAATTTACAGTTCTTGAAGAATATACTTGGGGTAAAAAGAAGAAGGTGAAGAAATGACACAATTATTAGTTGAACTCATTGCAGATTTAAATAAAGTATCAGATCTTCAATGGGAAATTCAAGGTACTGAGAACAAGATTGATAAGCTTATAAATAGAGTTAATGATAAAATTGATAAAGCTGTTTATGATTGTTCGACTGTTGAGGAATTACAACAACTTTGTAAATCAATAGGTCTTGATAAAGAGGGGTATAGATGGGGATGGGAGGAGGCTTATAAAAATTCTTTTGGTGGAGATACCGATTATGAAAAGACAGAATGGAGCGATATAAAATTTCATACAGTGATGGATCTTCGATCATTTATTGGTAAAAAAGCAAGAGAGAAATGGAGGAGTGATCATGGTCAAAATTAAAATGAAAAAAGAAGTACCGAATCCTGGTAGTAATGAAGCGATTGAAATGGGATGTACTTGCCCTGTATTAGATAATGGGCATGGTAAAGGATCGATGTACGGAGAAGGTTTATTTTGGATAAATCAGGATTGCTCTGTTCATGGGAAAGGTGAGAAGAAATGACAGATGAATATATTATCAATGGAGATCAATTTAAAAAGATTATGTTAGAACTTTTAAATATAAAGGAAAATTATGAGCGGAAGAATGAAATTTATAAAGTATTTTCTGAAATTATTAAGACAAAGGTGAAAAAATGAACCGATATAAAATATGCTCGCATCGGTATATGCCTTTTTGGAATTGTTCTGAAATAGGAAAATTGGATGGTGGAACAGGATTAAAATATTTATTATAGGATGTTCCAGGTGGTGGAGAGAATGATTGATAGACAATTATTTGATATGATGCTGAATGATGCCAGTGAAAAGGCTTTTGAAGTGATGGTTGAACAGATGGAACGAAATCCTGGTGCAATTGAAGCATTATATGGTGGATATGATGAAAATAATAAAAGTTAAAGATTGTAATGATTGTCCCAGCAGGGAATTCGAAATGCCCAATTGTGGAAGGGAATATTATTATTGTAAAGAAGCTGGAAAAACACTTGCGGCTCAAAGAAAAATTGTTATAGCAGAAGCATATACTAATGCGTTCACTCAACAGATTACTCGACAACAGGAAAAATGGATATTTACCAGTGATGAAAAAACAGAATGGGATGGTAGTATTCCTGAGTGGTGCCCTTTAGAGGATGTGGTTGAAAATGGATGATGTTGGTATATTAGATGAAGATGAGTTCATGTGTGAAGTATGTAAAGAGATTATTCTTGATGGAGTAAAGTGTGAATGTGAATATGGTCATGTATTTTGCGAGAAGCATTTGGTGAATAAAGATTTACCAGAATTTCAGGATGAAGAAAATATGTTAGATGTGAGCACAGATTATTGTCCGATTTGTGGGGTGATTGAATGGATCCGTTTATTGCCGGTATTATAGCTGCTGTAGTTTTTACACTATGGGTGATAATTAAAATTTTCTTAAAGATAAGTGCATGGATATTCTGGATAGTTATAGCTGGTTTAATTGCCGCTATACTATTTGTTATCAATTTATTTCCGAAGTGATCAAATGAAGTATTATCGTCGTATAAAGATGGGAAAACCAGAAGAGATAGATCAGGAGATTTTTATCAATGGGTTACAGAATGAATTTATTTATGGGAAGGGATATTATGAACATATGTTGATTTTACTTGGTATGGGTCAGAAGATGATTGGTTCGATTTATATGTATTGGGTGGAAAAATGAGCATATTTTGTAGTGGGTGTGGTAATCAATTAGGGTTATGTAATACTCCCTATCTTGATTGTTTAACGGGAGATCGAACAAAACCATGTGATAAAGTCTATGAGAAACATGGCGACATCAGGAATTTTAAATGTAGATATGTACATAGGAAATGGTGATAGAAATGAATGAGTTTTTATGGATAATAATGGTTATGTCTGTAATTATGATCATCATAATGAACATCATGTTGTATCATCGTGGTGGAATATTCAAGCCAGAAGATGACTGGTATTGCTCTGGTATTGAAAGGGGAAAGTGTAAAATTTGTAAAATGGCTGGAATGAACAAATATCATAGACCATTCAGAGTTCCGGTATATATAATAATGATGGGTATTGTACTTATGCCAATAATAATAATAGTTGCTATGATAGGTATAAATCCCGATACTATGTATGCTATTGGAGTTGTTGGGGTTAGTGCTGTAGTAGTTCCAATGATATTTATTGGATTAAATGATAAACTGGATGAGATATGGAAATGGTGGTCCGGGAAAGATGTATTAAGGAGATGAAAGATGATTAAAGGTTTAGAAAATATTACATTTAAGAATAGTGTAATCAGGAACATTGAAAAAGAAGAGGAGAAAGAATGTACAGAATGTGATGCAAAGAAAAACTGCTGGTATAAAGAAATTGAATTGATGTGTTGCCAGATGAGGAGATGATTTATGCAAATTATGGGTAAATTCAGAATTCAAAGATTATTTGCTATAGCTCTTGGTATAATCGGAAACAAAACGGTTTCTAAAGTAAAGCGGATGGAAAAAGAATACCGGGGTGAGGGTGAGTAGATGACACTTTGGATGAGAATCTGTAATTTGTTGGGACACGGAGAAACTGAAAGAAAATGGTATGAATGGAAAGAACGATTCGATGGTAAATGTGGTGAATATATCACATTATGTAAAAGGTGTGGTATGATAGTGAGGATTGAACGATGACACCGAACCAGTATAGATGTGAAACTTGCAAAAAGGAACACCACTACGCAGATATGGGTTATCGTTCACAAGTTTTAATCTGTGAAGGGGAAGAACTATCAATTAACTGTGAGAATTTCACAGAATGTCGTGGTTGTGCCAGTCACAGTGACTTCCAGAGCGAGCGGGATAAGGTGCTGGATGATCTTACTGAATGGGTAAAAAACTGGATTTGGTACGATATGCCTTGTAAAGATATATTAAAGAAAATAGAAGAATTCCAGCAGGCAGGTGAGTAGAGGATGACTTATGGTATAGCCAATCTTATGGTAACAGGAAATCCAAATCAAGGGCAAACACCTATAAAAATAACATTTCTTGACGGGGTTTCCAAAATTGGTGGATATAGATGGCATGATAAGGATGTTATGTGCATTCTCGATTATGACACCGGAGAAACAATTAACATCCGCATGGCAATTATTAGGCAATGGATTTTTGAACCAAGGGGGAGTGGAGGATGAACCAAACATGAGAAAATGTGATTTTAATGAGAGGTTGCGGCGTGGAATAAATTATGCAATAGAATTGTTGGAAGAACTCCGACAAAAGGCGGGTGAACCATGAAACATTCTCAATTTGATGATAAAGATATGTTGTTACTGCTGATTTCCAGTATTATTATTGTGATATTAGTATCCGGGATTATTATTTTGGCAGGTAAGTAGATGACACTTCGTAAGATTTTTGAAATAATACAAGTTGGTATCATAGGAACAATACTCCTTATTCTTATATTTACAAGAACTGGAGTAATCCCCCCACAGGGCGATCATTTAGTATTACTTGTTTGTATTGCACTTGGAATTGCATTTGGACTTGCATTTTTTGAATATTATGAGGGATAATAAAGAAGAACTCCGGCAGGCAGGTGAGTAGTGGATGGATGAAATATTAAAAACAATTCTGTGGTGTGGTGCATTGTCAGTTGTGATTATTTCAATTGTAGGAATTATAATGTGTTTTCAGGACTTACCAGAGATTGATAATTATTATAATCAACGAGAAGAACGTCTAAATCCAAGCAGGTTGTGTCACGACGAACATATCTTCCCATGTGTGAATACCGATTTACCTATTGAATATTATATGGTAATGCTGAACCGATCTCCAGCAAATTACACTTGTAATTGGAGCGATTCTTGTTATCATGAGGTTCGTATAGATGAGGTATCTTATGCACAATGTATTATGAAATGTAATACAACGTCAGCAACAAAGGCAGGTGAGTAGATGGTAAAAGAAAACGAACCATATTTCCAAGTGAATTTGAAAGACAAAACAGAAGTTCTTCGTGATGGCAAACATTTTGCAAGAACAACTTCTCATGTGGATTCAATTCGTATTGTAATGGCAATGGAATACATCTACAAACGAAAGAAGAAAGGTGAGCAGAAATGACAAGAAAACATCCAAACGAAACTTTTAATTCATCTAGGTATGCAGATGGTGATAGGGGAAGTTGGACACCTATCATTGGAACATTAGGAATTATACTAGGGATAATCTTACTTATCATTTGTGTTCATCAAATGATAAATGAACAACCAACACGAGAACCTTTGCAGCAATGTTATATGGTGGAGTTGTCAAATAAAACATTATATGAAATTCCCTGTAATGAAACTGGAAGTAGTTCCTTTGGTTATTCAAGTAAGGGTGTTAATTCTGCTACTGGATGGTATTATTTCACTACATCTACGGGGATATTCAGGTGAGTAGATGACATTTGATATACCGAACTATATTCCAGTTGATTCATCTATTGTATTGATTAGTTGTTTTATGGTATTTTGGGGACTTGATGGGTGGGTAAATGAATGACTGATCAAAAAAGACCATGCTCAGATTGGATACAGGAGATTAACCCTGTTACGAAAGAAGTTTATGAAAATGTCTGTTTAAGAGCAAGGCGATGTAGTACATCACCATGCCCCAAAGATGTATATTGTGAGGTTGAAGATGTCTGATACATTTAAAAAGTATATTATTTCTTTGATTATTGCATGTGGTGGAGCATTTCTTATTGGAATTGTCTCACATCCAGAGGGAGTTGTTGGTTCATTTGCATTGATTTTAGGAATAGTTCTTGTTGGTATAGGAGGAATCCTGAAAGGATCTATTGTTGAATGATTATGTCCGAAGATTGGAAAAGAATTATTATGAATGGAGATTGGGATAGTAAGCATATTATTGGAGATGTTAAAGAAAGATATGAGCAGATAAAGCATCATGGACTCACTCATACATTAAGAAGTGAGGAGTATGATTGGCAATCTTTCTATAATGGATGGATTGAGGGAAGATTAGCAATGTTACTTGAGCTAACGAAAGAGGAATGGGGGGAAAAGCACGATTGAAAGGGGGATGAGAGAATTAGTAGCAATAAATGCAAAGCAATTGATAGATCTGGTAAATAAATATGGTTCTGGTAGTGAGATTGTATTTGATGAAGATGATATGGGAGGAATTATTATATGGATGATTATCAATAATGAGCATTATAAGCTCTTAGTATATAGGTGTGAACTTGTGGAGTTAAAATAATGAAATCATATAAACAGCGTGGAAAATCGGGGATGGTATCAAGGGAGATATATCATCAGAGATTTCGGCTTGTTGAAGCTGGTTTAGCTTCATGGTTTCTTCCTTATAAAACATTAAAAAATGCATTGAGGGCGCTAGATTGATGACACTTAAAGAAAAATGGATAGTTTATAATAGTGATCCGTATTATCCCTATGCCGATGAATTTGATAATGAGAAGGATGCAAGAGCCGCGTGGGATAAATTAAGAGAGAAAAGATTGGATGAAGATATGGATTTCTTTGACAGGGATTATTTTGCACAAGTTATAGAGGAGAACGGTGAATTAAAATGAATTTATCAAAAGTTATTATGAGTTTTGGAATAGGATATATTACTGGAACTTTAGCAATGGAAGTTTTTATGTTTCAAAATCCAAGACCTAATGTAACATTTACATTTGGAATAGCTATAGTAGTTTTTATAATATTTTTAACTAAATTTTATGAAGAAAAGTGATACTATTAAATACTTATTATTATAATAATGTAATGGAGTATGATGAAATCAAAATCAAAGATACCCGAAATAGTCATGCCATCATATTGGGATGAGAAGATTTTATTTTCATGCCCCGATTGTGGGTTTGAAAAAACACTGGAGCATTTAAATCTTGAACTGAAATTTTCTGATTTTCACCAGATGAATATGTATTTTGCAAAATGTCCTGATTGTAATCATGAGCATATTATAATGGGGTGATGTATGTCCGGAAAAAAGCAGAAGAAAGTTGCTGTTATCGGAGATAATCTTGATGAGGGTAGACAGATCAATGCTCTGATGGATAGTAGGTATATTCAAATATTGATATTTTTAACTATTATTGCGTTCTTTTTACGATTATATAATCTTGGGTTTAATTCTTTATGGCTCGATGAAGCAAGTACTAATATGATAGCGTTAAAATCATTTTCTGATATATGGCAGGTAACAGTAGCAGGTGAGTTTAATCCACCATTGTTCTATTGGATGGAGCATATAATGGTAATGATAATAGGTAATAGTGAATTTGTATTACGCTTACTTCCTGCTATATTTGGTATTGCTACTATTCCTTTGATATATTTAGTTGGAACTGAGTATAGGAATCAGAACGTTGGTATTATTGCGGCAGCTGCATTTGCTTTCTCTCCATTTTTAATTATTTATTCTCAGGAAGCACGAGCATATTCGGTTATGTTATTTTTTATTACTGGTGCAATGTTATTTTATTTAAAAGCATTAAAAACAAATGATATTAAAAATTGGATATTATTTGGTATTTTATCAGCACTTGCATTTTGGTCACATTTTTATGCATTTGTAATGGTTGTATCTTTTATGATATATGCTATTATGATTCATATTAAAGATATTAAGCGGGATTTAAATTATATAAAACCATTTGTAATATCTTTAATTACTTTTGTTGGTCTTTCTTTACCACTTATTATAGTGACAATAGATTTATTTGCTAAAAGATCATCATCTGCTCCCACATATGGTATTCAAGGAATGGGTGTAATTACAGAAACTTTTGTGCAGATATCTGGATATTCAGAAATAATAATGTATATGTTTATGATATTATTTGTTCTTGGTATAATTCAGGCATTTTTTATAGATAAAGAAAGAGCTACATTTCTTGTATGGTCTGTGGTTTCTATATTTCTCGTAAGTTATTTTTTATCATTTAAAATACCTATGATACCACGATATTTACAATTTCTTGCTATTATCTTTTTTATTGGAATTGCAATGTCATATAAAATGTTCTTTGTTATAAAACCAACAAAGAAAATAATATATGGAATGACACTCTTGTTTTTTATTGTATCAATACCGTTCTATACTGGGTATTATTCGCAGGAATCAAAAACTGATTGGAGAGGATTTTCAAAAATATTGGAGAAGAACACCAATTATGGAGATTATGTAGTATTTGTTCCTGCTTATATACAAACACCAACAGAATATTATTATTCAAATAAAACAAATGGGGTGATGTTTATAAGTGCTTATACCGGGAAAGATTTGGATAGTATTCAAAAGAATAATAATTCTATATTTTATGTAATGACGGGTGATGTAATGGCTGCTGATCCGACTGGTAGTGCAAGAGATTGGATTTTCAAAAATACAAAATTGATAGCGCAGTATAATGATATTTATTTATCTGTGAGGTAGATTATGAGTTTTTTTGATCCCGATGATTTTGTTAGTGATGATGATGATAATGAGGAATATTCCTTTAATTCAAAAGATTTGGAATTTATGACTTGTTGTATGATTAAAAATTGTTTTTCATTATCAAATAAAAATGGGTATTTTTTAATAGAGGTTAACGATGATGGATTATTATTAGAACCAAGTATCAAGAGTTATATTTATGATCTTGATAGAAGCCATGCTCTTAAAATTACTGGGGTTGATGAGGTATGGTAAGAACACGAATTAAATGTCGTGATGATTCTATTTATACAGCTCCTAAATCAAATGAATTTCATTTGATGTATGGTGATAAGGAGATTTCATGGTATTTGTTTAATATAACTTATGCGGGATTAGATTTAATTCCCGGATTATCAAGTGGTTGGTTTAGTACTGATAGCTGTAGTATGTTAACAGTAAATATAGAATGTGATGTGATTTAATGTACGAGCTTACTGTAATTATTCCCACATATAATGAGGAGGATAATATTAAGGATACTATTGTTGAGATAGATGATATTTTGCAGATGGGTGGTATCAATGGTCAGATATTAGTAGTCGATGATAATTCACCGGATAGGACAATTTTTATAGTAAAAGAACTGTCAGATAAAATGGAGAATGTTAATTTATGTGTAAGATATTTTGACCGGGGGTTATCACAATCGGTTGTAGCTGGAATTGAAGAATCTGACGCGGACGTTATATTAGTTACTGATGCTGACAGATCACATGCATTAGGTCTTATTCCTATGATGTATAATAAAATTAAAAATGGGAATGATATTGTTATTGGTAGTAGGTATATGAAAGGTGGGGGAATAAAACAATGGGGTTTAAAACGTAGAATTATATCTATTGGTGCAACATTTTTGGGTAGATTGATTTTACCCGATATAACTGATCCTGTAAGTGGCTTTTTTGCTATGCAGAAAAAAGTTGTTGAAGGTGTTAAGTTAAGACCATCTGGATATAAAATATTATTGGAGATACTTGGTAAAGGTATATGGGAAAAATTTGTGGAGATTCCTTATGAATTTGTAGATAGAAAAGCTGGACGGAGTAAATTAAAATTAAAAATTATTATAGAGTATGTATATCAAGTAATTGATATTATATGGTATTCCTTATGGCACCATAAGAGTGCTGCATGGAGAGAATGGATGAGAGTATTGAAGTTTTGTATTGTCGGTTCTACCGGGATTATTGTAAATATGGGAGTTTTGTATGTTTTGAAAGAGTATGTTGGTTTTCCATTGATGGTAGCAAGTTTTATTGCTATAGAATTATCGATTGCTAATAATTTCTTATGGAATGATTGGTGGACTTTTCACCAAAAGTATAATAAGGATGGAGGTTTAACAAGATTATTCAGGTTTCACATGATTTCTATTGCAGGGATTGTGATTAACATGGGGATTTTATTTTCACTTACAAATATGTTCGGGGTGTATTATATGGTAGCTAATATGGTTGGAATTTTATGTGGTTTTATATGGAACTTTATGGCTAACAGGAGATTAACATGGAAGATGACTGGATAAACTGGGACAAAGGTATGAAGTATTTTAAGCAGTATGTATGTGGTCAGCCGGAGGAAATTTCTCGACATGAGTTTTGGGCTGGTATTTATAGTCATTTTGTTTTTGAAGATACTAATATGATTGATGAACTATTGAAAGATGGTAATAAATTGATGGGTACTACTTATATGTTTTGGGTAGAGGAGGATTAACATGGGTATGCACAAAGACATAGTATTTGATAAAGAATATTGTAGAGTATTAAATCAATGTATGAATCAAGCACGATATGGTGCTATAACATTTATTGTTGATATGCACATGTCTGAGTTTACTATAAAATCTTGTATGAACAGTGAAGCAATTACTACAAATGTTGTATTAGAAGATTATTTTAAGCAATTTAACTTTTCAAATTTGATGGATATTGAGTTAGGATTAGAAGATGATGAGGATGATGACGATGAGTGATGATATTCTTGAAACAATGTTTAATAATCTTGTAGTGTATGTATGGAATAATCCAGACGATGATGAGGATTGTGGATCTTTACTGATAAATAGTGAAGATTTAGCAGTAGTACAGGATCTTATAGAAAATCTTGTAGTAACATATAGACAAGCTAATTCATTTCAAGATTTGAAACATTTATTAGATCTTGAAGAAATTTATTTCTTTGATCTGACAGATGGTTTATATATTTATAATTATGTGGAGGAATAGGTGGAGTTGATTGTAACATGAACGTTGATACTATTGATATATCAATAGATGAATGGAAGCACAAAGTGAAAACTTCCGATATGGATTGGTTGATATTACAGTATCGGGGATTTCAGCAATTATCAACTATTGTTGATGAAGAATTGGATATTAAGATCCAGTTATTAAAGGCAAGGGATGAATCGGATTATAATGAGATGTATAAGGAAATTATATATCCATTGGAGGATAAATTGATGGATATTGATATTCAGTTGGTCGATGTAGAGGAAGAAATTGAGAATAGGATGATGGAATTAAGATGAGCGAAACTTCAATAACAAACTGGATTCTTGCAATTATAACATTACAGTTAATGATTATTAGTTGGT
>Ga0315295_10005389_pt1 | contig 10913 bp, 2 predicted proteins | sample YL17G14_0_MG_FD_204453 | JGI IMG/M metagenome (GOLD analysis project Ga0315295, IMG submission 204453) | Sediment microbial communities from Yellowstone Lake, YNP, Wyoming, USA - YL17G14_0 | ecosystem: Environmental > Aquatic > Freshwater > Lake > Sediment | place: USA: Wyoming | collected...
TCCATGGAAGAGAAAGCACCCCAGGCCTAGGCTCATGACAAAACGAGTCGTCATCACTGGATTGGGGGTCATCTCATCGATCGGGCAGAATTCCGATGAATTCTGGAAAAGTTGCCTGGAGGCGAAAACCAGGGTCGAACGAATCCCTGACCACTGGTTTCACTATGGGGATTTCCATTCCCAGATCTGGTCTACCCTACCTGCTGTTGACTATTCCACTTATGGAATCGGCCGCATCGAGGAAAAGCAACTAGATCCTACCAGTTTGATCGCGATCGCCTGCAGTTTTCAGGCCCTCGATTCGGCGGGACTTGAATTTACCAAGCTGGATCAGAAGCGAAACACCTATTCCATTTCTTCTTTGGATAAAGACAGGGTCGGTGTGTTCATGGGCACGGGGATCGGAGGATTGAGCACCTTTGCGTCCTGCTACAGCTACCAAGCCCTTCTCCGACAAAAGGAAATGCTTGCCAAGGCGAGCACCCAGCTTGCAGATCACCCTGTCAGCGAGATTCTCAAGCAGGTCCAGGAAAGGATGCTGCATCCCAGGCGGTTTAATCCCTTTGGGGTTGCGATGACCATGCCCAATGCCTGCTCCGCCAATGTGGGCATCAAATTTAACCTGTGCGGAAGCAACAACGCCTACTCCGCTGCCTGTGCCTCAGGAACAGTGGCCATAGGCTACGGGTTCAAAGCCGTGCGGTCCGGCGAACTGGAGGTCGCTCTGGTGGGTGGAGTGGAGTACCTGCGCGATGATTATGGCGCCGTATTTCTAGGTTTTGATGCCGTTAGAGCCCTGGCCAACAACAATGACAATCCAGACAAAGCCAATCGCCCCTTTGACAAGGATCGAACCGGTTTTCTCTTCAGCGAAGGAGGGGGAGCGGTCCTCGTGATTGAAGATCTTGAACGCGCTCAGAAACGCGGCGCAAAGATCTATGCCGAGATCCTCGGATATGCGGAGACGTGCGACGGCTTCAACATCATGATGATGGAGAGCAGCGGCACCCAGATCACGCGGATGCTCCAACTCGCCTTTGCCGACGCGGGGATATCAGAAGAGGAAATCGATTACATCAATGCCCATGGAACCGGAACCCGTTTGAATGACGAGACAGAGACGGCAGTCATCGAAAAGGTCTTCGGCAAGAAAGTTCTTATCAATTCCACGAAATCCCTCATCGGTCACACTCTGGGAGCTTCCGGAGCCATAGAGGCCCTGGTCACAGCTCTCAGCATTCATCACAAGACGACTCACGGGTGCCGGAACCTCGAAAATCCTATGAAGGATTTGAACTTCGTCACCAAGGTGGACTCCTACCCCATCCGAACCGGCCTTTCCCAGTCCTTCGGCTTCGGCGGCCACAACGCCGTCCTCGTCCTCCGTGAGTATCAGTGACTCAGGAGATAAAGGATTTGGTAATCGTTATCAGGGTCTTCACGATGGCGCGATAGACTTCGGACACTCATCGGAACACGATGAGGGCCATGCAAAGTCGGCCGTATGGTTAGAAGCCGCGAGGGTCGTCTTGACACCTAGGGTCACTCTCAATATACTCTCGCCCGGAAAAGACCGCTTCTCATCGACCAACTGCGAGGAATCATCCCATTGGGTATTTGGCAAGCCCGTTACCTGCTCTTATATCAGTTGATACCGGTGTGTTACTATTTGCTTCGCTTCTACCTCTCTCTTATGAGGATCAGGGTGGTCGGCGAAGAAATCGCACTGGGGTGTCTGGCCGATTATGGACGGGTGATCGTCGCCGTGTGGCATCAACGTTTTCTGCCGGCTCTGGCCTATGTCACGAAATTCAGGAACTTCGAACCCATTGTCATGATCAGCCAGAGCAGGGATGGAGAGCTGGCCGCAAGGCTAGCAGAACGGTTGGGACTCGTGCCGGTGAGAGGGTCCAGTACGAGAGGCGGAACAACGGCTCTGGCCGCTATTTTGAAGGCACTGAAAAAAAACCCGGCCGTCATCCATATCGTGGATGGACCCACGGGCCCAAAGGGTATCGTGAAACCCGGGCTCATCAGCATGGCTCAAGTATCCGGTGCCGTCATCCTGCCGGTCATTGTTTCCGTCGACAGAGCCTGGATTATGGGAAGCTGGGACCGATTCCTGGTCCCCAAACCTTTCAGCAAGGTGACCATCGAGTGGGGTCCACCCCTCTTCGTGCCCCAAGACCTGGATTCGGCACGACATGAGGAATTCAGAGCCGAGATCGAGAAGAGGCTTTCTGAGGGCTATGCACAGGCCGACCTGAGTTCGGGCTGGAAGCACCCTCTTTAATCCCAAGAAATCACTACAGAAGAGGTATTCACCTTTAACTATGACCAGGACTCGAACAAACCCGATTCTCGCTTTCCTATGGAGACCGAATGAAATCACTCCTGCCGTGGTCGACGCAGCTCGCCGGACGCCTGCATGCGCCATATTCGACATCAGCGCAGATCATACGGGAGATATCGCAAAGGCCCTCAAGGCTGCGGGGGCAAAAGATGTGAAAATCTCCGCCGAACACTTCATGGAGCCGGCGATCGAGAGATTTCTCCAGGACTCCAATGTGTCCACCCTTTGGGTGGAGTTTCATCCGGCCTTTGCACCCTGTACAGCCGAGGCTTTTCTTGAGCGAGTGAAGGAGTTGTCGGCCCGGATCACCTGCATTCCGATCAGCGGGGATCCGGATTTTCTCAGCCTCGCCCTTCAGACGGAGTGGCATGCCCCGGCCATTGCTCTCAAGGGCTCCGAGGCCGCGGGTTTCGCAAGCCGAGAAACAGCAGGGGTTCTTTACGCCACCCTGAGGGAAATGGCGGGCCAAGGGGCTCAAAAGCCTGGCTTGATCATCTGGGGCGGCGTGGCCACGCCTGAGGCGGCTGCGGCCTTTCTGTGCAGCGGCGCCAGGGGTATCGTGTTCGAGAGCCTCCACTGGCAGACAGACCTGGTGTCCGCAGACCGAAACGTGAAAGAGCGCCTCTCCAGGATGCGTCCCGAACATACCGCCGTAGTGGGTACGAGCCTCGGGGTCTCCTGCCGCTTCTTTGACAAGGGCAACTCCCTGGCCGTCAAGGAACTGAAGCAGCACGCGGGCAATCTGCTCGGCCGCGAGATTGCGGATCAGGACCGCCGCGCCTTTGCCCGTAAGGTCGAGGAGAGCCTCGTGCCGGCGCTCGAGAGTGACCTGGGCCGCCGGGAACTTGTTTTTCTGGGACCTGAGGCGGCCTTTGCAGAGGCATTCGCCGAACGGTTCGGCCGCTCTACCCACCAGGCCATAGAGGCCTTCACAAAAGAAGTCGTGCGCCTCTGCCGGGAGGCCCCGGCCAAACGGGACGCTCTCGTGGGGAACTCTGCTGCCAGGTCGCTGGGGACCCGGTATCCCTTCATCCAGGGAGCCATGACCTGGATCAGCGACATACCGGAATTCGCCCGGGCTGTATCCGAAGCGGGGGGTCTGCCCACCGTGGCCCTCGGAGTGAAAAGCCGCATGGATCTGGAGCAGGACCTGGATCGCCTCAAGGAAGTCATGGGCGAACGGCCTTACGCGGTCAACTTTGTCGCCCTGCCGGAAAACCCCCACCTGGAAGAGCAGCTCGCCTGGATCGGTCAAAACCGCCCGCCCTTTGCGGTCATTGCGGCCGGGGATCCCTCCTATGCGGCGCGGCTTCAGGAGTGGGGAATCCAGCCCATCTACGTTGCATCGAGCGAGGGCTTACTTCGCATGGCCCTCGAAACAGGAGTGCGTTTTGTCGTCCTGGAAGGGAACGAGTCCGGCGGGCATGTGGGTGAGCACTCAACCCTGACCCTGGCGCAGATGGCACTGGAACTCAGGCGGAAAGAGCCCGGGCTTTTCAGGGATCGGCACCTGGTGCTGGCGGGCGGCATCTTCGACCGGGAGAGCGTTTTCAGAGCGTTCATGCTGGGTGCCGATGCCGTGCAGATGGGGACGGCGTATCTGGCAACCCGGGAGATCGTCTCCACGGGCGCGTTGAGCCCATTGTATCAGCGCCTCATCGTGAATTCCCGCCCCGGCATGACCGCGGTCTCCGGCGAAAGCGTCGGTCTCAGGGTTCGGTCTCTCAAGACCCCTAAAGTGGAGGCGATCCGCACCCTGGAGAGAGAATGGGCGTCGGGCCGGCATGATGAGAGCTCTTTTCGGATGCGCCTGGAGGCTCTCGGCGCAAACAGCCTGCTTGTCGCTGCCAGAGGGATCGAGCATCCCCGCGGCAGGGTCATGGACGAAGAAAGCTGTCTGCGGGAAGGCCAGTTCATGAGCGGTTCCATATCCGGCGTTGTCAATCGCATCCTTACCGTCTCTGAGTTTCACCGCGACCTGGCTGAAGGACCCTTGGAGCTCACTCTCCCCGAAAGGGACGAGCGGCCCGCCCCGGCGGATGCTCCCCGGCCAAGGTCGAAGGAAGACCGCGAGCGGGTGGCCATCACCGGAATGGCCCTGGTCAATTCACTGGGTAACAACCCGAGGGAGATCTGGGAAGCCTCCCTGGCCATGAGGAGCGGGATCAGCACGGTGCCCCCTTCCAGGTGGGACCACGACCTGTACTACGATCCCGATCCCCGCGTCCGAGGCAAGACCTATTGCAATGTGGGCGCTTTTCAGAATATCAGTATCTCCCGCAAGGAATTGGGCATTGCGCCTCAGGATTTCCGTTCCATGGCCGATTCAACGAGACTGACCCTCTGGCTTGCCGAAGAGGTCATCAAGGAATCGGGCCTACTGGAGTCCGGCATCCCCAGGGAGCGCATCGGGGTGCTCATTTCCCAGAACTCGGGGGAGGGTGCGGCCACGATCACGGATCTGGTCTTTGACGTGAATTCCCACGAGATTATCCGGTCCCTGCGGGATCTCATCCCCATGACGGCGGAACTGGAAAAGGCGATCAAGGAGAGAATCCAGGCAGGCCGCCTCACCGTGGACGACACCACCTTGCTCGGCCGGCTCAATTGCGCGGCCGGGGGCTTTGTGTGCAACCGGTATGGATTGAGAGGCCCGAGCTACGCAGTCTCCGCTGCCTGCGCCACCAGCCTGGTAGCCCTCTATAACGCAATTCAGATGATGCGAAACGACATCATCGATGCAGCCGTTGTGGGCGGTGGGGAGGAATACCTTCACCCCTCCCATTACCTTGAATTCTCCGCACTCAAGGCCCTGGCCGGGCTCTCGGGGATTGACCGGCCTGCCCAGGAGAGCAGCCGGCCCTTTGATGCCCAGCGCGACGGCATGGTCCTCGGCGAGGGAGGGGGCATGATCATTGTGGAGAGGGAGTCGGTGGCGGAAAAGCGGGGTGCCCTCGTTCACGCTTACATCACCGGGATCGGAGCGAGCAACAATGACCGGGGCATGGTGGAGTCCCTGGCCGAGACTCAGTTGATTGCCATTCGGGGCTCCTTCCGGGATACGGGTTACGGTCCCGAGCAGGTGGACATGGTGGAATGCCATGCCACGAGCACGGTTCAGGGTGACGTGGAGGAGGTCAAGGCCCTCAAGTCCCTTTTCCCATCCTCCAAGCGGACAGTGCTCACCTCCTTCAAGTCCCAGATCGGCCACACCCTCGGCGCCTCTGGCTTGAACAGCCTCATCAGAGGGGCGTGCGCCATGCAGGCGGGTATCTTCCCGCCCACCCTCAACTACAGGACGCGGGATCCCCAGGTCGATCTTGAGGCAGGGGGCTTTCATGTTCCTCTTCAGCCCGAGGAGTGGCCGCAACCTCCGGACCGGCCCAGGCGTTTGGAGGTCAACGCCTTTGGTTTCGGCGGCGCCAATTATGTGGTCCAGCTGGAGGAGTGCCGGGAGGCTTCCGGCCGGGTCATGATCTCAGCGCCCCTCACTGAGAGACTCGAACCCCCGAAGCCTTCTGGTCAGGCCGCTCGGCCGTCCATCCAGGGCGTTTCGTTTTTCCGCGCCCAGGTGGCAGGCCGGTCCTATCGCTTAGGGGTGGTGGCTTCCAGTGAGAAAGAAGCCCGGTCCGAAGTGGAAGCCCTGCCCCCTGCCGAAAACGGGGGTATCTTCTCGGAGAAGTCCCTACGCACCATGGCCCGCCAGGGCATCTTCGCTGCACCGGCCGACGAGCCGCAAAAACCCCTGGCCTTCATTTTCACCGGCCAGGGGTCCCAGTATGTGGGCATGAGCAAAGAGCTTTACGACACCTTCCCGGAAATCCGGAGGTGGATGGACAAGATTGCGGCTGTGGCTGAATTCGATCTCCTGGACCTCCTTTTCCATTCCGCGGCAGAAGACCTTCAGAAGACACGATGGCAGCAGCCCGCCCTCTACACCATGGAGTACGCCATGGTGCAGTGCTTGATCGCCATGGGCGCAAAACCGGTGGCCATGGCCGGACACAGCCTTGGAGAACTCGTGGCCATGAGCATCGCCGGGATCTACAGCTATGACGACGGCTTCCGGATCGTGAACAAGCGGGCCCAGTGCATGGACAAGGCAAGCGGGCTCCGGGGTGACCCAGGCACCATGATCGCGGCGGACGCGCCCATGGACTACCTGGAACAGAAAGTGGCCGGCCGAGAAAACGTGTACTTCACCAACTACAACTCGCCCCACCAGGTGGTCTTGGGGGGCGACACCCAACCCTTGTTGGCTCTTTTGCAAGAGATCAAAAGTGAGGGTTACCGGGCCACCCAGCTCAAGGTGAGCATGGCCTTTCACTCGCCCATCATGAAGGTGATCCATGAAGAGATGGCTGCCTTTGTGTCGGGCATTGCCTTTCACCCGGCCCGGATTCCGGTGATCTCCAACACCACCATGAAGCCCTACCCGAATGATCCGGATCAGATGCGCCAGATCCTCATGGCCCACCTGGAGTCGCCGGTGCACTGGATGCAGAATGTGAGGACCCTCTGGGAGGATTTCGGCATCAGAGCCTTTGTGGAGATCGGCCCGGCAGACACGCTCTGCAATCTCGTGGGACAAACCCTGGACAAGCCTCTGTGCATCCCTACCTGCATGCCCGAGGCAGAAGCCCAAACCTATCGGTCAGGGGTGGCCCAACTCCATGCTCTGGGCCATCTGGAACAAAAGGAGATCACCCTGACGGAAAAGACGGACCAGCTGGCCGTCCCATCCCCTGTGCCTGCGATCACGGTTCGATCCACCTCCCAAGACCGGCTGGCTGCCATTGTGCAGCGTGAGATAAACGCTTTTGTCCTGAAGTCCTTCGGAGAGTATATCAAACCGCTTGTCGTGGACGCGATCCGCCGGGAACTGGATCCCCAATTTACGTTGGAGCGTCTGGACCGGAGCCTTGGGACTTGGCCTGTGGCCCTGCCCCAGGCCAAGCTTTTGGAGAAAGCCGAACTCCCCGCTCCCCTGCCCCAGGCCAAACCCTTGGCCAAGGCCGAGGCCCCTGCGGCCCTGCCGAGCCGGGAGGCGGAGGCCAAGGGGCCGAAAGAAGCGGTGGATTATGTGGAGCAAATGATCCAGATCATCATGAGTGCCACCGGGTATGAACGAGACGAGATCGAGCCTGACATGGACATCCGGCAGGACCTTGCCATCCGTTCGAGCCGACTGCCGGTGATCATGGACGAGGTCGAGCGACGGTTCGGCATCACCGTCAATGTCGAGGATTTCGTGGGTTTGCGCACGGTGAGGGAAATTGCGAACTGCATTGAAAAGCTGGCAGGCCGACTCGCCAAAGGAGCCCCGGCCGCAGAACCTCTCCGCGATACCCCTCTAGCCGCCCCCAAGGACTTGGCAGCCGGATTTGCCGGGGAGGAGGCACGTCCAAGGAAACCGATCAAGCGGCTGGTCCTGGAAGAGGTCATGCTCCCTCGTGGCGCCATCCACCCACTCACGCTCGGGCTGGGTCAGGAGGTGGCCGTGCTCAGAGTGCATGCCCGCTCTGTCCTTGCCGCAGACCTGTCCCGTCACCTGGAGGGGAAATGGAAGGTTCAGCCGCTGCACCTGGACTGTCTGGGTCAGGGGGACGGCGCTACCTTTGATCTGCGCTCTTCCGAGGGCGCGCAAAACGCGGTGCAGAGGCTCAAGGAGGCTCGATCCCTGGCAGGGCTCGTCCTGGTTCTGGAGGGCGAGTCGCAGTCCCTTCTGCCGCGGGCAGAGGATGTTACGGCTTTTCTGACCGGGTTCTTCGGCTGTTTAAAGGCCCTGATGAATTCCAAAAACAAGGCCTTTTGCCTCATTCTGCTCCGGGGTGTTCAACCCGAGACGCCCGAAGCCGTGACCGGGGAAGGCATACTGGGCATGTTCCTGGCTGCGGCCCAGGAGTATCCCTCCATGCTGTTTCGAAGTGTTTCTCTGGATACCCGCACGGACTTCCAGAGCGCCCTGGACCACGCGCTGGATACCAGTAACCCGATCATTCAGTGGATCTACCACGATCAGGAGGCCTTCTCCATCAAGGCCTCTCATGCGCCCCTGTCCTTGACCGGCAGGTCCGGACTTGAACTGGGAGCCGAGGATGTGGTGATGATTTCAGGCGGCGCCAAAGGGGTCACATGGCATATCGCCCGGGCCCTCGCCCCCTTCAAACCCCGGATTGTGCTGCTGGGGCGAACCGAACTGGACCCTGCGGCGGCCTACGGCGCACTTCGCAATACCAAGGCTCCTGCTGAAAATGTCTTGCGCCGTCTTTTCAAGAAGAAAGGGCCTGAGCGGAAGGGCGACCAACCGGACCCTCAGACCTCCAGTGCCCTGGCCAGCCTGGATATCGCCCGCAACGTGTCCCGGCTTTCCGCTCTGGGACTCAAGGTCTCATACCTTTCCTGTGACGTGGCGGATCCCCACAAGGTGACTCAGACGCTTGACCAGGTGGTGAAACAATACGGCAGGATAGACGGGATCATTCACGGGGCCGGTCTCATCAGGGATTCTTTCCTGGAGTTCATGACGCCCGAGGACTTCATGAGGGTCATGGAGATAAAGCTCCTGGGTGCCTGGAACCTTTACCGCGCCTCCAAGGACCGCGGCCTGCGGTTCTTCGCGGCCCTCTCGTCGCTCGTGGCTATCCAGGGCAACGTCGGCCAGGTCAACTACTGTAGCGCAAACCGAGCTCTTTCCGCCACGCTGCGATCGTGGAGCGTCTCCCACAAGGGTCTGGTGTCAAAAGCCCTGATGCTGCCGCCCATCGAGGGCACAGGCATGGCTGAAGATCCTGAGGTCAAGGCGCTCATGAAGCTCAAGGGGCTGGAGTCCGCCTTTGTGCACGCAGACGAGCTGGCCCAGATGTTCTGCCGCGAGCTGTTCCTGGGTCCGGCCCAACAATCCTGGGTGATCCTGGCCCGCACCTTTCCCTCTGTCAAGAAGACCCTGGTCGAATCCCCGGAATTGAGTGAGGATGAGGCGAGCCGTTCTGCTGGCGGAGTCCGTTTCCAGCAGGGGGATCTCCCCATGATCGGGAGGGTGGAAGCACTGGATCTCAAGCGCGGCGAACTGGTTGCCAAACGGACCTTTTCCCGGGCCTCTGACCTCTGGATCGAGGATCACAAGCCCTTCAAGTTCCTCAAGCATCCTTTGGTCTCAGGCATCATGGCCATCGAGACCTTCCTGGAGGCAGCCCATCTGCTCTATCCGCACCTGAGTGTGCTCGGTGTGCGGAGGTTGAAGTTCGAAGACATTCTGGAGTGTCCTCCGGACATGGGGCGGGAGGCACGTATCCTCTGCCGAAGAGAGGAGGATGCGGTCCAGGAGGTCCGCTGCAATGTCGAGCTCTCCAGTGCCGATCTGTCCCCTTCGGGGCGCCTTTTGGACACGTGGTCCACAAACTACCGGGGGCAGGTCATTCTGGGGCCACGAATCACACCCCTTTCCCCCTGGCCGGAGTTCACTGTAAGGGCGGAGGATCTGGACACGCGGCCCATGGAACCCCATGAAATCCAGGAAAGCTACGAGAATCGCACCGGTCTCCGTGGACGCTACCGCGTCCTTGAGGGGATCCACGGCACCGGGCCCGGAATCCTGAAAGGAGCCACGGTCTACCGGGAACAGGAGGACATGGCCGGTTTGGGCCTGGTCCGTTACCACTACTCACCCTATCTGCTGGAAGCCCTGATGCACCTTTTTGGATTCTACGCTGCCCTCCGGCAGGAGGAGGGGTCCTCGAATCTGATCCCTGCCGGCATGGAGGAAATGCGTTTCACCCGCCCCGCCCGGGATGGAGAGCGCTGCACGCTCGAAGCCCGGCTCCGCTCCCATGACGATCAGGGTTTTACGTGGGACGCCCGCGCCGTGGACGACAGCAACACCACCATCATGCAGGTTCTTTCCATGCGCATGAATCGGTTCAGTCAGTGAGACGGTGACAGACCCATGAGAGCGAGTCGCCGGGCACCGACATCATACCCATGGAACCGAGACCCTATCGGGCAGGGGGCGATACACACCTTGCCCCCGCTTGTGCTGGGGGGTTCCGTAGTATTTACATCCACTCAATCCCGGCGGGGGGCAGGGCACTGCCTGGCCCTCGCGCTGCTTCGGGCGCTGGGCCGGCTTGATCCCCACTGGAGCGCCCCGCCCGATGAAAACGAGCTGATCCTTCACAAAAGCGCTCTGGGAGGCCCACGCCTTCTTGTAGGGGACAGAGAGGGACCATCCTTATCCTTCAGCCATGGCGAGGGACGGCTCTGGGCGGCCATGTCCGGCAGGGGGAGTGTTGGCATTGACGTGGCCTATCCTGAGGAGTTTACGGGTGGCTATCCTTTTGCCCGGGCGTTCAGAACGGAAGAACTGGATTGCGCCAGGGCCCTCTGCCCCAACGACACGGCCCGGGGAGCCGCCCTGATATGGGCTGCGAAGGAGGCGTCGGTCAAGGCAACCGGGGCCGGCTTCAACCTCTTTGATCCCCTGGAGGTGCGAGTGGGGACTCCCCTTGTCAAGGAACAGGGGGTCCTCTTCGAGGTGTTGGCAGACCGACCCATTTCCACC
>Ga0315295_10005391_pt1 | contig 10913 bp, 14 predicted proteins | sample YL17G14_0_MG_FD_204453 | JGI IMG/M metagenome (GOLD analysis project Ga0315295, IMG submission 204453) | Sediment microbial communities from Yellowstone Lake, YNP, Wyoming, USA - YL17G14_0 | ecosystem: Environmental > Aquatic > Freshwater > Lake > Sediment | place: USA: Wyoming | collected...
TGGTAATATATGGTATGGTCACGGCGCTTGCAAGAAAAAAAGATAGAAAATTTGAAACGACCGCGAAGCGTGCTATAACAACCGCGGGCCTGAACTGGTTTCGACGGGAGGAGTGATAGGATTCATGCGCGCCGCGGGTTGCCGGTTGACCGCGTTAAAAACGATCGGGCAAACTAACTGCGAAAAAGGATAACTTGATTCCGCTCTTTAGAACGCCGCGCCCTGAGATGATCGATCGCATTGCGGCATAACGATCGAAATGGCGAATAGCCTACGCCACTAAATAGGCGCTTTGTCCTTTGCATATTACGCGCGTCGATTTGAATTCTTGACCCTTTCGGACGCGGGTTCAATTCCCGCCGGGTCCACTATCCGTTGTTGGCGGATTGAAGCGCCGCGCTTGATTGTTTGATCGGGCGCGGCGTTTCTTTATTCATCTGGTAAGTTACTTAAAGTCTCTAGCAGATTGGACAGATCGGGATCGGCGGTACAACGGCATTGTATATCTTCGCCCGGATGCCCCGTTTCCACGGGCGGCGAATTCCAATCGAACGTCTTACCGTTGTTTTCGATATGCGTTTCGCGTTCGCGCCCGTCATCAATCCCGCTCCAAATATAGCGGGTAACTCCGATGTCTTGTTGTCGCGCACCGTTTAATTCGCTACATACTTTCTGCGTTTGATCGCGCGCTATCAATTCCGCGCGCGATTCGGTAACGCCTTCGATATGTTCTAACCGCGCGCGTAGCGTTTCGCCATTTTCGCCTTGCAAGAGCGTATCATGAATCGCTTCGCGCGCTTGCTCTTTATAGTCTCCGGCAAGCGACTTAATGAGATCTGAATTTTCTTTAATCCTATGACTAACAACGCGCCCGACACGATTAGAATTATCCCGAAGAATAGAAGTAAGATTAACGCCGATCTTGGAATTGATTTCACGAATAAACGCTTTCTTGTGTTCCGCGTCCGCTTGGCCTATGTACTTTTCCGCGTAGTCTTTCGAAAGTGAATCAATGCGCTCGGAAAACTGCTTATCGAATAGCGAATTGTAATCGGTGAATTTCGAGTCTTTCACAAGCCCGTCGATAGACTTGATGAATTCGAGATTAAACACGCCGATTTCACGTACTAGCGAAAGCAGGGTTTTTCGATAGCGCAATTCAATGGACTTATTGGGCTTAACGCCCTTAACTTTTCGACTGCCCCGCCTCAATACGGATTTCAGTTTATTTAGATTGATCGGCATTCGCTACCCGCGGGGTTGTGCACTCGTCAAAATACTCATCCGTTTTCAGCCCCGCCACAACCCCAAGACTAACGGACGTCGCGCCCATTACAGCCGAAGTAATTCCGAATCCCCATTCGATCCGCTTGTCCTTGTTCGGGTCGCCCGTATCTGGAACAGCCGCGGAGATACCGCCCGCACCCGCGAGCCCGCCGCTAATCGACGATCCCCATTTCGCCCAATCGCGTTGATCACGCAACACACTACATTTATCCGTACCAGAACAGCCACATATCAACCACGCGAACACCGCGGCTAGGAGAATCAAGAGCAGGGTAAAACCGATTAGGTAAAAAGCCTCTTTCGGTGTTTTGCTATACATCACAGAGCCTCGATTTTCTTCGCAAGTGCGACCCGCAGTTTGGCGCCGCGGTAGGGCTTACAAGTATGCCCCGTTGCGTAATAAGATACGGCGCCAATTACCGAACCACAACGCGCATAGGCCGCTTTGAGCACAGAGATTCCAGCATCCAATTGTTCGGCGGGATCTTGACCGAGCATTTTGTTATTTACTTGCATCAACCCGACTTCGCCAAGCGCTCCGATCGCGGCATAATTCCAAGTCGATTCGTGCGAGACGATCGAAGCAATTAACGCGGGGTTTACGTTGTGGCGTTCCGCCGCGTCCAATACGATCGGCGCCAGCTTGCGCGCGTTGTTCAGCTTGCGCGGCGAACACTTGTCAAAATAGGCAACGAGAAATCGATCCAATTTCGCGGCGTACACTTCGCGCGGTTGCGACCACTCGAACGAAAGATCGCGTTCAGCCGATCCCGCGGGGCGAACGAAGATCGAATATATAGCCAAAACGAAAATCAAGATCAAAACTACCTTGAAAAGCGCTTTGTCTCGCGGGTCCATTTCGGTCATTTTGTTTTTACCTTGGCAATGGTGTGACCCTTGGTAAGGATCGCTTCGTCCAGCTCTTTCTCTGTGAGTTCTGCGGCGAGATCCTCTAGTGTATCTTCCGTTTTGTTTTTCTTCGGGTCCACACCGTTCGGCATGAACTCTTTTTTATGTTTCTCCGAATCGGGAAGTAATACCCAATCGTCAAGCTTTTTTTGCTTTCCGGGATTTAGCGAGCTCAAACTCATGCCGCCCATGCATCACCTCGGCGTATTCGGATAGGATTGTATCCGAGAGTAATCGACGTTCGCCTGATGTATTACGGAGGTATACGCCGAATTCGTCATTCCGATATTCAGAAGTTTTAGAGCCGTTGTCGTCAACGGCAAACGGGTAACAATTCCGCCAACGCCACTCACGAGTGCGTTGTTCACAAAATAGTCAGATCGTAGTGCGGCCGAGTTTACTTCCACCCGTAGTTTCATCCAATTGGGAGTGGCGGGCATGGGTACACCAGTATCCACCGTAGTGTTTCCGCCACCCGCGACGCTGTTGATATTTCTGGCTTGCAGATTCACGCCTAAATTTAGGTGGTCATAGAGCAGATAGATCCCGTCCGTTGGCGCCCCGCCCGTTATGTTGTTATGAATTCCGAATCTCAGAATGTACTCGTCTGCCGCCGCAGACAAAGCCTGCTCTGTCAATGACGCTTCGGCCGCGCAACATCCACCGCCAAGATAAAACGGAGTGGCACCATAGTATCCAAGAGCATACCCCGTCGCGGTCGTGCCTGGTCTAACGTGTATCACACCTTGACGTCCCGACGATGCCAGTAGAGTACTTACCGCCATGGCGGCACCGGCTCCCGAGGGGACAGGAGTAATCCCTGTGTCGCCGTATCCGAGCAAGCCAGATAAATAATCATCGAATTTCGAAAGCCCATACGCCGGATTCGCGACTGCGGGATCGTTGACGGCGGAGAACCAAACACCCGACGCCGTCGCTTGAGATCGGAGAGTGACGCGCAACGTCCCACGCGGCATCAACCGGTGAAAAGTCGAGCGATCCGCGTTGTAGATTCCGACGAAATTTGACGAAGGGTTTTCGAAAACGAACGGCGTACCAATCCGGATCGTTCGCGCGTCCGGAAGGACCATACAAAACAGGGTCGCGACGCCGACGAGCGGATCGACGATTTCGAAAAACCGTTTTGTCGGGCTAACGATCTGTAGCGCAGTATCACTCGCGGCGATGATGATCTGGCGCTGGTCGTTGTATTTTCTAGATCTCATGTCCTTTACTCCCGCGTATACGTCGCGACAAGCGCGCCAGGCGTTGCAATGGCGGGCGCCGCGTCAAAGGCGTAGTGTAAACGGATACGATCAAAGCGATACCCTTCGAAGTCAATAAGCGCGTCTAACACCGTCGCGCCAATCGAAAACCAAGAAATCGTTTCCTCTCCCGTAGTGAGATCAAACCCGATACTGAGATTGACCCACCTAAGAACGCCGCCAACTAATACGCCATTACTGCCCTGGAAAGTTACGGTAATCGTGCGATTGGCGGACGCTTCGGACAAGCCGCCCTTTGCGTAAATCTGAAAACAAACGCCCGCAGAATCACCGCGAACGATCCCGTCATCATTGGGCAGATTGCGCCCGCCGCTCGGAGCCGCAACGATCGCAACATCATTAATCAGGCTGGTCATTGTCAAACCCTTTCTAATGCGGGCGCCGCGGGCGCCGTTTCTTTGTAACTCTCAAGAGCGTCAATATACTCTTCATCAATCGCCGTATATGTTTCGTCTTCCTGTAGCTGTCGCGCAACGATCGCGGGCGTTGTGACTTCCGCGGTCAAATAGATGTTATCGCGTTGCGCCCGTTTAAGCTCCACGTCCGCGCGCTCGTTATCCGACATTTGCCAAAGCGGCTCAAACTGCGATCGGAAACCCTCCGGCACGCCACCCCATATCGCCCGACACAAGAGCGGGTCAAGAAGGACATAGCGCGGCGCGTAAACCGTGTTTTGGTCCGCGGCCACGTGGTCATAGTAGTTACGTTGATCGCCCTGCCCCGTGGCATTTAGGCCGCTTGCGCTATCACCAAACAACCGCGTTTCGGGTATGTCCGCCGCGCCGCTAACGACGCGCATGAAAGCAAACATCGTTTCAGGCAATCCGGTAAGAGTTGCGGCGAGTCTAACGTATTCTTCCTCGCTATCTAGCACCATCATATTGAGATTGGAACGCATATACGCCGCGGTTTGAAAGCGCTTTATCATCGCGCTCTCTTCGCCTAGGCTCGCGAGTTTGGCGAAGAAACCAGGCGTTTTGAAAACGTCCGTTGACAACTGATTAACCAACGTAGCGCAATTCTGGATCACCGATTGCGCGGGCTCGATAGCATCATTTAATCGTTGCACTATAGATCCGTGCCAATTGGCGTTCGCCTGGTAACGCTTGAAGGGCAATCGATCGCCGTCAAACTGAATCACACGCGTGTAGTGTATAGCGTTTGAACCGATCTTATAGTACTCCGGCGCGCGGTAGTTTGGCGAAACCAGATTAGCGGTATTCAATATGACCGAATCGATCTCGTATCTACCTAACACAACCAGATGCGTAACCGCGCTTGTCTCTTTGATCGGATCTTTCCAATCGAGATCAGACGTGCCGAGGATAATCACGGCGCCGCCGTACAACCGGCCGAGCTTCGCCGCTTCAACAAATTTGGCCTTTACGCCCAATGTGCTTTCGAGATCGTAAAAGCGCTTTACATTGTCCGTGTCTCCATCGCCCGTAATAACAAATCGATCTTTACGAAAGGCATCATCAACGGGTATGTCAACACACTTTTTCATTAACCAATTCTGATACACTGTATCAAGAGCGTTTTGGTCGAAGGTCTTTGTGACATAGATATTGGCGATAGAAGGATCGCGGCCGTCAACACCCATACTAGTTACAAGATTCTGCAATCCATCATTTACCGTTTGCGCTTTGGACGCGTCGATTATTTGCGCTTCGTGTTCGGTCATACCGACCCCTTGTAAGTTATGCCCTGATCGGACTGTAACAGCATTTGAATCGCGTCCATCGTAGTGTCAACTTGATCGTCATGCCTATGTGACATAGTGGGCGAAAAATCTTCATGTTCTTGTATGAAGGCGCGGATGAAGGGCGCACCCATTGGGAGTATAACCTTTCCCTCATCAATCGCGGGTGCGCTTGAATAGGCTCTAGACACTTTGTCAGTATTGCGCGGAACGGGCACGATATGCAAGGTGGGCAACTCTTTTTTAATTTCTTGGATTAGTCCGATGCCACTTGCCTTATCTTCGATATACGCTTCGCGCAATCCAATCGCATTGGTTCCGCTAGCGTGTTTCCACTTCTCAAACATCGAAACGAACGCGCGTTTCAATGCGGGCGCTTCTAACTTGTCTCGCATCAAATCAATTAAATAGATCCTCTTATCGTCGCCTTTACCCCATAGTGCAAAGACAGAGTAATCATTGTGCTGTCCTATCTTGTGCGCCGTGTCGCAAAACAGATGCAATGATTTGATATGGGCTAGCGTGCCGCTTTGATACCTGAGATCACCGCTCGCTTTATCATAACTCGCGTAATAGCCGAAGCGATCAACGGCGAATACCGAGCCGCCGGGGACCACCGGACGCTGCATATACTGCGCGGAGAACGTGTATTTGTCGGCCATTGCAAGCGATAGCAGTTGTTCACTTGTGTGCTTCTCGGGCCAAATAGCGCCGTGCCCTAGTGGCACGGGGATCGGTATGCCGTGCGTATATTCCGCGGGGTATTCGTCGCCAATCAACTCCGCGGGAATAAGCAAGTGGTGCCACATATCGCCAGATGCGCCTTTGAGCAATACGCCACTGAGGTCATCAACATGCAAGCGCTGCATTATTATCACGATCGGAACAGACTCATTGACAAGACGGCTACGTACCGTATTCATAAAGCGGTTATTGATCGCTTCGCGCTTTAAGCGGCTATACGCATCCTCCGGTTTCAGCGGATCGTCAATCAACAGCGCGCCCGAAAATTCATTGCTCGCGAGATCTCTACCGGCGCGGAATCCTGTAACCGCGGCGCCCGTTGCGGCTGCGTAAAACCCACCGCCCTGGTCGGTATACCACCTCTTTTTAGCTTGTGCATCGTGCTTTAATAACATAGGCCAAAGCGCTTGGATGTAATCCGCCTCAATAGTCTCTTTGATCGATGCGCTGTTCTCGCTCGCCAGTTGATCCGAGTAGGACAGGTGCATGAACTTTGAACGCGGATTCTTGATAATGCCCCAAGCGCCAAACGCCTTAATGACCAATTCGGTCTTAGTGTAACCAGGGGGCACATTGATAATCAGGCGGTTAATCTCGCCGTTGTAAACACGCTCTAGGGTGCTACAGATCAAGCGGTGCAATGGGCGGACAACTAGCTTTCGCCCGTCACGATTCTTGAACAGATAGCGCGCGAAGTCTATTAGATGCGACTCGCAAACGTGCCGCGTCAATCGTGGATTAATATTCGCCATTCCAATATTCTTGGAACGTTTCGATTTCAGCGGGCGTTAAAGGCGAAGCGGGACAAGGCGCCGTTGTATCTTCAATCGCTTTAATCTCGCTCGGTTTAGCGTAGACGTAGGGAAGGATCTTTTCCGCGGCTCTAGTGGACAGGTCGAGCGGCACGGGCTCGCCCCTGATTACCGGGGACGCTTCGATCATGTCGGCAAGCTCCTCCCATTCGGCCGCGTCAGGCATAGCGCCCGGCCCCCTAGACCGCACCGTGTCGAGTATGGCGGCGATCTTACTATAGCGGGCTCTAGGGTCAAAGCCCGCCATGACTTCGGCCAAAAATCCGCCGGGGTGCCTCACATCGTGCGTTATAGCCGTGTCTGCTATGTCCGTGAAAAGCTGACGCTGCATACGTTGACGCAACGCGGCATCCTGCTCGGCTTGCAACCGTCGCACCCGTGACGCAGCGGCAAAACGATCTAGAGGATCAGATGTGGGGATCGCGCCCATGTATGGTAACATATGGTATGGTCACGACGAATGCAAGAAAATAGCGGCGCGGCGGGCTAGTAGAAGGAAAGACTAGTAAAGAGGAGATCTTAAATTTCGGAATATTCGCCAGGCGAATCGGGCACAACGCCCGTCGAGCGCAACGGCGCCAGCCATCTGGCTATTAGGTCTTTGCACTCTTTGCCACCATAATACCAAGACTCAGATCCTAAGTATACCCAATCACTAGAGAATCTATCGAACAATAAACGCGGCTCGCACAAATAGGGGGACCCCCACAGCGTCATAGTATCGGGGCGCCGATAAAGGATCTTGATTGAAGCGAGGCGGGCAGGGAGGTCTAAGAACCGCCGCAATTCGGCGCCCGCCCCGCCGGGGCAATCGGCGGTAAACTCAAAGCACGCGGCGATACTAGGCACGCGGTAACCTAACGCGGCGGGCGTTGTGCGCGGGGAGATACCCCGAGCAACACTCGGAATAGCTGTAACTCGCGGGATCGCCCCCCATTGTAAACGACACCGGGACGGAGAGCCGTTGTGGTCCAGGGGGTCCACTTGTAACCGAATCGCGCGTCGCGATACTGAGAGCGTTTGAACCAACGATCCTCGCCAATCCGGTGGGCGATCTCGCTACGTACAGAGGACCCAATCGACTCGAAAACTTCCGTCTTTGTGTTTTGCGTTTCCATAACCCCTTGCCTATGCAAACCCAATGCCAAGAGCCGCGCATTAAAACCATTGACCTTTTCGCGATTAGGCCAAGAGCTTTAATGAATCTTTTGCGTAGCCCTTTACGCCTTTCCGTTTTAATACCCCGCGCTTATTAAGCTTTTCAGCGGTTTTAAAATTTGCGTAGTTTCGCGAAGTTTATATAGCTTTAATCGCCGCCGTCCGTTTGCGTTGACGCACCGCGGGCACAACGGGCGTACGATGTCGTTGACTGCGCTCTAGCGCGATCTCCCACGATCCATACACCTCTGTCACATACTCGCTTACCGTTGTCCCATTACACCCCCAGCCCTTCACTTTTTTAAATTCGTCAACTAATCGATCATAAACTATTTCCGCCCACTCTTCATCCGCAGCCCGTTTGGCCCCTTCGTTCGCGCGTTGTTCCGCGGCGGCGATTAGCTCCAGGCGCTTAGTGTAACGCTGGCGGTCATATTCCCTTTTACGGTCGCGGTCGCCCAGGATTTTCTTGTCCTCTTCGGTTAACATCTTTTCGCCTCCTCCCTAGTAGTATAGTAAAAAGTGAACGAAAAAGCAACTAAAGGGCCCCGAAATCGCACAGGAATATAAAAAGGTCAACGATTCCGCTATGGTACAAAAGCCCAGAAACCGAAGTTACGGCGTTACGATTCTTTTATATGACGCGCCTCGAAATACCGGGGGGTAAAAGGCCAATGATTCCGATAGGTTATTTTAGTGGCGTGGTTGATAGGGGTCGTTCTTAGATACAAAAAAGGCAGCGGTTCCGAGAACATGGCTGGGCGCGGCCCCGATTTTACTCACTCCTTTTTGAAATCGCTGGGGTAAAATAATTTCGTTCATTCACTCGTTTACACGTTCACTTATCCCCCCCATACTAAGTAAACTAAGTAAACTAAGTAAACTAAGTAAACTAAGTAAACTAAGTAAACTAAGTAAAGTGAGCGGAGGAACGAGTGAAATCGCCCTTTCCCGCCACCAAGAATCCAAAAAATTTTTACTACACAGAGTGCATAAAGTCCTGCATATTCCCTGTGTTTTCAGCATGATACGCCAGTAGCTTCCCGATACTCCGCCCGATCGCCCCCTTGTATCATGCTGATTTCAAAGCAGAATTTTTAAGGCCCGATACATAACGCGATACTTTTACGTATAAAGCGTATAATTAGTCACCGAAATGTATAACTAGTCAGATTAAACGCTTTTGCTATTGGTTACAAGATACTATACACGTGGTAAGACTTGAGCACGCGGCGCCATTATCCACGGTCCAGAAGCATTGGTGCGCACAATCGGATTGTTCCTGCGTAGCGGGCGATTCTACGCAATCTGTAACAAATTGCGAGTAGGCGGTATCGTATTCTTGCCCGTTGTCCTCCGCGCACTCCGCGTATATCTCCCCCGCCCAAGCGCAATCTAGCCCGCCACTATCCGTTGCGGTATCGACCCCCGAATCGCTCTCCGTGCCCGAATCGCTCTCCGTGCCCGAATCGCTCTCCGCGCCCGAATCGGGGTCGATTACCCACGTGGGCGAATTGCCGCATCCGCTACACATTACAGCTACCGCGACCGCCGCAATCAGCGCGCATGATACCCAAAGTCCAACACCCGTTTTATCCGCGTTATCCATTTTTGATCTCCTTGGCCGAGGGCGCATTTAAAGACCCGTTTTGCAATGTTCCCGGAGACACATTACCATCAGGTCATAGGGCCGTTTCGAGGCGCCGTATTTGTAGATTTCTCGCTTCTCGTAGAAATTCGCCGCGCGTTGCGCTTTGACCCCCGAATAGGGGCAAGTGCCCCCCTTTGCCCACGCGGTAAACACTTTGGGATTGGGGTGGTTTGCTACATCGTACTGCATAAGCGCGAGTGTCAGGCCGTCGCTACACGCGCCCCAATCGGCGAGGAGCGCCATAGCCGGGACGGGCAAATGAGCGTTGTACAGGTTCGCGCCGTGCAGGTTCGCGCCGCTCAGGTTCGCGCTACGCAGGTCCGCGCCGCTCAGGTTCGCGCCGTGCAGGTCCGCGCTACGCAGGTCCGCGCCGTGCAGGTCCGCGCCGCTCAGGTTCGCTCTACGCAGGTCCGCGCCGCTCAGGTTCGCGCCGTGCAGGTCCGCGCTACGCAGGTCCGCGCCGCTCAGGTCCGCGCCGCTCAGGTTCGCTCTACGCAGGTCCGCGCCGCTCAGGTTCGCGCTACGCAGGTCCGCGCTACGCAGGTCCGCGCCGTGCAGGTCCGCGCTACGCAGGTTCGCGCCGTGCAGGTCCGCGCTACGCAGGTTCGCTCTACGCCCAATGTTCCGAGCGTCCGAAACAGCCTTTAAAGCTTCATCGCGCGTCATGTTCCCCTCCTCCGTTTAGATCTTCAGCGATTTCGATTTCTGTAAAGCCCGCCGCGGTCATTGTGATCCAATAGCAGGGATCGCAGATCCCATGACTCACAAGCTCCGATTCCGCAATGGGCAACGCGTCAACCCATTGACCGTCAACGCGTTGTCGTTTGCAGTATGAGCATACAACGATCATCGGAGCACATTCGCTAGCGCTTGCGACATGGTTTCGTTTTCGGTGTATCGAAGCGCCAGAATGTTCTTTCGTCCGCCGCGTTCTTTACGGGTGAAAACTTCGATCGCCCCGTCAAACTCCCAATCGAGGTACGCAGCGAAACGCCGCACAACGGCGTCGCGCGGCCGGGAGTAACCACACGACCAACGGCGCGCCGTGCCCTTGAGATCGACGCCGCTGACCCGCTGGCGCCCGTCTAGGATACGCCGTTGGTAGTATCCACGCACAACGTACTGAGCGATCGTTTTGATCCTATCGATTTCGTCCGTGGTGAAAAACATAGCTGCCATTTTGTCCCATCCTCTCGTCGTTCTTGCCTGACCGATAGCTTATGCAAAACAAGTGCCAATTAGAAAACGCAGGCAAATAGTTCGTTTCGCCCGAATCATTAAAAAGAAATCCGGACAAAGTTGTCATATGTAGGATACAAAAAACGGCGGTTTTAACAAATTCACTAATCGTTTTGGTAGTTTAG
>Ga0315295_10005392_pt1 | contig 10912 bp, 10 predicted proteins | sample YL17G14_0_MG_FD_204453 | JGI IMG/M metagenome (GOLD analysis project Ga0315295, IMG submission 204453) | Sediment microbial communities from Yellowstone Lake, YNP, Wyoming, USA - YL17G14_0 | ecosystem: Environmental > Aquatic > Freshwater > Lake > Sediment | place: USA: Wyoming | collected...
GGCCGCCGGGGCTTGTGCCGCCGTACAGCTTGCCGTTGTAGACGGCTAAGCTGTTGATCTTGGTCTGCCCGTTGAGCTGACCAGCCTTTTCAACCCACGCTGCGGAGCCGTCCCACTCGTAGAGCTTGCCATTCGGGCTCGTGCCGCCATACAGCTTACCATCGTAGACGGCGAGGGTGACGATGTCGGTCTCCGTGCCGAGCCGGGGTGCTTTTAGGAGCCACTGGCCGGCGGTACCATCCCACTCGTGTAGAGCACCGGTGAATGAGCCTCCGTAAATCTTGTTGTTAAAGAAGGCGAGGCTGTGTATTAACGCCGGGCCCGCATCCTCAACCCACGCGTCTACACCATTCCATTCGTAGAGCCTGCCGTTCGGACTCGTTCCGCCGTAGAGCTTGCCGTTGTAGACTGTGAGCGACTTTATGCTCGTCTCTGCGCCGAGTTGGGGTGCTACCTGTGTCCAGGCGTCGACTCCGTTCCACTGGTAGAGCCTGCCGCCGGGGCTCGTGCCGGCGTAGAGGTTACCGTTATACTCGGCGAGGCACATTATGTCGGCCTCTGAGCCGAGCTTGGGGGCTCTCCGGATCCATTTCAGCTCTGTCGAGTCCCACTCGTAGAGTTCACCTCCGGAGGTGCCTCCGTATATATTGCCGTTGAATTGGATTGTTGAATAGATGGAGGCAGGCGTGATTTGGTCCAGCCAGGCACCAACCCCGTCCCACTTGTAGAGCTTGCCGTTCGGGCTGGTACCCCCGTAGAGGGAGCCGCCGTAGACGGCAAGGCTCTTCACCTGGGTCTCTGCGACGAGTTGACCCGCTTTCTCCTCCCAAGCGGCTAACTTGTTCCACCGGTATAGCTTGCCGGTCGGGCCTGTTCCAGCGTAGATAGTTGATCCCATCGCGTCGCCTGCGTTGTAGATGGCGAGGCTGAGGATGGTGTTCTCCGATAGTTTTGGAGCTTTCTGCATCCACGTTGTTGCGCCGACGCTCCATTCGAGGAGCATCCCGTTGGGGCTCGTCCCCGCATATATCTTCCCAGCGTATTCTACGAGACAGTTGATCTCTTCGCCGGGCTGGAAGGGGGAAGCCTTCTGCGCCCAGAGGCTGTTCGCTGGCTCCCACTCGTAGAGGCGCCCCTCGCTGCTGCCCGCGTATATCTTGCCCCCGGTAGTGCTAATCATGCATTTGAGGTTTATCTCGTCGAGGATTGGGATATTCTTCAGGTCCCAGTTCGAGTTCGCCGCGTAGTCGAATACTAGGTCGTAGCTGCTCGGTGGCCGCGTGATGTCTATGAACCCCGCCGTGTTGGATTTGCTGCCGGTACTGAGGAGCGTCTGGCTGCCCAGCTGCGGGGTGTTCTTGGCCCAGAACTCCAGAGTTAGCTGAGAGGGGTTCGTTATCGGGAGGGCGTGGGTTATCTTGTCGTTGACGCCGTCGAATAGTTGGCCCTGGCCCAGCTTGCCCGGGTCCTGCTTGGGCTCGTTGGCGGCGGTTTTAGCTCCATTGTTGGCGGGGGAGGTGCTGTCGGCGACTTGGCTGCTGCTTGGATTGTCTACCATGTGGGTGACTAGGAGGTTTTCCGCGCTCCACACGCCGTTAACGTTCTGCTGGCTGGTCGCGGTCGAGTATCCCCAGTAGATGTATAGGTTCTTGTCGGCGAAGGGTGTGAGGGGGTTGACGCGGACCCACGCAACGAGGGTGCCCGTCGCCGAGTCGAACTGCTCTATCTCGTGATCGAGTTTAGTGACTCCGTTGCTGTCCGTGAAGAGGATGTCGTCTCCGTCAACCTGGGCGTAAGCCTTGAGGTCCGCGTCGGTCACAGATACTAGGAGCGGGTAGTCGGCAAGGCTATCCTTAACGTAAGCGTGGTTGATTGTGAGAGCCTTGCGATACGCCCATCGTGAGTCGTACCAGTTGGCGGGGGGAGCCACAGGGGGCTCAGACACCTCGACGTCGACCACGGGATCGTAGGTTATCCTCCAGCCGAACTCGTCCTTCAGGTTGAGGAGATCCGAAACGTCGCCGTAGGTGACCGTATCCCCCTGCTCGATGTAGATATCGGTTCCCTTCCCGTTCATGTTAATGTAGTCTGGTCCGGTTACGGGAGGGTACTTCTGGGTTACGGATGTCGCGTTGAGTCTAATAGGGGTGAATGGGCTGAAGGTGGAGCTCTCTCCATTAGGCCACTTGAGCCCGAAGCTTGTGGGAGGTGCGGTGGTCTGCCCCCAGTCCTCCGGGGCGCCGTTGCTTTCGGAGATGATGTTGAAGGTGTCCGTTGAGATGGTTGACACTAGTTGGTTCTGCTGGTACACCAACGCGTTGTCAAGGATCTGAGTGGTGACCGTCACCGTGAAGGTGAGAAGCAAGATGAGTATCACGAAGGATGCAATAAAATCAATTATGTCACTTGCCAAACATCTTTCACCCAAAACCCATACTTAGCCGGCTGGGAGTCACGGATATTTTTTGAATTACAATCTTAGGATCCGAAGACAGGCTGTTAAGCGTCCCGCCGCTCCAAGTAACACCTGGACCAAGGACCACTGTTACGTCATGGCTTATACTGGGTCCAGGAAGTTTAAAGGTCAACGTAAGCTTCTCGCCGATCAGGCTACCTGTCACGGTGTAAGGTTCACCGTCGATGTACTGGGGTAAGGGGTTGGTCTTAGTAATAGGGGTGGTTGTGTTCTGGATCTCGTCGAGGCTCATGGACTGGTATAGCTGCTGGAGCGTTGAGGAGAGCTGGTTCTCGTAGCTCTGCACGATTATGATTTGATGCTGCGTGTTGTAGTTGGTCATTATCTGGTTGGCGACCATGACGAAAACCATCAAGGCTACGAAGACGGGTATCATCAGCAGGCTGCGCTCAGTTATCACACTCGCCGTTTCAGGTTCCTCCTAGTTCCTGTATCCGACCTCTACGGTGCTCACGTAGATCTCGACGGTTACTCCGGTGGGCGAGAAGGTCAAGGTCTTAGATTCGAGGGATGCTCCATTCTTGTCTTTGAAGTTGAAGAACTCAGAGTCATAACCTTCGGCTGCCCGGGGGTACTCGACTGTGAAGATCATGCTTGTTACACCCCTCCGAATGAAGGAGTCGATCTTTGAGCTGTAGAGATTTATGTACTGGGGGCTGCTCGGGGTGCCGAGTCCTGTTACCAGGTCGGTTAAGAAAAACTTCTTGTATTCGGTAGTTCCCGAACTGAAGGTAAGGCTATACTCGGTGTACCGGAAGAGGGGGATGACGCCGATGCGTACGTAGTCGCCCTCTGTGCCTATGGGATTTTTCTGCACAACGAAGACGCGCGTTATTGGCTCCGTGGGCTGATTCTGAACGAGTTTAGTCATCTCCCCGGGAAGTATGCTCTCGTGGTACAGGTTCTCAAGGTTGTACTTACTGACGGGTATGCTATAGAAGAGACCGTTCAGAGTGTAGGTCAATGTCTCCGATGTTGGGGCGGGTGATCCAGCATAGTTTATTGTCACGGTGTAGCGTAGGATCCCTTCCCGCAGGAACATCTCGCTGTTCTGGCTGCTATACTGGAGGCTGTCGAGTTGGCCGGTCTGCCAGGCGACGTCGTCGACTTGGAGGCCGACGGTCTTCATGAAGACTTTGGCGAACGTGAACTCGTTCTCGGCTTCGCGGCGCGTCAGGTTGCTTTGGACGAATGATAGGGTCATGGCTAGGGTCATGACGGTGATCAACATGAGCATGAGTGTGGCGACAATAGATGCGACGGCCCTTCTCTTACGTAGAACGGTTTGCATGCATGGCCCCCTTCTTTGATACTAACCTAATATACTGCTTATTATTGTTTATTGAGTGAAGATTCATAACTCAGTTATTCGTGAATTACCTTTTAGGGTAGTTAGCTTAAAAGATAGAATGAGAGGTTGAAGGCGACGTGGAAGGCGGCGGGGACGGCCAGGTTTCGTTGTAGTATGTACATCCCGCCGACGGCCAAGCCGAACGTGGCCCTCAGCAGGATGAGGACGGGGAGCATGTATCCGGCAGCCGTGCCCTTGATTATGAGTGAGATCACGTCGTCGTGGACGAGTGCGAAGGCGATGGATGACAGCAGGAGGGGTTTGGTCGCCTTCCTCACGAATTTTCCTCTTTCTTCACGGTCGAGGGAGTAGAAGTCTGGCCAGCCCCTGACGGCGGATCCCAGGAGGTAGCACCTGAAGTAGAGTTCCTCCACCACGGGGAGGATGAGTGAGCCCCCGGCGAGTATGGTGGCCTCCTTGAAGGAGTTGCGCGTGAAGAAGACGAGTACCGCGGCGAGCGCCGTGTAGGTCAGGAGCGTGATCCTTCGCGCGTCTAGGCCCAGCCAGTCGTGTAGGGTGCCCTTCTGCTCGGTTATCACCCATATCGTCGATGACGCGATCATTATGGTTGAGAGGATGCTGATCCTGAGCAGGATGGAGGTGGGGGGGTTTACGTTGAAGTATATCTGGGAGGCGAACAACGTGCACCATGAAACGAGTGTTATTAAGATGTGCCTTCGGTCGTTGGAAGCATTGTATGTCGAGGACAATGTCGGGTTAGTCAACTTTCTGGGGATCAGTTAAGGTTATTGTCCCAGAAAGGAGGGGTGGATGAGAAATGTTTTAGCAAAACGATATTTAATCGCGGAGGATCGATTTTTTGAGTATTTTTATCTACCTTTTTATGAATTCCACGTATAGTTTGTGTGTATATAGTTCTGACATATTAATGTTTAAATAGTACAGGGATGATGCTTCTATCCGAGTTGATAGTATGAACATAAGGAATAGGAAGGCTATTAGTCCTCTGATCACTACGCTTCTGTTGATTGCGATCGCCGTCGCCGCCTCGGTGTTGACCTACTCTTGGGTCATGTCGATGGTTGGCTCGCAGTCGGCGCAGGCACAGACGCAGGTAAGGATCGATACTGTAACATGGCTTAAGGAAACCGCATCGCCCTACAATCCCACGGCTAACTTCGATTTACTGATTCGTAACACCGGCAGTGTCGCCGCTCAGGTTGAGTCTGTCTCCATCAGAACTAACACGGCGGGGAGCACCGCTTCCGTTTGGACAGCCCCTGCAGGCTCATCCATTGATGTAGGAATAACAAGCACTATGCACTTCCTCGGGGCTGCTGATGGTTCGCCGGTCTCCGAAGGCAAAACCCTACCACTCTTTGGAGTATGGGCCATCTCCACGTCATACGTCATTAGGGTGACCACGAGCACCGGATTCTACTACGAAATGGTAGCTACCTCGCCATCTTCCTAAACTCTCTACTTTTTTTAAACCAATTTTTACATAGGGTTAATACATATGAGACATAAGCTCTCTTAATGGCCAATCGAAGGGGGAAAACGAGCATAGTCACTTCAGAACAGCAACCTGAACCAATTGCCCAGGCCCCGCCTCAGGCGAAGAAGGAAAACGACTCCTACCCATCCATAAGAGCCTACATCAAGGGCAGGAACAGGCTCCTCGAACTCTACCCGGTTCGCCCGCCACACGTCTACTCGACGATCATCTTCGACCAGGAGAGCCACCAGATCAAATACGTGGCCGTGGAGCCCACCCTGTCGGAGAAGGACGCCCAGAGCCTGAAGATCATCCAGGACCACCTCAGGACGACCCTCAACACACCACTCGAGCAACTAGGCAACAGGGACAAGGCCATCGCCGTCATGAAGAAGGGAACGGAGGAGGCCGCGAAGCTCCACAAACTCACCCTCGACCCCGCGGTCTCGGAGATCATCCTCTACTACCTCATCAGGGACTACCTCGACTACGGGAAGCTCGACGTAATGATGAAGGACCCCATGATCGAGGACGTCAGCTGCAACGGCCCCAAGATCCCACTCTACGTCTGGCACCGGAAGTACGAGTCCATCCCCACAAACATACATTACGACAACGACGAGGAGCTCGACTCATTCATCATCCGCCTCGCCTACAAGGGCAAGAGGATGATCAGCGTCGCCACCCCACTCCTCGACGCCTCGCTACCCGACGGCAGCAGAGCCCAGCTCACCTACGGCCGGTACGCCACAAAGCAGGGCTCCACATACACCATACGCAAGTTCAAGGAGGACCCGCTCACAATCATCGACCTCATAAAAAACGGCACCATCTCAGCCGAAATGGCGGCCCTCTTCTGGTACCTCATCGAGAACAAGATCAGCGTCTTCGTCTGCGGCGGCGTCGCCTCGGGCAAGACCACGATGCTGAACGGGCTGAGCATCTTCATCACGCCGGACGCAAAGATCGTCACAATCGAGGATACACCCGAGGTCCAGCTCTACCACGAGAACTGGATCAGGAGCGTCACCCGCCCAGCGACAGCCTCCTCTGCTGGTATCGAGCTCTTCGACCTCCTCAAGGCCTCCATGAGGCAGCGCCCCGACTATATCCTAGTCGGAGAGATCAGGGGCGCGGAGGCTTACACGCTGTTCCAGGCCATGTCGACCGGCCACCTCGGCCTCGCTACACTGCACGCCGAGTCGGCGAACTCCGCTCTCCGCAGGCTGGAGACGGAGCCCATGAACATCCCCCGCATGATGATCGCCAGCCTCAACATGATCGTGATAATGGCCCGCCGAGAGATCAATGGCAGTCCTACGAGGAGAATCATCTCATGCGACGAGGTGAATGGCCTAGACAGCGAGGGCGAGATCATCCACAAGACCCTCTTCCAGTGGGACCCGAAAGAAGACAAGTGGTACATGCCCTCCGAGAGCTACTACGTCAAGAAGGCGGCCATTGCCAAGGGTATAACCGTCGAAGACGCACAGAACGACATCAAGACCCGCACCGATCTATTGACCTTCATGGTAAACCAGGACAAGAGGACCTTCACCGACGTCTCTCAGTTCATAAGGGATTACGCGAAGACGCCGGGAATCGTCAATGGATCAATCCGGGGAAATGAGCGCCGATGATGAAGAACAAAGGCCCGAAGCTCAGCGTTCAGCTCCCAAACATCCACTACATAGGATACCGGATCTTGGGAGACACCCCGTCAAGGTTCTTTCCCCTCACGGGCATGTTGAAGACGAGCTTGGCAAGAGCCCACATGAGGATGAGCCACATCGTCTATATCAGCTCAATGATCTTCTGGGGAATAGTAGCTTTACTCGCCTCGGCAGCCATAGGTACGCCCCTGATACTGACCCTCAACACTCTTCTACATCTACAACTACAGACCCTCCAGCTGATAGAGTACCTCGTCGGCATACCAATCGCCACCATGCTCATCGTCCTCGTCATCTTCATGTACTATCCCCAGTACAAGGCGGACTCCATCAAGAGCGAACTGGACAAGAACCTCGTCTACATAGTCAACTTCATGGGGATCCTCGCCGGCTCCGGCATGACGACGGAGGATATATTCACCGCCCTCGCCGAAACAGGTAAGACTTATAAGGTGGCTGACAGCGCCGAGTCTATAGTCAGGGACATAGGCATCTTCGGCAAAGACATCATAACCGCCATGGACGCGGAGAGCCAGAACACACCCTCAAAAAAATACTCAAAGGTCCTCATGGGGCTCCTCGGAATAAACAAGTCAGGCGGAGACCTGAAGCAGTACTTCGCCGATACAGCTGAACACGAGATGGAGGTCAGGGGACGAGAGCTGAACGACATCGTGAATAAACTCGGCCTCGCGGCTGAAATATACACCACGATCGGGATAGCCTTCCCGATCATCCTCATCGTCCTTCTCAGCCTGATGGGGATCTTCGGAGGCGAGGTCGCAGGCGGGCTGGGCCCCGTCCAGATAATGACCCTGATGACCTACCTGTTATTCCCCCTGATGTCAGTAGGCGTAATTCTCCTAATAGATGGGATGACATCGAATTGGTGAAGCTACCCGAGATAAACGTCGACCTCTTCTTTAACAGACGCTTCCAGTACGTTCTATGCGGCATAAGCGTCGCTGTAACCCTCATCGTAGCACTGTTTGGCTATACCCTATACGCTACCCAGATAATCTCGGAATTTAACCTGCACATATTCGCCGTTATAGGATTAGTATTGGGCTTGATCCTGCCAGCGTACATACTGATACTTCAAGACAGACGCCGAAACGAGATCGATCGCATGCTCCCGAGGGTCCTGGACGACATATCTGAGGGGCTTCAATCAGGGATGACCCTTATTGAGTCGATCGAGGAGTCGTCTAAGAGGGACTATGGGTTTGTCTCAAAAGAGCTTCAGATACTCGTCGGCCAGATGAGCTGGGGGATCTCACTCGAGGAGGCCTTCGAGAACTTCTCCAAGAGGATCGGCACCGATATGGCTAAGAAGACCACAGTGCTCATCCTCTCGGCCATACACCTGGGCGGGGATATGAGGTCGGTCTTCCTCTCGACATCGGCGTTCCTGAGGAAGATACTCGACGCCAAAGCGGATAGGAACGACCAGCTCAGGCCTTACCTCAGCATAGTGTATGTAACCCTCCTCGTCTTCCTAGTCATGATGGTGATGCTCTACGGCAGCATCTCCAGCCTACTCTCCATTAAGAGTCCTATCATGAAGGTGCAGATGACCAAGGAACAGCTGAGGATACTGCTCTACGACCTCAGCATCATGGAGGGGCTGTTCGGCGGCTTAATCGCCGCTAAACTGAGCGAGGGGACAATCTATCCCGGGCTCAAACACAGCATAATAATGCTGGTGTTGAACACGCTGGTCTTCTTGACCTTCATGCCCTGAGAAGCTAGGCTCAGAAGCCCCAGCCCTTCTTCTTCGGTGGTGCCGCCACCTTGATCTCGACCTTCATCTTAGGAAGCTTTTCTATGAGCATCGCCTTCAGCTTCATCAGGGCCTCCAAAGGCTTGGCTGCCTCGACGAGGTTCATGTTATAGGATTTAACGATGACGGCCGCCCTCTGATCCAGACCCGGCACCGCGACGACGAACACGTTCTTCTCAACGTTAATGATCTTCCCGTACTCCTTGATGAGCTCGAACTCGGTGATGGGCGTCTCAGAATACAGCAGATCGAGGAAAATCTTGACCCCGTTTCCCTCGAAGGCCGTGTCGAAGACCTCCTTGAAGCCCGACTTACTATCGGTCCTCGTGTCAGCCACGCGGGCTAAGCCCAGTTCCTTGAAAACCTCCGCGATCTTGCTTAAATACAGAATACCGTTCTCCATGTCCTTCTTGACCAACTCGCGGGGGAAGTACGAGTATGCCGGCTGATAGATGGAGTTGTCGAAGTTGAACTTCTTATCGCAGTCCCTGCACCAATGGTTCACGTACGGGGTGTCTATCTGCTGGTTGCACTCTTCACATTCATATATACTGCCAACATTACGATACTCTCCCTCAGCTATTCTCTTCCCGCATTTTGGGCAAATTAACGGCTCGCCTAAACTGACCACCGGCCCCATGTAGCCACAGGTCATATGTTCGAGCAACATCGTCTTTTTTATCCTTAGAGACTCACAATTCGGGCAGAGATAGTATACGGAGACGTTGGAGCTGCCACAGTAAGGACAGCGGAGCTCCATATCGTGAACTTCTCTGTCGAGTATCCCAGCATTATATAGCTGTTCCATGAGACCAATGGCTTTAGGCACGTCGAACTTTATCGCCTCCTCGACATCGGGGTACCTATAACCAAATTTAAGATCGAACACAGGATCGACTTTTTCTCTCTTCTCAAGGATATTGAGAAAAAGCGCCTCGACCTCCGGAAGCTTGTAAGAATCGGTCCTCTTCTCAGACATAGTTAACCCTCAATGAAGTTTACTTTTCACTCATTTAAACGCTCTTCTCCCTTCCTACTACTCGCCTTAAAAAACTCGATGGAGAGAGAATAGGCGACAAGGACGACCGAAAAACCAAGGCTGAAACGTACAAAGTTACTCAAATGGAAGGGCTCAGAAAGCAGATAGTATATTATGCAAACGACGCCGGTTACTACCAGTGCATTGAAGTTGTCGCCCATTTCCCGAAGTCGCCACTCTACAGCAATTATTTATCATTCTCAGATTTATAATGGTTCCTTAGAAATTAATAGGAACGTGAACAGAGACACAAAATAGTAGAAAAGTCTAATACACCAAACATTGAATATTAAGGCGAGAAAGATGTCCGTCGTGAAAACTAAAATACTTATAGTCGACGACGAGAAGGGCATCACAGATACTCTATCAATTATTCTGGATAGCGAGGGATACGATACAGATACTGCTGCCGACGGGGAAACGGCGCTGAAGAAGGCAGAAAACGAGTTCTTTCACCTCGTTCTCCTCGATTTGAAGCTACCCGACATGTCTGGCATCCAAGTGCTGAGGAGACTGCACATGATATCGCCCAGAACAGTGATTATAATGGTGACTGGGTACCCCACCATCGACAATGCAGTGGAATCGCTGAACCTCGGCGCATCAGCATACATAATGAAACCCGTGAACCCGGAGGAGCTTCTGAGATTTGTAGGGGAGAAGATCAAGGAGCAAGAGGAGAAGTCGATCACCATCTTCGACAGTACGATACCACTCTATCTCAAGTTAATCCGTGACGGGAATATGTGGACAGTCGACACCATCGCCGCGAAGCTAAACATGTCAAGGACCACTATCGAGAAAATGTCGACTTTCTTCGCCCAGAACGGTGTTGTGAAATATTGGGAATCCAGGGGCATCGTTCAAATCGAGAAAAATTAACTGCTTCGTGGATTAATGTAAGGGTTTGAAATTTTAATGCACTCCACGCTTTCCTCACCACCCAACCCTCACATGTTAACCAACATATTGTAGAGAGCCACCTTACCCACAAGCTCCCTCACGATGTTCTCGAAGCTCCTCGCCAAGCTGTGCTCCCCGAACAGCCGCTTAAACGTCGAGTACGCCGTCTCCACAGCCCACCTCCTCCCATAACCCGTGAGCCGGGCCCACGCTTCATACCCAAGCTCC
>Ga0315295_10005393_pt1 | contig 10912 bp, 9 predicted proteins | sample YL17G14_0_MG_FD_204453 | JGI IMG/M metagenome (GOLD analysis project Ga0315295, IMG submission 204453) | Sediment microbial communities from Yellowstone Lake, YNP, Wyoming, USA - YL17G14_0 | ecosystem: Environmental > Aquatic > Freshwater > Lake > Sediment | place: USA: Wyoming | collected...
ATTATCAAGTGGCACGATATCATCGTTGAGCATAAAGGTAAATCAACTTTTAATTTATTAAAAGAAGACCATTATGAAATAGCGAAAAAGAAATATAAGGAACTTTATGGCAGAATTGATTAAAATATATTGCAATTATGTTGAAGGTGGTTGGTCACCAAATGGAGTTGTCTATGGATCAGAGGAAGGTGTTTGTGAAACATCAAAGTTATTAGCTGATAAAGGCTATGAAGTAATCGTCTATATGAATGGTTTTACGGGATTGCGAGATGGAGTTTATTTTCTACCCCAGACATCATTTGAACCAAATTGCGATGTATTAATTATTTTCAAAGATAATGAGCAAATTACTATTGATAATAAAAAAAATTGCAGAAAAATGATTTATTGGACAAATGAGGTAGATATTGAGAATAAATTAAATAAACAAAAGATTAAATTAATAGATAATTTCGTTGCCCATTCGCCTTGGCAAATTAAAAATACAATGTCTTTGTTGCCAAATACTATCGCAATACCACTTGGCTATTATCAAAAGAATTATTATCCTGAACCTAAAAATAAATATCAATGTGTCTTTGCCTCAAGTCCAGATCGAGGGTTGCCGCAATTATTAGAATATTGGCCAAAGATAAAAACAGAATTTCCCCAAGCAATTTTAAAGGTTGCATATAAAAATGGAAATTATTCACAATCAGATGGAGTGGATTACTTGGGTGGATTGGTGGAAAAAGATATGGCAAAAATCTATCTCCAATCAGAATTCTGGCTTTATCCTTGCACAGGCATAGAATTATTTTGTTTAACCGCAATAAAAGCGCAAGTAGCAGGAGCAATCCCAATCATTTTCCCTTATATGGCATTACAGGAAACAGTTAAGTTTGGGATTAAGACAGATGAGGCAAACTTTATTAAAGAAACAATATTATTATTTAAGGACAAGACAAGGCAAAATAAAATAAGAAAGCAGATAAGTAGACATCATTTTATAACTTGGGAAGAAACAATTCCAATATGGGAGAACTTATGGAAGAAACTGTAGCAAAATCAGCGCCAATCTCGGAATCGGAGGTTAAAGTTGAAGGAGGAGCGCCCCCGATTCAAGGAATAGGCGAAGTTAAATCTTATGAAGAACTTTATAACTATTTTAAGATACCTGAAATTGATCGAACGCCTAACGTGACCAAGAAGGTTGAAACTATTTATAACTGGGCAAAATCTGCTACCGAAGGCAAAGAAAGTCCTGATCTAACTTGGGAAATAGCTTCACTTAGAAGAAGACTTGGTTCACCCCATATCTGGGAAACATCATACAATCAAATTTATCAATATATTAAATTATTAAGCCAATCCAACGAAGTAAGTAACAAGTTAAAAGAAATGGAAATGAAGGAAGACGTATGACTGACACCACTGGCGGAAACTTTATCCCTTCAGTAATGAGAGATGAACATCAGGGCAGTCTGATCGCAAAACGGATTACCGATGTTGGCAGTGACTTGCAACTTCAATACGATGATACCACTACCGCTGATGTGATTTATGTTGGTGAAGGTGCAAAGGGGTTAGCAACTTCTGTAGCTGGATGGTTGGTCACTAAATACGACTTTACTACTGGGATTGTCGGCAAAACTGCGATTGGAATTTACGATGATCGGGTTACACTTACTTATACTTAATAAAGGATTTATATGTCAACTTATGAAGACGAAAAAAAACTAACCTCAATGCTGATGGGTCGTGTTCAATATGGGGATACCGGCAACGACCTTAGAAACGAATTGATACTATCGGCTAGAAGAGAAATCTTTGATCGGTATAATTTTTCGTGGTTACTCAAGCCTACAACTTTGACTTTATCGTCTAACCTTGCCTCACTGCCATCTGACTACAACCCAATCCATCTATTGCGAGATGTGAGGGTGGTTAACACCAGTTCTAACGATGATTATGTCTATCAGCAGGTTAGACCAGAGGATATTGATTCTTTTGCCACTGGCAGTTCAAGCGACTTCACTTTTTATATTGAGCGAGAACCGACTTCAGGCTGTTACCAGATGATTACTAACCAATTAGATACTACGGTTAGCATCAAGTATTATCATAAACCTACGGATATGACAGCCAATACTGATATTGAAACCATCCCTAACTATGAGGCAGTTAGTTATAAGGCGGCGGCTAAACTATGGCTGGCTAAAGAAAGAGATGAGACTAACCACGACCGTTTTGACGCAATCGGGGAAAGAAAGATTATGGAGATGATCGTTCACGATCGGATTGCTAACCCAATGCCAAAGATTAACACCATAACCAATGTTTATAATTTAGGCTATAATGATAATTTATCTAACCAACCAGTAACGAGTTATGAGTCAAAGGCTTAAAGATGGCTAATAAACTACAATTTCTGAAGATTCCCAACTTTACCGGAGGAGTTAACTTTTATTCAGGTCAAACTGAGATTAAAGACACCGAAGTCTCGGATATGCTTAATATGGATTTTGTCGGTGCGACCGGACTGACTAAAAGAGATGGATACACTACCTTCGGTAATTCTGTGGATAGTAAAGTTACTGGACTGGCTTGGTTTAAGACGGATTCATATAACGAAATCTTGAGAACTTCGGGACGTAACTTATATCGTTACGTAACGGCAAGTTGGTACACGATCGGCGGAGCGAGTTTGTCTAACAATCTAGATACCAATTTTGCTCAAGCTCAAGATAAATTATTTATATTCAACGGCACTGACTATATCTCGGTCTATCCTGGTAACGGGGCGTCATATTCACAAATAACCGCCAGTAATCCACCTAAGGCAAACTATGGGATTTACTATAACCAACGGATTTACTGTAACGACTCAACTCATAATAGTAGAATTTATTACACTGGCACGGCTTCATATATCACTTCGTTCAACACCGCTTCACCTGCTTGGGGTGGGTATATAGACTTTCTGCCCGGCGCCGGTAAAAAAGTTATGGGTACAACTAAGTTTGGCAATTATTTATATATCTTCCTAGAGAATTCGTTTTATCGCATATCACCTCTTTCAGGCACGGGTGCGACCAACGCTCTTGACCATACAGTTGAGATGGTTAGCGCTACTAAAGGCACGATTGCCCACCGAAGTATTGACCAAGTTCAAAACGATGTCTTCTTTGCCGATGAAGAAGGGATCAACCGATTAGGTGAACAGCCGAACTTTGTTTCGATTAGGACGACCGATCTATCGTTAAGAATCAAACCTAAATTAGACACTGTTGTTGGATCGTCACAGCCAAAAGTATCGGGGATTTACTACAATTACAAGTACTTATATTCATACGCTGAATCTGGGGCGACTTACAACACTAAAGTCTTGGCTTATGATGTGAGATATAACTCTTGGCTTTATTGGGATAATATCAACGCCAACTGCTGGCTAGACACTTATGACACTTCATCAGAAAGACACTTATATTTCGGGTCGGACAATTCAGGCCAAGTCTATGAGATGTTTCAAACAACTAACGATAACGGAGTCGCTATTGATGGACAATTCACTACCAAAGCCTACAATCTTGGCGAATTCTCACTTGAAAAGTTATGGACAGATGTGTCAGTCTTATTTGGCCGAGTCTACGGTAATGTGGATATTGATACATATATTGATGATAACACTATCTCAAAATCAGTAACCTTTGGCAGTTCTGGCAGTGGCGGTATCGGTACTTTTGCAATAGGATTATACCCAATCGGTATGGCGCCTTACGCTAGTATTACTAGCGCTTTGGCTAATGATTGGATGTACTACGAAGTTGCTACTGATGGAACTAAATTACAATTAAAATTTTCAAATAATAACGTTAGCGAGAGCTTTCAGGTTGAAGGCGTGAAGTTGAGTTTTAAACCCTTCACTCACTACAAACGGGAAGCTGACCGCGAAATAATCTAAGGAGTCTTATGGACATACAATCTTTCTTTGAAACAACCCTAACTAGCGCTATCAGTAGTTCGGACTTAACTATCGTGCTAAACACGGCGCCGACACCAACACTAGGCTATTTAGTTATTGACCCTGATAACTCTGGAACTAGGGAAGAGATTTACTTTTCTACCAGAACAGGAAGCACCTTAACCTGCCCTGCCGATGGTCGTGGTAAAGACGGTACTTCGGCAGTGGCGCATAACGCTGGGGTACGAGTGATTATGGCGTTTGTCAAACCACATTATGATAACATATTCGAGGCTGTTTATCCCGTAGGTTCAGTGTATCTGTCGGTCTTAGCCACTAACCCTAACACCTTATTAGGTCTTGGTACATGGGAAGCAATTGCTGTTGGCGAAGCTTTAGTGGGTTATAAAGCTGGCGATACGCCTTTTGGAACGCAAGGTTCAGTAGGCACAGCTGGCGAAAAAACTCACGCTTTAATAACAGCAGAATTAGCGTCCCATAATCACTCTATTGATTTATGGGGAGATACAGTTGGTGTTGGGAAGGTATCAGACTATAACAGTGGGACTGATCACGCTACTAATACAACAACAGGTAACGCTGGGAGTGGTACTGCCCATAACAATATACAACCATCGTATGTAATTTACGCATGGAAAAGAACAGCATAATTAAATATAAACAAGGAGATTATTATGGGATGGTACCAAAATTACAAATCAAGGAAAAGAGCCAATTCGGCCTATGAGGCTTTACAGCAAAGGTTAAGGGCTGATATTGGCAAAAATCCGTACGACAAAAATGTGATGATTACTGGACCATACTCTCGCGCCTCAGACGCTCCCCAACAGCAACAAGGTGGTGGTGGAGGCGGGGGAGGTTATGGGAGTTATGGTGCAGGCGGCGGTGGCGGAGGTAGAGGCGGGGGTTCAGCCTTTCAACCTGTCTTCTTTAATGGCCAATGGTATCGCAATGCCGCTTCCTTGATGCAAGCAATGCAAGGATATTACACTGGTGAATACGGCAGACAGTATGGTTCAGCTGAAAAACAGTATAAGACTAATCTTGCTGATCTTGAACAGCAGTATTTGGAAGGTCTATCCGGCAAAGCGGCTGAGAGGCAAAAGATTGAAACGCAACTACCTGAACAGGAAGCTAAAAGTCTGGGTCAATTAGGCCAGTATTATGGTCAGATTGGTCCTGATGTCTATCAATCTTCGCAAGGGACATCAGAACAAGCGGTCAGAGATGAAACCCAGAAACAGCTGGCAGATTATCGAACACAATTAAACAAAGCCTTAAAAGATATCGAAAGTAGTTATTCTAAACAAAAGCAAACTCAGGTAACAGGTTGGGAATCAACGCAAAGATCACTATCAGATTGGCTCAACCAAGTTGGCAGTCAAATCGCTAACGTGGCTTCACAGGCTAATGCTTATAACCCAGCCGACTTTGCAATGCCTGCGGCAACAGTTAACCCAGCTGGAACAGTCAACGTTGCGCCAACTAATTGGGATCAGTTGATGGCCTTGTCAGGAATTGGATCACTTGGCGAAAGAAAACTGCCTGCGGCAGACAAAGGCCTGCAAGGATTATGGGCAAAGCTAGGTCAAGGCGCTAATCTATCAGACAGCGAACGGCAAACCTTATTACAATACTTATATGGAGGTGCGTATTAGTATTTGGTCAAATATTAAAAATTATTTTGGTGTCGGACGTCCAGGATTTGGACAATTCGGAAGTTGGGTCAGACAAGAAGCCCAACCAGTAAAGAAGGCCGTCCAGAGAATATCTATCGGCCCGATGAATTTTATTAAGCGGTATCCAACGCCTGCTTCTTTTGTGAACCAGAGAGTGATACAGCCGAGAATAATACCAGCAGTTCAGCGAACTATGGCTAAATTAGCGCCACCACCACAGATTAAACCATTTGTTAATGTAGCTTCACAAGTATTAGGTATGAAACCAAAAATAGGTTTAATTAAAGGATTATTAGAACCACAAGCCGATTACCGAACCTTAAAAGCCTATGAAAAACAAACACAAGATAAACCTTGGGCTAAAATTTCGATAATTGAGCAAGGTAAAACACCGGAGCAAAAAGCCAAGCTTGCTGGTGCTACTTTTAATGTAGGGTTAAGTGCAATGGGTGGGTTAGAAGCAAAAGGAGCAAGATTTGCTAGAGTGTTAAGAAACGCCTTTGAAAAAGGTGTCAGTAAAAAAACCTTACAACAAATAGGCAAAATGACCGAACAACAACTCGCTCCACACATCGAACAAGCCAAACCAGTAATTATGAAATATCTTGCCTCTTTAAGAGATCAACAAAAGATTAAAGATGTGATAACTAGTGTCTATAAGATACCAGAAAAAGCAGCGAATATATTGTCAAATAAATTAACTAGAGTTAAGAATCCTAATAAAGTAAGCCAAGCGATTGATTTGGTCAAGGCAGAGATGCCGAAAGTTATCAAGCCAGGAGAGGTGGGGGGAGTAAAACCTATCGTAAAACCCACCACAATCGTTTCTAAGGCGGGGGAAGGCGTGAAGTACACTGAAGCACAAGCAAATAAGGAGTTTGGGCAGTTAGGTACTATTGGCGGTAAGAAAAAACCCAAACCCGACATCTTAAAAGCTTGGTCAACCAAAGAAAGAGTCGCTGAGATCAGTCAAGATGAGGCAAGGGCGATGACAAGTGATGCCTTATACAAAACCACAACCAAAGAATATGCTAGGAAATCAAATGACATCTTGAACCGATGGATCGGTGCTAAACAAGCCGCCGGGACTACTGGGGCGGAGATGACCGCTAAATACAACGTTCCTTGGAGTAAAGTAAAAGAAACAATCAGACAACTTGAGTCATCAAAAGGCAAAAACCAATACACTAAAGCTATTAGAGATGCGTATAATATAGCATTCGAAGAAGCAAAAGCCTTAACCAAACAAACTGGTCAAAAGATTGAATACTTACAAAATTACCTAACTCATATCTGGAAAGAATCGCCAGCCCAGATAGAAGCAAAATTTAGAGGTGCTGGCAGAACTTTCTCTTTTGCTAATGAACGAACTATTCCAACTTATGAAGAAGGCATCAAATTAGGATTAACACCAAGATATGAAAACCCAGCCCAAATGTTGGGTGAATATTATAACAAACTCGGACAAACCAAAGCCAACTTAAACTTCATCAATGAACTTAAAAACGAAGGCTTGGTTGTGCCAGCATCGATTGGCGCGCACACACAAGGATTTATGCCAATAGAAGCATTAGGATTTCCTAAAAATACCACTTCTTTCAATGGGCAGACTGTTATTGGCAATTGGTATGCGCCAGTTGAATTAGCACAAAAGATTAATAAATTAATGTCACCCCAAGAAGGAAGTAAAATTCTTAAAGCCACAGGCTGGGCTTCTGGTAAGATACAAGATATAGTTTTATCGGGTGGGACTCCTTACGCCCCTAATAATGCCTTTGTATTTGCGCAAGGACTCAAGGAAACATTGGCTGGTAGGGGTTTGCCATTCATCAAATCGTGGGTGCAAGCCACAATCCCCGGGACTGCTACTAAAACCTTCAAAATGAACGCAGGTCTCATAAAAGAAATGCAAAGTGCTGGAATTCCGTTTAGATCAAGTTTCACAATAGACCAAGTAGCCGATCAGGGTATATTCAGAAATTGGTTTGGCAAAAAAGGCGGTCAGATTTGGAATAAGGCAGTCAACGACGCTACTTTTCAGCGATTTATGCCTCTACTGCAATTAAACTTTTATCGTGATGTTAAGACTACCCTTATTAAAAAAGGTGTATCAGAGGCAATAGCAATCACTAAGGCGTCTGAAGCAACTAAAAACTTCTACGGATTAACACAAGTAGGCAAAGACGCGATGAAAAGCGAGAACTACAAAAACCTACTTAAAACTGTTACTTTTGCACCTAAATATAGAGCGTCAATGATTAATTTTTGGACTAATAATCTGAAATCAATGGCACACCCTTTCTCTCCCGAAAACATCGCCAATACAAGATTTAATATTGGCGCGTTGCTAACATTCGCGGGATATGAAGTTGCCAACTATGCCCTTAATGGTAAGTGGATGCACGAAAATCCGTCAGGGACTGAAGATAAGTTACTAATTCCACTAGATAACGGTCAAACAATCGGTATTCCATTTTTATCATCTATCGCTACCATACCAAGAATGGCAGGTAGGATTGCCCTTAAAACATTTAAGGGAGACATCAAGGGTGCTGGTATGGAATTAAGAAGTGCTACTTCAATGCTAATTAAACCCTTCTTGGATATAGGGGCTAACGAGGATTATTATGGGAGAGCAATATATAACGAATCGGATGATACAAAGACTAAATATAAGAAAATGGTTGGGTACTTCCTGAAAGCTAACCAACACCCGTGGATTAGAGCTGCCATAGAAGCAAAACAAGGAATAAATCAGTCAGGTTACGAGACCATTTCAACTGCCTTAGAAGCTCCTATAAGATTTTACAAGACCGAATCACTTAATAACCGGTACTTTTTTACCGAGAGAGATAAAATACTTAAAAAACTTAATCCTGCTGATAGAAAAATATTTAATCGTTGGTATATTAAGGCTGAAGGTGAAGAAAGTGCTGGCACTTGGGAGAAGATTGCCAAAGCTGCTGACCTATTAGCTCACCCAGATGTACTTAAAGCTCAAACCAGAATACAGATAAATTCAGCTATAAAAACTGGCAAAAGCCTCGATCCGTTCTATTCCTTGCCACCTGCGCAACAACAAGAAGTTTTACTTTATCAAACACTTGCTCCGGGAGCCAAAGAAAAGTCCCAGATAATCCAAAGAAGCCCTTGGTTGCCAGACTTCTGGGATATACGAGATAAGTTCTTCAGTGGATTGCCAAACAATAAAACTACTCAAACGGCCACCTTTCCAATAAGTCCACAGGTTAAATCTAAACAAGATTATTACTTCACTCTTCCACTTGGAACAGGACAAAGGACGGCTTTCTTGAAAGCTAACCCCGACCTGACTAATTATTGGGATGGTAAAAGAGCTTTTGTAAATGGGCAAAGAGCGGAATTAGGATTACCACCACTTGAGGCGACTACTTACGCCAAATCATCTACTTACAAAAAATACGCCAAGAAAGCTAAGAAGTTAAAAACTATTAAAATCAAAGTAGTGAAAGCCAAAACACCTAAACTAAAAGTAGCTAAACTATCTAAACTTAAAGGTAAATCAGTTAAATATAAAGTATCAAAACTAACCACTAAAAAACCTAAAATCAAGATAAGGAAACCAAATGGCTGAAGCTAACTGGGCTGCTAAGCCCGACCAAAAAGTAATACTAGACCCATCTGGGGAATATAAGATATATCAAATCTCGCCAGCGATGGTTTATGCTGGCGGATGTACCCATTATTTTGTCCAAGACGGCGACGAATATCACTACCACTGTCTTAACTGCCCTAACGGCGCGGTGATTGACACTGCCATCCAGCAAGTGGTTGACGGCAAGATCGTGCCGCTATAAAGGAGCAACAAGATGAGCGTATTTAGAATAGTAAAACTAACAGACCCGATCCAATTCTCTACTATTACCGGCGGATTAGTTCCGCGTGGTGCATATAACGCCGCCACTGATTATGCGGTTGGTGATTCGGTTGACTATCTGGGATCGTCCTATGTGATGTTCAACGATGCCGCCGCTGGGACTTTACCGACCAATACGACCTATTGGCAAGTTTTGGCTAATAAGGGCACTACTGGGGCTGATGGCGCACCTGGGGGTTCTTTTACTTTACCAACCTTTGATGCTGGTAAATATCTAACTAATAATGGTGCTTCACTATCTTGGGGTACTCCTGCGGGTGGTGGCGGAACTCCAGGAGGTTCTTATACTTATGTGCAATACAACGCCTCGGCGACTTTTGCTGGAGATCCTGACTTCACCTATGATTCTACAAATAATATTTTAACAGTTGATACAGTGAATTTATCCAAATATGACACTAGAATTCTTGTAGTGGATGCTAACGCCACTGCTGTTATAGGTAAAGTTTATGCCACGGTTCAGGCCGCGATCAATTACGCTGACGATACGGCTACGTCTTCCAACCCTTGGCTAATAAGGATAAAACCTGGATTTTACGTTGAGCAAGTAATCTGCTTTCCTTATGTTGATATGACAGGAGAAGGGTTAGTTGAAGTTCAATGGGCGAGTAATTACGTTATGGCGATGGCTTCAAATATCACCTTAACTAATATTACAGCACGGGCAACATCGGGGACATCATTAGCGGCGATGAAGTGTCTTGCTGATATTACTAATTTGACTTTAATGAATTGCAAAGGAATTGTTAATTCTGCCTGTATTATGTCAACTGATGGATTTTATGGCGGTGGGTATGATATTACTGGCGATTTCTACAATTGTTATTTTGAAGCACCATACGATGCCATAGTAGTTTCAACAAGTGGACTTTTGAGAATATGGAATTGTAGAACCTATGGTTTCTCATCAGCGACTACTCCGAGAGTTTCTGGTATTTATTTGATGGGTGATGGAACAGGTACAGTTGAAGTCTACGGTGGAGAATTTAAGGCGGATGTTACCGGTGCTTCTACTGTGGGTGCTTATGGAGTGTATTCTAACCCAAATACTACTGCCGTAGCGAACCTAAAACTTAAAGGAGTTACCCTAATTGCCAATGGTGCTTCTACCGGTGTAGTTGAAGGTATATCTCTTGCGCCTACTACTGGGACACCCACGATGGCTATTCGGGTAGAGGATACTACTATTACCGTCGCCAGTTCATCCACAGGCAATGCAAGCGGATTAAAGACCAATGGCGCAAACTGTGCTATTACAATGGTCGGCGGGAATATTACTACTTCGGGTGGGGGGACAAACTATGACGCCAATAATCTCGCAGGAACAATAACCTTATGTGGTGGAGTCAAAAC
>Ga0315295_10005394_pt1 | contig 10910 bp, 12 predicted proteins | sample YL17G14_0_MG_FD_204453 | JGI IMG/M metagenome (GOLD analysis project Ga0315295, IMG submission 204453) | Sediment microbial communities from Yellowstone Lake, YNP, Wyoming, USA - YL17G14_0 | ecosystem: Environmental > Aquatic > Freshwater > Lake > Sediment | place: USA: Wyoming | collected...
CTATTTAGCCTTGAGTGAAAGGAAAGATCGGTATATGGTCAAAAAAACTTACTGAAAAGGGAGTCAGCTCCTTTAAGAGAGATATTGTTGTTTTTGCCTTCTTCCTTCTTCTTTCCTTCATCTTCTGGTATTTGAATTCTCTCAGAAAAGATATTGAAACAGATATCAGGTATCCCGTTCGATATATCAACCCGCCAGAAGGCAGGGTGATTGCAAATGAGCTTCCTCCAAAGCTTACATTGAATGTCAAAGGTCCTGGATATTCCATTATTAAACTTAAAATCTCAGGTAACCGTGCTCCGGTGATAATTGATTTTTCAAAAATCACCTGCAAGAGGATACCTGATACCGGTCAATCAGAATACTTTATAGTCTCATCCGGTTTGATCCAGAACTTCAAGAAGCAACTGAAACCTGATTTTCAGATAATTTCAATAAAACCAGACACACTCTTTGTCATTTTCGAGAAGAAAACCAATACTCCTTCAAACGATAAATCTTCGGCTGGTACGGGTAAAGGTACACGGTATCTGATATCTCAGAGATTATTATCATCTGATCTTGAGTTTATTACAGAAAAAAAGCGAAAATGAGACTTGGAGTAACAGGTGGAATAGGTAGCGGTAAAACATCCGTCTGCAGAGTATTCAATGTTCTGGGGGTACCTGTTTTTTCTGCAGATGCTGAAGCCCGGACCATAATGGAATCGGATAAAGATATTATCAGAATGATCAACTCTATTGCCGGCCGCGATATGTATGAAAACGGATCGCTCGATCGGGCAGCACTGGCAAAACTGATATTTAATAGTGAGGAACTCCTTCAAAAAGTTAATCATACTGTTCATCCTGTTGTATTAGCACATTTCCAGCAATGGGAAAAATCACAGGTTGCCAGCTATGTAATAATGGAGGCAGCTATCCTGTTTGAAAGTGGTGCTGAAAAACTGGTTGACAAGGTTTTAACCGTAATCGCACCTTTGGAAGAACGGATTGACAGAGTAATACAGAGAAATTATCTGACAAGAGAGCAAGTTCTGGACAGAATTAAAAATCAGACAAGTGATGAGGAAAGAATAACACGATCTCACTATATAATTGATAATTCTGATAATGTGATGATAATCCCTGCTATCCTTAGAATTCATGAAGAGATCTTAAATTTTATAAATTGTAAAGTATAACAATGGGAAATTTTGCAAAATGGATAGGAGGAGGGCTAGGTTGGGTTATGGGTGGTCCAATTGGAGGATTGCTGGGCTTCCTTGTCGGATCATTTTTTGATAGCGCTTCGGTTCAGACTTCAACTGCCACAAGCAGGGGCATTACAACTCCCGGGGCATTCGGCATGAGTCTGCTTGTGCTGATTGCTGCAGTTATGAAGGCAGATGGTAAGGTTGTGAAATCTGAATTGAATTATGTTAAGCAGTTCTTTATAAGACAGTTTGGACAAGAAACAGCAAAAGAGGCTCTAGTAATGCTCAGGGACCTGCTCAAACAGGATATACCTGTGAGGGACGTCTGTACACAAATAAGCCGAAACATGGATTATTCCTCACGTTTACAGCTGTTACACCTCCTGTTTGGAGTATCAGGCGCCGACGGCAGGTTTCATCCTTCTGAAGTAAAGCTAATTGAGGCTATCTCCGGATACCTTGCAATATCTTCTTCTGATTATCTTTCAATTAGAAACATGTTCATTCCGGAAACCGACTCAGCATATAAAATACTTGAAATTGAACCATCAGCTTCGAATGATGAGGTTAAAAAGGCTTACAGGAAAATGGCTCTGAAATATCATCCGGATAAGGTAAGCCATCTGGGAGAAGATTTCAGAAAAACGGCTGATGAGAAATTCAGGAAGGTTAATGAAGCCTACGAGAAGATAAAAAGAGAGAGGGATATTGTTTAATAAAAAATTGAGGGATTTTAGCGACTTTCATATACAAGAATTAAATTTGTACAAAACGGGAGATAAGTATGATTTTAAAAGATTATTTAGCCATCTCAGGTGAACACGGTCTTTTCAGGTTCATTGCTCAGGGAAGAAATGCAATAATTGTTGAACACCTTGAAACAGGAAAGAGAAGCACTGCTCACGGCTCTGCCAAGGTTAGCTCACTAGAAGATATTTCAATTTTTACCGAATCCGAAGATCTGCCGCTCGGTAAAGTCTTTGATAAGATTTTTGAAAAAGAAAATGGCGGTGCTGCTGTTAATGCAAAGTCACCAGTTGAAAAGTTGAAGAGCTATTTTGAGGAGGTTCTTCCCGAATATGATAGAAACAGAGTCTATACTTCAGATATAAAGAAGGTTATCCTCTGGTATAATACGCTCCAGAAACTTAATCTTCTGGTAAAAGATGAGCCTGAATCTGCTAAAGAATCAAAAGAAAAAGCTGCGTCTGAAGTCAAACCGGCTGGTAAACCCAGATCCAAACCAACTGGCAAATCCAAAGTAAAAACAGCCGGTAAACCGGAAACCAAATCTGCAGCCACAAAAAGCAAAAGCGCACCAAAAACAAAATAAATTTCTATTATATTACTGGATAAGATGCCTGCGTTTGGCCCAAAGAGTTAAACGGATTACTCGTTGATTATAAAGAACTTTGCAAAAAAATTGGAAAAAAATATTTTTTTTTAGGCCATACATTAAAAAAAATACTAATATTGGTTTATATTTGCATCCCAAAATAAAAACAGTATTAACCGACCCATAGTAATTTATGACGTAGATGCAGAATTTTGTTTTGAGAGAGTTACACCCCGGAACTTCCATTGAGGGTATTAATTTGTCCCAAAAAGGATTCATCGTCGGAAACCGTATTCCAAAAGACTATTTTGTTACTACTGGAATCGGTCAAAGTGACATCGCAGTTCACGCAGGATCATACCACCTGGCTCTAAAAGATGCCGGTATCGAAATGGCTAACATAATGACTTATTCTTCCATCCTTCCCGGTATGGCAACTGAAATCCCAAGACCTTCCAATTTAACTCATGGTGAGGTTATGGAAACAATTATGGCTGTAGCTAATGGAAATAAGGGAGATAGATTATCGGCAGGTATTGTTTACGGCTGGCTTGCAGAAAGAAAGACGGGTCAGCGATATGGTGGTCTGGTTTGCGAACACAACGGAAATTATACGTAAAAGGAACTTGAAAGATTGCTCCATTCCAGTATTAATGAATTGTATACAAACGGATTCGAAGAGAGATTTTCTCTTGGTAACTTAAATGTTATCAAGAGGTCCTTCGTACCCCTCAAGACTTACGGTACTGTTTTAGTTGCTCTTTGCTTCACAAGCTATTTTTACCCGATTCTCGAGACATTATAAAACAGCTATGAATTTCGGAGGAGATGAGGTAGTTTATAACTATCATGATTCCGCTATTATCATACTCCCTGTTCCATATGACAAGACAAGCACATGGATAAAAGGAGCTGACAATGGACCGGAAGCTATCATGCAGGCCTCAGTGAACCTCGAATTTTACGATATCGAAACAGACTCGGAAGCACATAAACATGGAATATTTACACTTGAACCTCTTGAGGAAAAAAGTTCCCCTGAGGCTCTTGTCAGTTCTGTCTATGATAAGGTAAGATTTCTTATCTCAGAGAAGAAATTTCCTGTTATTGTGGGAGGAAACCATACTGTAAGCATCGGATCGGTAAAAGCTTTTGCTGAAATTTATGAAGACCTGACAATCCTTCAGCTTGATGCCCATTCAGACCTCCGTCAGGAATATGGAGGATCTCGTTTTAACCATGCATGTACGATGGCCCGTGCACGGGAAATTGCTCCGATAGTACAAGTTGGAATACGGAGTATAGCTGTTGCAGAGCTGCCTTTTGCAGATAAAAACAATATATACCCTGCTTATAATCTGTATTATGATAAGAGTCTGTATAACAAAGCTTTGGCTTCGTTGAAGAAAAATGTTTATATTACTGTTGATCTTGATGTTTTCGATCCTTCACTGATGCCATCCACCGGCACTCCAGAACCGGGAGGACCGGAATATTACGAGTTAATGCATTTTCTCCGTGATGTCTCAAAGGCAAGGAATATTGTTGGTTTTGATGTAGTTGAGCTATGCCCTTCCCCGACCAATAAAATACCCGATTTTGTAGCGGCAAAAGTAATTTATCAGCTCTTAAGTTACATCTTTTCAAACCTCCCAACCACCTTTCTAAAGGGGGCTAATCCAGAGGAAATTAACCCCCCTCAAGGGCAGGGGGGCTTTATATAAAGGCTGAGACAATACTTCAGGAGGCAGGATGTGAAACAATCAATCCGACTTTTTTGCCTCTTCCCAGATCACATTCATCTCATCAAGGGTCATATCGTGAAGAGATCTTCCTTTTTCAAGCGTCTGTTTTTCCAGATAATTAAACCTCCTTATAAACTTCCTGTTTGTCTTTTCCAAAGCCGCCTCCGGATCAATCCCATATAGCCGTGATGCATTTATCAGTGAAAAGAATACATCCCCTAATTCAGATTCAATATTATCTATACTCCCGTTTTTCTCCTCTTCCTTCAGTTCGCCGATTTCCTCAAGAACCTTATCCCATATCTGCTCACGCACCTCCCAGTCAAACCCGACTCCACGCACTTTCTCCTGAATCCTGTTTGCTTTTATCAGTGCAGGCAGAGAAGCAGGAACTCCTGACAATACAGGTTTGTATGTATGGTTTTCATTCATCTTAAGCTTCTCCCAGTTTTCTTCCACTTCCGAAGGTCCGGAAACTGCGATATCTCCAAAGACATGAGGGTGCCTGTAAACAAGCTTCTCATTTATACCTTTAAGAACGTCGGCAATGCTGAAGATCCCTTTTTCTGATCCGATCTTTGAATAAAATACAATATGGAGCATCAGATCTCCGAGCTCATCTCTTATTCCTGCATCATTTTCTGCAATTATTGCATCGGCAAGCTCATAAGTTTCTTCAATTGTAAGCTTCCGCAGACTCTCATTGGTTTGTTTCATGTCCCATGGACACTTGGCTCTGAGTTCATCAATAATATCAAGAAGCTTTTTGAACTCCTCCTGCCTGGTATCTTTTTCAATCATTGCAAAAAGAATTTAAAATAATCTGTTTGATGATGATTTTTTATTGGCCAGATCGACACGAACCACTGATCCGATAGTGAGACTAAGCAATTCAGCTACATTGGCTCCGTTAATGGATATCTCGAGCAGATCAAGAGAATTAAACCTGGCAAGTAACTCACCAACAGGTTCATCACTGTATTTAATGCTTATACGATCTGTGAAATTTTTATTGCTCTGAATAAGAATGCGATATTGCTTGTTTTCAAATACCCTGTAAAAAACCTCCCTGGTAATATTTGAGATAGCATTTCCGTATGAGTCGATAAAAATTATGCTGCCGGTTATTACATCCTTGTCGATAGTAGCTCTCAGCGGCACCTTCTCGGTAAAGTCCTTCAGCGGTTTCCCAAGCTCCTCAGGCTTTTTACCGGAAATGAGATCAGAGGCTGCACGTGCAAACAAATCAAGCTCATCATCGATACCTTTATAAAAGATCTTAACTACTTCATCCGGTGGCGAATTCAGTATAAGATTGAATATACCGTTATCAGTGCCGATAAAGTAATGATCTTTTGCCTTAACAATCAGATGATCTTTAACCTTGTTTCCTTCAGAATGTACACAGATAATATGAACCGAACCTTTTGGGTAATTGTTGTAAGTATTTCTTATTATGAAAGATGCATGTGAAATATTAAAAACAGGTATGTTGCTGGCATTATCTATAATTATGGCACCAGGACATAAGCTGCAAAGCTTTCCTTTTATGATCCCATAATAGAAATCATCAGGTCTCCATTCTGTTGTTAAAGTAATGACTGGCATCAGGAAAAACTTTTGGACAAAGATAATCTTCTAAAGAAAAATAAACTTACTTTGTAATGCACAAAGAAAATATTTTTTGAACAGCTGTTTGATTTGTATTATTGTATTAATTGGAAGAGGTTAAGATAAAATTTTTTGAGAGATTTTAATGACAGAAATTATTATTTTTCTTGAGGATATAGATCCGGTAGTCCTTTTTGGTGCAAATAATACATTGCTTGATAAAATCCGTAATTTTTTCCCAAAGATCAAGATCATTGCCCGTGGAAATGAGATAAAATGTATGGGTGAAGAAGAAGAAATAGCTGTTTTTGCAGAAAGATTCAACGAAATCCTCGATTATTATAAAAAATATAACCGTCTCGAAGAGCAGGATATTGAAAAATTCTTCTTTGATCCCGAGCACATGAAGAGTGCATCGAAAGGCGATTTTGAGCAGGTTATTGTTTTCGGCACCAGCGGAAAGCCTGTAAGGGCAAGAACCGTGAACCAGCTGCAGCTTGTTAATGATTACAATACCAGCGATCTGATCATTGCCGACGGCCCGGCAGGTACAGGCAAGACATATACTTCAATAGCCTTGGCAGTCAGGGCATTAAAGAACCGCGAAGTGAAGAAGATAGTTCTGACCCGTCCGGCAGTGGAGGCAGGTGAACGACTTGGTTTTCTCCCGGGCGATATGAAGGAAAAGCTCGATCCCTATCTCCAGCCGCTTTATGACGCACTTCATGACATGATCCCTTATAAGCGGCTTGAAACCTGGATAGAAGATGGAACAGTGCAAATTGCACCTCTGGCCTTCATGAGAGGAAGAACCCTCGAAAATGCATTCGTGATACTTGACGAGGCACAAAATGCCACTATAAGCCAGCTCAAGATGTTCCTTACACGAATGGGGGTAAGTTCAAAATTCATAATGACGGGAGATACGACCCAGATCGACCTTCCCAGGAAAAATGAATCGGGACTTCTTCAGGCGATGCGTATACTCGGCAATATTGAAGGCATTTCTATCATCAAATTTGATGAAAGAGATATCGTCCGTAATAAGCTGGTTAAAAGAATTGTAAGAGCTTATGAAACTGAGGAAAACGGAACCGATAAATTAAAAAATTCATCAACTGAAGAATCAAAGCAATAATATAGTTAAATAACTCTGTGGCCCTCTGTGTAACTGAAAAAAGACATTATGGTAGGGACAGTTTTAAGCTCTGATTTCAAATTCCCGGGACAAAGAAGTGTATATCATGGAAAAGTGCGTGATGTTTATAACATCAATGACAATTATCTTCTGATGGTAGTCTCAGACAGGATCTCTGCCTTTGATGTTGTTCTTCCCAGAGGGATTCCATATAAAGGTCAGGTGCTTAACCAGATCGCATCTAAATTTCTTGATGCTACAAATGATATTGTTCCGAACTGGAAAATTGCCAGTCCCGACCCGAATGTAACATTCGGCCATAAATGCGAACCATATCCCGTTGAAATGATCGTAAGGGCTTATCTGACAGGCAGCTCCTGGAGAACCTATAAATCAGGAGCCGGGTCAATATGCGGAATTCAGATACCTGATGGAATGAAGGAGCATCAGAGGTTTGACAAACCCATAATTACCCCTACAACAAAAGCTGAGCAGGGTCATCATGATGAAGATATTTCCGGCGAAGAAATTATCAGAAAGGGTTTAATAACCGAAGATGAATACAGACTTATTGAAAAACATACAATGGAAGTTTTTATAAGAGGGACAGAGATCGCTGCCCGGCATGGTCTGATTCTTGTTGATACAAAATATGAATTTGGACGAAAAGATGGTAAAATATATCTTATTGATGAAATAAATACTCCTGATTCATCAAGATATTTTTATGCGGATGAATACCAGGCACGGTTCGAAAAAGGCCTGCCACAGAAGCAGCTATCAAAGGAATTTGTACGGGAATGGCTTATGACAAATAATTTTCTGGGAAGGGCAGGTGAGAAGGTTCCGGAAATGACAGATCAGTTTGTTAATGAGGTATCTGAAAGATATATAGAGCTTTATGAGAAAATTACCGGAGATAGATTCGTCAGAGCAGATATTTCCGACGTGGCATCACGGATTGAGAAAAATTGCATAAATTTTCTAAAAACTATTTAATTTACTTTGCTTAACAAGTAAGAATGCATAAACAATCGGACAAAATATTTTTGTTAAGTTTTATTGTTATTTCTCTTTGCACCGGTGTGATCGGTGCCCAGATTGTTGTGGAGAGATCAAAGGACAAGGTCGTTATTTCCGGGAAACCGTATTATGTTCATATTGTAAAAAAGGGTGAAACTGCTTATTCCATATCTAAAACTTATGGGATTTCTGTAGAAGAGCTTTCCAAAGAGAATCCGCCGGCTGTATACGGGATTAAAGAGGGGCAGTCACTCAGAATACCTGTAGTTGAGAATCCTGAGAAAACAAAGACGGCTGAACCAGTTACAAGGAAAGTGAATAGAGATGTAGCAAAATATATTTATCATAAGCTTAATCCCGGGGAGACAGTATATTTTCTTTCGAAAAAGTATGGAGTCTCTGAAAATGAGATTGTGCAGAGCAATCCCGGTGTTGAAATAAATAAAATGTCTGTCGGATCCGAAATAGCTATCCCCCGGCGGGAGTTCATGAGCGATGTCCAGAAATTTGAAACACAGGATAAGAATTATAATTATCATAAAGTTGTAAAAGGCGAGACCCTTTACTCGATTGCGGAAGAATATGGCATTACAGTTAGGGAGCTTAGAAGAGAAAATAAAGGACTTCTTTTCCCTAAAGTGGACGACTTTGTCAGGATTCCGGTACCAAAGCCCGCCGAAACCGCAATTACTGAACAGACAAGAACTGATACAATAAATGTTGCTACGGAAGAGCCTGTAATTCAGCCAGAAAGACCTGCAGGTTATACTCACGTTGGCGATCTGAGAGGCAGATATAATGTTGCATTGCTCCTGCCATTGTATTTTGCTGAAAATTCTAACCGGACAGAAATTGATTCTTCGCAGGTAATCAAGGGCAAACCCGTTTATAAGATTATCACAAGACCCGATCAATGGATCTATCCCGGAACGGCTCCGTTCCTTGAGTTGTATGAAGGCATCCTGCTTGCATCAGATACCTTGAGATCTCATGGGCTGAAAATAAACCTGCATGTTTATGATATTAAAAGTGATACGGTTGGCGTTACAAAGCTTATAGAATCGGGAGAACTGAAGGATATGGATCTGATAATCGGTCCTGTCTATTCCCGTAATCTGTCAATTGTTGCAGCGTATGCTGGCTTATATGAGATACCTGTGATCTCGCCCGTTCCTCTACGAAGTAATGCTTCTCTTAATAATAATCCTTTTCTTTTCATGGCAAACCCATCCCTTGAGGTGGCACAGGAGATAATCGCAAAAAGAGCAAGCGAATATTATAACAGTAATTTCGTCTTCATACACTCTGATACATCCCGTGTAGATCCTGATGTTGATGCATTTAAAAGCAAGATATTCAGAGAAATAAGTTCGAAAATTCCTTATGAAGAAATCAAGTTTAAAGAGTTTGTCTTCTATAACAGGTCAGCTTTTGATAATGATTCCATAAACAGACTTGAACATGCTTTATCGGATCAGACAGATAATCTTGTCTTAATAGCCTCAGAAGAGCCTCCAGTTCTGAGTGAGAGTATAATGGATATTCATACCCTGGCGAAAAAATTTTCTGTCAGGCTTATCGGATATCCTGCCATGAGAGGACTGGATAATCTTGATCCCAAATATTATTTTGAACTTGGGATTGAGCTTTATTCCCCATACTGGATAGATTACAATAAAAGTGATGTAAAGGATTTTAATGCCAGCTTCCGGCGTAAATTCCTTACCGAACCTTCCGAAACAAGCTTTGCATGGCAGGGCTATGATATTGCATATTATTTTCTGAGTGGTCTTGCTATTCATGGGAAAAAATTTATCTCCCATCCCGAAATACACAACCCGGATCTTCTCGAGACAGAATTTGATTTCAGAAGAAAAGGAGAGGGTAACGGATTTGAAAATCAAAAACTTTTTCTTATTAAATATACCAGCGAAATGGATGTTAAAGTGTTGGAAGATAGTGATACTGGTTCATCACAGACAATAAAATAATATTCATTCAGACCGTCTGTATAATGATGCAAAAGAAATAATTGTTAAAATAAATTAACATAACGGAATAATCACCCATTGTTAGTTGTCTATTATGCGGATGGACATTGAATTGTACGGATCCCTGGGCGAAAATGAACTGATAAAAGCATCTATTGATGGTAAAAAAGAGGCTTTTAGTGAAATAGTGAACCGCTATCAGACTATGGTTGCCCGTACAGTTAAAAGTATGCTGGGAGATTCAGTGTTTGCGGAAGACATAGGGCAGGAAGTATTTATTAAGCTTTATTACTCCCTCCCCGAATTCAGAGGAGAGGCAAAACTGTCAACATATATTCAGAAAATTGCAGTTAACCTTACTCTCAACGAGATCAAAAGAAGAAAAAGATTTCTTTCGATGTTTTCGCAGACCGGAAATAATGAGATACACGAATATGATGTTGCAGATCATGATGATGAAGAGAGAAGAGATGCCAGGGAATTAGTTGGCAAAGCATTGATGAAATTGGAACCGAAGTTTCGTATAATATTAACAATGAGAATGTTGCAGGGCTACTCCACAAAAGAGACTGCAGAAATCCTCGAATTACCTCTGGGAACGGTACTTTCAAGACTCTCAAGAGCTCGGGATCAGTTAAGGAATATTTTAAAGAAACTATAGTAATTATGAAATCCGCTGAAATAAAAGAATTAATTATCAACTCCTTGTCACCGGATAAATCTTCCGAAGATGTCTGGAAAAGACTGGAGGAGGCCGGGGTAACTTACTCATTCAGGAAAGATTTTCGCGATAAGGTCCTTGACAGGATCTTTACCACCGGAATTACTATTAACCGGGAGATCGAATTTGTAAGGTCGATGAATTATGTTT
>Ga0315295_10005395_pt1 | contig 10909 bp, 10 predicted proteins | sample YL17G14_0_MG_FD_204453 | JGI IMG/M metagenome (GOLD analysis project Ga0315295, IMG submission 204453) | Sediment microbial communities from Yellowstone Lake, YNP, Wyoming, USA - YL17G14_0 | ecosystem: Environmental > Aquatic > Freshwater > Lake > Sediment | place: USA: Wyoming | collected...
CAGGAGAGCAGCCGCCAACGTTACCAAATCATCTTTGTACTTTTCATAGATGTGCCGCAGGGCATCTTTGCTGCCGCGATTGAACTGCCATACAAGTAGCTTGTCTTCCAGCATAAAAGCTTACTTTCCTGAACCTAAAACAATCGATTGTCGCTTATATAACAACCGAGTATGGTGTTTTAGTGTAAAGAAAATGCGTTTTTTCCGCCAGAAGCAAGTTTTTTGTTGAAAAGCGCATAAAAAAGGCCGACCCCCGACAGAGACATTCGGGGGCCGGCCTTGTTCACAGATTCACAAGATATTCAACCTACTTAGGCAACGCCGCTTCAAGCTCCGCCAGTTTCTCCGGGGTAACGGTTTCCACACGCAAATCGCCATATATGACGCGGTATTCGTTATCTGAAATCTTCCACCGCAGCAGCACCTTGTCCGTATCCGCAGGCGTTACAGACTCACCGTAGTAGGCCGGCTCCATCTTCTCCTGAACCAGCGTCGTATAGAACATCACGAGAGACTGAATCTGCCGCATCATACCCATTCTTCCTATCTTTTCTAATATCTCTTTATTTTCCATTATCTTTTTAATCTTTATCTTTTCTTCTTCCGGCAACTCAATCTTTTCCATTATCTTTTTAATCTTTTCTTCTTCCGGCAGCTTAGCCAGTTCTTTTAATTCTTCTTCTTTTAATTCTTTTAATTCATCTTTTAATTTTAACCCCGCTGCTTTTATTTTTTCTCCTAATTTCAATGCCTCCCCTGTGCTGTTCGTACCTGCCAACTCCTGTATAAAAGCCACAAACTCCCGCGAAGGATCCATAATATTTAGCTTTTTGGGATAGTGCCCCAGTATATCAGCAAAGGACTTTAATCCTTCAATAGCAGCTTCCTCGCTTATGCTCGGTGCCTTTACCGTAGAACTCGTGAAACCTTCCGGTATAACCGGCTCAAAATCGTTTGCATCGACCGAAATATCCCACTGATAGTCATAAATAACGGATCTTACCTGTATCTGCTCACCCATCTTGAAATCTATCTCCATGCGCACAGGCAGCCTTTTTTCGGCATCTACCCATAGTACAATGTTGGCGTCTTCCATTGCGCCCAAGGTAGCATGGGTCGTCCGGAAGCCTTCTACCTCAACACCATCGATTTCTGACCGACCCATATCGGAGTACTTACCGTTCATAATCCGTTTTATCATTTCTCGCGGGTCGTTATTCTGCTCTCGCGGGTCGTTATTCTGCTCTCGCGGGTCGTTATTCTGCTCTCGCGGGTCGTTATTCTGCTTTTTCATTTTTGCCGGCATGTTATCGTCAAGTTCCATTCGCTGGTACTGCTTCTGCTCAGGCATAATCGTAATCTGCACCTTGCGGTTAGGAAGAAAATACACTTGTTGAGTTATCTTATCCCTGCGTCCGGTCGGATCAGTCATAGTTACATCCATTCTCGTACCGTACGTATTCGAGGATGTAACGGCAGTCTCCATCTCAAATTTTCCTGCGGGCATACCCGGCATCGCCCCTGTCATAACCATTTTCATCTTGTACATAAATGCCTGCATCTGCTCGACTTTTTCCAGAACATCCGCCAGAGCTACACCTGATTGTGTGCTGGTCCAGAAATACAGACCCGCCAGACACGCTAATACTACAGCAGCCGCAACTGCTATCTTAACAACCGGATTTTTCATAATTATTCTCCAGATACTTATGTTCTTTCTTTTAGGGGCTTCTTCATGCTCTGTGAGCACACGCCGGACACGCTGTATAGCTCGATTGGCGGACTGCGCCGACGGCTGAATCCGCGAAAGAAGCTCCAGGTGACGGCGGATTTCTTCTTCGCTAATTTTCGACATCGTGCACCTCCTTTCCGGTAGATGACAGCCGGCTTTGCCCCAGTACATCTCGAAGGTAATTGGTAACCTTCGAACACAAAGCCCGGACCTGATGAGGCGTCTTGTCAAGCTGCTCGGCAATGAACTCATAAGATTCCTGCTGGATATATCGCATTATGAAGGCCTCACGAGCTGTGCTGTTCAATCGGCCGATGACACTTAAAATTTTCTGAACCGCTTCATTTCGTATAAGAACGTTCAGAGGTGAACAATCATCTGATACCGGCTCATTAACTGCTTCCAGCGGCACAAAGATTTGTTTATTCCTTCTTCTCCAGTCAAATGCCAGATTCACAGCAGCTCTGTAAGCATAAGCATCCCAGTTAGAAATCTTTTTGGACGTCGCGACGTCACTTAGTTTTACAAACAGCTCCTGCATAAGCTCTTCGGCAACATCTTCGCGGAGCGTCAGCCGGGTCAGAAGCATGTGTAACTTCGCTCCCGACCTATCCAGCAGTTCCAGAAGTTGTTTCTGACAGTCTGTCAATTACAAACTCCATCACCTTTTTGGTCCAGGCCTCACTATTATAGACGAAAAGCACTGCCTGCGCGCAGCGAACTTTCCCGTCAAATTTCACCTGCAGAGAACAAAAAAGGCCGGGTCAAATGCCCGGCCTCTGTGACCAGTCGGTATCCCGACTCTCGCCTTCTACTTGGGTAAGTCCTCCGGCTTAACATCTTTAACCGTAAGGTCGCCGTAAATGACACGGTAAGTCTTTGAATCTTTCGGGCGGTACCAGAATATCGGCGTATTGGCATCGCCGAGTTTTACGCCGCTTCCGGCATAGTGCCAGTCAATACCGTATGGGTCGAGTTGTTGAAAGAAAATCATACCTCGCCCAAAGGTCATACCAAGCCGAGTTCCTTCCTCATCCGAGACGTTCAATTGACTAATTTTCTCTCCGACCAGAGGAGTAAGCTTGAGGTAATCTTCGACGCTTATGCTTTCAGGGAACGATCCATCCAGCAGATACTTGGCCCATATACGCAGCCCTTCGATGAAATCTTGCTCGGTAAAGTCGCGTAAGTTTATTTCGGTCTTGCTCAGCGTGTAACCGGCGGGCACTTCCATACTGACTAAGGATTCATCTATCTGCACATCAAACTCGATGTTTTTGAGGATGTAAAGCGATTTTTGTGCCAGCAGAAGCTCGATGCGTATCGGCTTGGCTGTCTGGGGGTCAGCCCAGATTGTGAGCTCTACATTAGGGTTACTTTCTCGAAAGCCGATGGCTTTGCGTCCGTCAATATCCTGCTGGCCAAGTTTCTGGACCGGCAGGTCTTTCAAGTTAGTAATGGTCTTTCTGACAAACTCCAGTAGGTTTTTGGTCCCTTCCTGGAGAGGCCCTTGTATGTCAATATAAGCTGCACCCTTTGTCTTTGGGTCAAGCGTGAGCATCCTGGCATTGTCGAGGTCTATTATCATAATAGTTTCCATATTCGAGAGTGTTCTTCTGATTTTGTTGCCTACGATTATGTCATGAATGACCGGCCCACTTTCTTCTTCTTTGCCCGCAATAAAATCAAGAACCACGGTGCGGGCATTAAGGATGGGCTTAATCACCTGGGCAAATGTCACAGTTGTCCCGAACGGATTGCCGATGAAATGCACTCCAATAAACACCGCTGCTACAACCACCGCAGCAGCGGCAAGTTTTGTAATCGGATTTTTCATAATAATTCTCCATATATTTTGTTGGCTCCGGGTCAATCGTTTCTGCCTCATCTTCTCAAGCTCACTCAAAGCATCAGCAAGAGTTCTCTCATCAGACCCGGAACCGGTTTCAATGTTCGCTTCATTAATCAACGCTTTGACCTTGTCCTCTGCGGATTTCATTTGTTGGCCTCGTGATTCAAAATCAGTCTCAGCTTACCAAGACCATACCGGTACCGGCTTTTGGCCGTGTTGACAGAGATTCCCTGCGATTCGGCAATCGTATCGAAAGTCATCGCCGCGTGCAAGTGCAGCATTACCACCTCACGCTGTTCGTATGGTAGTTGTGCCATCGCTGCACTGAGCTGCCGCAACTGCTCATTGCAGACAATCACTTCAGCAGGCCCATCCGACGTGGAGCTTGCAGGCTCTTCGGGGCTTACTTCAATGCTCGCCCGGCCAGCCGCAGCCCTATTTCTATTACGGGCACAATTGGCGGCACAGGTCAATAGATATCCCTTGAGACTGCCGGTCAGACGGAAGTTTTGAATGTTCTCAACGAACCGCACAAAGACATCGTGCACAACATCTTCTGCGATACCGCTGTCATTCAGCAGGGCGGCTGCTAAAAGCAGCAGGTCCCTCTTGTACTTTTGATATATCCGCGCCAGAGCGTCTCTGCTCCCGCGTTTGCATCTGAAAACAAGCAGCTTGTCTTCCATATTGTCCAGCCCGGAATTCTGCAATGAACCTCTGTCGCTAATATAACAACCAATGGGGTATTACGGGTCTATGAAAATTCAACTTTTTTCACATTTGTGGAGGTTGAGTACCTGATGGTGCATAAAAAGGCCGGACAAATCTGCCCGGCCTTATGTCATAAATTTTCTTTTACTATTTGCAGAACTACCTGTGTTCGACTTTGTTGAGTTGGTTTTTAAAATCAGATTCTTTTTCAATGAATTGCACATGACCATCAGCGAAACCGACGTTTATGCCGTCACCCCATGAGTGATATGCCTCATACAGCACAACCTGTTGTGGAGATATAGGTGTGATAGGCTTCAAATAAACAAACCCAATTTCTCGTTCCGGCTGTTTCGGATTGATCAAAGCATCTCTGGCTAATCCATACTCAGAAAGGTCTTGCAGGGTATCCGGCCATTGACCCTCATGGTCTTGGGCGTACATTAAACAGGTTAGTAAGATTTGCTTCATGTTAGAACCCGTCTGAGAGCGTTTCTTGAGTTTGACAGACCGCTCAGTCGGCCCATCGACAAATCTGCGACTATATCCCTCGGGTACTTCGAGGCGAAAAAGTGACTCGTCCAGTTCGGCATCGAAAATAATATTGGTAGTTACGCTTTTAATAACCTTTCCATCCTCGTCTTTTGTAGTCTGTTCGATACGAATGGGCAGCGAGTTTTGAGGATTGGCCCATACGATTATCACATTCTCATCGTTTTCTTTCGTCAACTGAAAACCTATCACTTTCATCCCGTCGATTTCACGCTGACCAATCTGGCGGACAGAAAAATCGGGGTTGTTTCGGAACTGCCGGAAAGTATCATACAGACCCAGTGCTTTTTGAGGCGTCGTTGAGATTTCAGCCTCCTTATTTTTTGAATCCAGAAGGAGCGTTTTGCCCTGACCATGATCGAGAATCCAAACCCTGCCCTCTGGTAATTCCACCCGCATAAGATTCGGTTCAAGGACCATGGTTTTGGCAACTTGAGGTTTTTGGTCCTCCGTTGTAAAAACGCTTTGGTAGGTCAAGGTTCGCGCGTTTTGGATATTTTGCATGACATCGGCAAAAGCTGTACTTTCAATAGGGCTGCCAAAATGATGAATTCCAATAAACACCGCTGCTACAATCACCGCGGCGGCGGCGAGTTTTGTAATTGGACTTCTCGTAATATGCTCCCAAATAATATGCCCCCAAAAAATGTGTTGCTTTCCTGTTTGCAACAAAGTCTTACTAAAATCCGCAGATACCTGTTGTGCGATTTTATGCACATCGGCTGGTATATCTTCAGCGGCCACTTTTTTCAGAATTTCCTCAATATTTTTGTCGTTCATTTTCTACTCCTGTCGCATAAAAGCAGTCAGCTTGCTTTTTAAAGTTGCGACGGCCTTGGACACATGTGACCTTGCCCCAGCTTCAGTGCAACACAATTTTTCAGCAACAGTTTTGTAATCCTGCTGTTCGAGATAACGCATCACTATGGCTCGCCCCTGCTTGAAGGGAAGCTTGGCGATGGCCCGTCTGACCTTTGCCACCCACTCACTTTTGTTTTCCTTGTCATGAATCTGGCCAACAATAAGCAAGCCGTGGTCTGTATCAATATTGGTCCGGCTTTTGGCAAGCTCGCCATCTTTGCCGATACGGTTTCTCCAGGCCCTGGAGTTGGCCGTGAGCGCAATTCTGTAAATATAGCGTGGCGCCTTTTTGCCGTTGAGTTTTTCAATATGGCGCCATATTTCCAGAAGTGCATACTGCATCGCCTCAGTGAAAATCTCGCGGTTGCCGGTCAGCTTCCAGAGGACCGACAGCAGGAATACCGAATACCTGGCTCTTACCTTTTCAAAGACCCGTATTCGCTCTGAATACTCCATTTTTTCTCACTTCAATCTCAATAGTTACGCTCACACGACAGAGAAAACCCAAACATGCTTGGTTTCTATATAATAATAACAAGCGAGCTGGTATTTTGTGTAAAAACTTCTGGGGGAAAAAGAGAGATTGTGCTGTCTCTCAGGATAGAGGGGTAAATGAAGATATAAAAAGGCCGGGCTAAAAAGCCCGGCCTTGTTCACAGATTCACAAGATATTCAACCTACTTAGGCAACGCCGCTTCAAGTTCAGCCAGTTTCTCTGCGGTAATAGTTTCCACACGCAAATCACCATATATGACGCGGTATTCGCTATCTGAGACCTTCCATCGCATCAGCACTCTGTCTGCATCCGCAGGCGTTACAGACTCGCCGTAGTAGGCTGGCTCCTTTTTGTCCTGCGCCAACATCATATAGAACATACCAAGTGACTGCACCGGCCTCATAATCTCCATTATCTTTTTAGCCTTTTCTTCTTCCGGCAGCTTATCCATTTCTTCTTTTAATTTCAATGCCGCCCCTGTAGGACTGTTACTATCTTTAATCGCCACAATTTCATTCATAAGATTCATCATATCGATCTTTTTGGGATACCTGCCCATTATTTGTTCGCAGAATCTCAACCCCTCGATCGCTCCCTCTTCGCTCGCACTCGGCATCTTATAACCACCCGGCAATAGAGTCGTGTAATCCTGCGGTATCACAGGCTTGAATTCATCGGCATTTACCTGAGCATACCACTGAAAATCATAGAGCTCTACTTCCATCTGCATCTGATCATTCATCTTGTAATGCATCTCCTCCCGCACCGGCAGTTCCGTCTTCCTGTCCACCCACAAAGTTACCTTTACATCTTCCATCATACCGCCGAGACAGGCAGGGTCGGTCGTCTCGAAACCTTCGACCTCTACGCCGTCAATAACGGATTTGCCGATATCAGTGTATTTGGAATTTACAACCTGCCTCAGAAATTCCCTCGGGTCGTTACTCTGCTTTTTCATCCTCGCAAGCACGGACTCGTCGAATTCTATCGTAATATATTGCTTTTGCTCCGGCGTAATCATATACACCTTCTTTTCGTTGGGAAGGACATACATAAGCTGTTTCATTTTCTGGCTGGCGCCGTTGACAACCATATTCATATCCATATCCATTTTCATACCATATTCTGTCGAAATGGTGATGGTCCCTTCCATCTGCTGCTCGCCCGGCGGCATACCCGGCTGTATATTGCCGGTCGTATTCATTTTCATTTTGTACATAAATGCTTGTACCTGTTCGACTCTCTCGAGGACAGCTGCCAGGGTGACACTACTGCCTGTTCCCCCAAGGAAGTTAATTACTGCAAAAACACCTATTACTATCACCGCAGCAGCGGCTAATTTTACAATCGGATTTTTCATAAGTATTCTCCTTATTCCAATGGCTTGACTGATTCTGTTAGGCGTCTTTAATCTCACGTTTTGTTCGCGAACAATTTGATTCATTACGTCATTTTCAAGAGCGGTTTGGGCCAAAACCTTGCCATTGGCGACCAGACGTTCACGCAGACCTCTTACTACGTCCAGCTCAGCCCGGCAAGACCGGCAGCTCGTCAGGTGTCCTGCGACCGTCTGCTTTTGTGATTCGTCCAAGAACCCCTCAACGTAGCCAACTAATAGTTCTTTACATTCTGCGCAGTTCATTTTTACACCTCATAAGTTTTAGCACGCTGTTGCTGCTGTAAGGATTGGCGCAGCATAGCGTAGGCCCGTGATAGCGTCTTTGTAACAGTGCCCAAAGGCATCGCCATACTTTCGGCAATCTGGTTGCAGGAATGGCTGGCGTAATACCGCAGCAAAACGACCTTCCGATACTCCTCAGGCAGTTCGGCAATTGCCGATTCGAGAGCGTAATCCTGCGAGAGTTCCGGGCTGGTGGCCTCCTGTGAAAACGACCGGATAGTTTCTCGCTGCCGGCGGATTTGCTCTTTTCTGTGGTGTTCTTTTGCGACGTGGTCGGCGATTCCGAGCAGCCAGAAGAAAAACGACTCCGGCTTTTTCAATTTGTCCATACCGAAGTATGCACGCACAAGCGTTTCCTGTGCGGCTTCCTCTGCGTTGTCTTTGTTGCCCAGTTTGCCTGCCAGATGGGCTAGCAGCGCACCCTGATAACGCCGAACAAGATAGCGAAAATCATCCGGATGGCCATCCAGACAACGTTCAACGTAGTATTGATCCATCTCATACATTCCAGCACCTCGAAAAGCCATCAATATCTGTCTTCTCAATATATAGTGTTGAATTGGTAGGGTTTGCGACAAAAAAAATAAAAAAAAGCAGAGGATACAGGTGATTTTCGGCCTTGTTTTGACCCCGATAAATCTGGTTGTCCGATGATTAATTGTGCAGCGGCGTTCGATTGAGCTCACGCCGGGGCTGCCTTCGGACTTTAAGGATAATGAGAAGGCCAAGAGCCCCCGAAAATAAGTAACCGAAAGGTGTAAGTCCGAGGACTATGCGCGTGCCGAAGTGTTCGGCGACAGGGACCAGGGCCAGGAAGACGACATTCGCCAATGCCCAGGTGCCGCCGACAATAAAGCCCATTCGCTGGCCGAGGTTTGGCCCGGCGGCGCTTCTTGCCAGTGCAATCGTCAATATGTAAGCCGCGAACGAACAAAAGCCCGCGCCCGAAAGCAGCCACAGTGCCGAGCGATGGTCTATCAATAAAAGATACGCCACCAGAAAAGGCACCACAAGAAAAACTGCAAGAACCGAGCAGCGAAGCTCGCCTTTTTTGTGCGCGACAGGGCCCCACACAAATGCACCCAACGCCCCTCCGATGCCGTATATTGTTATGGCAAAGCCGCCGAAGGTGAGCCCAAAGCCAAGCTCATTTAGGCGGGTTGGAAGTAGTGTCGCAACAATGGTGGTAGAAACCGCTGCGGGCAAAGCCATCGCCATTATAAGCCAGAAGGGCGGACAGCTGCTGGTGACATCCGTCTGATTTGCGTTGCTCTCCTTCGGCTCAATGGTCAAACGGACTTTAAGTAAGACGACCATCAGGATGCCGACAGCAGGGCAAAGAAGCAGTGGGTACAAACCGCTGAGGCCAAATTTTGAAACCAGTATAGTTGATATTGCACCGCCACAGGCGTAGCCGATGAAGCCGCCTGTCATAAAAACCGCTGTGCTGATGGCAGGGGGGATGCGGTCGAGCACATGAACGGCCCGCAGCGACTCCGGATGCATTATCGCAATTCCAAAGCCGCTTACTACCGCGAGAGAAGCGATTGCCCAAAAACCTCCGGTTGACCGTGGGAGTATGCCGATGGCACAAATACTGGCGCCCAGAACCAGCCCGATGTGCAAAAGTAACGGAGTGTTTTTTTCAGCCCTGGTGTGGCCGGTGAGCATCTGCACGCCGTTGGCGGCGAAGCTAAGAACAACCAACACCAGCCCCCCCAGCAACAGACTCAACCCGAACTCCGCGCGGATGGCAGGCAAAATCGCAGGCAGCATATTGCCGAACATATCGACCAAAAAATGCACGCCCGAAAGCACAAGCAACTGCATCCATTGAAATGTGGCAATTCTCTTATACAAGTGTCAACAGATTCACCTTTAGAATTTTTCTTTTTGCTTATCTTTGCTTCGTTAATGCGGCATCAAGCAGAGACCTGGCTTTATCATAACTGGGATTGACCTCTATTGCCCGGCGATATTGGTTTATCGCCTCATCGGTCTTACCCTGCTGTTCCAGAAGGATACCCATATTGCAATACATTTCCACATCATCAGGTCGCTGACCGAGCACAATCCGAAACTGCTCAATCGCTTCATCTGTTTTTCCCTGGCCGGCCAGAGCCAACCCAAGCAGTCCATGGGCGATTACGTTACCCGGCTCAAGTTCCAGTATCTTGTTGTAGCGCCTGATGGCCTCATCGAACCTCTTTAATTCTGCTAACGTCAGGCCGAAGCCACGTAGCGTGTCAATGTCGTCGGGCTTAAGTTTTAACGCCTCTGCGTAATGCTCAAGGGCCTCCTGAAACCGCCTTTGAATTCTCAGCGCATTTGCAAGATTGTAATGAGCCTCAGCCAAAACGCCAGACGAATCTCGACCTGACCTCTGATTCCCAGCCAACTCTATCGCCTTTTGGTAATGCACAATCGCCTCATCCATCCTTCCCTTTGCCAATAGGGCACTTCCCAGGTTATTATGGACCTCAGGAGAATCACTTTTTAGCTGCAGGCATATAAGATAGTGCTCAATGGCCTGGTCAGCTTTGCCTGAAGCGTTGAGAAGATTGGCATAATTGTTTTGGATAACAAAGTTATCGTGAGTTACATTGAGAGTATGGCCAAACAGTGCGGTGCTGTCCTGCCAGTGCTTTAACTGTAATAAGGTAGCCACTATGGCAGCCGATATTAGCACAACAGCCGACAGCATTGACATAACCTGTCGATAGCGCCACTTAATAGCAAGGTCGCCGGCCCCCCACGCGACCATTATCAATAACCCCACCATAGGAACATACATATATCTATCCGCCCTTGCCTGCGCCCCCGCCTGAACCAGGCCAATGACAGGCACAAGGACGCCGAGAAACAAGAGCCAGCCGGTTATCAGATGCTTACGGCTGCGAAAGAAATAAATGCAGCACGCTGAAATTGCCGCCAGCAGCATTATCGATGCAATCAACTGGGTCATCGAAAAGTTACCTCCGGGATGCGGATAGAAAACCGCCAGACTGCTGGGCCATATCAACT
>Ga0315295_10005396_pt1 | contig 10906 bp, 27 predicted proteins | sample YL17G14_0_MG_FD_204453 | JGI IMG/M metagenome (GOLD analysis project Ga0315295, IMG submission 204453) | Sediment microbial communities from Yellowstone Lake, YNP, Wyoming, USA - YL17G14_0 | ecosystem: Environmental > Aquatic > Freshwater > Lake > Sediment | place: USA: Wyoming | collected...
ACCAAACGGGCATAAGAGAAGTCCAGCGCAAACAAAAAGAATAATCAGGCAAAAAGGAAAAGAACTCCATAATTTTATGAAACGATTGAAAGATAGGGGTGATAAAGGCGCATGGAAAGAAGCCACACAGGCGTAACAATTGAAGGGTTTAATTTTTCAGAGTTAAGGGCAGACCTATACCCTATAATCCATAGCAAGAACCTATCTATCGATGATTTGATTTGGCTCTGGGACTTTTTTAAAGAGCATGAAACAGTTATTGATAAAATAATTAAAGAAGAAAAATGGGGTAAAGTAATGGAACGGATTAAACAAAACAAAGGGGTAAAAAATGAGTGAAGCTGAAACTGAAGATTTTCAAAGATGCCCAGTATGCGGACACGATTCTTTCATAGTAATAAAAGATTTAGAGAGGCATGAAATGCCGTTGAAACAGGCATACGAAGTATTAGAGTGCTACCACTGCCACGCTTTTGTAAAAGCGATTTGGAAATTCGAAAAGATAGTTGAACTAAGAGAAGTTAAATAAGGTGACTAAAACAGGTGAGATGATGGCTGATGAAATTGAAAGGATAGTTAAGGAAAAGATGAAATTTGAAGGCGAAGTCGTTTATTTAAAAGGGAAAATCGAAGATTTAGAAAATCAATTAAAGTGGAAGGAAAGAGACGTAGAAAAATTAAAAGAAAAAATTTCTAAAATCGCTGATATTGTCGGTGAACGAAGAGTCAGATTTTTCAAGAGTAGAAAGTGGTTATAGATAAAAAAGAGGCTGGTGAAAAATAATGGCTAAGTGCATTGAATGCGGCAAGCGTTCCGTTTTCAGGAACAACAAGCTAAAAAAGGGTGGAAATGGCTTATGCAACATTTGCAAAACAAAAAAAGAGAGTGAAAAAAAAGGGGAACAAAAAACGGTGATTATAACCTTTTGAAAAAAGAATTTGATGAAGAGAATGAATGGTTAAAGGTGAAATACCAAAAAGATGTTGGTGTAAATAGAATAGGGGATAATATGACAAAGGATAAATTGTGCATGATTGACCTTTTCGCAGGAATAGGGGGCATACGACTTGGCTTCGAAGGGGCTGGGTTCAAATGCGTTTTCAGCTCAGAAATTAACAAGCACTGCATAGAAACATATAAGGCAAACTTCGGGGAAGTCCCTTATGGTGACATCACTAAATTGGATGCAAACATTGTTCCTAATCACGAAGTGCTTACTGCTGGCTTCCCGTGCCAGCCCTTTAGCATTTGTGGGCATCAAAAAGGGTTCGATGACACAAGAGGCACATTGTTTTATGATATTTTAAGGGTATTGAAGGCAAAGAAGCCATCAGCCGTCATGCTTGAGAATGTTGGGCATTTAAAATACCATAATAAAGGGAAAACTCTCAAGACAATTTTAAGGCATTTGGCAGAGCTTGGCTACAAGGTTGATTGGCAAGTCTTGAACGCTAAAGATTTTGGCGTTCCTCAAAATAGGGAACGGATATTCATAATAGGTAGCCAAAAAAGATTTTTTGACTTTGACAAACTTGAAAAGACTCATGGTCGTCCTATTGAAAGCATTTTGGAGGAGAGTGGCAATTTTGAGTATTTGCAGCCTGAAGAATACACGCTAATAGAAACACCAAGAAGGCAAAAATCTGGATTGGTTTTTGTGGGGTATAGGAACAAAAGTATAAGAAAAGTGGGAGTCAGACCAAACACGAACCATTTGTCAAGGGCGCATAAGCAGCCTAACAGAATATACTCAGCCAAAGGCACGCATCCAACATTAACCTCACAAGAACCTACTGGCAGGTTCTTTATTCTGCATAATGGTAGAGTCAGAAAACTTACTATCACCGAATGCTTTAGGCTTATGGGGTTTCCAGAGCATTTCAAGAAAGTCGCCCCAAAGGCGGAGCTATACAAGCAAGCTGGGAATTCCGTGGCGGTGACTCTAATCGAGGAACTTGCCCGTGAGATAAAAAGGCAATTCTTTTTCAATTACAAGGAAATTAGCAGAAAGCCCACGACTTTAGTCGTGGAATGAATGCGTATTCCGTTATATTTGATAGCACAATAAATTTAAATACTGTATGTAATAATATGTATGTATTGTTATGAAAATTAAAATAAATGCTTGGAAATGTGAACGTTGCGGACATAATTGGGTAGCAAGAAAAAAAGAAATTCCTCGTTCCTGTCCTAATCCAAAATGTCGCAGTATTTATTGGGATAAACCAAAAAGAGTGAAATTGGATGACTAAAAAGATTTGTTCAAAATGCGATGAAAAGAAAGACATAACTGATTTTTATAAATATGCTCGTAAAACGCCAAAAGGATTTGGTTTGAAAGAAATTTGTAAAAGTTGTTATTTAAAAAAGATTAAAGAAGATAGAAAAAATAATCCTAAAAAATATGCCAAAAATAATAAAAGATATAGAAGTAATGTGGGAATACATTATACTTGGGCTATGGGTAGTATTGCATCCCATAGAAAAAAAGGCATAAAAATAAATTTTACAATTAAAGAACTTGCTAATTTTGTAAAAAACAAAATAGATTGTTGCTTATGTGGGAAAAAATTATCGTGGGGAAACAATGTAAAAATTAAAGATTCCAGCCCTTCAATGGATAATATTAATTGCAAGGATGAAATAACTTTCAATGATATTCAAATTATTTGTTATGACTGTAATAGAACTAAAGGCAAAAGAACCATGAAAAATTTTGTTAGTTATTGTGAAAACATCGCAAGTCTGCATCAAACAGGCATATCTCGATTCAGCAAAGAAAGAGATTTGTTGAAAGGGAACACTGATATCCCTGAAGGTGCAATGCTATGAATCAAGCAACGCCAGAACCCCACGAATTTATTCGTGGGAGTATGTCAGAGTTGAAAAATTAATACACCTTTTAGAAAGAGAGGCAAACAAGCAATGACTGAAACGGTTTTAGGATTCAAATTCATTCACGCCAATAGAAAAGATGGTGCTTGCGCTGTTGTCTGGCTTGATGAAAGAAACGTGGACAAAATAAAAAAACAAACAGGCATTTCAATTGAATTGCCCGCCGTTTATTGCGACCAAATTTCTTTTGAAAAAGTGCCTATTGTTTCGCTTGAAGCGTTAGAAAAGAAATGTGATGATTGGGGCTTGGAAAAATTAAAAGAATGGGCAAAAAAAGAGGCGAACAAGTAAATGAGTGAACAGACAATTGAAGCGTTTGGAAGAAAAAAAAGAGGTGTAAAAATGGAAACAACTTTCAAGTGTTTAGACGATTGTTCAGAATGCTGCGGGGTAGTGCCTATTCCAATGGACACTTGGAACAAATTCAAGCATTTAGCCAGAAAACCAAAAGTTTTTAATGAAGATAAAGCCGAGGGGGTAGTCTATGCAATCAATGATGATTTTTTTTGTGCCTTTTTGAAAGACAATAAGTGCGCCATTTATGAAAACAGACCTAAAATTTGCAGGGATTATGGCTTAATTGAAGGGCTGCCTTGCCCGCATATTAAACCAAACGGGCATAAGCGAAGTCCAGCCCAAGCAAAAAGAATAATTAGGCAAAAAAGAAAAGAACTCCATAATTTTATGAAACGATTGAAAGATAGGGGTGATAAAGGCGCATGGAAAGAAGCCACACAGGCGTAACAATTGAAGGGTTCACAAACACAATCAAAGAAAGGAGTTGATAAAAACGGGTGAAGAAAAATTTTTGAAGGCAGTCAATCAAGCCAAAAAGAATGATATTGTAATTTGGAATGAGGCAACAGGCGAAGTAATAAGAGGGCAAGCAAACTCTTGGAAGATAAGGGATGCGATACAAAGAATGTTGCTTTATAAATTTCATGCAAACCCTAAAAAGACCAACAAAAAAAGAGGCGAGTAAGTGAATGAGAAAATTTAGAAAAACAATTGAAGTAAAACTTAATCTTGGCGAAATAACAGATTTGTTGATAACTTACGAACCAAAAGCCAGAGATGCCATGCGTAACTCCGTTTCCCCAGAAGATTGTAACAAAGCAATGGCGGGATTGATAAGAAAACTAAACAAAGCAAAAAATAAACTACAAAGAACATATAAAAGCAAAAAAAGAGAGTGAAAAAAAGAAATGAATTTGTTGCATAAATTTTGTGTGCATTTTGGTTATTCTACCCCGAGGCAATTACATCTATGGTGGTTGCGCATTTTTCGGCAATCTTATGTCGTAAAAATGAGGTTATCAAGGGAGGGAATTTGCACACACAAAGACTGTGCATTATTATGTTGCAGCAATTGCCCTTGGCTAATTAAAAAAGGTGATTTATTTTTTTGTAAAAATTATGAGAATGCACCTTTAGGCTGCAAAGATTTTCCAATTGACAACAAAAAATTAGCTGAAATGAATAAAGCATTGCTTGCAAAAGGCTTATCTGAATGCGGATTTTATTGGAAACCAAAAAAAGAGGTTTAAAAAAGATGTGTCAAATAATACACAAAATTTTTGAAGAATATGCCAACAAAAAAAAGCCTGAACAAGCACATAAGCCCAAATGGGCAGTTGAATGGCATAAACGACAAGCCAAATATGAAATCGAAAAAACAAAAAAAGAGGCTGGCAAAAGTAAATGACCGAAAGAAAATATCCTCCAGCATTTTATAGTTATGCTTTTTCTGGGCAAGCCAAATGCCATGAGTGCGGGAATACAATCAAACAGGGGCAGTTTGTTTTTGTTTTTCAAGGAAATATATACCATGACATCTGTTCACAATATTTAAAAGGGAGAGAAAAACTTATAAAATTGGCAAGAGATTGAACTATTATGAAAAAGAAAATAACAAACAAATCCCGTAGACTCTATGTGGGCTATTTAGAAAAATATAAAGTTTTTCTGAAAGCAGTCAAACAACTTAATAAGTTTAGGACAAAAGAAATAAAAAAACTTGAAGTTGAAATGAATGAAGCCTACAAAATATTTATGGCTGAAAGGGAAAAAGAATTGAAAAAAGAACTTGACGAAGGTGTGATAAAAAGTAATGAATGACGAAATTGTTGAACTGCTTTCCGAAGTCGTTGAAAGGGCTTGGGAGGACGAAGAAATTTTCAGCAAAAGTTTTCTAAAAGACAAAATCAAAAGGTCTGATTCGGTTTGTCAGGGCATCTCAAGGAACATTTTCCACAGGATTTTCGGGGTATTTCCAAACACAACTCAATTAGAGTTTTTAATAGAAGGCAAAACCCACATTATAATTTATTTAACCTTCAACCTGAAAAGCTATGTGATTGATGGGGCAATCAGGCAATTCTTGCCCGAAGAAAAGAGAACGGTTTTTCTAATAAAAGATTACCCATTCAAAAAAGAATTACAGGCGGCGAAAAGATTTCCGTAAGGGGCTGGTGATGAGAAATGAATGTATTAGATTATTTCAAAGAAAGAAGAAGAGAAAATGATGAACTATTTTTGGAATTTACCGAAGAGGAGCTATCACGACTTCGGACACTACGAAATAATCTGATTATTTTAGCAATCATTGAACTAATATTTTCTTGGACTGGAATAGGGCTAATTCTTTTACTCATCACATTTCTCTATTACTCAAATAAAATGGAAGAAATAAGGTCTAAAGTTTATAGAAGAAAAATAGAAAAAAGAAGTCTTGTTCAAAAAGTGGCGGTGGCGTAAAAATGATTTGGGAAGAGGTTGAAAAATGAAGCAAGATAGGAATACTGGCGAAATAAAGTTCTACAACTTCAGCTTGGACGAAGTAGCCCACTTCATCTGGGCTATGCGAGAAAAGAAAAAGCTCAACACTACCGATGAAAAGATTTTCAAAAAATTGCAGGAAATCGGCAAAAAAGAAGCGAAGGGAAAAAAATGAAGGGGGCGTGGCGCACTAAATGAGGGAAAGATATTTACTTGAATGGGAAACTGGAAAATTACCAAAAATTTTAAAATTAAATTCCAAGACATTAAAGGCTTCAGAAGGAAGAAGAGCAGAGCTTACGCAAGAAATAGAAAGACTTTCTAAAACCATAAAAGAATTAGATAAAGAAGTTTGGGAAAAGCAGTGTTATCGTTTGCTATGCGAAGAAAATAGTGCTGAAATTTTCATTCGAGGAATTAACCCGAAAAGGCAAACAATGGAATTTATTATTAATTTTAAAAATAAATTCAGCAAAGGGCAATTTTCAATAGAAGTAAGAAAAAGTAATGCAAGAGAACTATTTGAAGAATTGAAACAAAGAAAAGACAGAGGGGGCATTTAAAGATTAGCAGGGCAAAAAAGAAGCAAGAGGGAAAGGAGTTGATAGAAAATGAATAACGAAAATTGCGTGCTTTGTAAAAAGCCTATGGGCAATTCTATACACACAATCTTTTTACAAGGCATTGGAAATAAACCCGCCCACAAACATTGTGAACAATCAAAAAAGAGGTTGATGAAAAATGGGCTATGAAAAAGAAAAATTCATCACAAAACAACTTAAAATATTAGAGGAAGAAGCGAAGCAAAAGCATTTAAAGAAAAAAGGCGTAATTATAAATGAATAAGCAATCCTAAGCAATTGCTTATTCTCAAGGAAGGTAAAGATAATCAGCTCCTTGACCTCCTACAAAGGATTTTGGGGAGCCCTGTCACCCCTATCAAGAAGGCAATGGTAGAGCATCAACAACAACAGGGTTCCTTAATTTTTATCGGGTGGATGGATGGATAAAATATTATTTGAGATTGGGTTGATTGAAGAGCAAGTCAGGCAGGCGTGGATAGAAGAAAAAGAAATCCACAAAGCTATTTTCGGCAAGCCAGCCAAAAGAAACGCCGCCCTATGCCAAGCAATTTGCAGGCAAGTAAAGAATAGGCTCAACTACATTTTTCCCATTACCGAACTAAGCATAAGGCACAAAGGCAAAACACACCTCATTCTTCTCGTCAGGGGCTATACCAATTACATTGTGGACGGCACAATAAAGCAATTTCTCCCCAAGGAAAACAGAAACGTCTTCCTCGTAAAGGAATATCCCTTGGAACTAACCGAAGCGGAGAAATGGTCTTTGCCATCAGGAAAACACTGGGGAAAGGACAAGGGGAACAGTTTATGACCTTCAAATGCCTTGATAATTGCTCTGAATGCTGCGGAGTTGTGCCAATACCAAAAGACCTGTGGGATAAACACAAAAATAAAGCAAGAATTGTTGAACATTTCATTGAGGATAAAGGCGACCAGACAATTTTCAATTTTGACAAGGATTTCAAATGCTCATTCTTGGTAAAAGGCAAGTGTATTATTTATGAAGACCGACCAAAGATATGCAAGGATTACGGGCTCATTGAAGGCTTACCCTGCCCCCTCATCAAACCAAACGGGAACAAAAGAAGCGAAGCCCAAAAAAAGCACATATTAAGGCAAAAAACAAAGGAATTCAGGGAATTCACCAATAAGATTGAGGCAAAGAGGAAAACTTATGACCTATGAAAGAGAATTTTCCTTCAAAACATTTTCAACATCGTGCATTCACCGAAAGCTAACTTCCAACCAATGCAAGCTCAACCATTACAAGATTTGCAATAAATTTGATTGCCCAAGGAAAAAAGAATTTTACAAACTGAAGAAAAAGGAACGTGATGAGGTATGAACAGCAAACACAAGGTCTGGAAATGCAAGACAAGAAAAGGTTTCCTGCGTGCAGTGAAAAAAGCCAAAAAACTTGGCTGGATACTTTTTACTGAAGCCAATATATCCTCTCCCCAAAAAGAAATTTGCAGATTTTATTCCAGAACAGAACTTGCCCGCATCATAAAAAAATACGGGAAACATTGCGTCAGATGCAAAAAAATATTAAAGTCGCCTGAAGGCTGGCATTATCCTTTCTGCAACAAGTGCAGAGAATTAATTTGGGAAAAAGAATTGGCTTCGGGTATGGGGTGGGGCACGAGGGCTACAAGAAAAGTTGCTTTTGGGCTTGGAAGTGATGACAAATGAGACACTGCTTCTATTGCGGGAAGCCGATGTTCACTTCCAACTGCAGCGTTTGGATGGGCAAGAAGAATTATCCCGCACACGTAAAATGCAAAGAAAAGAACGGGGCTGGTGAGAATGGACAATGAAATGAAAACAGCTTTTGATATTTTTAAGACAGTTCAGGAAATGGACGATTTCAGCTTGGCTGTCTGGCACAAAGCAATAAGTGATGAACTTTGGGACAGGCAAAAGAAATTACTGAAAAAAAAGCTGGCAAAAAAAGAGGGTGGGAAATGTGAGCCTCTTTAAATGCGAGAAGTGCGGGTGTGCCGAGAACACTGCCCTGTGCAGGTATTGGTTCAGGGAAAAAGGCGAGCAAGCCCTTTGTTCTGAATGCGACCCAAAGATAGGCAAATGGCACAACTGCTTCACAAAAAGAAAATATGATGGGATTTTCCAAGGAAAACAAGGGGCTTAGAATGACCGAAGACTTTGAAAAATTTTTGGAGGACAATAGTTTGCGTGTTGAATGGCAATATTTTGAAGAAAAAGAAGCAGAGATGCCTATTTTGTTTGAAGGCGGAAGGCTTGCCGTGATAAAAGATAATGATAAAGTAATGCCATTGAAAACTTTAGGTGAGTGGGCTTGGTCTGAAATAGAACCAATGCTCTTGGAACTTTACCTGCCATTTTTTGAAGATTACCCAAGAAGCCACCTAAAATTTGAAGGCATTGAAGAATTCATTGCCGATTTGAGTAAAGAGCCCTTAGAAACAGACAGAGACTGGTTTTATTATTGCTTCTCAGTCTTTTGGAGAATGGCTATAAGCTGCTTAGGCAAAGAAGAAATTGAAAAGCGATTGAAAGAGGTGGGGAAATGAAAAAAACAGATTTTGCTTCCTTTAGACCATCAAAACAAAGAGGTTGGCAAGCTGGAGAAGAAACAGGGAAAGAACATTTGTATTATTTCCCATCCGATTGGGATTACAAAAAAGACCCAAAGAAAACCCTATGCGGAAAAAAGTTTTCAACAATGACCAAAACACAAGATGGTTGGTGGGGCGGGTATGGTGCATTTAAACACACCAAAAAAAAATGCAAGAAATGCGAAAGGATTTTAAAAAAGCGTTTGGAGGAAAAAAATGAATAAGGATAAAGTTCTTTTTGAGTTAAGGGCGTATAGTGCAGACCCATTTCTTACAGATTTAGTAATGCAATTTCACAATAAAATAGAGAATGAAACTGCTTTAGGAAAGTTTTTAATTACTCTTTTAACAAAAGCAGAAAACGGAGAATTCAAATGAAGCGTTTGTGGGGTGGGATAAAACACAATGAATGATTTTATTTTTGAAGCTATCTTCTCAGGCGATATTTTTTGGACAATCATAATTGTAATCTTGGCTATGCTTTTCCACGAATTCTGCCACTGCACACAAACCCTTCAAAAGAAACTCGCTTAAAGTTAAGTAAAGCACGTAAAGGCAAACACCTTTCAAAAGAAACTAAAAAAAAATTGAGTAAAAATAATGCAAAATATTGGTTAGGGAAACATCGTCCAGAAAAAACTAAAAGAAAATTAAGTGTCGCTCATAGATTAGCTTGGAAAAAAAATCCAAATCAAGGGATGGCTGGAAAATGCCATTCAAAAGAAAGTAAACTAAAAATGAGTGATGCTCAAAAAGGCGAAAAAAGTCGTTGTTGGCTTGGCGGGATTTCCTTTGAACCTTATCCGCCTAAATTTAATAAACAATTAAAGATGTTAATTAGGGAACGGGACAATTTCACTTGCCAAGAATGCAAACAAACTGAAAAAAAATTAGGTTATGACTTGGCTACTCATCATATAGACTACAATAAGAAAAATTGTGACCCTGACAATTTAATCTCTCTTTGCAAACCTTGTCACGCACAAACTAATTTTGACAGAAAGGACTGGACAAACTATTTCAAGAACCTTCATCATTGAATAGTGGAAGTATGGCGGGGGCTATCCCCCGCATTACTTAACCCCTTCAAGAACGGTCTTCAGCTTATTCAGCCTTTTCTGGTAGAATTCAATGATGGCTACAACAATGTCAAGACCCAACTCAAAATCTATGCTTACGTAGCCGATTTCCGTTTCTCCACCGATGGTCATTTTCCCATCTTTAAATTCAGGGCTTTCCTTTAGCTGATAAGTCAGTTGTAGTTCCCAGAGAAGATTATCTTTACCGTCTTCTTCACCCCACGCATCAATTGCCCTTTTTTTTGCAGCTTCCCTCTGCTTGTCAAACTCCTCTGTTTTCAAATACAGATATACTACACTCGCCATTTACTTCATCTCCTGCCCGCACATAGCCCCGCTTTCGCAGGATTAAGCAGGCACCAGAATAGATGGCTTTGAAGTATTTAAAAGTAATGGAAAATAAAAAGAAAGGTGGGGAACTTAGTCCCCGTCTTCCTCTTCTTCGGCATCAATGAAGCCGTATGTTTCCAACTGGCTTATAGCGAAGTCGCTCAAGCTGATGCGGTTCCCAGAGATGTATACAAGGCTGCCCCCTTTGAAGAAGCCTCCAAGCCCTTTCATAGAATAGCCTGCTTTCTGCGTGATTACGTGAAAATCATCACGGGTCACAATGTGTTCTGGATTGGCATTATAAATTCCAAGCCAGACCTTAGCTCGTTTCAAAATCCAAGGTGGCTTCTGAGCCGAAGCAACCATTCTCTTCCCAGCGATTATTATTTCAGATATTTTTCTGGTTTGTCGCTGTATCCGCTTCAACCTCTTACTTATTTCATTAATCTGGTCTTCACTCAACTCCATCCTTACCCCTCCCTTTTGTGGACGCACCAGTTTAGATGGTAAACTGGATAGTTAATCAGTTAATAGAATGCTGGTGAGTGTTTATAAATGATTAGGTTTATTTTTTTAACCCTGAGTTATTGTAAAACGCTATTCGGGAACGCTATAACGCAGCCCTCTTTTATTGCCCGCAGG
>Ga0315295_10005397_pt1 | contig 10906 bp, 10 predicted proteins | sample YL17G14_0_MG_FD_204453 | JGI IMG/M metagenome (GOLD analysis project Ga0315295, IMG submission 204453) | Sediment microbial communities from Yellowstone Lake, YNP, Wyoming, USA - YL17G14_0 | ecosystem: Environmental > Aquatic > Freshwater > Lake > Sediment | place: USA: Wyoming | collected...
GGAAAAATCCCGGGGTATTGTGGCCACCTCATCGGCATGTGACGCCCAGACCAGAATTTTTTTTGGATAACCTTTGAGAAGGTCATTGTGCTCGCAGATATTCACATCAACCGGCCCATACCCGCCGCTCCTTCCCTGTTGTACAGCTCCCCCATATGCAGTCGCAATAATATGAAGGCCAAGACAGATCCCAAGGACCGGAAGTCCAAGTCTTACATATCGTGAACAATTGCCAGACCGGTCAAGTGTGGGTCCCCCCCCAAGAATAATCCCCCGGCAGCCGGATGCCATATCCTTAGGAGATGTGGTATTGGGAACCATCACAGCCGGTATATCCATATCCCGTAATGCACGATGGATCAGGTGATTGAATTGCCCGAAATTATTGACCACATAGATAGGGCGCATCTGATACAGTTTTGGTGATGATATGTCATAAGCCCTTTTCAATTGTACGCGCTAACCGTTTCATGGATCTTCGCCCGGATTGCTTCCGGTGAATATCCAAGCAGGTATGCAAGGAGCATGGCACCCCCGGCACCCATTCCTTCCTTGACCTCCCCGATACAATACCGGGCAAGCCCTAGGTGGCCCAGATCGTAAAAACCCGGGTCGATATAAAAGATTTTTACGCCGATCTGATCTGACAGTTCAACAACGTTCGCACTCGTATCATCGCGGACATAGGAGGTTGTTGCGATCATCGGTACCTGGTCTCCCAGCGCTTTGACAAGTGCAGCCACAGCCAGCATCTGCGTGCCCCCGGCAAGCACAAGGTTGCCTACGTACGCATGGGCAATCCCTGCGGCAACCGGCATCATCGGATCCCCGGTTGCACGGATGATGTCAAGAGGCTTTGTGATACCGGCTGCCCTGACCCGTCTCATAACTGTCTGGCAGATCTCTTCTTTTAATGATATAGGGTTGTTGACATAACTGCTGCTCACCGATGCCGGATAGCCAAGTGCCCGCAGGACACAGAGTGCAGTTGTTGTTCCTCCGGGAACGCATTCCCCAAGTACAAGGAGATCGCTTGACTTCGAGAGATACGTACCAATCCATATGCCCCGGTTGTACAGGGCGTCAACACAAGGAACCGCGTCCCGCTGGCGTGGATCATTCCCGACACATCCATACACATCAAGGCAGGGCACGGTCGGGCTCTGTGCAAGCCCGGCATTAATAAACAGGGGCTTAATATCGATGAGGTCCATCATTGCACGCGTAATGGACGCCGGGGTCGGGCAGCCGGTCGGGGTGTTTGGTTTTACCGGCATGCTTGTGATTGATCCCTGGGTGATCAGTTCCGCATCGAGAATAGGAGTGAGAAGGGTTTTTTCAGGTGTCGGACCGGCGCCGGATATACCTGGTACCGTGCTCAGGATCGTATTGCCAAGGATACTGCAAAACAAGGGCCGGGTAAACGCAAGATGGGGGTTTTCAGAGACAAATGGCATATAATCCGCAACCATGTATCTCATCATACTGAAGGTTGAAGGTATCGCTTGGAGCAGGCTCCACAACTCATAATACACCTATCAATACAACCACTGATCACATGTTTGAGATTGAACACAGGTTACAGGAAAAAGGGATCTCGATGGACGCCATAGTGGCAGCGGCTATGGAGTTGTATGTCTCTCATGGTATGAATGAGAAGGACGCAATACAAAACCTTCATAAAAAAATAAAAAAATACCTGAAAGATCCCAATGTCTCCTCCCTGCTCCTCGGGGCAATCCTGCTTGAAGACGAACTCTACCACAACAGGCCTGATTCAGAAATAAAGGACGATCCGGTCTTTTTATTAAGTGATGAGATCATCGGGATGGCAATCGCAGAGTGCATCGGTGGGACGTACGCACGGTTCGAATTTACGAGGTACGACCAGAAAAAACCGGGTATCCTTGCAGAACTCGGACCGTTCCTTGATGATGCAATTGCGGGACTGATCGCCGGCTGCACATCCCGCCTCTATAGTGACTGCATATGAAAGCACTCATTGCACTGTTGCAGTTTGCATCCATCCTGCCACTTGGAAAACCGGTTGATTTTGAGCACTTTGCCCGGCATTCCTACCTCTATCCTCTTGCCGGGTATGTCATTGGGGGTCTTGTCGCGCTTATTGTATTCCGGATATCCAATCAGACCATCGCAGCAGCGATTGCGATCGCCGCACTCCTTCTTCTTTCCGGGTGCAACCATTTTGACGGGCTGATTGATTTCGGGGACGGGGTGATGGCACACGGGGATCGCGAGAAACGTGTCCGGGCGCTGACCGACCGGCAGGTAGGTGCCGGTGGTGTCGGGCTGGGGCTCGTAATCACATTGATCCTCTTTGCAAGCCTGCAGGCCTCGACATCGATCGTTATGGCAATTCTCATCGGGGAAGTCTGTGCCAAATTTTCGATGGCACTTCTCACAACAATCGGTACTCCCTTTCAGGAAGGGATCCACAGCTACCTCCACCAGTTTTCCCGCTCCTATTTCCCTGTAGTGGCATTCCTGCTCTGCCTCCCCCTCATCCTGCTCCCGGTTTCTCCTCAGAAACTTGTTGCAGCAGCGGTTCTGATGGTACTCTGTCCGATAATCCTTCTTGCGATCTCGAAACAGCTGTTCGGAGGCATCAATGGAGATGTGGTCGGGGCATCTAATGAGATCACCCGTGCTGCAATTATCCTTGGTATGGTAATAATTGCCTAATCTTCCACAACGCCATCCTTTTTAACCACACTGTCCGAATTAATGGATGATGTACAAGGATTTTGGCGTACATATGAAAGGTGGCGTCATCACAGAAAGGGATCCTGACCTGTGCACGGTACGAATTCGCCTCCCTGCAGGTAAAATCTCAGTTGATCAGCTCAGGGGCATCGCGAGAATCGCAAAAAAATACGGGGTCGGGGTTGTCCACTGTACCACCCGGCAGACGATTGAGATCTCCCACATACAGCCGGCTTCCTTAAGAAAGGTTGAAAAAGCCCTCACAAAGAACAGAACACCGGTCGGCTCGGAACGCGATGAGATTGTAAATATTATTGCCTGCCCCGGAACTGACAGGTGCAAGTTTGCAAATATTGATACTATCAGTCTCGCACAGAAAATCGATGCCAGACTTTTTGGAAAAGAGATGCCGGTGAAAATACGTATTGCATTATCAGGCTGCCCCAACGCTTGCACCAGCCCGATGCTCAACGAGATTGGGATCATGGGAAGGGTGCGCCCGGTCAGGACTCCCGGGCTCTGTACCGGGTGCGGGACATGCGTCCAGTACTGCAAAGAAGGTGCAATCCACATTAAGAACGGCGTAAGTGTTCTTAATCCCAAAAAATGTGTCCAGTGCGGGGTGTGTATCCATTCATGCCCGTTCAATACCATACAGGCAGAGCACCGGCATTACCTGATTATGGTAGGTGGGAGAAGAGGACGGCACCCGCATATCGGCAGGGAGCTGATCACCATGGATAACGAAGACCAGGTTGTATCGGTGGTAGAAAAAATCGTCACCTGGGTTTACCGCCGTGCATGGAGCGGAAGGCTTCTCTCTGACCAGATGGATGACCTTCAGTTTGAGACATTTAAACAGGATATTGCAAAGGATCTTCCCCCAAATCCAAAATAACTGTTTTTAGGATTATAGTGTTGAACACAACAATTATGACCAATCGTAGCCTCAAAAGAGGCGGAGAGTGGTCTATTTAGGAATTTGTTGTATTAACACTATTTGAGAAAACCCAAGTTGTATTAAAAGTAGGGTTTTCGACTATAATTACCGGTTGTGGAATCCCTGGTTCGCATCATCGTCGCACTCTATGGCGGAACCATCCCTGATGAGGGTGTTGAACATCATCGCAGCGTTCATAAGATTCTCATCGGGAGCAGTGCCCCTGCGTATATCTGAGAATGCCTGAGCCTGCGGTGTCTGCGTCATCCGTTTTCCCAACCATATCCCTTTGCAATGTTTACAGTAGGCACAATGACTGTATACCGAGACTTCGCCATCCGCGCATGCAACAGTGACACGGTTCTTCTTTTCATCCCGATGGAATTCAAGGGTTTTCATTGTAGAGGAGTGTTACGTAGCATGTGATAAGGGAGTTTCGGTAGGAAGAATAGCCCTGAATATCGGAGTCTGGTGTGCTCAAAATGTTTTATATAGATGGGTTTCCTATATGTAATACTCGCATAAACTGACTGTACGCGGACAGTTTTTGGCATTTATTGGAGGTACAATAATGGCATCTGTAAAGCCCCACATGAATCTTGCGATTATCGGACACATCGACCATGGGAAGTCAACTCTCGTGGGAAGGATGATGTTTGAGACCGGTGCAGTACCGGCACACATCATCGAAGGCTACCGTAAGGAAGCCGAATCGAAGGGTAAGGCAACCTTCGAGTTCGCATGGGTTATGGACAACTTAAAAGAAGAGCGTGAGAGAGGTATTACGATCGATATCGCCCATAAGCGGTTCGACACCCCCAAATACTACTTCACGGTTGTCGATTGCCCGGGACACCGGGATTTTGTGAAAAACATGATCACCGGCGCATCCCAGGCAGATGCAGCAATCCTTGTTGTCGCAGCTGCTGATGGTGTCATGGAGCAGACAAAGGAACACGTCTTCCTTGCTCGGACACTGGGTATCACCCAGATAATCATCGCCATCAACAAGATGGATACCGTGAAGTTTGATGAGAAACGCTTTAACGAGGTTAAAAAGGATCTCTCCGACCTCATCAAGATGGTCGGCTACAAACCCGAGGAAACTCTTTTTATTCCGATCAGCGCGTTAAACGGCATCAACATCAAGGCTGTCGGTTCTGAAACCCCATGGTATAAAGGCCCGTCATTCATCCTTGCGCTTGATACCTTCAAGGAACCGGAAAAGCCGACTGACAAACCGCTCCGCGTCCCAATCCAGGATGTATACAGCATCAGCGGGATCGGTACAGTCCCCGTCGGTCGTGTCGAGACCGGCATCATGAAGAAGGGAATGAAAGTCGCCTTCATGCCTGCAAACAAAGATGGTGAGATCAAGTCCATTGAGATGCACCACGAAGAGCAGCCGCAGGCAGTGCCCGGAGACAACATCGGCTTCAACGTCCGTGGAATTGGCAAAGGAGACATCCGGCGCGGCGATGTCTGCGGCCCGGTTGAGGCTCCGCCGACAGTTGCCGACGAGTTCACCGCCCAGATTGTCGTACTCCAGCACCCGAGCGCGATCACAGTCGGTTACACGCCAGTCTTCCACTGCCACACCACGCAGACTGCCTGCACCTTTGTCGAGCTCAAAAAGAAACTCGACCCACGGTCGGGTCAGACCAAAGAGGAGAACCCGACGTTCCTCAAAACCGGCGACGCAGCGATCGTCCAGGTCAAACCAAGCAAGCCTATGGTTATTGAAAACGTAAAAGAACTACCGCAGCTCGGCAGGTTCGCCATCCGTGATATGGGTTCAACGATTGCCGCCGGTATGTGTATTGCCATCAATAAAAAACAGATGAGATAATTTTTTGGTGATAAACGATGCAAAAAGCCAGAATCCGCCTGACAGGAACCGATTTTAACAAAGTGGAAATGGTCTGTGACAGAATCCGGGAGATAGCAGAGCGCACGGGTGTGAATCTGGCTGGTCCGATACCACTTCCGACAAAACGATTGATTGTCCCGATCAGAAAAAGTCCTGATGGAGAGGGAACCGCGACATGGGACCGGTGGCAGATGCGTGTTCACAAAAGGTTGATCGATATCGACGCAGATGAACGTGCGCTGCGACAGTTGATGCGCATTCAGGTGCCAAAGGATATCGGCATAGAAATTGTGCTGGAAAGCTGAGGGTGCGGCGTGCCGGCCGCCGGTTTTTCAGACCATATCAAAAAAATATTTTCTTTTGAGCGAACGTTTCTGTTAATTTTCCTGATTGGAATTTTTGTCCGGTTTTATTTTCTCGATCTCAAGCTTCTTCACCACGATGAAGCGATTCACGCATGGTTCTCCTATGAACTGCTGACGAAAGGCGCGTGGATGTACGACCCGAGCTACCACGGTCCGTTCCTTTACTATGTCACATCGGGGATGTTCGCCCTGTTCGGGGATTCCGATCTCGTCGCAAGGGTTCTGCCCTCCCTGTTCGGGACACTGCTCATACCCCTTGTGTATTATATCTACCGGCTCGGGTATCTTGACCGGAAACAGGCTCTGGTTGCCGCATTATTCCTTGCGGTATCACCCGACATGGTGTATTTCTCCCGTTTCCTGCGCCATGATATTTTCATGCTCTTTTTCACGCTGCTTTTCCTCGTCGCCCTGCTCTATTACTTCGAACGCGGGCACACAAGGTTTGCAGTTATTGCATCGATCGCAGCTGCGGGCGGCCTGTGCTGTAAAGAAGAGATGCCGGTTATCCTTTTGATCTTTGCGGCATTTTTCATCTATGCTATCTTGAGGCAACGGTTCGCTTTGCCTCCTGGATGGAAGATCGATCTTGCCATCGCTCTTTTGATCGTCATCGCTATCATGAGTGTACTGTACTCCGCGTTCGGGACGCATATCAGCACGCTGGTGGGGGAGGAATTCTGGCTGAACACGACAGGTTGGTACCAGGCAATCGAACACTGGACGGCGATGCACAACCAGCAGCGCCTTGGCGGGCCGTGGTTCTTCTATATCCCTCTCTTCCTGCTCTACGAGATACCGATCTTCATTCTTGCTATTATCGGGACGATTCAGTTCCTGGTCCCAGGCAAATCCTTTATTCTAAAATTAAAACGCACAAAAAACCTGCTGGTCTGCCGGACACACTCACTTTCAACTACAGAACTTGCAGAAGCGACCATCCGACAATTGAAAGAAAATAACAAGGAATACCGGAAATCTGAAGAATTCTTCCGGTTCTGCATCTGGTGGATGCTGTTATCGATGGCATTCTATGCCTATGTCGGGGAAAAAGTCCCCTGGCTGCTCATCCACCAGCTCCTCCCGATGACCTTTGTTGCAGTCTATAAACTCAACTGGCAAAAAGTTGCGTTTGCCCTTGCCGGGACCATATTCCTTTTGGTCATGACCTGGCATGTCGCGTTTGTGCCGGTCGATATCAACGAACCCATTGTGCAGGTTCAGAACTCTGAAGAAATGCGCGAGGTCATGAACATTATCGATCACTCTGAAAAGATCGTGCTTGCATCGAAAAACTACTGGCCCCTGCCATGGTATTACCGTGGTGACCGGTGGGACAAGATTACCATGTACGGGGACAAAACGGATGAAGCGACCCTGACCGGCTCGCATCCGGACCTGATCATCCTCCACGATGCAGAAAGTTATGGGTCTCTGGGCGGTTATGATAAACGAACCTACAAGCTCAGTTACTGGTTCTCGTACTATGATAACCAGGACCGGTTATTAGAATATTACCTGCACCGCGACGGAAAAATGGGGAGCATCAACATCGATCTCTTCACACGAAATATCTCTTATAAGCAAAAACAAAAGCCGACTCTGTAGAAAACGGCTCTGTAGAAATCATTTTTTTTAACGTTCTTGGGGATGTTTGCCGTTCCCGCAGGGAAGGGCAAACTGGAGAAGATGACCGTCAGGACATCTTCGAGTTAATCCCCTCCACTGTGGCACTCCAGAAATATTCTGTCGAATATTTCTTACGAGCGTCCCGCACTCGAAACTTGTCTGATAACAATTTTCTCGTGTTCCTTTGTCACATTCCCAAAATTATCCATCGGACAATTTAGAATGAAAATACAGCAAGCATTTTTATCAAACCTGAATGAAAGTCATTCAGACTTTAATTCACGTTTTTTTCGAGTCTGCCCTGACATGATGTCATGGCAGACATCCCCCCTTTGCGATAGCTGTAAAAAAACCGGTTCAGCATGAAATGCTTATACCTAATTCTGAAGAGGGGTTTGCCATCAAATCCAACTGGTATTCATCATTTTTGCCTGAATCCGTGACTCATATGCGGTTCTACAGAGCCTAGAAAACATCGTTTATTATCAATGTTCTCGGGTCTCCCCCCGGAACGCAAAATCGTACAAAGCGGCCCTCTCGAATTTGCTTTGTTACAATGAAAGAGAAATGATTTTTCAGACAACAATTTTTTTTTTAAAAAATTTTTGGAGAAGAGAAGCGGGATTAATTACCCGAGTTCGTCCCACCGGCTACGCTTCCGGTATATGATAACCCCGGCAACAACAAGGACAACCGCAACAATAACAATGATAATAACGGTTCCTGAACCAAACAGTTTACCAACTGCCCCGATAGGGTTGAAACCCCCGCTGACTTGGTTCTTTAGGTCAAGGGCATCGTTATACGACTCATTTCCCTTGGTAAAGGCTTCTGTTGCCTTGTTCCGGGCACGTTCATAGTTACCGGCAAAGATCTCGTCATTTGCAGTGGAGAGGAACCCTGATGCCACTTCCCGTTTCGATATAATAGGAGAGAGACGGGGATCAGTGCTGCTGATGTTCGGTTTTATATAACTGATAACTGCATCGACATTGTTGAGGGGAACCTGTGCATCAGAAACCTCTTTTTCTGCCCAGGCCTTATCAAGTAGTTTTTCCCCTTCTATGATGAGATTTTGAGCATTTGTGAGGTTGGCTTGGGCTGCGGTATATTGGGATGAGGGTTTGGATTTTGCATCATTGATCGCCGCCCGGGCAGCGCTGTATTTGCCCTCAGCTGTGGCAGTGTCGATTTCAAGAGCCGCCTTTTCATCAATGTGCGTCCTGAATATCTGGAGATCGGATTCGCGGGTTGCGATAAGCTGCGTCACTTCAAAAGTATTGATAATCTGACGGCTTACGGTGACCATCGAACCACTGACGACATTATTCCTGCTATCAAGTCCCTGTACCCGGACAACGGTCTTATTGGTTGTGGATGTCACCGTCGGTGCAACACCTTGTAATGTCACTCGTAAATTCTCTTCGTAATCCGATGTTTTATACTGTAGAATCCAAGCATCCAAAAATACATTCTTTTTATTATCCATGGTTTGCGGATTCTCCATACCATTGAGGACAAGAACCATATTCCATTTGGGATTATCTAGATCGGTGTAAAAATCAAGTGTATTTCCGGAGGGGAAAGTCATATCACCCGATGCTTCAAACTGGATGGTAAACAATACCGTCACCGGGGTTCCTGGTGTCAAATCTCCCGAAGGATTTACGGTGACTTGTGATATGCTATACGCATATACACATTGAACAAGGGTTAATAAAACCAAAAATACGATGGTCCATTTCACTATTCTCTTCATCACGATTCTCTTCATCACGATCCTCACTCAAATAACGGTTCGATGCCCTCATCAAACATAGTCGATTTTTTCTCCTTTGACTTTATAACATCTTCCTTTGTCTCTTTGGCGATATCGAGGAGTTCCTTGATCCGTGGTGCATTCCCAACGGTCGCGAGCATGACGACCGCGGCAATATATTCACTGTCAACAGGATAATCCCCGCCCCTGACTTCGACACCGGCAATATTCTCCTCAACCCAGCTCTTTGCCTTCTCAACACCTTTGCGGTCCATTTCATTCGGAGGACCTGCAATAAGCACCAGTGCCCGTTCAGCAGTGGAATAGTCACAGGGCATGGTTAACCGCCCGAGCATTGCCCTTCGGACAAGTGCGACGATTTTTGCAGATTTGTCCTCCCCCAGCAGCACTTCCTCGTTTGTCTCCCGTTTCTGGAATTTATCCCTTAATCCGCCGAAAAATCCCCGCTTCTTCCTAGTGTGTTTACTCATCACCTCGCTGATCGCGTATCCTACCGATGATATGCCGCCACCCCGGAGGGTATTGATTATCTCGCTTGAGTCGACCACCATCTCCCCGACACCCATCCGGCTCACTTCACCGGCACGGAAGAGCACAGAAAACCTCCTTACTACCTCATTGTTCAGCCTGTGGAATGCACTCTTAACGCTTTCACCTTCATTCTTCCAAGCGCTGTTGTCGAAAATAAAGCAGTTGTCCGTTTCGTTGACAAGGGTCGTCAGGCTCCGGGCTGCATTATATGAATAGAGACGCCCCTCCTCGGGAGCAGGTATAATGCCGAGAGCATACACCGGTTCCCGGTAAATCCTCTTTAAGTGCCGTGCAAGGACCGGGGAACCCCCTGAACCGGTACCGCCACCAAGACCTGCGACGATAACAAATGCATCCACATCATGAGTACCCCGGGTATCGACCGCTGTAATAATGCTGTCAATCTCATCAGCAGTGACCCGTGCACCGGTGACATTGTCAGTTCCTACACCATGACCCTTGACCAGGGTCTGCCCAATGAGGATCCGGTCACGCATCTCGATATGTTTGAGTCCCATCAGGTCTGTGCGGGCAGTATTTACGGCAATCCCCCGGAAGCTGTTGGTCCCGAGCTTTTTGTCCTGTTCAATAAACATATCGACAATTTTTCCGCCCGCCTGACCAAAACCTATGAAAAATACTCTCATCGGGAGACACCACCCACTGGGCTGAACGTAACTTTGATCGTTATTTGGTTTAAGTCCTTTTGTTTAAAGAAATTGAATTCTGCAGTACAAAAACTTTCTTATAAATTTCCGAGGGATTTTTGAAAAAAAAACGAAATTTATCGGAGGCTTTTTCATTTCAGCCAAAAAAATAATACAGATATCGTTTATGAAGATCTGCATTATAGGGGGTGGTTTGACCGGTCTTGTCGCTGCCGATGCATTATCGTGCATGCACAAGGTCGATCTCCTTGAAGCAAAATCCCGTTGTGGCGGGTGCCTTTCCTCATATCAGGTCAATAACTATTGGATTGAACACTACTACCACCACTGTTTTTCAGGAGATACACATTTTTTTTCGTTACTTGATAAACTTAACATATCGGACAGCCTTGAGTGGCT
>Ga0315295_10005398_pt1 | contig 10906 bp, 22 predicted proteins | sample YL17G14_0_MG_FD_204453 | JGI IMG/M metagenome (GOLD analysis project Ga0315295, IMG submission 204453) | Sediment microbial communities from Yellowstone Lake, YNP, Wyoming, USA - YL17G14_0 | ecosystem: Environmental > Aquatic > Freshwater > Lake > Sediment | place: USA: Wyoming | collected...
ACAGTGTCTATATAGGTAAGATGAAGACGCGCCTACAGTTCGACTTCAATGACGAGCAGCTGGAGCTTCTGGAAGACCTGATGTCCAGGCTGACGGCCTCCTCGCGCGCCGAGGTGGTCCGCAGGGCGTTGCACCTGATGGACCTTGTCCAGAGCGGACAGCTGAAGGTGATCGACAAGGACGGGATCTCCCGAGAGGTCCTGCTCATCTGAAAGGAACCCCATGAAGGGTATGGAGAAGAAGGTCCTGGTCGCCTACAGGAAGGTGCACGAAGCCGAGATGGCCCTGCACTGCGTCGTTGAGGAGGCGTACCCCGTTGGCTCTGAAGTAACCTGGACGACAACCAGGAATGCCCTGAGCTACGAGCAGCGAGGTGTGGTGCTCTACCTCAGGTACACGGGGGAGGTCAAGGTCCGAAACCTGAAGACAGGCGCGGAGTCCTGGCACTCGGCCAGGTACCTGTCCTACGCGCCGCTGTGAGGAGAAGATCATGAACACCACCTGCTACCTGGTCGGATACATCGACCCGAAGACCCGCACGGTCACGCACGTCCAGACGGCGAGCGAGTCCGCCCAGTCGATCACGGCGCTCTTCAGCGAGTTTCCGTTCGACATCGACAACGTCTCCGCGGAGGACTACGGAGCGGCGAGGAAGAAGATGGTGCAGCTGCTCTACGAGAAGCGCACCTGGCCCAGGTGGGGCTGGCTGTGGGACCTCCTCGAAGAGGACTGCAAGGAAGCGCTGGAGGACTGAACGATGGATCCAAAAATAGGCTACGTCATCCGGATCGACGAGGACCCCAAGTACGCTGCGCAGTGCCGAGCGGAGAACCCCTGCCACATCACGAGGAGCGTCGTTCACATCCTTCCTGGAGAAGGATACCGCGCCCTGTACAAAGACTCCTGGGGAGGGGGTCTGCGCATGGGGTACGAGACCCTGAAAGACGCTCAAGAGGCTCTCGACCGCCACATAGCGCATGAAGGTCATTTGTGGCAAAACAGCACCTACACCTTCGTCAAGATCACGGTCACCGAGGAAGACCTCCCAGCATCGCAGAAAGCTCTGGAGGACTGAGATGTCTCAAGACCCATTGAACAACTCGGGCAGGGCCTTCAAGTCGGCCGACGACTGGATCCTGTGGTACGAGAAGCAAGCGTCCAAGGGAGAAGAAGAACTAGGGTTTGAAGAAGTTTATGAGGCCGGCTACTACCGTGGAGCCGTGGAGACCCAGGACCTCATCATCGCCAAGGTCGAGGAACTCTGCCAGAAGTACCCGAGTGTCCGCTTTGTGCAGGCGATCAAGGACCTCCGGGAGATGCTGAAAAGGACCAGCAAGTGAAAACCTGGTTCGTGAATGAGCAAGGGGCCTGCTACAGTATTCAAAGTGCCAGCGAGGCGGCAAGAGACCTCGACATCGACCAGCACATCGTCCCGGTGTCTCAGAAATCTCTAGACGTTCTGGAACCCTTCTGGCCTCTTGACTTTCCCCCAGGCATGACTATATAGTGCAGGATGACAACTCGAAAGGGGCTGTGATGAAAGAGCAGGAGACCTGGACCTGGGAAGAGATTGCAACAACTTGGGAACACATTAGAGAGGACATGTGCCGGTGGGACCAGCAAAGGTCCATGACAAAGGTTTACCTGGAGAAGATCCCTCCGAAGTGGCGGCCGGGGATCGCTCTGGCGCTGGCACTGGAGAAGTGGAAGCCCGGAGCGAAGGGCCGTGGGTGCGGAACCTGCGCGCTCTGCGTCCTCTACAGGGTGATGAACCACCCCGAAGACGTGGGGGAAGAGAAGCACTGTAGGGAGTGCCCTCTCGCCGCGAAAGATAGGTTCTGTACCCGCGCGGGCTCCCTCTTCAGGGAGTACCACCACGAGGCTGCCGAGATAGCTCTCGGAGGTCTCGACGGGAAGAAGGCCGTGAAGATTGCGGACAAGCTCTACAACCTCCTAGTGGAGTGCTACCGCGAGGAGTACGAGCGATGAGCACGCCGGTCGTCTGCGAAGTGGGGCTATGGTGCACGGACCCGAGAGCGGAGAAGATCCGGTGCGAGTTCTACGAGGCACCCCCGTGGACCGCGTTGCAGGACCGTACCTGCGTGCACCGGTCGGTGGTCCCAGCGGGAGACTGCACACATCCCCAGGCACGGCGTGCGGCCCTCCGCAAAGCTGTTCTCGATGCTTTGGGGTTCATGAGCGACGAAGACCGGGAGGCAGAGAAGCGGCGGCGGATCGAGGAGCGCTGAAGGGGAGGGGATGATGGACTGGACACAGATAATGGAGGAGCGCGACGACAAGGGACAGTTGACGGACCTCGCCATCGCTGCCGACGCATTGGATGATCTCGGGTGTGACTGCGGGACAGACGAACCGGGGTCGTGTCTGCTCTGTGTGTGTGAGCGGGCTATTCGGAAACTGGTTGACGACATCGCCGCCCTCGAAGCCGCTCTCGAAGCGGAGCGGGGGAGGGCGGAAAAGGCGGAATCGGAATCGGAGACCTGGATGCTTCGCGCAGCATCCGTGATCGAAATCATACAGACTCTTCGTCCTGAAACAACGTGCGGAGAAATCCAGCAGTGGGTGGGCTTGTATCGTAGCGACCGTGACGCCGCCCTGGCACGGGCGGAGACGGCGGAAGCCGACGCAGCCGCGATGTCTGCTGGTGTCTGTTCACATCTATTAGGGGACGCCCACGGGAACCCTACGTGCTACGCCCGTGAACAACTCGCCGCCGCGCGCGACGATGCGGTGCGAGAGTTCGCGGAGGCGTTGATCGCAGAGGGTAACGAGGGCAGCACGGACGAATGGTTCCGCACGTTCGTTCGCAAGCGCGCCGCCCGCTTCCTCGCTCGAAAGGAGCCGACCGATGGGTGATGTGAAGACCCCGACGCACGAAGAGATAGAAGCCCTGCGACCCGAGCGGTTGTCAACCGTCGGCGAGGCTCGTGGATGGAACGTGGGGTACGCAGCCGGATGGGTGGACGGCCACGCTACGGGCGTGGAGGAGGGCGCGCGGGAAGCGTTCGAGTGGCTGTTTGATGAGGGTCTGATCATCGATAGCAAGTCGCACGACAGCCCGATGCGGTCGATACAGGTGGACTTCGCCCGCTTCCTCGCTTCCCGCCCCGCGACGGGCACGGACAAGGTGAAGCCATGACATATGGAGACGACAGAGAGGATGCAAACAGAAACACAATACCGTGGCCGAAGATTGCGAGAATTTTGGTGATCTACGAGCCCGACGAGAATACTCAATTGATGCTGGAGGGCGAGCCGCATATCAGATGGCCCGAAAGTGGGCGCACGATTGTGCAGCAACGAGAATGGTTTTCGCGGTTGGTGTTGAGTGGCAAAAGGGCTGTCATCTTGACAAACAGCGATGTGTTTATTCATCGGGCGAGACGAATAATTGCGGAGAACCCAGACAAGCTCGAAGAGATCGAAGTGCAGTGGAAGTCGGATATAAGAATGAGTTTGACGGCTGAGGGGGAACGAGAATGGCCGGGCGAGATTTTCATCGATGGTTTGGATGAAGAGATCGCAATCCAAAGAGCACGTTTTCAAAATCAACCCGCGCCCGGCACGGTGCTTGCAACGGGAGAGGGGCAGAAAGAGGAGGGATGAGATGATGAGGAAACTGACGCTGTTACCGGACGGGTGGCCGTGCGACCTGGGCGAGTGCCCGCCGGGACTGTTTCTCTTCGAGGACACCGTCTGTTTCAAGACGGAGTACGGCGCGATGGAGACGGTCGGTCCCGTGAACGTGCCGGGCAATGAGATTCGATGGACCTGCGGTTCTCGTGCAGACGCCTACAACTCGGCCGGTGAGCACTTCTGCGTTGGAACGCCGGAATCGCGGGAGCGCATAGAGGTCCAGCCGTTGATCGCGCAGTGGGAGGAGGGATGAGATGAGCGACGGAATGAAAATCCTGCCGGGACAGGTGACGCAGTTGACGTCTCACGAGGTCGAATCCGAAAACCGAATGGTGCGTCAATTTGCAGGGTGTGGATTCAACGGCAAGGCCGCCCCTCCCCTCCCCATCCGCGCCCCCGGCCACGGGCAGGGGACGGAGGAGGAGCGGGTGGAGCGGATCGTCGAGATACTGAAAGCCGAGTGCAAACCGCGATGGGTAAGCGGTGTACTGTGGGCTGATCTGGCGCGCCGCATCCTCGCCGCAGCCGACGCCGTGCCTGGACCGGAGGTGGAGGACGGAATGCACTGGAATCTCGGTCAGCCGCCGTACACGGACGGTGATGGGCTGTTGTGGCAGATCGATCTCGACGGGGGTACGACGAAGACGTTCATCGGTGCCGTAGATTCTGGCGGGATGATGGTTGATCTCGATTACGGCGACGACCAGGGATGGCATTCGGAATCGGTGTCCAGGTGGATCGATCTGACGGAGGTGTTGGACTCCATCGTCGAGCCCGTGCCGATCTCCGCGCCGCCGGTGACGAAGGGGGAGGACTGAGATGACCGCCGAGCGCCCGCCGTGCGTGGGGAGCGGCCCGTTGTGCAACCATCACCCGGCCGGGTTTTTGCGTAGCGTCTACAGAAGCGGACTCGGGCATCTATGCAACTTCTATGGTGTCACACTCTACAGGACGAAGAGCCGGGAGAATTCTGGTCGCAAGGGTGAGACGCCCACCCGTTGCGCCGCCTGCCGCCGAGATTTTCCGAACGAGGAGGTGCCGAAATGACTGACGCACGGTTCGAGGAGCTGCTGGAGGCGTTCGAGGCTGCGGCGATGGACCTGAATAGCGAGCCGTGTCTCAGCACGTCCTATCGAGGGTACGCCGAGACGAAACGCGCCGCTTGCGCCGCCCTCGTCGCGTACTTCGAGGAGCGTGTGACGACGGTCATGGAACGTCTCGATGTGATGCGCGACGGACTGGAAAATGGGATGCAAGAAAACGAAGACGGAACCTACACCGTGATCTGGACGAAACGGCAGTTAGAGACAGCCAAGAAAGAGGCGAAACGGTTGTACGATAAACTGTTTGCAGAACCCGACGAGTTGCCTACTGTCGGAGCAATGGGGCACGGCCATGACTAGCGAAACGACCCCCGACATCGCGCCCCGCATCGTGGACGGGGAGCCGGTGTGCAGCGGGAGTGAGTGCTCGGCATGGGAGGGTGATAGGCACCCCGAAACTGAAAAACGATCAGAAGTTTGTGGCGGGTGTTCAGCGATGTTGATTGGTCGAAACTATGACTCCGCTGTTGTTGCGAGTTCCGTGTGTCCTCCCGGCCTCCGCGCGCAGCGTGACGCGCTACAGGCAGAGCGGGACGCGGCGTTCACGGCGGGCGCTGGGGAGATGGCGAGACTGGTACACGATGAGATGGAACGTTGCATCGGAAAAGCGCGGAAGGCAAAGGAGATTACGCGCACGGCCCGACTCCGGTGTGAAATGGGTGCTGTGGTCGGCTGGATCGCGACATTGCAAGAGGAAATGTTCATAAATCCTGAGACGCGGCTGCGCGCCTCCCTTCCCGCGCAGATCGTGGACGAGGAGACCTGAGATGGTATCCGCCGAGCTACGAGAAATCATCAGTTGCGGTGACTGCACTGAACGCGAGTGTGATGGTATCAGCTGCTTGAGGAGCAAGGTCTCCAAGCTCGAAGACGAGCTGGAGCGCCTGAAGCTCTACGAGTCCGAGCACGAGCGCCTCAAGAGCGAGCTGAACCGGATCCTCCACCCGAACGGCGACGGGCCCAAGGCCCCGAGCTTCTGCGATCTCGTCGCCTACGTCGAGTCCGACTTCAGGAAGCTCAAGGACCACAACCAGGCCCTTCAAGAGAACCTGGAGCCCATGATCGAGGAGCAGCTGAAGAGGATACGGTCCCGGGCGGCTCGCGTGGAGCGGGTAGCCCAGGAACTGGCGCTCGGCGAGCGGGTGGGGCCTTGGGACTTCCTGGAGGAGTACATGCGCAAGGGGTTCCGAGAGCGCGCCTTCAGGATCGTCGAGGCCGTGGAAGAGGTGGAAGAAGAGGGCAAGAAGCCGTGCCTGTGCACCTTCAAAGGTGACGAGCATGCGTGCCCGCACTTCTGCGGGCCCTTCGGCATGCCCTTCCTCGACCCGTGCCAGAACCAGCACGACGACGTGTGCGTCTACGAGGTCCCCACGCAGGCCGTGGACGAGAAGGATGAGGCACAGTGAAACAGGAATCAAAAGACACGATAATCGCCATCGTCGTCGTTTCGAGTCTCTATGTGGGTGCGAGTTTGACGGGGCTGGCGATCTCGTGGTTTATGGGGCTTCTGTGACCCGCACTGAGGCCAGGAAGGACTGAACGATGGGCTTCTCGATGAAGGTACGAACCGAGACCGACGCCGCCATCTGCCGGAGGAAAGGTTGGGTGGTTGGGACCCGCATCGTCGGCACCGAAACAGGACCCACCCAATCGTTCACAAGCACCATCGAGATCACCGCCATCGGTGTCGAGATGGTCCTGGCGAGGACCGTGCTCCCGGACGGGAAGTTCGGAAACGAGCAGGCCTGGTCGTTGCAGTGGAGAGACTGGGAGGCGGTACCCCGATGAGTGGTTCAAAAAGATTCCCGATCATGAGCGGCCCGTCGATCCCTTGGGAGATGATCGCCCCCTACGAGGGACAGGCCCTGGCGAACCACGGGCAGTCCCTGGAGGACCTCGCCCGCCGCGGGGGTCTCGACCCAGCCGAGGCTCTGGCCGTGCTCTCCTGCCTGAAGTGGAGGGACTCTCCGTGGAGCAGGCCGGAGATCCGCAACTCGCCGGCCCCTCTGGAAGAGCTGGAGCGGCGCAGAGCCGAGTTCGAAGGCCCCCGGGAGAGGATCGACCAGCTCGAAGCAGCCCTCCGAGACAAGGACTTGGCTCTGGCGGAGGCCGGAGCGTTGATACTGAACCACGAGGGGCACCTCGCACGGCTCGACATCGAGCTGGAGAAGATGACCGAACGCTTCGACGACTCCGAGGCCGAGAACGGGAACCTTGGCGAGGAGTGCGGCAGGCTGGAGGAGCAGAACGAGCGCCTCCTCAAGTACGAGGCCCAGTGCAACGTCCTCTCTCAGAAGTTCTGCAAGCACGCGATCTCGGAAGGAGTCCCCGCGGCGATTGCACACATCAAGGATCTCGAATCCAGGAATAACGCGCAGGCAGAAGAGATCGTGCGGTCGAGGAAGGAAATCACCAAGTTCCGGGATCGGGACGAGGAGCTGGGTGAGCAGGTCTTGATGGATTGGCGCGGACTGCGCGCCAAGCTGGCCGCGGCGCAGGAGGAGGCCATCCAAGGTCGTCACGCCGAACGGTGGGCGAGCGCTGCGATGGTCTACCTCGCCGGCAAGATCTCGACACCCGAGAAGATCTCCCCCGAGTGGATACAGGAAGCCCTCAAGCACGCCGAGACGCTCCTCACGGGGCTGGACGGGGAGGCATGCGAGCAGTGGCGGGCGGCGCAGGCAGCGTTCCTCGCCGCCGCCAGCGAGGAGGCCGTTCAGGCGTTCGCGGACAAGGTTCAGAAGTTCTGCGTCGAGCGACACGGGTTCGGGGCTGTCTACGAATTCGTCGGCGATCTCATGAGACCCACCAAGCCCTCTTGATCTAACCGCAAAAATATGTTGGATCAAGCCCCTTGACATTCCCTCCAGGCATGACTATAGTTCACAGGTCCTACAAGAGTTGTAGGGCACACAACGAAGGAGTGGAACATGCGTACGAAGAAAGTGGTCTTCACCGGAGTGACCCCGCTGATCATGCACCGCGGGAACATCACCTTCCAGGACCTTCTGAAGTCCTGGCAGAAGAACCCCGTGAACAAGAACGAGTCGGTCAAGGGGGACGACCGAACGCCCGCATGGGCATGGATCGGAAGCTGCTACCACGACGGGCAGGTCCTCGGCATCCCGAGCGACAACCTGATGGCCGTCCTGCGGGGCGGTGGCACCCTGGTCTCCACGGGGAAGGGTTCCAAGTCCTACAAGAAGCAGTCCCAGAGCGGCCTGATCGTCATGGAGCCTTTCTGGCCGTTGACGACAGCGGAAGGAAAGAAGGTCCCCTGGGCGGCCATCGAAGCCCTGAAGCAGGAGAAGGACTTCGAGAAGCATTGCATCGAGGCGAAGAAGCTCGGTGCCGAGCTGTTCGTCAAGAGGGTCAGCCTCAACACGTCGAAGCCTATCCGAGTCCGTCCGCTCTTCGAGGCCGGCTGGAAGATCGAGGGCACCATCTCGATCACAGACGATTCGATCACGGATGCAGCGTTCTCGGACATCCTTCTGATGGCCGGCAACCTGTGCGGCCTCGGGGACTGGAGGCCGGGCGCTCCGAAGTCTCCCGGTCCGTACGGGAGGTTCGACGTTCAGATCTCTTAGGTCGCGAGGGGTACGGCCTGGAAAGGCTGGCCCAGGTACGCCAGGGCATGGATCAAGGAGAGCCGAGGTGCGGCCGGGCACGTTCAGGCGCGGTGCGGTAGGGCGCGATGCGGTGCGGTGAGCCGAGGTGCGGTGCGGCGGGGCGAGGATCAAGGAGAGGTAGGGTTGGCTGAGGTAGGGTCGGCTGCGGTAAGGCACGGAACATGGAGCGGCGGGGTGAGCTGAGGTGAGGTCAGGTATGGCATGGTTAGTTAAGGTTGGGCGCGGATCAGGGGTTCCACCCTCTTGGCTGGCAAGGGCCTGGAGCGAGGTCTGGTCAGGTGTAGCGAGGTTTGCTCGGGCCGGGTTTGGCACGTCAAGGTGGGGCAGGGCGTGGATTAAGGAGTGGTTCGGTTCTGCGAGGCGCAGTATGGTCCGGCGTGGTTTAGCGGGGTACGGTCGGGCAAGGTTTAAGGTGAGGCTAGACATGGTTGGGTCCGATACGGTTGGGCAAGGTTACCCAAGGTCTGGCTAGGTTTAGTACGGCGAGGATTCGGGCATGGCAGGGTCGGGTCGGGTACGTTGAGGTGTGGTGCGGCAAGGCATGGATTATGGAGCGGCTTGGTGCGGCGAGCTTAGCCGAGGTCGGGTCAGGTCTGCCATGGGAAGGGCTCGGGTAGTTGACAAGAAGGCCAGGCTGGTATATATGTATTAGCCGGACGTTCTACAGCTACCCGAGCCCTCTTTTTGAAGAGTGGATCGTAAACAGGAGGGAAAGAGGTCATGAGTCAAGAGGTCTTTCGCGGTGGGGTACCCACAGAGCCCGACGTTCAAAAGCTCCTGGAGGCGTTCGGACGCCCGGAGATCGGGAGGAAGTTCTCTTACGAGGAGATCGCCACCATCTTGAACACCCACAAGAAGACGGCCCGCTACAGAACCGTCACCTGGGTCTGGAGGGAGGAGATCAAGCAGCTCTACAACATCATCATCGGCTGCGAGAGGGGCAAGGGCTTCATCGCCCTGAACAACTCGGAGAGGCTCCGCTTCGGGGTCGACAAGTACAAGAGCGGCCTCCACTTCGTCGAGAAGGCCCAAGGCATCGTCGCCGGCTGTGATGACGCCAAGCTCTCCGAGCCCGAGCGCGAGAGCAAGAATCACATCGTGAAGATCTCCGGAAGCCTCCTCCTCTCCGCGAAGATGGAGGAGAGGAGATCCCTCCCCGGTCCCGCGCTCCCTTGAGCCCGGCCTTCACGCCGGGAGTCGACCGAGCTTCTTGATCATGCGGGCGTAGACGAGCGAAGCCATCTCCACGCAGGAGCGCCTGTGCTCGTTCCAATCGAGCCACATGCTCCCTTGCGGAGCCCACAGCGGGCAGCACCGGCACCCACCCCAGTTGCAGTGGTCGCGGTCGTAGAGGCTGTACCTGCTGTCCTCGATGGTCTCGGCGATCACCATCGCCACCTTGCCCCGATCCCCGTACACCTCCAGGAACTCCGAGTACGCCGGCCCGTTCAGCGCCGCGATCTCCTCCCAGGTCCACGGGGTCGGATCGCTGTAGTTCACTTTCTTCATGGGATCCTCCGGACGGTGACGTACACCTGCTGGGGCGTGTCGGTCGGGTAGGCTCGCTCGAACCATGCCCTCGCGAGCGCCAGGCTCGTTGCGAAGGGGTTTCCGAACAGGGGCGCGCTGATGGTCAGCACAGGGTTCGTGTCGTTCATGAGGCTCACCAGGCCTCCCCCGCGGCGCGGATGCACCCGTCGAACTTGAAGTCCTGGATCACGATGGTCAAGACCCGCGGGCCCTTCTGGACGTACCCGATGTGATCTCCGCCCTCCTGAGGGTAGACCGGCTTGATCGGCCGGCTCTCCGACACGGACACGGAGATCTCCGACATGTTCTCTCTTCGGTAGAACTCCTCCAGGACCCCCTGAAGGTGCACCAGCATCGCTCCGTTCGCGTTGTCGATCTCCTCTTGGGAGGGAACCTTCGGCTGCTCCATGGGCTCCCCGGTCGTCTTGATCAGCTTCCTTTTCTTGGTCGGCATCCTTCTTCCCTCCTTCTACACGCCCTGCTCAGAGGGCTCTTGAGAGACCTTTTCAACTACCCCCATGACCCCACAGAAATCACATCGGAGTGGGATTCCTTTTTTCGCGTTGGCTCCCCAGACCTTGAGGCAGTTGGTGCACCTCACCTCGACCCTCTTGATCTGCTTCGGAGGACGTTCACGGTGGTACAGGGTAGCCTTCGGACGCAGATCAATGTTTATTCCAGCACCACTACAACGTGGGGTCGGGCAGTGAGCAACAGAGCCCTCCCACCGGATGTGACGAGGGTAAAACTCCCTCCTGCCGCAAATGGTACACCGTAGAACTCGACATCGGGCCACCACCTCGCCCGTGACGGGATCGAGGACATCTTCGATCTTCGATGGGTCGAACTCCTGCATACCCCACCCTCCAGGTCCAGTTGGGCATATATAGCACAGCCTCCCTGTAGAGGTCAACCCTGTAGATCGCACGATCCCAAGGTTCCAACCTTGAGGGGGCCTGAGGTCCCCGGGTTCCTCAACCCTCG
>Ga0315295_10005400_pt1 | contig 10905 bp, 11 predicted proteins | sample YL17G14_0_MG_FD_204453 | JGI IMG/M metagenome (GOLD analysis project Ga0315295, IMG submission 204453) | Sediment microbial communities from Yellowstone Lake, YNP, Wyoming, USA - YL17G14_0 | ecosystem: Environmental > Aquatic > Freshwater > Lake > Sediment | place: USA: Wyoming | collected...
ATCTTTTGGGGTGCTAGTGCGGCAATGTCTGTTAAAATATTGACAGTTTGTGCTTTACCAGTTAACAGCTTAATCTCTAACCGACCATAAAAGCCGATCCGCTCTCCGCCAGCTAAATCATATGAACAACTTAAGGGATTAATAGTTACTACTAATTTTGCTTCAGGATCTAGCTCCGAAAGTTCAAAGGATTCTTCATAACTAATCTCGGCTTCTTGCCATTCAGCAACATACTCACGTGGTACTCGAATGCCATCGATTTCTGCTTGATTTGAAACTTCCTCTGCCAAATACAACAAAGTAGGCTGTAACTTGCCACTCACGACTACTATCTCTTGTTCTACTCTAACCTCAGGAGTTCCTAGAATCATTTTACCACTAATGATCTCTACCACACGTGGCGAATTGCTGCTTAGTTTTAATTGTGTTTCAAGATTAACTTGACGTAAATTTTCCTCCAAAGAACCTGGATAACTAAGTCGATCTGACTGACAAATAATACTCATTACCAAACTCCTTTCATTCCTGTTTTATTCACTCCATATTTCTCTGTACTTCATTAATAATTTCTAGACATATCCACCTCCCGACCCTCCTTGGGGAAGGATTTTTTCTACTATACGGTTACAACGTTTGACATAAAATTCTATGCACAAAAAAACCCGGACATACCGGGTTAAAGAATTTTTAAGAATATTTTTACTAATCAAACCCCTCAGTTATTGCAAAAGCTTGTTTAATCATTTCCGATCCTGCTACACCTAATTTTTGAAAATCTTCAATCGCAATTCCTGCTAAATTTGATTTTGAAACTTGCTTCAACAAATTCTGCCAACCCTCAGCAGTGCGATAAATCGTCATATGTGCTTCTTCTCGACTTAAATATTGGATGGTAGTCAAACCAGTTGCTACATCATACTTTGAATCTTGAAAATGAGCGGCATGAATAATCTTTACTTCTCGAAAAGAAAGCTCTCGCCATGAACCCAATGCTTGATTCCAATCATAACCTCCTACTCTTTCCAAAAGAAGAATCCGAGTAGCTAATTCTAAATCCAGTCTTTTTAAGATTAAACTTAAAATGTTTTCTGAAAAACAACTCAATTCGAAATTATTTCCAAGAGCAATTCGATGATCTAACAAAATCAATTTCACAGATTGACTCCACTTTTTTAAACTCAACCAGAAAACACGATTTGTCACTTGCTCATTTAAAAAAAGTGGTAAAATTAAAAATTGTATTTGTTGAGGCTTAAGTGCTTGACTTAGCTCGCGTAACCATTTTTCCCATTGCCAAATAGTATTTCCTGATGCCGCTCTCAGATCCAACCCAATTTTAAATTTCTTCAAACTTTTACACTGCTTAAATAATTCTTTCCTACTTGTCTGTGATTCCATCAATTCTTGCCAAATTTCCGACTTAGCATTAATTATTTGGTAATCGGAATCATCTGCTTGCTCTTTTTCTTCCAAAAATCCATTTTCCTTAATATTCCAAATAGTTTTAAGTTGACCAGAAAACTCAAACTTTGCTGAGTCTAAAGGCTTATCTTCCCAAAAAAACAACATTTTTCGTGATAAAAGCAGCTTCATTCCAGGATAAATCTGTTTTTGAGGATTTCCTCGTCCGGTTAAACTCCGCCACGCCCTCTGGTCTACCCGAAATTTTTCAGAAATTCCTTTCAGGCTATCCCCTGACTTTACAGTATAAATAATTCTTCCTGTTCTGCTCTCAACTTTTTGTAAAGCGTTAATCACCATCTTGCCCGCAATTCCATCAACTTTTAACCCAAAAGCTCGTTGTACCAAAATTATCGCTTCCAAGGTTAATACTCCATAAATTCCATCAATTTCATACAAATAAAATCCAGCTTGAAAAAGTAAATTTTGCAATTCAACCACATCTGCACCGTTCATTCCCAATTGCAATACTCTTCTGCCCAAAGTAAGCTCAGTGACTTTAACTATATTTAACGCCATTGTTTTCACTCCTCAAACTTATGGCATTGCTTAAGATATACTTTTTAGCCCAAGTCAGAATATTTTTTATTATTACCTTATGATAAACTATGCTTGAATCCCAAATTTGGTGTCAAAAACAATAATATTCAAGAGAAATGATTGACTTTCTCATTTATAAAGTCTAAAATATACTCAACTATGGAATAGATTTGTAAAGATACCAAGTTGCAATCCACTGCTAGATCATCTTAATTTAATTTTAAAAGTTTGTATTCACGTTTATAACAATATGTCTTACAATAAACACTAGAGGAGTGAAGAATCAATGCCTAGAGTAGTTTTTTATGACACAACTTTACGGGATGGTGCTCAAGGTGAAGGAGTCTATTTTTCAGTTGAAGACAAAATCCGAATTGTTAAACAACTTGACTTGCTTGGGATTGACTATATTGAAGGTGGCTGGCCTGGTTCCAATCCTAAAGACTTTGAATTTTATCATGAAGCTAGTAAATTAAATTTAAAACATGCTAAATTGGCTGCCTTTGGTAGTACTCGAAGAGCAACTAACCCTCCCAAAGATGACAAAATTTTAAATGATCTCTTAGCCACTGGTACTAAGATCGTCACCCTTTTCGGAAAAAGCTGGGATTTACATGCAACCGAAGTACTCCGAATTAGTCTTGAAGAAAATCTTGCGCTAATCGAAGACTCCGTAGCTTTTCTAATCAAAAATGGACGCGAAGTAATCTATGATGCTGAACATTTTTTTGATGGTTACCTAGCCAACTCTAATTACGCCATAGAAACATTAAAAGCTGCTTTACGTGGTGGCGCTTCATGTTTAGTACTTTGCGATACTAATGGTGGAATTTTGCCATTAGCTGCTACTGAAATCTTTAATCATGTCAACAAAGAGCTTGCTGTACCATTAGGTGTCCATTATCATAACGATGCCGGAATGGCTGCTGCTGCTTCAGTAATGTCTGCTCAAGCAGGTGCATTTCAAATTCAAGGAACTTTCAACGGTTATGGTGAACGCTGTGGTAACGCCAATCTTTCTAGTATTATTCCTACCATGATTTTAAAACTTGGCTATGAAGCAACTCTCAGCCCACAGTTGAATTTATTAGCTCCAACCTCTCGATTTATTGCCGAACTTACCAATCTACATCACGATGAGCGTCAACCTTATGTAGGAGCTTCAGCTTTCGCACACAAAGCAGGTACACATGTTGATGCAATTTTAAAAAATCCACAAACTCTAGAGCATATTCAAGCAGAACAGGTTGGTAATGTTCGTCGTTTCTTGTTATCAGATCAAGCAGGTCGCAGCACTATCCTGAATCGAGTTCACGAAATTAATCCTGAAATTAAAAAAGATAATCCACAAATTACTGAATTAACCAAAAATCTAAAAGAATTAGAGAATCTAGGCTACCAATTCGAAGCTGCTGAAGCTTCTTTTGATCTCCTAATCAAAAAGGCTTTTAATTTATATGAAAAAGCCTTTAATCTAGAAGGATTTCGAATTATTGTTGAAAAACGCGGTGATCAACCAGTTTTTTCAGAAGCAACTATCAAAATTGCTGTTGGCAATGAACGAGAAATCTCCGCTGCCGAAGGTGATGGTCCAGTTAATGCCTTAGATTCCGCTATTCGTAAAGCTTTATTACGTTTTTATCCAGAAATTAATGATATTTCATTAATTGACTATAAAGTACGGGTTTTAGATGAAAAGCGTGGTACTGCTGCTAAAGTACGAGTTTTAATTGAAAGTTCAGATGGGAAAAATTCCTGGGGCACAGTTGGAGTCTCTGAAAACATCATTGAAGCTTCTTGGGAAGCCTTAGTTGATAGCATTGAACATGGGATCATTTATAAACAAAATCTACAAAAATAAAATCTTAAAGTCCTTGCAGTCTGAGCGCAAGGACTTTTTCAATCTTAGTTAATTTATCCTTTTAACTAATTCAACTCTACGATTTTTAAAACGACCCTCATCAGTATCATTACTTACAATTGGTACCATTTGCCCTACCCCATATGATGTTAATCTACCAAATTCAATTCCATAACGAGTAATTAAAGCCTCCATGACTGCCTCTGCCCTTAATTGCGAAAGTTTAAGGTTATACTGAAAATCACCTACCATATCTGTATGCCCAACAATATAGACCCTTAAAGAAGGATTTTGTTCTAAAATTGCAGCAATTTCAGTTAAGGTTGCTTCTGAATCTGATCTAATTTCAGCACGATCAAAATCAAAATTAATCCCATAGATCTCCGCTCTACCTGTTTCTTCAATACTTGTTAAAATTCTCTTCTCCATAAATGGAATTAAATATTTTTTTCCGTGATTATTCGAAATAATTTTAGTTACAACAGAAGGAAAGACATTCGAACCTGGAGATTTATCAGGAGTTGGAATTAATGGGGTTACGGATGGCACAGGTGTTTTAGTTGTTGTTGGAGTTGGCGTTTGAGGTACGAATATCGCATAACTATTCCTAATTGGACTACTACAAAATGTTAAAATAATTAGACTAACTCCAACTAACAATCCTCTTTTCCACTTAGTCTTGATTTGAAATTGTTTCATCTTCACAAAAACACCATCCCTTTTTTAAAATTACAAAAACAAACTACTGTTTTATTCTTGTTAATATTATATCAAAATTAAACATAATTTGTACCTTAAATTTTATTTAAAAATAAAAAAATAAGCATGATGGAAATTCATTCCAACATGCTTAAATAATAATCAAAAATGCTTAGCTTTTACACTTTACTAATTCAACCCGACGATTTCTCAAACGACCTTCATCATTATCATTGGTTGCAATTGGTGACATTTGCCCTAATCCAAAAGCAGTTAAACGATTGCGAGCAATTCCATAACGACTAACCAAAGCATCAACTACTGCTTGTGCTCGCGTTTTAGAAAGTCTAACATTATAATTAAAATCACCAATAATATCAGCATGTCCTACAATATAAATCTTCAATTTAGGATTTTGTTTCAAAACAGCTGCAATCTCATCTAATGTTGGTTCTGAGTCTGGACGAATGTCAGCTCGATCAAAATCAAAATTAATTCCATAGATTGCAATTCTACCAGTTTCTTCAATCCCAGCTAAGATTTTTTTCTTGTCTAAAAATGGAAAGAGATATTTCTTGCCACTATTACTTGGACTAGAATTTGGTGCTACTGGCGGCTTTACTGTTGGTGGACACACACTTGGAATTGGAGTCTTCTGTGGTGTCGGACATGTACTCGGTGTCGGATTATTACTTGGCGTTGGACATTTAGTTGGCGTTGGTGTTGGTGTTGGACAACAAGCGTATATCTGACTCAAACCATTATAACATACCAAACCAATTGCAATTGTTCCAACTATTAAGCTAGTTTTTACAAAAAAACTTTTTTTAGAATTATTTTTCACCAATATCTCCTCCTTAGAAATCAAAAATAAGTTAAGCCCGTTTTACTAGTTCAACTCGTCGATTCTTAGCACGACCTTTTTCAGTCATATTAGTATCGGTTGGTGCTAATGGACCTACGCCATAAGACAAGATCCGTTTTTGAGAAACTCCATACTGGACAACCAATTGTTTTACAATTGCATCAGCTCGTGCTTTAGAGAGCTTCAAAACAGTATCAAAATCACTTTCCATGTCTGTATGAGCTACAATGAATAACTTAATCTCTGGATTTTGTTTTAGATAATCAGAGATTGCTTTAAACGCTTTGTCTGATTCTGGCTTGATGGTAGCAGTATTGTCATCAAAGAAAATATCATAAATCATCGCCTTACCATTTTCTTTGATATCTTTTTCAATTTGTTCTGGCGTAGCTGACATATTTTTTGGTGCTGCTTGAACCATACTTACAGAAAACAATAAACAGATAGTTAAAAATGAAAAAACCAAATTTCTTCTCAAGCTCATGTTCTTCCTCCTGAATAATTCTACTTTCCACTACTCACTAAATCATAGTTGTATTTGAGTAGCTTAGTTTGGCATCCATTTACCAAAATAAATACTTTTTCCCTCTGCTATCTGGTCAATTCTCTTGCTACACCAGTATGCAACCCTCTCTTTCAATCCACCTCCATCTTTTTCCATATCCTTTTACCATTATTTTCTATAAACAACTAAAAATTCCTGCCTAATTTTGTAATTTTTTCTACAAAATTTTACTTTTTTGGATTCGCCTCACCATAAGCAGAGGTGAATGAATAAAAAACCTTAAGTGTAGATGGTATTTGAGGTTAACAATATAATATTTTCTGATGTTTTCTGTAATGTTTTAATATATATCAATAATATATCCTAAAATTCTCCAAAAGTCTAGATGAATTTTTCTTTTTACATTTAAAAAAAATAGACAAACCAAGCATTTAACCTAGTTTGTCTCAAAAATATCTTAAACACTAGCTCAACTTAACTGTTTACTTTTACCAATTCAACCCGACGATTTCTCAAACGACCTTCATCAGTATCATTGCTAGAAATCGGGGCTGTTTGTCCCAAACCGTAAGCTGTGAGACGATTTGGAGCAATTCCATAACGACTGACTAAAGCATTTACTACTGCTTGAGCTCTTGATTTAGAAAGCTTAACATTATAATTAAAATCACCAATGATATCTGCATGTCCTACAATATAAATCTTTAATTTAGGATTCTGTTTCAAAACTGCTGCAATCTCATCTAAAGTTGGTTCCGAATCAGGACGAATGTCGGATCGATCAAAATCAAAATTGATTCCATAAATTGCAATTCTACCAGTTTGCATCATACCATTTAAAATTTTCTTTTTATCCAAGAAAGGAAAGAGATACTTTTTCCCACTGTTGCTTGGATTAGGATTTGGTGACATTGGTGGTTTTACTGTTGGTGGACACACACTTGGAATTGGTGGTGTCGGTGTCGGACACATACTCGGTGTTGGTTTTGGACTTGGTATTGAACAACTCGGTGTTGGATTTGGACTTGGTATTGAACAACTTGGTGTTGGATTTGGACTTGGTATTGAACAACTTGGTGTTGGTCTTGGACTTGGTACATGACAACTTGGTGTTGGTCTTGGACTTGGTACATGACAACTTGGTGTTGGTGTTATATCATGGCAAGCATAGACACTAGGAATAACAAGATTGATCATTGCAAGAGAAACAATTCCAAGCAAGAGACCCGCAGTGATTAGATTTTTTGGTTGACTCATTTTCAAGGTGTTTCCTCCCCCTTATAATTCATTAAAAATATTAAGTTAGTTGTGGGTTTTTTACTGATAATTTTGGTGTTGTCTCTCTTAATTTATATCTATACTAAAATTAACAACACAAATAACCAGCTTGTGGAAGAAAATCGATACCAGGTAGCCTGCATTCTTCAGAAAAATTTTTACTTTAGTTACTTACAGAAAGCTTTAAAATAAAACATTTTTTCACCAGTGCATTCTCTATCTGTAACTACCCTACCACCTCCTTATTCACAAAGTCTTTACCATTATTTTCTATAAATAAATATAAATTCCTGCTAAATTTGGTAACTTTTTTACAAAATTTTACTTGTTTTTCCAAGGAAATTATTTACTTCTAAAACAAAAAGCCCCTTTAACAAAGAAGGCTTCGCATTTATTGCAAATTTTTTCGAAATATTTTCTAAAAATTTCACAAAATCATCACCAACAAAATACCAATCAAACAACCAAAAGCTAAGCCAATTCCCACCCACAAAAATCCTGCCAATTTTCGTGCTAATGGAATTAGCTCTTTTATTACCAAAATCAACATTGCACCTGCTGCAAATGCCAGAGAGAAAGAAATCATCCATGCAGATAGCTGTCCCAAAAACGCTCCTACACCCGCACCAATTCCCATTGGTATTTCTACTAAAATTAACGAAAAAACTATTTTTTTGAAACGTACTTTTCCAAGTTTGAAAGCAGCTGCCATTACCATCCCTTCAGGCAGATTATGAATCGCCATTAATAAAGCTAAACTAACCCATCTCATCTTTTCTGGCTCGGCAGCATAAACCGTCCCCAAAGCTACCCCTTCCGGAAAATTATGAACTCCTATTCCCAATCCCAATAACACTCCCAAACGAACAAAGTTGGAGCATTTCTGTTCTTGATAATAAGGGATTAATCGTAAAATTGATTCAGCATATTTCACCAAGCCTACTCCCAAGACTGTTCCAGTTAAAACTGACCAAATACTACCAAAATGACACGCTTCTGGAAAAAGATCAAAAAGCACAATAGCAATCATTACCCCACCAGAAAAACCAAGTAGCCAACTTTGTTCAATCTTTTTACTAGGTCGTTTTAAAACAAAAAAACCACCTGGCAAAGTACCTAAAAGCCCGGTGAATAAACCAATAACTGTTGCCAGAGCCAGACTGGTCATGGCATCAACTCCTTAAATTTTCGCCTCCTCACAGTTTATGCTAAAATTCAACTCAGATAGAATCTCAATCATTTATAAAAAATCTACATTATTATCATCGGTGAACTAGATTAAATTTTTCCAAAACTATCGGGATATGATTAATCAAAAACGCAAATAATGATGGCGAAGCTCTCAAGGAGGAAAAAATCATGTGGCAATTAGGCACAAAATTTTTGCCAATTTTGCTAGCAGCCGTGGCAGGATCTCTTATGGCAATTCAAGGTACAATTAATAGTGTCCTGGGCAAAACAATCGGAAAAGTTGAATCCACCTTAAGTGTACAATTGATTGGGGCACTAACCATTGGTCTCATTTGGATTTTCTTTAAAGATGGGGATTTTAGCAAGGCAGGAAGTGCTCCTTGGTATGCCTGGTTGGGAGGGCCAATCGGAGTAGCAATTATTTTTGGGGTCGTGGTGAGCATTCCTAAATTAGGGGTAGGAGTAGCAACTACTGCCATTATTGCGGCACAGTTACTGACTGCTTATTCAATTGACCATTTTGGTCTCTTTGGAATGCAGACCATTCCATTTAACCTTTACAAATTAGCTGGAATCATTTTCATTGTTACCGGGGCTAAGATCTTACTTCATTAGCCCCGGCGAAGAATATTTATGCTAATACCTTAGCGATTACTTCTAACACTTTTTCACGTTCAAACGGCTTCACAATAAAATTTCTTGCTCCAGCTTGAATTGCCTCTAAAACCAAATTTTTTTGCCCCATCGCCGAACACATTACTACACGGGCATCTGGATCATTAGTGCGAATACTTCGTAAGGCATTGATCCCATCCATCTCTGGCATCGTAATATCCATCGTCACCAAATCGGGATGAAGTTCCTTATATTTATTAACTGCCTCAACTCCGTTAGCTGCTTCACCAACTACTTCATATCCAGCTTCCGCTAAAATATTCTTCAACATTACTCTGATTACAGTCGCATCATCAGCTACTAAAACCTTTTTTCCCATTATCGTCCCTCTTCCTTGAAAGATTATTTTCCTCGATTAAATTTAATAACTACTCTTCTATATTAGATTATCGGTTTTTGAAAGGATTTCTTTAATAGTTGTTTGATTTAACTTTTCACAGTTAGACTCACAACCACACTCAACAACCGCTTCTCGTAAATACCAGATTAAAATTCCAGCAATCTCTGCTAGCTCGTCATACTGACAAAACGCTCTACGAACCTCACGTTTTTTTCCGAAAATTGTGCTCTCAATCTTTAGCGCATTTCCTATTATTGTTCCTTGAGAAGTAACTACTTTATCAATCCAATTAACTAGTTGATCTACTCCATATTCCATATCTTTTCACCTCTTAACCATCATCCATTTTTCACTATTAATCTATGAAAATCACTCCCTAAACGCAACAAAGACCTCCCGCAAAAGGACAGCCTTCTTCTAATCACTAAATATATTGGAACCGCCATCCTTGGCGGTAGTTCACGCTTCCTTGCTTATACTAAATATATCGGAAACCTTTATGGAATACTTTAGCCCCAAATCAAAAAATTTACCGTTTCCCCCCAAAAATATCTTGCATCTCCAAAGTATAAGTACCTTTATCATCATAAACAAATAATGGTGGTAATACCTTGAGTCTATTTTTTCCTCCTGGAGAAGCTTCCACCAAAACCAAATTAGCTGGAAGATTCGGTTTAGGGTATACCAAACGCAAACTTTCCACCGTCAGTTTAGTTTTAGCAAAAACATTAAATAAAGTGGTTAACCGTTCTGCTGGAAAAATCACCGCTACTCGACCATTTCCTTTCACCATTCGTGCTGCTGCTTGCAGTACCTCCTCCAAATTGCAGGCGATCTCAAAACGCGCCAATGCAAGTGCCTGATTCATCGAAGGCATCCCTTGAGCAAGTGAAAAAAAAGGTGGGTTACTAATCACATAATCAAAAGAATTTAATTTGAGATCCAAGGGCAAATCTTTCAGATCACCCTCAAGAATTCTGATCCGCTCCTCTAATTGATTCAAAGCAACATTCCGTCTTGCCAAATCTACCAATTCCGGTTGAATCTCGATCCCATAAACAGAGCTAACCCGATCCTGCCCTGCTAACAATAAAGTTAGAACACCACTGCCAGTCCCAAGATCAAGAATTCTCTGTTTTGGTTGTGGTTTAATAAAGCCCGCTAATAAAAATGCATCCATCGTAAACTTAAACTTCTGGGGACTTTGAATTATCTTTAAGCCTTGATATCCCAAATTATCCAGTCGTTCTCCCTCATACAAAAAATCCTGCTTGATAGTCACGAGCCTCTTTCTCCTTAAAACTCAATTTAATCTATTAATTTATTCCGCGACTGCTTAATTTATTCCTTTTTTCTCTCTTTATGATCAAAAGAGATCGTAGCCGCAGCCACGATCTCTTTTTTGAAAATCAATTATTTACATTCCACACCCTTGACCTTGACCACACCCTTGACCTTGACCACATCCTTGACAACACTCTTGGCCACAC
>Ga0315295_10005401_pt1 | contig 10904 bp, 6 predicted proteins | sample YL17G14_0_MG_FD_204453 | JGI IMG/M metagenome (GOLD analysis project Ga0315295, IMG submission 204453) | Sediment microbial communities from Yellowstone Lake, YNP, Wyoming, USA - YL17G14_0 | ecosystem: Environmental > Aquatic > Freshwater > Lake > Sediment | place: USA: Wyoming | collected...
AGTTCACCCCCACCTTTGTCCTCCCCCCTCGAGGGGGAGGAAATTGGAATTTTGGTGTGGAGACACGCACGTGCGTGTCTCCACACCTCTTAAAAGGTTTCCCCTCCCCTTGCGGGAGGGGATTAAGGGGAGGGGTACTGAACTATTACAAAAAATCGAGTGAAGCCCACAATCGTAATCATTACAGGCCTTGCCGGTTCCGGCAAGAGCGTGGCACTACGTGCACTTGAAGATATCGGCTTCTACTGTGTCGATAACCTCCCGCTACCTCTCGTGGAGCCCCTTACCGATATGATCACGGGCAGCAATCAGCATATCAATATCGGTATCGGTATCGATATCAGGGAAAAACAATTCCTGTATACCTTTGAATCCGTGCTGACATCACTGAGGGAAAAGTATATGGAAGAGGTTATATTCCTCGAGGCGGAGAAGGATGCGCTCATCAGGAGGTACAAAGAGACCAGGAGACCCCATCCTCTGGTCTCCGGTGGGGTTTCGATAGAGGAGGCGATAGATATCGAGAAGACGATGCTCTTGCCCCTGAGAAAGGAAGCTGACAGGATCATCGACACCTCCTCATATACGCCTCATCAGTTGCGTAATATGATTACCTCCCTATTCAGAACGACGATGCCCTATGGAGCAATGACCGTAACCCTGATATCCTTCGGATACAAGTTTGGCTTGCCCCAGAATATCGATCTCCTGTTCGATGTGAGGTTCATCCCCAATCCCCATTTCATACCCGAACTCAGGGATATGAGGGGAACCGATGAGGAGGTCAGGGACTTCGTCCTCGAAAACCCATCGACCCAGGAATTTCTTAACAGGACAGTCGGCTTGATTGATTTTCTCATACCCCAGTACCTCAGGGAGGGAAAGGCGTATCTCACAGTAGGGATAGGATGCACAGGGGGCAGGCACCGTTCACCTGCTGTGGTCGAGAAGATCGCCTCACTCATTAAAGAACATCCCGTCGAGATCACCGTCATTCACAGGGATATGGAGTGATGATCTATCTCGATTACAACGCTTCCACACCTCTCAAAAGGTTTCCCCCTCCCCTTGCGGGAGGGGACTAAGGGGAGGGGGGCTGAACCAGTGCCCACAAAGGAGCTCTACCCGGCTCAGCATCGGAAAAGTTACCTGGGAAGAAGAGATCAAAGAGACAGTCACACTACCTGCGAATGAGGTACAGGGCCGAGGACGGTGAGCGCAACCCTATCGCTCTTCATAAGCCTCTCGGCGAGCTCCTGCGTTTGTGTAAGGCTCACCGCGTCAATCCTCCTGATCGTCTCCTTGGGTGATATATACTCTCCGTAGTAGATCTCCTGGCGTGCAATGTTCTGCATCCTGTTATTTGTTGACTCGAGGCCGAGAATCAGATTGCCCTTGATCTGATCCTTGGCCCTTTTCAATTCCGTGTCGGTGATCGTCTCTTTGAGACCCTTCATTTCACCGATGATCAGCTCTATCACCTCTCCCACTCTCTTCTTTGAAGTCCCTGCATAGACTGCCCAGAGTCCGGTATCGAGGTAAGAGGCAATGAAGGAATAGATTGCGTAGGCAAGACCGCGCTTCTCCCTTATTTCCTGAAAGAGTCTCGAACTCACACTTGCACCGAGGACCGAGTTGAGGAGGTAAAGGGCGTACCTCTCAGTACTCGCCTGGGGAAGCCCCTCGACGCCGATGCAGATATGGACCTCAGAGAGGTCCTTTGTAAAGACAACCCTCTCGGGCCTGAAATCAGGATTTTTACCTTTTTTCGGTTCTGAACCCCTCCTAAGGCCGCCGAGGGAATGGTTCAGACTCGACACGAGGATGTCGGGATCGAAGTTCCCTGCACAGGCAATGACCGTGTCCTTCGTCCCATAGTACTTCCTGATATGTCCTGTCAGGTCTTCCCGGGTAAAGGACCTGATTGTCTCCCTCCTGCCGAGTACAGGCTGGCCTATGCCTTCCTTTCCCCACACAGTTTGGTAAAAGAGGTCATGGATATAGTCGTCAGGGGTGTCCTCGACCATCTTCACCTCTTCCTTGATGATCCTCTTCTCCTTTTCGATGTCCTCCTCAGGGAATGTAGAATGGAGGAAGATGTCGGTGAGCAGATCGATCCCCCTCCCAAGCTGTTCGTCAAGGACCTTCACGTAGAAGGTGGTATTCTCTCTCGAGGTGAAGGCATTCAGGTCTCCTCCGAGAGAGTCTATATCGACAGCAATGTCTCTTGCCGTGCGCCTCTTTGTGCTTTTGAAGAACATGTGCTCTAGGAAATGGGAAATGCCGTTTTTTTCTGATATCTCATACCGAGAACCGACCCTTACCCAGATACCGAGGGTCACGGAACGGAAATCATTCACCCGCTCCGTGACGAGAGGGATATCGTTATCAAGACGGTATTTCTTGAACATGGGAGGATGCCGGTTCTGAAAGGAATATGCTCCCTGGATGAAGGGAGATGGTCTGTTTTTTAACGGCGGACTGGTGAGGCATCCTATGCGATATCATGAAACACTACACGTGCTGGCGTGTTTCTTCTCCTCGGGAGCACCGGAGCCTTGGAGGCAAGGTTTCCTACTGATTTGCCTGCCTCTCCTTTCCAGTTTTTTCTCTCATGGCAATTTTTCTTGAGAGGCGTATTTTCCCTGTCCTGTCCATTTCTATCACTTTCACGAGTACATCATCACCCTCTTGGATTTCATCTGTAACCTTTGCGATCCTCCTCTCAGAGATCTGAGAGATATGAAGGAGTCCCTCAACTCCCGGGAGGATCTCGACAAATGCGCCGAAATCGACAATTCTCTTAACCTTGCCGAGGTATGTCTTCTCAAGCTCCGCCTCTGCGATGATCCCCTTGATGATCTCTATCGCCTTCTGGGCAGACGACTCTTCGGAGGAGGCGATGTTGATCGTGCCTGAATCGTCTACGTTTATCTTGACTCCTGTTTGCTCGATGATTCCCCGTATCACCTTTCCGCCAGTACCTATCACATCCCGTATTTTCTCCTGTTTGATCTGCATCGTATAAATCCTCGGCGCATGGGGGGCAAGGGTTTTACGGGGGGCCGACAAAGCCTCCATCAATTTATGAATGATGAAGAGCCTCCCTTGCCTGGCCTGTTCCAGGGCATACTCCATCACCTCTTTCGAGACTCCGCTTGTCTTCACATCCATCTGGAACGCAGTAATGCCGTTCTCTGTCCCGGTTACCTTGAAGTCCATATCGCCCAGGTGGTCTTCGAGACCGAGCATGTCGGTGAGGACGACAGTCTTTTCGCCCTCCTGAATCAGGCCCATGGCGATCCCTGCAACAGGGGCCTTGATTGGAACGCCTGCGTCCATAAGGGCAAGTGAAGAGCCGCAGACAGTTGCCATTGATGAGGATCCGTTCGATTCAAGGATATCAGAAACGACGCGGATCGTATAGGGAAAGACCTCTCTCGATGGCATTATGGGCTTCAATGCCCTCTCGGCGAGCGCACCATGGCCGATCTCCCTTCTCCCCGGCGAGCGAAGCTGTTTCACTTCACCTACGCTAAAAGGAGGGAAGTTATAGTGGAGCATGAAGGTCTTATAGGTCTCGCCCTCAAGGGTCTCGATCTTCTGTTCGTCCTCTGAGGTGCCGAGGGTGGTCGCAACAAGGGCTTGCGTCTCTCCCCTTACAAAGAGGGCGGAGCCGTGAGCCCTTGGGAGCAGGCCCACCTTTGATGTGATATGACGTATCTCTTCAGGCCTCCTCCCGTCTGCACGGATTCCTTCAACGATGATCATCCTCCTCACGAGATCCTTCTCTATTTCGAAGAAGATGTCTGCGACGTCTTTGCTGATGCCTTTTACTACAGCATCGAAATGGGTCAACGTCTCTTCCAGGAGCATATCGAGGGCTTCCTGTCTCCGCTGCTTTCCCGGTATCGTGATGTGCTCCTTCATCCTCTCAAGGACGTATTCCTTCACACTGTTCCATAGAGCTTCATCGACAGCCTTCTGGACCATAGGCCTCTTAGGCTTCCCTGCACGCATCTGGAGTTCCTTTTGGACTATAGCGAGTCTTTTGATCTCAGCGTGGGCATGGTCGATTGCATCGAGGAGGGTCTTCTCCGTGACCTCTAAGGCCCCTCCCTCAACCATGAGGACCGCATCCTCGGTACCGGCGACAACGATATTGAGGTCAAGCCTGTCTGATTCCAGGAGGTCCGGGTTTGTGACATACTCTCCATTAAGCAAACCAACCCTCACAGCCGCGACGGGATCGCTGAAGGGTATGTCCGAGATCACTAGGGCAGCGGATATCCCTATGATGCCCAGCACATCCGAGACGTTTTCGTCCCCATAGGAAAGGACCGAGACAATCCCCTGGGTTTCACAATTGAACCCCTTCGGAAACAGAGGCCTTATAGGCCGGTCTATCAGGCGTGAGGTGAGCACTTCCTTCTCTGTCGGTCTCCCTTCTCTCTTAAAATACCCACCCGGGATCTTTCCCGCGGCATAAGACTTTTCCTGGTAATCTATGGTGAGCGGTAAGAAACCGATGCCTTCCCTTATTTTTTTATCAGCGACGGCAGTGGCGAGGATCACCGTATCTCCATAGTGCACCACTACAGAGCCGTCAGACTGCTTCGCGATTTCACCCGTCTCGATCACGAGTTTCTTACCCCTTACATCTGCTTCAATTTTCATAACGTACCACCTTTCCCCTATCTTCTTAGTCCCAGACGTTCGACTACTTTTTCATACCGTTGCTTGTCGGACCCTTTGAGATAATCGAGCAGACTCCTCCTCTGGCTCACGAGCTTGAGGAGACCGCGGCGCGAGTGATGATCATTTTTGTGAGTCTTGAAGTGCTCTGTGAGATAGCTGATTCTCTCGCTCAAAATGGCTATCTGTACCTCTGGAGAACCTGTGTCTTTCTCATGGGCCTTGTATTCGCTGATGAGGGACTGTTTCCTCGCCTTTTCGAGGGCCATAGTTTACCACCTTTCCTTGCGACCGGAAGATCGAGTCAACGGGATGCACATCATTATTTGCATGTGGTTGTATTGTACCATACATTCTCCGGAACTATATTTTTTTCCCCCCTCTCTTTGAGTACAGCTTGGGCTGCAGCGAAACGCGCGATCGGAACCCTGAAGGGAGAACAACTCACATAGTCGAGCCCTATCTGGTGGCAGAACTCGACGGATTTCGGGTCACCTCCGTGCTCACCGCATATCCCGAGCTTGAGATTCTCCTTCACATTTCTCCCCTGTTCTACGGCTATCTTCATGAGGGCGCCGACTCCGTTCTGGTCGAGGGTGATAAAGGGGTCTTCCTTGAGGATACCGTTTACGATATAGGAGGGAAGGAATTTTCCTGCATCGTCACGGGAAAGCCCGTAGGCGGTCTGGGTGAGGTCATTGGTACCGAAGGAATAGAAGTCGGCTACCTCTGCGATCTCGTGGGAGATAATGCAGGCCCTCGGCAGCTCAATCATGGTGCCCACGGTGTAGGGAACCTTCACTTTATGTTCTCTCTGCACCGTCTCTGCAATCTCAACCGTCAATTTTCTCAGCTTCTCGAGTTCTTTCACATGGCTGACGAGGGGAATCATGATCTCAGGAATGACCTTCAGGTTGACCTTCGTGAGCTCGCAGGCTGCCTCCATGATCGCCTGAACCTGCATCCCGTAGATTTCGGGGTATGAGATACCCAGGCGGCACCCCCTGTGTCCGAGCATGGGATTGAACTCGTGGAGGGACCTGTTCTTCGCGCTCAGAACCTCAAAAGGAACGCCCATCTCGCTGGAAAGTTCATGAAGCTCGCTGTCAGTGTGGGGGACGAACTCGTGGAGCGGAGGGTCGAGGAGCCTGATCGTCACAGGAAGGCCTGCCATGGCCCTGAAGATGCCGAGGAAGTCGTTCTTCTGGTAGGGGAGGAGCTTTGCGAGTGCCCTCTTTCTCTCTTCGACGGTGTCGGAGAGGATCATCTTTCGCATCGCCTTGATCCTTTCAGGCCCGAAGAACATATGTTCGGTCCTGCAGAGGCCTATTCCCTCGGCACCGTTACTCATAGCAACCCTTGCATCATGAGGGGTATCGGCATTCGCTCTGACCTTCAGAGTCCTGAACTGGTCGGCCCACTTCATTATTTCCTTATACCATGGGTTATGCCAGGGGTCAGCGGAGAGAAGGTTCAGCTCACCCTCGTAGACACTCCCCTTCGAACCGTTCAACGTGACATAGTCGCCCTCCCTGAGTATCCTGCTGTTCACATGGATCTCTTTCTTCGCTAATTCAATCTGGAGGTCGGAACACCCCACAATGCAGCACTTGCCCCATCCCCTCGCAACGAGCGCGGCATGGCTCGTCATACCGCCCTTGGCGGTGAGGATCGCCTGTGCCGCATGCATCCCGTGCACATCTTCAGGAGAGGTCTCATTCCTCACGAGGATCACCTTCTCGCCTCTCTTCCCCCATTCCTCGGCATCGTCTGCGGTGAATACAACCCTTCCGACCGCACCTCCCGGCCCGGCAGGGAGACCCTTTGCGAGGCACACAGCGCTTTTTTCTGCAATCGGGTCGACTCTCGGATGGAGGAGTTCATTGATCTGATCGGGTTTCACACGGAGGACCGCCATACCCTTAGATATCAGCCTCTGTTTCACCATCTCGACGGCAATGCGCATCGCGGCATGTCCGTTACGCTTCCCGACCCTCGTCTGGAGCATCCAGAGCTTCCCGTCCTCTACGGTGAACTCAATGTCCTGCATGTCCTTATAGTGCCTTTCGAGCTTCTTCACGATCCCGAGGAGTTCCTTGTATACCCTCGGCATCTTATCTTCGAGGGAGAGAAGATGCTTTGTGTCCTCTGTCATCCCTGCCCTGTTTATCGGATTAGGGGTCCTGATCCCGGCGACCACGTCCTCACCCTGGGAATTCGGGAGCCACTCTCCGAAAAATATGTCTGCACCCGTCGCAGGGTTCCTCGTGAAGGCGACGCCGGTAGCAGAATTCTCACCCGTGTTCCCGAATACCATTGCCTGGACATTCACTGCCGTTCCCCAGTCATCGGGGAGCTTCTCGATCCTGCGGTATGCAACCGCACGTTTACCCATCCATGACTGGAAGACGGCACCGATGCAGCCCCAAAACTGTTCCTGAGGATCATCGGGGAATTCTTTCTTAAAGGTCTTTTTGATGATTACCTTGAATTCGTTACAGAGCCTTTTGAGGTCATCCACGGTGAAATCCGTGTCGTGCTTATACCCTTTTTCCTTTTTCATCTCTTGCATTCTATGTTCAAGCCGTTGCCTGATCCCGTGTCCGTCTTCAGGCTCTATACCCGCAGCCTTCTCCATGACCACATCTGAATACATCATGAGGAAACGGCGGTAGGCGTCGTAGACAAAACGTTCATTGTTTGTCCTTTTTATAAGACCCGGGATCGTCTCTGCAGTGAGACCGACGTTCAGCACGGTCTCCATCATGCCGGGCATAGAACTGCGGGCACCGGAGCGGACCGAGACGAGGAGGGGATTGGCCTGGTCCCCGAATTTCCTCTTCATAGTCTTTTCGACCTTTGCCATGGCGGCATCGACCTGCTTCTTCAGTGTTGGAGGAAGCTTGCGGTTGTGTTTATAATAAATACAGCACATTTGGGCGGTGATCGTGAACCCTGGTGGTACAGGAATGCCCAGATTTGTCATTTCCGCGATGTTTGCGCCCTTTCCACCGAGGAGGTTTTTCATATCGGCCCTTCCATCAGCCTTCCCATCACCGAAAAAGTAGACCAGTTTCGTAGAGTTCTTCGCCATAAAGAGATCCTCCATATCAAAAAGCTTTTTTCATTATTTTAAATTTTAAAAGTGCAATTATTGTGCTCATTTATTTATCTACAATCAGAATTCTTTTTCTGATTATCTTAATTATGGTGCACTTTCTTTATCATTTATTAACATTCTCATAATAGAATGGAAAATCATTTCAATTTGTCCGTCATGCCCGAAGTTCTTAAGCGGGCATCCAGTCTGAGTTTTAAGCCCTCTGGATTCCCGCTCAACACAGTGCGGGAATGACGGATGTTGTTGCTATTTTGAGACCGTTACTAATTATTCTGAGAACTACAAAAAAACTGATTTACAAATTCTCTGCATTTTTGTTTATTCAGATCAATAGTGTAATTGTTTCCATTGGATATAGTGCTGAGAATAAAATTAAAAATGGATATACGTATTCGAACAAGCGTTTCCTTCTGAACCAAGATTAAAACTCAAAACTCATATAATTTTTACAGAGAGAAAGGGTGCATATAAGATTTTGATTTTATCAACCCGCTCTTCTCTATTCAATGATCAAAACAGAATAAATTAACTTATATTAATGAAAAAAATCAAGGGATTCTGCTTTACTGCAAGAGAAGAAGCTTCCTTGGCAGCTCACCTATATTGTGATAGCGTTTGATTACTATCGGGCATAACTATGGAAGTTTAATTACTTTTATTGGAGAGGAGGCTGAGGTGCTGAAGGAATACATCCAAAAGCCATGGATGCTGCCCGGGTGACATCCTTGCCCAGTCACTCTAAAAATCGGATTTTATCCTGGCCGTCTTCGAAGATTGTAGTTTTGTTGATCCCCCGCACCATAAGATTATGCAAGGCGCCGGGTATGTCTGAGCGGGCTTTGCGCGGCATCAGCTAATTCTATCAAATTGCCGACTCCTTGGCAATGAATTGCACATTTAGAAACAACGTCCCTCGGAGAGTTCTCTGATATGACAGAAATAACGATGACTTTATATAAATTGCAGTGGCACATCACGATTTCACTTTAGCAGGTTTTGCCATTGGTCTTTAATAACCTTTTGATTGGCCTACTACATATGGAGCCGTTTGAGACGCTTCACGCGCTCCGATCCAGCAATGTGTGAGCGCTGTCCGGTTGGCATTGAGCATCATATTTATCCAACCGGAATCAATAGCCCTTTTGTGACAAGGCCAACTAGTCTGTCCAAGTTCGTGAGGAATGCATCTCTCAATGCCGGAATAGCTCGTAGCTCCCATAGTATTTCGGCGTTGGTCCAAGCCGTCTCCCTTGCCTTACGCACGCTCCATAAGGCGACTACGTCATCAAGCCGTCCAAGGTCTTGATCAATTTCCCCGACGATTCCAGTTGCAAGGAACTGTTTCGCCTCCTCAGCAACGGTCTCTATAATAGTATTCACCTTCTCAAAATCTCTATGCTCTGGGGTGTCACGTCGTGGGACAATGCCTTGTTCCTCTGAAGTTTGTACCAATGCAATCGGTAGGTCATGATTGATGTGGCCATTCATTCCGGCAATGGCGAACTGGACCCGCACAATACCCTGCCGATGTCTGGATACGAACAGAGGAGCCGAAGACCGTGTGACATTGCTCTGATCCCGCTGCCAACTCGCAACCGCACTGAAATATAAGCCCGCAAACACTACAGCCAGCCGTCCGAGAAATTGTGGATTCTCCCATCCCTCAGTCGGAAGATTACTCCGAATAGATTCAGTTACTCTTAAGTAAAGCAGATTAAACCATTTCAGCCCATCATCATTGGGAAGAAGATTATCAAGGCTCCGCATCAGGGTAATCACCTCATCAATAGTATTGGTCACAGATGTGGAAATAGCCTGAACGAGCCCTTCATTCACCAGAGACATGTCAGAAGAATCTTGAGTCATTTTTCCTATACCTCCTTCATATTCATGCCAGATTGAAACCGCATATCCCGTCAGTACTTTTCTCATGAATTGCGATATACCTCCGGGGCCGCTCCGAAGTAATATATGAGCGTGATTCGTCATCAGCGCCCATGCGTAAATACCCGTCCTGCTTGCCGAGGCGGATTGCCCCAGCCGTGTTACAAAGTTATCCCTGTCCCGATCGTCAGTTACGATCTCCTGTTTTTCTATCCCTCTGCATATCACATGATGCAATGTGCCGGGGAAATCGAGTCTCGCTTGCCGAGGCATACCTATATTTTATTGTCTTCGCCTCAATAAGTCAACTAACTCACCAACGTCCCCAAAGCTGTTCCCGGCATATCACCGTTTTATTCAGATCGGCCTTGTCGCCCAAGGGCTGCTCCAATATCTGTCCGTCAGTTTCCCCAAGCTGGTTTGGACTTCTTTCGGCTCCTGGCTTCGCACTATTCGCCCGGGTATTCCCCCCACCGAATTCGTCTGTTCCCTTGCACTGAGAAATTCCTTCCCCGATTTTCTGCTATCTTCCCCTCATGACGATACTTTCGCAATATTCCTCCGCGATCAGATCGATCTCAAGCATGCCACAGGGCTAACACGTGCTGCCTGATTTAAATTCAGACAAAATATCGGTACTCTCAAGGACATTAATAACCCGCTGGTGAACAACCTATTGAAAACAAAACAGGTTTATCACCAGTCGGGTTGATTTTTTTGTTGTACGCTTTCTTGATATTTTGCTTTCCAGTTAAGGAGTCCGCTCCAAAAGAAGCCGAAGAGTTTATATCTTTCATCTTTTACAATGTGTTGGCTGTCCGTTACAGAAAATTTCATTCGTTTCTTTTAGTTTGACAATACGTGACTACAATCACTTACTTATTTAACGCTCTTTATTATAATTTATAAAAATGGATTGTACGTTCAATTTTTATTTTATATTGACTTAAAAGGAAGTGACAATGAAATCATTTGCATTAGATGAAATTAAGATCCTCAAGATATTGTTTTTTATTGAAATATATAATTCTGTAATCTCATATATATTACCTAACAGCTCATATTTTCTGGTGCTCCATAAATTCAGACCTCCTGACATAGCTCTCGTTTTTTATGCAACATTTTCATCTCTTACTCGATATTCCAGGACAAACTCAGTACCGGGATATTTTGTCTCACATTCATTCAATTCTCGGCAGAGGTG
>Ga0315295_10005404_pt1 | contig 10902 bp, 4 predicted proteins | sample YL17G14_0_MG_FD_204453 | JGI IMG/M metagenome (GOLD analysis project Ga0315295, IMG submission 204453) | Sediment microbial communities from Yellowstone Lake, YNP, Wyoming, USA - YL17G14_0 | ecosystem: Environmental > Aquatic > Freshwater > Lake > Sediment | place: USA: Wyoming | collected...
GAAGGCGTCGACTACGTCATAGTTGACGAGGTCCACGAGGTCTGTGATTCGAAGCGAGGCGTCGCTCTCTCGGTCGCAGTTGAAAGGCTCCAGAGCTTCTGTCAGAAGGAGTTCGTCCGGATCGGCCTCTCAGCCACCGTAGCTCCGTTGGAGCAGGTCGCTGAGTACCTCGGCGGCCTACGAGATGGCATGCCGAGGGCTGTCAGCATCGTCGAGGTGTTCGCTCAGCGCGATCTCGACCTACGAGTGCTCTGTCCCGCAAAGGACATGACATCACTCTCATTCGAAGTCGTCAATTCGAAGATGTACGACATGCTGAAAGAGATGATCGATGAACACAAGACGACGCTGGTCTTCACGAATACGAGGAGCGGGGCTGAAAGCGTCGTATACAAGCTCAAGGAGCGCGGGCTTGAGAACATAGGCACTCACCACGGAAGCCTGAGCCGTGAGACTCGGATGGACGTCGAAGGAAGCCTTCGGAACGGCCTTATGAAATCCGTCGTATCTTCCACCTCTCTCGAGCTCGGAATCGACATCGGTTCTATCGATCTGGTTGTGCAGATCGGTTCTCCCAAGTCAGTTGCGAAAGGATTGCAGCGGGTGGGGAGAGCTGGGCATCAGTACGGCGGGACATCGAAGGGCAGGATCGTAGTCTTCGAGAGCGACGATCTGGTAGAGTGCGCGGTCCTCTGTCGAGCTGCTCACAGAAAGATGATAGACCGTGTCACGATCCCGAAGAACTCCCTCGATGTGTTGTCCCAGCTGGTTGTTGGCCTGTCTATAGAGCGCAAGTGGCAGGTGGACGAAGCGTTCGCTCTGATCCGCCGCTCATACTGCTACAAGGATCTGACGATGGCCCAGATGGAGAGCGTTTTGAGGTATCTCGGAGGCAAGGATGCGTACGAAGGGATATACTCGAAGCTCTGGTACGATGAGAAGGAGAGAACTTTCGGTAGGAAGCGCGGCTCGCGCATGATCTACTACCTCAATCAGGGCACGATCCCTGACGAGGCGGATTACAAAGTATACTCGGAGCGTGGCTCCCCGATAGGATCTCTCTCGGAGAAGTTCGTCGAGCGCCTATCCCAGGGCGACATATTCGTCCTGGGCGGACGCAGCTATGAATTCATCAAGTCCAAGGGGACGAAGGTGTTCGTGAAAAGTGCCAGTGGTAGAAAACCCACCGTGCCGTCGTGGACTGGGGAGATGTTGCCCAGAAGCTTCGACCTATCCGTCGCCATCGGGCGTTTCCGGTCAGAGATGGAGGAGCGCCTAGGCAGGATGACGGGTCTTGAGATTGAGGCATGGTTGAGGGAGGAGTTCGACGTGGACGAAGGTTCGGCCACGACAATCCTGAACTACTTCAGAGAACAGAAGATGGTCGCGAAGATACCAACGGATTCCAGACTTCTTATAGAGGGCTATGTGGACGCCTCGGGAAACAAGAGCGCCATATTTCATTTCCCATTTGGGAGGCGCGTCAACGACGCGCTCAGCCGGGCTTATGCCTACGCTCTCTCAGAGAAGCTGAAGTGCAATGTCACGGTGTCAGTGACCGACGACAGCTTCATGCTGACCGCGCCTCGGAGCTTCAGATTGGAGGACATTGGGGTCTTGCTCAAGGCCGAGGGTCTCGAGAAGATACTGAGGAGCGCGGTCAGGGACTCCGAGCTCTTCGCTCAACGTTTTAGGCACACGGCAACCAGGAGCTTCATGGTCCTCAGGAACTACAAGGGGAGGGAACTCTCAGTTGCTCGCCAGCAGCTCCGCTCCAGCAGATTGCTCGACGCGCTTCATGAGCTCGAGGATTTCCCTGTGATGGTCGAGACATACGAGGAGATACTGACAGAGGTCATGGACCTCGAGCACGCTAGAGAAGTCCTCTCCAGCATCGAGGACGGTGAGCGGCAGTTGGACTACCTTCCGTTCTCAGGTGTTCCCTCTCCGTTCGCCCACAACGTGATCCTCGTCGGGGTCTCGGACATAGTCCTGATGGAAGACAGGAGCATGCTCTTGAGAGAGCTTCACAGAAAAGTGCTCGCGCGCGCGCTTGGGGAGGAGGCGATATCGGAATATCAGTTCGAACCGGAGATTGTCAAGGAATTCTTCGCCGCGAAGTTCCCAAGGATAGTTTCAAAGGAGGACATACTCGAGGCCCTCGGGAAAGTGGGCCCGATGAACCTCTTTAGGGAGAAGGCAGAGAACATATTCGCCCACTCTAAGGAATCCTTCGAGAAGCTCCGCGCATGGGCTGCTGAACTGTTGCACGAGGGCAAGGTCATGTCCATCTGGGCAGGCGAGGATGTATACGTCGCGGCTGAGGACTATTCTCTGTACGCAAGTCTGCATCAGAGAAAGTCCGCACGCAGTCCTGCCGAAGATGCGATTCTCGCCGCAGTTTCCAGGTCGCGCAGAAGCCAGCGAGAATTGGCCGATCATTTGAAACTCCCGAAGGAAGAGGTCAGAGAGGCTCTGAGGCGCCTCGAGTCCGCGAACGAGATATTCCGATCGGGTGTGAGAGGAGACGCCTACCTGTACTCCAAGTCGGTCTTCGAGCCAAAGCCTCGGAAGGATTGTCTGCTTGCGGCCATGGAACGACATATCGCATATCATGCGCCGATCACGGTCGAAGACGCGGCGTACGAAGTCGGGATATCTGAGCACGAGGCCGATGAGGCGCTTCGTGAACTGTGCTCGACCGAGGCGGCAGTTGCAGGAAGATTCGTCGTCGGCGAGCAACAGCAGTACATGCTGGCGAGGGACTACCTGCGTCTGAAATCCAAGGGCCAGCCCGTGTTCGACCGGGAGACGATCCGGTCATACAGCGAGCACAAACAGTTCACGAAAGTGAACTCGATCAGAGATTACTTCGAGAAGTTCGGTGAGGCTGGAATGATATACGATGTCTTTCAGCGTGTCGCGGGCTTTGACAGGGAGGAGTTCGGGGAGCTAAGGAAGAAGGGCGAGATACTTCTTGGCAGGTTCGTCCGGGGACGATTGAGGTACGTCCTCTCCGAGGACGCTCCTTACTACTTGGGTGTCTACAGGCGCGACCCCCCCGACAAATACGAGGCCGAACTTCTGAGGATCATCCGGAAGATGGGAACGGGGACTTTCCTGAAGATCGCGGAAGTATCAGGTTTCCCCCCTGATGCGATGAGGGAGCATTTCGATTCCTTGGACAGAAAAGGGTATCTGCTCAGAGAATACGACGAGGCCGAATCTTGGAGCACCAGGAATGTGTACACGGTCTGCGAGATCGAACCAGAGACGGAAGGACCCTACGCGCGTGTTCTGAAGCGCTATCTCAGAGGATTCGGGCCGGTCACCGTGATGCAGACTGCAAGTTATCTAAACACTGAGCCGGACGATGCTGCAGCGCTTCTTGGGAAGATCGGTGCGAAGAGCATTACGGTCGGCCTCGAGAGGACTGAGATGTTCGTCCTCCCTGACGAGGTCCGACTTCTCGACGAGGTGCGCGGAAGGGACGACAAACTCAGGATCCTTTCCCTCTACGATTCATTCCTGAGCGACAAATGGACAGAGATAACTTCGCGTTTTGGTGAGGCCTGGATATATCCGCTGGTACGCGACGGGCGGGTCGTGGGGATGATCGAGAAGTGGCTTCTGGCAGGCTCGGTTGAGGTAAGGGACATCCAACTCGAAGAGCCAGATATGCTAGGCCAGCTCGTAGGGGCGATAGATGACATGATGCCGTTCTACAACTCTCTCGGCGTCGAGATAGTCCGAATCACTAGCGTGTTCGGCGTAGATGTCGAGCACCTTGACGCGGGAGCGAAACAGGAGTTCCTCAGAAGGGGATACACGGAATCCAACGGAATGCTCGTCAAGGGCAATCTCGTCACACCGTGCTTCGAGCGGAACGAAATCCTGGATGTCATCTTCTCCCTGCAGAACCTAGATGAAGGGTCGCAACTCCTTGACATGACAGATGCGTTGGCGCAGTACGGAGGTCTCAGATCGAATGCGGAGGCTCTTCTGAGGGTGAGGAAGTTCGAATCCTTGCAGAGGCTGCACAAGCGAGGTGCAGTGGTGCGCGGACACATTGTTCCCGATCGGGTTGGATACTGCAGGGCGGAAGAGGCTGGGCTCTACATGTCGGCCAGGCGTAGTGATCTCACGGCCGATGAGAAGCTGGTGCTCAGGATAGTCAAGGACCAACAGCCAGTGAAACGCGACCGTCTGCTCGACCTCTCTCCGCTCGGGAGGGAAGACACCGTCGAAGCGATGAAGGCGCTCTACATTTCCTCAAGGACATATCTAGACTCTTCGCTAGCGTTCGTGTCTACGAAAAGACAGAGAACTTCCAGGGAGTCTGCATGGATCCAGATCGTGAAGCGCCTGTTCGACAACTACGGGATCATGACCGCGGAGTCTTTGGGAATGTTACTCGGCCACGAGATTCCCATGCGCGAGATCAGGCGCGCCCTGAGGACACTCGAGGATGAAAAGCTGCTAGTGAAAGGGTTCCTGCTGAGGGGTTCGGGCGCGCTGCATTGGGCCAGCGCTCAGGCGTATTCCAAACTCGGCAAGATCGGTTTCTCTCAGCATGTGGTGTTGTCTCCCGAGGACAACCTCACGCAGTTCTTGCGCGCGAGCTGCCGCGACCTGCTGCCTGAGACGGGTCGCCATGCGATATTTCAGGGCACGAAAGTGATCGGATCCTTTGAAGGCAAGATCAAAGCAGGCAGGTTCGAGGTTTCCGATCTCCGGGGAGATCCTACATGTCCTGAGATTGTGGGTGCATATGCTCGTTCTCTTGGTCTCGCTCTGATGGATCGCGATGAGGGCAGGGTGTCCGACTGGGAGATCATGGACTTCTACCAGAGGACACACCCAGGGTTGGGCGACGAATGAGATTCGAGGAATCATAAAGTACCTCTATCATCCATCCAGTGTCAATGGTGGACCTGTCGTTCCTCGCGAAGGAGTCATTGCCTGCGGCAGCGTTGATCATCGGGGGATTGTTGTCAATAGCCGTCGCCTTGTACGGACACAGGGACGACTCTCACTGGGACGAGGTCGGGACGTTCTTCGGTTTCATCCTCGGTGCTGTTATGGTAGTGATGGCGTTCGCAGTCGGGACCGAGGGGACTGTCAATTGGTTCACGCTCGCTGTCATGGTCGTCCTCGCCTTGACCCTGTTCCTTAAGCCAATGAGGGAGATACCATGGGCTGGCTTGTTGGGTGCTGTGGTTGGTGCGGCCGCGGCCTTGGTCGCGTCGTTGTTCCTGCCTTCAACAGTCTTCGGGATCGACGAATGGATCATCCTGCTTGTCATCTTCTTCGTCGTCGGGGTGATCGTTCACGGGCTGCTCCACTTCCTGGAGGACGTGCTGACAATCGCGACAATGGTGCTCGATTGGAAGCCGACAATGGTGATTGTCGGCATCGTTGCAATTGCTGAAGGCGCCCTGGTGCTCATGGATAGGTCGATAATCTCATTTCTTTGAGAACAGGCATGCTCCCCCGGGCGCGCGCAATCTCTCGTTGTAGAATAGGTACTCCTGAGCATAGCCTGCATATTCCCCGAAACGCTCGGATGCGAAAGTTCTGAGCTTCGAGTAGGGCCCCTTCTTGTGGTAGAGCCTCGCGAGCGCTCTCTCAATGTGGACATCGATCGGGAATGCCTCCAGCTTTCCGAATCCGAACAACGAGACACAGTCTGCAACTTTGTCCCCGACTCCCGGCAACTCCTTGAGCTCCTCCCTCAGCGAACTGAAGTTGAGCTTGCCAAGGCGCGACATACTCTCCCCGTCGATAGTCTTGCAGAGCGAGTGTAGGTACCCCGCCCTGTAGCCGAGGCCTAACCTGGCCATTTCAGTTCTTGAGACCTCGCTGAGTCTGTCGCGCGTCGGAAATGCTCTGATTCCATTCACAATCTCCTCGCCGTACCGCGATGAGAGCGTCTCGATCATCTTCGCTATGCGGGGGATGTTTGCGTATGTCGCCAGGACGAAGCTGACCAGGCACTCCCACTCATCCATTTTCACTATTCGCAACCCCTTCACATGCGTGATTCCAGGAGCCAACACGGTGTCTTTCGCAAGCTTCCTCTGGATTTCTGGAACATCGTCGGATGCTCTCAGGTGCTCCTGAACGAGTTTCCTCGCATGTTTGCCCCCAGGTCTTGCCTCCACCTCTAGTATCGATCCCCTTTGTGCCATTCTCACGAGTTGATCCCCTAGAGGTCCCTCCCAAAGACCATCACGGAGCCTCCTCCATCGGAAGGTCTGACCGCAGCCAAGGGTCTGGTCGAGATTCAACGGAGCGATTTCCAGTTTGAACTTCATCGGGTCTTCATCCTTCGGGATCGCTATCTCTTGTACCCAATCTTCCGCAAGAACGTCCTTCTATCCTCAGCATCGTTCGCGGTCTCGACGCCTTTTGGTTTCTCGCCATCTATGACGCCCACAACTCCTCGGCCGCGTTCGTTCTCAGCGACGATCACGTCCACTGGGTTGGCCGTCGCGCAGAATATCGTGCACACCTCTTGGATTTCCTTGATCCTGTTGAGCACGTTGATCGGATATGCATTCTCCAGTATCACAATGAAAGTGTGTCCCGCGCCAATCTTCAGGGCATTCTCCGCGGCCAATTTCATCAGCTTGTCGTCATTGCCCTCGATTCTCACCAGACACGGTCCTGACGCCTCGCAGAACGCGATTCCGAACTTCGCTCCGGGCACGGTTCCAACAATAGCCTCGTACAAATCCTCGACGGACTTGATGAAATGGGTCTGACCTATGATCACGTTCGCGTTCTCTGGAAAGCTAACCCTGACGGACTTCAGTTCCATTCTTGCCCCCGGACGTTGTCAACAACGCTCAAATGGAAATAGATTTCTCCTGTTCAGGGTCAGTCTGGCTCCGCGTCGCACGAAATCATTATCAGATGTGGAAATCAAAATGATTAACTATTTATCCAGGCATATCGTAGAGCGGAGCTAGTATCTCAAGGAGGTCCTTCTGATTGCCAGTTTCTAGCGGGGACAAACTTTGTCCGATCTGCGATTCTCCGCTCCAACCAGGTTCGAAGAAGTGCGGATTTTGCGGGACAGATCTCTCAATATTCGACATAGAAATCGAATCCCCCAAGAAGTCGCCCGAGCCAGTCGCTCCCAAGCCGAAAGCATCGGTGGAATCGCGTGTCGAGGAGGTACTGTCGAGGCCTGCGGTCCAGGAGAGAGCCACCATCAGGGAGACCCCTTCTGTCGTGTCTGTACAGCCACCGAGAGTTGAACCGCCGAAGACAGCGCCAATCCCCCCCGAGGTCAAGAAGGCAGCCGAACCATCTCCCGAGCCGGAGCCCGAGCTAGAAGAGACCATTGAGCACTTTGAATGTCCCCAATGCGGCGCGCCAGTTGAGACCACTGCGAACTCCTGCCCGAAGTGTGGAGTCCTCTTCGCTGAGGAAGGCGCCGAGATGTTCGAGTGCCCTGCATGCAATACGCTCGTCAGCCTGGACGCGAAATCGTGTCCTGGTTGCGGGGCGATTTTCATTGAGCCGGAGGAGGCGGCGAAGCAGACCGCCGAGCCAGCAATCGTCCAGAAGGACATCGAGCCTCCGCTCGCTGAGGTGAAGGTCCCTTCGAGGAAGCCGGAGAAAGTGCCTCCTGCGCCATCGAAGGAGGGAGATGAGAGGAAGGGATTCATGGGTTTCTTCAAGAAGAAGAAGGAACCAGAGCCCTCCCCAGAACCTGAAACGCCAGTAGGGAAAGAGAGCGTTGTACAACAGGCGCATGCAGCTCCTGCACCCCTCTCTCAGAAGCCTGCAGAGCCGCGCGTTCGTGAGATCAAAACCGCGGTGCCGGCACCTGTTTTCCGACCTGTACCATCACCAGCTGCGAAGGATAAAGGGAGGGACCTTGCCCGAATGGTCGCGGAGATGAAGCCGCTCCTAGCCCTCGCAAGAGAGAAAGAGGTGGATATCGGCGAGAGCAAGCAGCTGATAGACGATGCGGCGAGTGCAGGAAGGGAGAGGCAGATAGACAAGGCCATAGATCTGGTTCAGAAGTCCAAGACAGTCCTCATGTCGAGGCTCGATTCCGACCTGAGTCAGTTGATCAACAGACTCAACGATGAGATCAAGGTCGCGAGGGAATTCGGAGGGGATATCTCCAGGCCAACGACTTACATTCAAGAGGTTGCTCGCGCCAGGGCGGCGGGTGATGTTGAAGCGGCCTACGTGTATGCCGATAAGGTCTCGAAGGAGCTCCAGCCTATCACTGGAAGATACAACGAGTTCAAGAAGAAGCTAGCGGATCTCAGGGATCTGATAGTGGACTGCGAGGTCTTCATCGTGGACACGAAGGAGGCCCGGAGGCTGCTCGTGGACGCGACCCGGGCATTCGAACAGAAGGAGTTCGACAAAGTAGACTCGCACATCAAGGCCGCTACCGAGAGCCTCTACAAGACGATCCCGGTCAGGATGAACGAGGAGATGAACAAGGCGAAGGAAGCGCTTCGAGATGCGAAGGTCAGGAACGTCAACATCACACCGATGCTCACGACCCTGAAATCCTCAGTGAACATGCTGAAGTCCGGGGACTATGCGCACGCGATCAAGGAGATGCGCGAGTTCAGAGAGATGATGAAGAAGGCGGCTTGAGATTCTTCTCGGAGCTATTTCGGCCTGAGGCAAATCAGGTCAAGTTCAGGACTTCCATCTCCCTCTCTAGGATTGAAATCTCCTGGGGTTTCATCGTTTCTGGGCTCAGGGATACGGCCAGTATCGCTTTCGACTCCGAAATCTCATCGATCAGGCTTCTCACGAACCTCAGGACCGCTTCGAAGTTCGTGCTGCTGACTAGGTACTGTATTCCGTCCAAAACGACTATGCTCTTCTCCTCAGCTTCGATGAATTCCTGGATCGTGTGGACCAGCATCTCAAGCGAGGGCGGGACCGTCTTCTCTTGTGAGCTCTCCTTGTCGGTCAACCAGAGTATCTCGGGCGAGACCTTGAATTCGTCCCGAATCCTGCGCGGGTTCATGCGCGTGATGACCAACCCAGCATATCCCTCGTCCATCTTCCTTTCGAGCAGAACATTGCTGTACATCGGGCGCTCTTCCTCCACCAGATAGCAGTGGCCAGGATCCGCCTTTACTTCCTTCATGATCTCTCTTCTGGTCTCATGCACGGGAGCAAGGGGTTTCAGGATGTCCGATACAAGGTTGAGGTCTACGTCGAGCTTCATGATGGATGAGAACGCGACTATCTTGGTAAGAGTGCTTTCGAGCTCTCTCACATTCGAAGTCACCCTATCCGCGATGTATGTGACTATCTCGTCGCTGAGTTTCAGTTTCTTTTCCTGAGCCTTCAGTTTGAGTATCTTCACCCTCGTGTCCATGTCCGGTGGCTGCAGGTCGGTCGTGAGCCCCATCATGATCCTCGAGTTGAGCCTATCGCTGAGGCCTGGGATTTGTGCTGGAAGCCTGTCGCTGGCGAACACCACCTGTTTCTTCGAATCGATCAGATACTCGATGACCTGTGCCATCTCTATCTGTGCGACCTCGCTCGCTGCGAGGAATTGCATGTCATCTATTAGCAGCAGGTCCTGTCGCTTGAGGTCCTCCCTGATCCTCTGCCTGAGCTGCTCATCCTGGGACTGGCTCAGCGCCTCTACGAACCTGTCAGCGGGGACGTAGGCGATCCTTGCATTCTTCATCTTGTCATTCACATGGTGGCCTATGGCAGACAACAGGTGAGTCTTGCCCAGGCCAGATCCGCCGAAGAGAAGTAGCGGGTTGTATGCTTTGCTCGGTGCATTTGCAACCGCCACCGCGGCCGCGACGGGGAATTTCACTCCCGGACCGACGACGAAATTGTCGAAAGTCATCTCCTCTGGCAGCGGCTTCATGTAGGTTGGAGCCGGCGCCCCTACTTGCTCGGCGCTGCACTTCGGACACCTCCCGTCTGCGTCTATCGGTCCGTCACACCGAGGACACCTTCTCTCCACTGCCTCCTCGGGAGCAGTCTGGTATCGCAGTATCAGGTCGTAGACGTCGGCTGCCTTCTCGTCCTGCTTCTTCTTCTCCATCTCCTTCTTGATGGATTCCTCTTCGTTCTTTCGCTTCTGGATCTTGCGTTTGATCTTCTCCTGTAGGAACTCGACGTCCGATTCGATCTCCGCTATCTTCGTCCGGTCATCCAGCTTAGTCCTGATCTCCTCGATCTCTTTGTCGTGTCCCATCACTGGGAAGTTGTTGACAATGACCTCGAACTGCTTGAGCTTCTGCGCGTCCTGCTCGAATGCCGAGAGTTCCTGGGTGAGCGCCTGCTGGCCTTTCTTGTGGGCCTCTTCGAGAGTCTCGACCTTGAACCCCTTCCTTCGCCAGAGCTCGATTATCTCCTTCTGTGAGTCGATGGCCTCCTCTTCGGGAATCTCTTCCTCGACCTCCTCAGCAAATTCCTCCTTGGCGGGCTTCGCTGGTGGTGCGGCATCGGACAATCGTGCGTCTGGAAATCGCCTTTCAAACTCCTCGATTGGCACTCTGCTATGCAACTCTATGTTGGAGCTCTTGTCCTGAGAATCCTCCAGTATGAATCTAAGAGATTTCTCTCCAGTGTAGATCCTTCGCAGCTCTCTTGGTTTCGATTTCTCGAACTCGTAGACCGCCATCATCGGCGATCCTTGCTCTACAACAAGGTATCCGATGGAGCTCATGATCTCCTTCGCCAGGGTGACTCGGATGTATCCTGTGAAGCTATACTGCTTCAGGTCTGCAAGGATCCCCTTCAAGGACTCGGGGCCGCCTTTGGCGGTCCGAACGACGATTCCTTCGGGGATGCGCAGGTCTGTAACCATTTCGGGTGACCAGTGGAGAAATACCGTCGAGCCCTTAAAAGCCTCTCGCCCTCTCCCCCCGACTGGATGAC
>Ga0315295_10005406_pt1 | contig 10902 bp, 8 predicted proteins | sample YL17G14_0_MG_FD_204453 | JGI IMG/M metagenome (GOLD analysis project Ga0315295, IMG submission 204453) | Sediment microbial communities from Yellowstone Lake, YNP, Wyoming, USA - YL17G14_0 | ecosystem: Environmental > Aquatic > Freshwater > Lake > Sediment | place: USA: Wyoming | collected...
CATGGTCTCCGAATATGACCTTTTCCCGACCGTGCTTGACTATATCGGATTAGAAAATCTTAAGATCGCCAATACTCCGGGTAAAAGCTACGCACCGAAACTTAAAGGGGAGAAACTGGACTGGTCCGGCCGCGACGCGGTCTTCTTTGAGGAAGAGCAGACCCGCGCCATCCGCACGGATAAATGGATGTTCTGCCTGCGCTTCCCGGGGCTTGGTCCCGAGGAGCTCTATGACATGAAGAGCGATCCTGAGCAGAGGAAGAACCTGGCAGAGGATAAAAAATATGCGGGCGTCAAAAAGCAGCTAAAGGACCGGCTTATGGCGTTCTTCGATAAATATGCCGATCCCAAGTACGACACCTGGAAAGGCGGGACGGTAAAGTCCAATACCGGCTTCCCCAGATGGGGCCTGGTCTGGCCGCACTGGGGCGCAGAAGTTAAAAAGGTTACAAATCCTTTTTCAGACCTTTAAGCACCGCAACATAGATGGCGGCGAGGCCGACCAGGATATAGATACCTCTGGTCGTGGCGGTCATAGGGCCGGTTATCAGGAAAAAAGCGTCGAACCGCAGTAATCCCACCAGCAGCCAGTTTAGGCCGCCGATTATCAGTATGATCAAAGCTGCCATATTTACGATCTTCAAAAGAGTTCACCTCCGATCTGACTTACGATCCTTGAGATACATATTTTTGAGGCAGAAAGCGAAACTCGGCTTTTTCCTCTTTGAGTTTGACCCTTATGGTCAGCGGATATTCCAGTTTGAAATCCGGCAGGAAGCATAACACTCCCTGACGGCTTTCCCCGGCGTAGACGGGGCGGAAGGCGAAATAATTATCGATCCCCTGATTTATATAACTGATGAGGCGGTCTTTGGTAGGCACATTCAAAGTGTTCATGACGGTGTTCATGGTGCTTTCGATCAGCTGGTCCTGCATGCTGCCGGGCTTGCCGCCCCCGCTGTAACGGCTCTTGATGGCGATCAGCTCATCTCTTGTCAGCAGGCGCACCGGCTTATAATCGCGGCCGTCAGTGAGCTCCACCGAATACTGGTCTGATCCCACATCCCCCTTGGTCCGGTTCAGGATGATAAGCTCGGCCACCACTACGGAGGAGTATTCATAAACGACCGCATTTATTTTATAGTTTGGAGTATCAAACTCTGCGTAATTCTCTTCGCCGATCCTAACCGTGCGGGTCTCTTTGCGGTCGGGGATCAGGTCGAAGCGGGTGAACTGGAGCGGTATAGTGGCGCAACCCCAGAGCAGGGCGGGCAAAACCATTAAAGCCAACAATTTAGGCCAACTTATAATTCTCCTCATGAAAAAATTATAGCATAAGCATTTGAACATGGTAGTATCATTCAGCCGTAACTTCTGGTGAGGTTAAAAGCTGGTTTAAAAGCTGCAGGGAGGAGGGCTGGTCCAGGCGCTTAAGCTCGGCCCGCTTGAGCATCAGCTCTCGAGTGAAGGCATAGAAGATCTCGGGATCCTTGATCACAAAACGCTTGAAATCCGAAAGCAGGGCGGCCCTTAACTCAGATAAAGCACTCCAGTTATTTTTAAGCACTTCATAGGTATTGGCGTTCTTGCGAATAGCGACCACATATTGATAAGTATCAAAATTAATCCCCATCAGCTTTTCCTGGTTGATCTTCAGTTCTTTCCCCCATTTTTGGGCCAATCCATTGCGTATCAATACCTGAGCTTCTTCAGAGGTCAGGTCTCCTTTTTTCTTGATGACCTTTTGAGCGATCACCGCATCCGGATAAAGAGCGGCGGCCTCAAAACTGGTAAGCGGCAGGTCAAGGTAAAGCTTATAGTTGGCGGTTTCCTGTAATCCTAAAAGGTCCTGGCGGGTAGGATCGGCGATAAAATCATAACAGGCCTTGTAGAGCTGACCGTTCTGGCTGATAGCTATACATTCATCCAGAGTATCCTCCGGGGCGGAAAGCACCCGGATCAGCGTCTGCACCAGCTGGCGTCTTTCCATGATCAGGTCTCCTGAGGAATGGATGATCTCTGGGGTGGGGTAAATGCGATCGCGCGAGGTCAGGATGCAATACTTTCCGAAAGGTTGGCTGCCCCAGCGGGTCTCGATCAATTTCTCATCCTTATCCTTGCGGGAAGCATAATAAGTAAAGGCCCGGGAGCCGGCCGGTTGGCCTAGATCTTGTTGAATGACTGCTGGCGCCGCTGTCCATTTTCCGGATCTGTTCAAAAACTGCCATTTATCCTTTCCCAGTTTCAGCAGGCCTCCCTGCGGAATGACGGTGGTGTCATAATAAAGGTTGGAAATATAATCGGTGACCTTTTTGAAGATGTAAAAACTTCCGGGGGTGGTGGGGTAGGCCAGTGAATCCTCAAAGAGAGGTTGTCCTTTTTCATCCCGGGCTTCCAGCATGTAGAATTTCTGTTTGGGCCCGCCTAAGATATGCAATTTGGCAAAGGGCTGGCCGCTCAAATAGATTATCCAGTAACCCTGCAGCGGATAGACCGCGATACTGACCTTGCTAGCTGATTCTAAGCTGGTTTTAAGGGTGAGCAGGTCGTCTTCGAAATTGACCAGTCCGGTCAAAAAGGGTACGCTTTCCAGCTGTCTTTCATCTATGGTTTTGGAGTAATCGTAGATCGTGATGCGGGCCCCCAGGGGCAGCAGCTGATATAACAACTCACTATTGCGGGGAGAAACATGCAGACAACCGTGGCTTTTGTAGAGATTGCCCAGCAGCTGGTCCAGCAACAAGCCCAGGTTGTAGTTATTTAAAGCAGCGACTGAATAAAGGGTAAGGGTCGTAGCTTCGCCGCTGATGGCTTGCTTCAATTTACCCAGCATGATCTCCCTTTCGCGCTCAGTGAAGACCATAAGCTCCTCGTCCGGCTTGAAGAAAGCGGAGAAAGTGGCCTGACTGTATTTTTGGTACTGCTCGGGGAGGGCGGCGGGCTTGAATTCCAGCCGGTCGTTAAGCCATTTTTCCACGACCAACTGGCGATTTTCCGCAGAATATATCCCCATTTTTTCAAAATCATCATTTAGCTCAGAGCGCAGCTTTGACCAGAAGTCCCAATCAGCTTTCAACTTTTTGTACCAGTTGGCCTGTTTTTCCATTAGCAAAGCGTTCTGTCTTAAGAAGTAGTAGAGACCCAGCATTTTTTGCTTGGCCTTCCGGCTAAAGGGATAGCGCTGGCTCTCCCAGGCCTGCATGGCATCTATCAGCCTATCATCCAGTAGATCGTAAGCTTCATCGTTCAACTCCCACCCGCTGTATAGAGCATAATAAACACAGGCCAGAGCATCCAAGCTGTCGGGCTGAATTTGACCCTTGGATTCGATAAAAGTATTCAGGTCCCGGTAGTTTGAAAAATTGTAATTGCCGGACACCAGACTTTCTATTTCATCCGATCCCTTGGCGGTCAAGATCTGGGATAGGTCCTTTACCAGCAGGATCTGTTCATATAACAGCTCTCCTTCCGCATAGCCCATTTCCGGGTAATAATTCTTGCCATCCTTGGTCCAGAGCAGGACATACTTGCCGAAGTCATGTCCGGCCCAGCGGGCGGCGCTGATCCGGCCGCTTTTATCCAGGGTCACATCATAATAATTGTAGGTTCCTTCTCCATAGGGCTTATCAAGATCAGCGGCCAGGGCATCCGGGACCGCGGTCCACTGTTTGCCGGTTTTATAAGCCCACTTGCCCCCAACTTTCTCTATCCAGGCCCCAAAGGGGACCACGGTGGTCAGATAATAGGCATTGCTGACGTAATGGGAGGTGGATCTTAAGATCTGATATTTCCCGGGATCGGTGGGGGTGGTGAGCTCGATGTCATAGGTTATTGCGCCTCCTTTTTGCGCGTCCTGGGCCATCAGATACTCTTTGGGTGGACCGGGTTGGGTCACCAGCTGGGCGAATGGTTCTCCATTCAAGAACAGGAATGATCGATTGAAGGCTGGATAGACCACGAGAGCCAGTTCCTGGCCCTTAAATTGCTCAAAGAGACGTTTTAGGTCCTCCCGGGAAGTCGCCTTTTCTGCCAGGAAGGGTAAATCCTCAGTTTGGAAATCAAGCTGTTTTTCGTTATAGGATTTTATTTCCAAAGGAGTGCCCTTGGGAATAAGATAGGTTAAAAGATAGATATCGGAAGGAGAGAAATGCAGGCAACCGTGGGAATCATAAAGATATCCCAAATAATCGCTGAAATATATGGCCAGATTGGTGGAATTGAGCAGGTTAATAGCTTTGAATTCTAATGCCCCGGCCACATTGCCTAGATATATCAGGACCAAAATTATGATGATTTTTTTCATTATCTATCAGAGCCTGGCGGAGGAGGGAGGATTCGAACCTCCGTCCCGATATAATCGAGAACACGTTTTCGAGACGTGCGCCTTCAACCACTCGGCCACTCCTCCTGATTCCGCCAATTATAGCAAATTCTTTATCTTGGAGTAGGGAACATAAGCCATATGCGACCACTCACCGGTTGAGGACTGATAATGCTCGATGGCCACTTTGCCGGACCCCATGTGCCTCAGCACCACAAAGGTGTTCTGGGAAGTTATGTAAACGGCCAGATAACCCTTGGGCAGCTTGACCTTGACCTTCTTGACGATGGTGATGCCGGAGGCGGACCGGATGATATCCTGCAGCTTTTTGGCCTTGGCTTCCTGTCGCTCCGCTTCCTGCTGGGCCTTGAGCTCTTTATAGACCATTTGGGCGGCCTTCTTGCGGGCTTCCTCCCGGACCTTGCCTTGCTTCTCTTCGCCCAGCTTCTTCTCGATCTTCTCCTTTTCGCGCTTTAGCAGGGCCTGGTACTGAGCCAACTCCCTTTGCAAGTTTATGGTCGCCAGGGTCTTCTCTATCCTCAAGCGCGCCTCGGCCTGGGCCCGCTCCCTCTGCAGATTGATGGCCGCCAGGGTCTTTTCCGCGTTCAATTTGAGCTCCGCCAGCTGCCTTTCCTTTTCTAGCTTTTCTTCCTGGGCCTTCTTTTCTTCAAGCAGCCGGACCTGCATCAGTTCCTTTTCTCTCCTTACTTTTTCCGCCGCCTCTAATTTTTGTTGCAGGACACGAGCTTCAGCGGAAGCCGCGACGGCTTTAAGCCGGGTAGAGGCTGCTTCCCGCTCGCGTTTGAGCCGCTCTTCCGTGAACTTCTTCTCTTCGCGGATCAGCGTACCGGCCAGGGCTTTTTCCCGCTTCACCTGTTCTGCCGCCCGTTGGGCCTCGGTCCTCAACAACTTGGCGGCCAGGGCTTTTTGTTCTCTCAAAGTCACCTCCGCCGAGGCGATCTCCGCCTTTAGCCTTTCCTGGACCAGCATGCGGTACATTATCAGCTGTGCTTCCAGGGAGGCCATCTCCGCTCTTACCCTGGCCGCGGCTTCGGAGCGCTGCTGGGCCAGATAGGCTTCCAGCAATTCCCGCTCTTTGCGGAGCCGCTCTTCCAGGCGTAGCTTTTCCAGCTCTGCCTTGGTCAGGGCGCGTCTTTTTATTTTGGGAACGACCTTCTTCACGACCGGTGGCTTGACTTTCTTGGGCCGGGGCGGCTCTTTGAGGTAGACCGTGAAATATTTGACGATCCGGGTGCCGTCCTCCATGATGCCTTCAACCTTTATGATGTTTTTACCGGGTTTTAAGGGGACGATCATCCGGAAATTGCCGTTTTCATCCACTTCCACATGCACTCCGTTTATGAACAGAGCTTTGACACCCTTGGCCAGCTTACCGTAGATCTCCAGGTCCTTATCGTAGACGGTTTGATTATCCAGTAAGGAAAATTCCTCAACCGGCGATTCGGGCGGAGGAGTTCGGAAGACGCGATAGGTCTTGACCTGTCTTTCGCCGTCATAATCGGTTTCCACATTGATCAGGTTCTCGCCCACTTTCAATTTGACCACATGCCGGAAGCTGCCGTCGGGCTGGACTTCCACCGGGACCCCGTTGATGAACAATTTGGTTCCCGGATAGACCTTGCCGGTGATCTCCAGGGTGGAGCTGTAGGTTTCCATCATATCCCGGATCGAGATCTTCTCGATGGGCTGGGCCATGAAGAACCAGGCCTCGGGGAAGTAGATTATCGAAAAATAGGTGACGGAGTCGCCCTTGATAGGATCTTTGGTCGAGGCCCAGTCCAGGGTCCAGCCGGAAAGCTGCCAGCCCAATCCCACGCTGGGGTCGCTTTGCACTTGATCGTTACGGTATCTCTGCGCCAGACCGGCCCGCAGGGATAAGTTGGAGAAGGGCTTGAATTCGCACCCAAAATGGAAGAGCGTGGCCTTTTGCATTTCCACATCTGTTGATATCAGCAGCTCCCGGTCTTCCCAGGCCCAGGGCGCACCGATGCCCCCCAGCACTTTAGCGGCAGCGCCGAATTTTAAAATGCGGGGAATGCTCTCTTTCTGTCCGTCATTCCATTGCAGGGTACCCAGTCCGCCGCCGGAGGAGGGGATGAAATTGAAAAGCGAAGCCCCGAAAGATAGCCAGCGGCGATTATAATATAAAATGCCTATATCAGCGTCCGCCCCGTTGCTGGTGCGGTCAAAAGCACCGGTTTGAGCCAGGTTTTGCCAGGTTAAGACCTTTAGATTGAGCCCTATTCCCAAACTTTTCGCGATCTCATTATTGGCCAACTGAGGGATGCTGGACAGGCGCGCTCCGGCGGAAAGAATAATGGTATTGTCGGAAACGGTGTATTCGGTAGGGGAGGAGGGCAGGACCAGCTTATTGACCCCGGATTTATAAAATCCCAAGCTGATAGTTTGTCCGAATCCGGTAGGATAGGATTGTCCCGCTGAAATATTCTCAATATCCCTCAGATTAGCAAAGATGCCTTTAGACCAGGCTAAAGAGCCCGGGTTCGAGAAAATGGCGTCGGCGTTATAGGCCAAAGCGGCCGCCGCTCCGCCCACCCCCATGTAGCGGGCGCCTCCTACCAGATTCAAGGGAATAATGCCCAGTGAAGCCAGATCCGCCACCACCACTGCCTGGAGACCGAGCAGGAATATTAAACCTAAGATAATTTTTCTCATGTCTTCTCCTTTTCCCTTATTAAAGTATCTATGTTGACGCCCAAGGCGTCAGCGATTTTCTTAATGGTTAAAATAGTAGGATTGGGGGTGTTCCCCGCTTCGATCTTGGTGATGGTGTGGAAAGCTACATCGGCCAGCTTGGAGAGCCGGTCCATGGACAGGCCCTTTTGCAGCCGATAGCGCCGGATGTTTTGGGCTATGCTCGGCAAATGCTTTTCAGGCATATATTATAAAACTTTACTATTACTACAATAATAATAAAACAAACAGTAATAAGTTATACTAATATAGAGATAGTAGTAAAGCTATACGAATTTGTCAAGTGGTATTTTAGTAGGGGGAAAAGTATGGCGGAGGGGGAGAGATTCGAACTCTCGATACGGTTTCCCATATACACACTTTCCAGGCGTGCTCCTTAAACCACTCGGACACCCCTCCGTTTAACGCAATTTTCTGAAGAATTTCTTTAAGAGCTTTTCGCCTTCGGGGAGCCCGGAATAGACCCGCTTTACGCGGGCTTCTTTTATGGCTTCCCGGCACATTTTACAGGGTTTGATAGTGACATACAAGCTTACATTATATAAGCGCCAGTCCCCGAGCTTTTTGGCGGCCCGGCGCAGGCACATGATCTCGGCATGGGAGGTGGGATCATCCAGGGATTCCCTCAAATTATGCCCCCGGCCGATGATCTTCCCGTCAAATACCGCTACGCAGCCGACCGGTATCTCGTCTTTTTTATAAGCTTTTTCCGCTTCCGCCAACGCGGCTTGCATCCATTTATCGCGCATGATTTTTAATTCTATCTTTTTATGTTAGAATTGTAAATCATGATAATATTCGGCACCGACGGTTGGCGCGCCGTGATCTCGGATGAATTCACCTTTGAGAATGTCCGCCAGGTGGCCTCAGCCATAGCCGATTTTTTACTAACCGATCGGCCGAACCATAAACTTATCATCATCGGTTATGATGCCCGCTTCCTGGCGGACAAATTCGCCGAAACCGCCACCAAGATATTGGAAGATGCGGGTTTTGATTGTATGCTCTGCGAAAGGGATACGCCCACGCCGGTGATCGCCTGGGAGGTCAAGGATAGGGGAGCGGCCGGCGCTCTGATGTTCACCGCTTCACATAACCCCCCGCAATATTGCGGGATCAAATTCATCCCCCATTATGCAGGGCCGGCCACGGAAGAGATCACCTCCAAAATTGAAGAAAATTTAAGAAAGTTGAAAGTAGAAAGTAGAAAGTTGAAAGTAGGAAAAGTGGAGAGGTTCGAGCCGCGGGAGAGATACTTTAAATATATCGAGAGATTTATTGATGTGGAAGTGTTAAAGAGGGCGAAATTGAAAATAGTGGTGGACCCCATGTATGGCTCGGGGCGCGGCTATCTGGACCTTCTCCTGCAAAGATTTGGCTGTCAGACGGAGGAGATACATAATTATCGGGATGTGCTATTTGGCGGACAGAACCCGGAACCGGAAGAAAATACTTTGATCGACCTGAAGAACCAGATCAAAGAATCAGGCGCCAATTTGGGTTTGGCCCTGGACGGGGATGCGGACCGTTTCGGGGTGGTGGATGAAGCGGGGGATTTTTATTCTGCCAACCAGATCCTGGCCTTGGTCTTTGATTATTTAATCGAGGACAAGGGTTTAGGTGGTTCGGTGGTTAGATCGATAGCCACAACTCATATGCTGGATGCCATCGCCCAAAAGCATAATATAAGAGTTCATGAAACCCCGGTCGGGTTTAAACACATCGCCCAGATCATGATGAGGGAAGAGGTGATCCTGGGCGGGGAGGAGAGCGGGGGATTCACGATCAAAGGGCATATACTTGAAAAGGATGGTATCTTGGCCGATCTGCTGGTGGCGGAGATGGTAGCTAAGAGAGGCAAGCCGCTTTCTGCGATCTGGGAGGACTTGACCGCCAAGATCGGGACCTTTCTGGGAGGGAGAGGGAAGCTTAAGGTGGGGGAGGAGAAAGGGTGGAAGATCATGGAGGGACTTAGATCGAAGCCACCGGATGAGGTCGGCGGAATGAGGGTCAAGGAGACCAGGACCTTGGATGGGGTAAAGATCATCTTGGAGGATGGCAGTTGGTTCTTGATCCGTCCTTCCGGAACTGAACCTCTGCTCAGGATCTATTCTGAGGCGCGCAATCAAGCGGATTTGAACAAAATCGAGAATTTCTGTTATAATCTGATAGGAGGGAACAAAAATGACAACTAAAAAAGAGAATGTCAAGATAGTTATGGACGAGGTGGAGATGAACCGGACCCTGCAGCGCATCGCCCACGAGGTCGTGGAGGCCAACAAGGGAGTGGAGAATGTGGTGCTGGTGGGGGTCATGAACCGCGGGGTTCCTCTGGCCAAACGCATTGCCAAGATCATCAATCAGGTGGAAAAAGTAATTGTGCCGGTAGGGGCCCTGGATGTTTCTCTGTATCGGGATGATCTGGCTCAGAAGGGCGAATACATAACTGTAAAGAAATCAGATATGCCTTTTTCAGTAGATGATAAGATCGTGATCCTGGTTGATGATGTAATTTTTGCCGGGCGCACCGCCCGCGCGGCGCTGGACGGACTAAAGGATTACGGCCGCGCCGCCAAGGTGCAGCTGGTAGCCTTGATAGATCGGGGACATCGGGAATTGCCCATCCACCCCAATTATACCGGCAAGGTAATACCCACTTCCAAGAACGAGGAGATAAAAGTAGAAGTTTTGGAAATTGACGGAATGGACCGGGTTACGCTGAAGCTTTAACGCGGCTTATCCCGGATTCATCTTCGACCACTTCGATCAGATACTCCAGTTGATTCTGAATATCCTCCACATGGCTGATGACTATGATCTGCCGGAAAATTTTAGAGAGTTTAGCCAGAGCTTCCAGGATGGCTGATTTGCGGAGCTGGTCCTGACTGCCGAAGATCTCATCCAAGATTATAAAACCTCCGCCCAGGTTGCTGCTTTGAGAGATCAGCTGGGAGATGGCCAGGCGCAGGCAGAGGTTGGCCAGATCGGCCTCACCTCCGGAGAAACGGGGCAGGGGATACTTGATACCCCCCTCAAAAATATGCATCTCATATTCCTCGTCCAGCTCCAGCCCCTGATATTTGCCATCGGTCAATTCCGCAAAGAGGGCGCCGGCGGTCTTAGAGAGCTCCGGGCGGATGCGGGAGATCAAGTGAGTCCGGTATTCGGTCATGATCTCCACCAGTTTGTTCATTTTTTCCTGATGGCGGGCGGCTTCTTCGATCTTCCTTTTACTGGATCTTAGTTCTTCGATCTCTTTCTTTAAGGACTCTGCCTCGGCTCTTAGGGCGGCCGAGTTTTCCTTTAAGGTGTTCCTCTTTTCATAAAGTTCATCCAGTTGTGATTTGGCTTGGTCATGTTGGGCGGTGATCTTCTCGTGTGTCTTTTCATCAAAAGAGACGCTTTTCAAGTCATCTAAAACAACCTTAAGGTTATCTTCCTGAGATTTTATTTCAAGTTCTATCTTTTCTAGATCTTTTTGTAGGGAGGGCTTGTTTTTGACCTGGGCCAAAAGGTTGGGATATTCATCATGTGCGGCCTGCTTGTTTTCCAGTTCCCGGCGAACCAGTTTATGCTCTTCAGAATCATAAGGCTGTTCCAGGCTTTTTTTAATGGTTTCCGCATCGCTCTTGATTTTTTCCTTTTCTTCCTGGAAATGCTCCTTTATTTTTGCAAAATCTTTTATTTCCTGGCCGCAGGTAGGGCAGGGAGCTCCGGGTTTGAGCTTTTTTTCATTTTCCTCGATCTCTTTATATTTTTTCCTTAGGTCCTCCAGGCGCGCTTCCCGGGTCTTTCGTTCGCTGCTTTGCGCGATTTCCAGCTGGCGGTTCTTTTTCTCGAGTTGC
>Ga0315295_10005407_pt1 | contig 10901 bp, 8 predicted proteins | sample YL17G14_0_MG_FD_204453 | JGI IMG/M metagenome (GOLD analysis project Ga0315295, IMG submission 204453) | Sediment microbial communities from Yellowstone Lake, YNP, Wyoming, USA - YL17G14_0 | ecosystem: Environmental > Aquatic > Freshwater > Lake > Sediment | place: USA: Wyoming | collected...
GTCGTCCTCGGCGAGCCCGTCTTCGATCGATATCAGAGGGTATTTCTCGACCCACTCTGCGTACATGTTGACCATGCCCATGGCGTCGAGCGTCCTGCCCTCGCCTGCAAGCTCGTACTTTCCGTCCCGGAAGAACTCGGTCGCCGCGGGATCCAGCGCGATGAACGCATCCTCACCCGGCAGATAGCCCGCCTCCTCTATCGCCTTCACGATGACCTGCAGCGCTTCCTCATTCGAGTCGAGGTCGGGGGCGAACCCACCCTCATCGCCGACCGAGGTCGCAAGGCCCTTGGCGGCAAGGATCTGCCGCAGGGAACCGAAGACTTCGGCCCCCATCCTTAACGCCTCAGGGAACGAGCCTGCGCCCGCCGGCACCACCATGAACTCCTGCAGGTCCACGTTATTGTCCGCATGCTTGCCGCCGTTCAGGATGTTCATGAAAGGGACCGGCAAGACGCGGGCGTTGGCGCCGCCTACGTAACGGTAGAGCGGCAGGCCGACGTACTCAGCGGCGGCGGCAGCACACGCCAGCGACGTACCCAGGATGGCATTGGCGCCCAGCCGGGACTTGTTGGGAGTCCCGTCGAGCGTGATCAGCGCCTGGTCGAGCGCCGCCTGCTCAAGGGCATCCATCCCAAGGATCTCAGGCCCTATGATCTTCTGGACGTTCTCGACGGCCTTGAGCACGCCTTTGCCCCGGTAGCGGCGCTTGTCACCGTCCCGCAGCTCGAGTGCCTCGTGCGCGCCTGTGGACGCTCCCGAGGGCACGATGGCCCGCCCCATGCTGCCGTCGGCCAGCACGACATCGACTTCGATTGTCGGGTTGCCTCTGGAATCAAGCACTTCACGCGCTTTGACGACAGAGATGGTACTCATGTATGAAGACCTCCTGCTACGGAAGCATTTCGCTCAATGAGGCTCTCGCAGGTCATCTCGGGTGGCTTGGAGACGCCCAGCATGTCCAGCAGGGTCGGCGCGATATCCCCGAGCACTCCGTCTCGCAACGAGACAGACTCCTCCTGCCCGTTGACTAGTATGCACGGAACCGGGTTGTTCGTGTGAGCTGTGTGCGGGCGCCCGTCCAGCTCCATCATCTTCTCAGCGTTCCCGTGGTCCGAGACGACCAGAGCCCTGCCGCCCGCCCGCTCAATCGCCTCCACGACCACGCCAAGGGCGCGGTCCACGGCGGTGGCGGCCCGGGCGGCCGCATCCATATTGCCGGTGTGGCCCACCATATCGGCGTTGGCGAAGTTCATGATGATGCAGTCGTACTTGCCCGCTGCGATGTTGTCAGAAGCCGCCTTCGCGACCTCTGGAGCGCTCATCTCGGGTTTCAGGTCGTAGGTGGAGACCTTCGGTGACGGGATCAGGATCCTGTCTTCGTTGTCGAAAGGCCTCTCCACCATGCCGTTGAAAAAGAACGTGACGTGCGCGTACTTCTCGGTTTCGGCCAGCCTCAGCTGCCTGAGGCCCTTTCTTGAGATGACTTCGCCGAATGTATTCCCCAGCTCAAGCGGTCCGAAAGCGGTCGGGATCTCAAAAGTCTCATCGTACTGTGCCATGCCGACATAGGTCAACGGGAAAACGCCGAGCGGCCTTGCCACTTCCTCAAGGTCCTCGTCGATGAATGCCCGGGTTATCTGTCTCGCCCGGTCGGCACGGAAGTTGAAGAAGATGACCGAGTCCCTGGGCTCGATTTTCTCGCAACCTCTACCGTTCCTATCCACAATCGCCGGAGCGACAAACTCGTCGGTCTCACCCCGGTCATAGGCGCGTTCGACCGCCTCTCTCGCCGATTGGGCCCTTATGCCACGCCCGAATACCAGAGCGTCGTACGCACGTTGTGTCCTGTCCCACCGCCTGTCCCTGTCCATCGCATAGTAGCGGCCCATCACCGTTGCGATTCGCCCGACGTGTGCCTCACGCAGCACAACCTCCAGCGCGTTGATGTATTGCAGGGCGCTCTTGGGGGGCACGTCCCGACCATCCAGGAAGCAGTGGACGCAGAGGTTTGACACGCGGTTTTCTCTTGCCATCTTGATGAGAGCGTGCAGGTGCTTCTCGTGGCTGTGGACTCCGCCGTCGGACAGCAGGCCCATGAGGTGCAGGCTGTGGTGCCTGGCGCTCCTCATCGCATTCAGCAGCGCTTCGTTTGAGAAGAAGCTGCCATCGTCTATCGCCCTGAAGATGCGGACCAGGTCCTGGTACACGATCCGGCCGGCACCCATGTTCAGGTGGCCGACGTTCGAGTCGCCCATCTGTCCTGTCATCAGGCCGACGGCCTGGCCATCGGCCTTGAGAGTGCTGTGCGGGCTGGAGTCCCAGAGACGCTGGAAGACCGGGGTGCTGGCTCTGGCGATGGCGCTACAGCGCGTCTCTTCGCAAAGTCCCCAACCGTCCAGGATGACCAGGACAACAGGCCGTTTCATTCCTTCTCCCGCAAAGACAGAGAGTTGTTCACGAGGTCCGCGAATTGCGCCGGGTCAAGGCTCGCCCCACCGACAAGCGCTCCATCGACCTCGAGAGACTCCATGAAGCCTGCGATGTTACCAGCTTTGACGCTGCCGCCGTACTGGACCCTGGCTTCTTCGCCCGCGCCCGGCCCGAGGAACCGGTCGAGCAGCGATCTAATCTCACGTGAGACCAGGGCAGCGTCGGACGGAGTCGCAGTCACCCCGGTGCCGATCGCCCACACGGGCTCGTAGGCGATCACCAGGCGCGAAGCCTGCTCGCGCTGGACGGACCGGACAGCCAGCCTCAGCTGGCGCTCCACGACTTCCTCAGTGAGCCCAGCTCTTCGCTCGTCCATCGTCTCCCCGACGCAGATCACTGGCGAAAGCCCACGGAGGAGCGCGGAATGAGCCTTGTTGCCCACGTCCTGATCGAGTTCATTGAAGAGCTTCCGGCGCTCGGAGTGGCCCACTACGACGTAGGCGCAGCCCGCTTTCACGAGCATCTCCGCGGAAACTTCTCCGGTGAAGGCGCCCTGGGGCTCCCAGTAGACGTCCTGGGCGCCCACGGCCAGGCCAACCGCGCTGGCCGCCCGGGCAACTCGCTCCAGCGACACGAAGGACGGGCATATGACGACTTCTACGCTCCTGTCTGTCCACAATGGAGCGAATGCATCAAGGAACGCCTCGGCCTCTTCCGACGACTTGTTCATCTTCCAGTTGGCCGCGATCACCGGCCTGCGCATGAAGACTCTCCCCCTACTTGTCGAGCAGTGCGGCGACGCCAGGCAGCGTCTTTCCTTCCAAGAATTCAAGGGAAGCGCCGCCACCCGTCGACAGGTGCTTGATCCGGTCAGCCACTCCGGCCTGCTCGACTGCGGCCAGCGAATCACCGCCGCCCACAACGGTCATGCCATTGCACTCGGCCACGGCGCGCGCAATGGCGTTCGTGCCGCCCCGGAAGGGAGCCATCTCGAATACGCCTACCGGTCCGTTCCAGAAGACCGTGGCCGCCTTGCGTATGTACCGGCAGAAGTTCTCCCGGCTCTCGGGGCCGATGTCCAGCGCCATCCACCCATCCGGTACCGGGCCGTGTATCGTCGTGACATTCGCGGTTTCCGAGAAGGCATCAGCGCATACCATGTCGGTCGGCAGTTCGAGCGTGACACCCCGGGATGCGGCCGCAGCCACGATGCGACGAGCCTCGTCAAACTTATCGCTCTCGACAGGCGTGTCCGCCATGGGCCTGCCCAAAGACGCCATGAAGGTATGAGACATCCCGCCTCCTATCAGCAGAGTGTCCACCCGCTCAGTCAGGCTTTCGAGGACTTGAATCTTGTCGGCTATCTTAGCTCCCCCGATGATGGCGACAAAAGGCCTTTCCGGCGCGTGCAGGATCCCACCCAGCGCCTCCATCTCTTTCTGCATCAAGAAGCCCGCGACGGCAGGGATATAGGCGGCTATGCCCGCGGTCGTCGCATGCGCCCTGTGAGCGGCGCCAAACGCATCGTTCACGAAGACGTCGCCATACGAAGCGAGTTCCTTCGCCAGGGTGGGGTCGTTTTTCTCTTCTCCGGGCTCGAACCTCGTGTTTTCCAGCATGAGCGCCTGCCCTGGCCCGACTTCCCGGACCATCCGGGCGACTTCCGAACCTCTTACGGCGGGGGCCAACTGCACAGGCACGCTGAGTAGTTCCTCAAGACGTGACGCCACAGGCCTCAGGCTGAACTCTGGCGCGGTCTTCCCTTTCGGCCTGCCCAGGTGGGACATCAGGATTACGGCGGCGCCGTTGTCGAGGAGATAGCGGATCGTGGGCAAGGCGGCTCTGATGCGCGAGTCGTCCGTTATCTCGCCTGTCTTAGCCTGGGGAACATTAAAATCCACTCGTACCAGGGCTTTCTTGCCCCGGACAGCGATATCTCTGACAGTCTTCTTGTCCAACCAGAGACCTCCAGGGTCAAAGCCCTTTGTCGTTCAGGAATGAAACCAAGTCACAGAGCCGAGTCGAATAGCCCCACTCGTTGTCGTACCATGCCACGACCTTCACCATGTTCCCTCCGGTCACCATGGTGGAAGGCAGGTCGACGATGGAAGAGCGGGGGTCGCCCTTGTAGTCCACCGACACCAGCAGCGCGTCACTCGTTCCCAGGACGCCCTTCATGCTGGTTTCAGAAGCTTTCTTGAACGCGGCGTTCACTTCTTCTGTCGTCACGTCTCGCTCCAGGTCGCAGACCAAGTCGACGAGCGATACTGTCGGGGTGGGCACCCTCAGGGCGAAACCGTTCATCTTCCCCTTAAGCTCGGGAAGGATCAGCGAGATAGCCTTGGCCGCTCCGGTCGTCGTGGGGATTATCGACAGGCCGGCGGCACGCGCGCGCCTGATGTCCTTATGCTGGAAGTCCAGGACCACCTGGTCGTTAGTGTATGCGTGCACCGTGGTCATCAGGCCCTTGACGATCCCAAAAGAATCGCTCAGGACCTTCGCCACCGGCGCCAGACAGTTGGTCGTGCACGAAGCCATGGAGATGACGCTGTGTTTCTCCGGGTCGTACGTCGACTGGTTGCAGCCCAAGACGAGCGTCACATCTTCCTGCTTTGCCGGGGCCGCTATGACGACATTCTTCGCGCCGCCTCCGTCAATGTGGCTGCGAGCTTTGGTAGCGTCGGTGAAGCGGCCAGTGCATTCTATCACCACTTCGACGCCCATCTTGCCCCAGGGGAGTTGTGCGGGGTCCTTTTCGAACAGCATCTTCACGGGTTTCCCGTCGACCAGCAGGTCATTGCCTGAAACACTGACTTCCTTGTCGAAAGCGCCGTAGTTGGAGTCATACTTGAGCAGGTGCGCCCGAGTTTTGACATCGTACAAGTCGTTGATGGCGGCTACTTCGATCTCAGAGCGGTGGGCTGCTATGCGCAGAAACCTCCGTCCGATGCTGCCAAAACCGTTCACGCCGACTCTTAATGTCATTCGAGACCTCCTCGTCTTTCCCAGCAGGCTTCCAGTACGCCCTAGCGGGACACGAACACCACCAGTCCATTCTACCAGCCCGGTGGAAATCCTGCCCCAGGACGCCCCATGGGTTTCTTGGCCGTCGGTCTGAGTCGAGATCACCGTCTTCGTGTCGACGATGGTATCTCGGCCTCGTTCCTATATTTTGCCACTGTCCTTCTGGAGATTCTCAGACCGTCACGGCGGAGAAATTCGCATATCTGTCCGTCGCTCAAAGGCTGGTCGAGGTTCTCTCTGGAGACCATCCCTGCTATCGTGCGTTTGACAGACTCCTTCGACCGGCCCTGACCCTGATCGGCGACGCCGCTCGAGAAGAAAAGCCTGAGAGGGTGGACTCCGTACGGGGTGTCCACGTACTTGTTGGCAAGGGCTCGGGACACGGTGGATTCATGAATCCCGAGCCCGGAGGCGACAGTCTCCATCGTCAGCGGGTGCAGCTTCTCGGGCCCGCCTTCAAAGAAATCCTTCTGGTATGAGAGGACCGTTTCCAGGATCCGGTACAGGGTCAACCTGCGTTGCTCCACCGCCCGGAACAGCCAGATTGCCCGCCGGATTTTCGATCTGATGTAGGACCTTTCCTCACCGGTGAGCGTCGATCCGGAGAGCATCGCCCTGTACTGGGCGTTCAGCCGGAGACGCGGGGATGCTGACTCGTTCATGACGATGACATACTTGTGGATGGCGCCGGACCCGACATCCTTTATCGTGGCATCGGGTACGATGTAGGGCGGCGCATTCTGCGAAGAGACTCCGAGCCCGGGACGCGGGTCCAGTTTCCTGATGAGCGCCGCTGCCTTTTTTACTTCGACTACGGTGGTGCCGAGCGCCACCGATATCTTCCTGACGTCCTGCCGGGCAAGATCAGGAAGGCATGATTGTACCAGTCGCGCAGCGACCGACGCGCCCAGCCCCATCGACTCAAGCTGTATCGAAAGGCACTCGCCCAACGACCGGGCGCCCACACCTGTGGGCTCGAGAGTTTGGATCATCCGCATCGCGATGTCTATGCGCTCGCGGCCGAGGCCGGTTAGCACTGAAGCTTCCTCGGGGGAAATCCTGACGTACCCGTCTTCATCCATGCAGCCGATGAGGAAATCCGCCGCTCGCTGGATGGCGGGGTCGTCTGTGGCCATCCTCACCTGCTGCTCAAGGAACTCCTGTAGCGAGGGCCCTGCGCATGGAATGTCTTCGCATTTCTGGTCGGGCGTTGCGGGGGGCACGTATCCGGTGTCGCTGGCATCCTGGAAGTATTCGAGCCAGTCTGGGCCTTCATCGTCGCCGGTGTCTTGGGCGGTGGACGAGCTATCGCCATCCGCGTCGCTCATCTCGATAACGGGGTTTTCCTCTGCTTCCTGAGCTATCAGGCCGGCGAGCTCGGCGGATCCTGTCATGAGTATCCGCAAGGCCTGCCGCATTTCCGGAGTCCAGGATAGCCGCACCACCTGATTCAGGTTTAGGCGGAGATCATCTCTCACTGAAAGCCCACCTATTCGAGGCTGACCTTCCTCGCAGCGACGTCCACCGATAGAACGTTGAGCGCCGTGCAGTACTCCACCATCTTCTTTACGTGTTTCTGGGCTTTTCCAAGAACCTCAAAAGGCATGACGCCATGTTTTATGGCCACTTCCAGGTCGACGTTAACTCCTTCGTCAGTGCTTTCTACGACTACCTTCCTCACGCGTGCCATCCCGTCGATCTCGCGGCACGACTTGACGGCGATGGCTCCCACGACCGAGTCCGCGATGTAGAACTTGCCGAAGGAACTCCAGGTCGGCCGGACCACGGACTTCTCGACCACGAGATTGTCTGACTGGTTCGACCTCTTCGGGATGAAGAACCTCAACGGATCGACCAGGTAACCGGAGAAACTCCTCCGGACTTCAAGCGTCGGCGCCGGGATGACATGCTTCCCCTGTTCTCTCCTGACTTTGAGCGCTCGCCGGATCTCATCGTGAGTCGCGACCTCCCGGATATCCACGTATTTCTGTGGCTCAGGGATTTCCAGCGCCTGGGCGATCTTGTTGACCATCGCGCGGGACGTGCCGATGATGAGCACATTGTCCGGGGAAACCTCACGGATCTTTTCCCTGACTTCTGTAGCATGCCCGGGGTCGGAGAATATCGCTCTCCTGACGGCGGCGAGCCGCGACTGCTCACGCTTCGAGGACTGCCCGGCAAGGATCTTGCCTTCCATTATGGCCAGGCCATCGTCGACTATCAGGTCCGTGCCAAGCTCGTTGGCGAGCAAAGACGCATGATGGCTCTTACCTGTGCCACTCTGTCCGACCAGAGCAAAGACCTGCATAGGGCCTCACCTTTCGATTTCTGTTCTCCTTGCTTTAACTATTCTCAGCCCAAGCCACCTTATCCTCTAGAAGTCTATGTCGCCATCCAGCCCGAAAACCGTGTATGTGAGCGAAGGTGTTGTCCCAAAGGCAGGGACGGCACATGAATGGATGAGGACCCGTTAATCGAGGGGGCCGTCCCGTGGGACAGCCCCCTTTTCCCCTGTTGGGCGAGGTTTGCGTCCGGTTACTTGTGCTCGCACCCGGTGTCTTTCTTCTCCCACCCGGTGTCCTTCTTCTCCTCAAACGCTTTCTTGGTCGGTTGCTTCTCAAATGGTTTGGGCGCTTCATAGCCCTGGCCCGGGGCGGTCTTCTTCTTGTCTTCGTCGAGCCCCGCCCTTATCTCATCCGCGACTTCGTACATGAACTTGTTCTTGTCGAAGGATGAGAAGCCGGCCCTCTGCTGCTTCTGCGACTGCTGCCTATAGTCTTTTTCCGGCATCCTTTTATTGTCACCTCCCACTGCTGCTGCTGCAATTAGCTTGGCCGTGGGAAGTGCTTTTAGACAGGAAATCCGGGCCTGGAAATCCAGCTACAAGATGCTCTTAATGGTTTTGACAGCGCGCTGCTCGATCTCGTGCCCGGACGCCAAAGCCGCTTTTTCGACCGCATCTGCCTCGTCTTTGCTGATGAGGTCCTTGGCCGTATTCGCGACGAGGAGCCCGAAGTTCGGGTCCGCGTCGAGGGCCTTTCCCCATTCAACCGCAGCCTCGCCGTGCCTGCCGTTCTTCAGGTGCACGATTCCGCTGAGCACCAGCGCGCGGGGATATTGAGGAAAGAGGTCAAGCGACTGTTTCGCGCTCCAGGCCGCCTCCGGAAGTTTCCCGGCCTTCACGTAGACCTCGCCGAGCAGCGCGTGGGCTTCCGGGTCCTTGTCGTTGACCGCGACTATGGCTCTCCATTCTTCGATAGCTACGTCGAGGTTGCCTCGGATCATGCTGACCGCCGCGATGTTGCGCCGTGAGTTTACGTGCTTCGGGTCGAGCGCGAGCACTCTCTTCCAGTGCTCCAGCGCCTCATCGAGCTTGCCCTCCTGGGCGAGACCGAGCCCCAGATCGTAAATGGCGCTGGTGTTTTCGGGCTGGATTTCGATCGCTTTGAGCCACTGCTCCCTGGCGCCTTTGGCGTCTCCTTTGACCGATAGGACTTCACCGAACACGACCTTGAGGTCTGGGTTTCCTGGGTGCTTTTCCACGAGGTCTTTGTATACACCATGCGCGCTGTCATAGTCGCCCTTGGTCAGGTAGGTGAACCCGAGCGTGTTGTTCACTATGAGCCTTATTCCCGGATCCTGGACTATCCCGAGCGCTTTCTTGGACTCGCTGATCGCTTCATCATACTTGCCGATGGCGAGGTAAGTCGCCGGTATGTTCTTCAGGGCGTCCGGGTCGTCGGGTTTCAGGCTCAGGACCCGCTCCCAGGCCTGTATCGCTTCCTCGCGCATCCCTTTCGCCAATAACACATTGCCCAGCGCAAGGTGGATCCTTGGGTTGTACGGCTCCAGTTCGAGCGCGCGCTTCTGCTCCATAAGCGCTGCGTCCCACATGCCCTTCAGCCAGTAGACTTGACCCATGAAGTACCTGGCTTTAGAGTGGTTCTTGTCGAGGCGCACAACGCGTTTCCACTGGTCGAGCGCCTGGTCGAGCATGCCTTTATCCGCGTAGGCTATGCCGAGTGCGTAGTTTGCCTCCACGTGCCTGGAGTCAACGCGGATGACCTCGGTGAACTCCTTGATGGCCTGGTCGTCCATGCCCTTCTTCATGTATGTCAGCCCGAGCCTGGTGCGGGCCGCGACATTCTTGGGGTTCTTGGCAAGGGACTCCTTGCATAAGGCAATCGTCTGATCGGGATCTTCAGGCCCAATACTCAAGCTTCCAACCCCCTGCTCTCTCTAGATGACTCCGCATCTACTTCTGGTCAAAGAAACCAATAACCTCCATGAATGCCAAAAAAACGGGACTGCCTCTCTAGTATGACTCAAGGCAGTCCCTAAGATGCTCATGCTCGGCGCCACGGCTTCAGCATTCGTGGTCCTGACGTTTGGCCTCCAGCAGCTGTCCCGCGCGCGCCAGTTGCTCGTGGACTCGCTCGGGAGCCGTCCCTCCGGGAGAAGCGCGCCGGCGAACGCTCGACTCAACGGTGATGGCATCAAACACGTCGGGCTGGAACAGGTGGCTAAAGCTCTGGAATTCAGGCAGAGTCAGGTCCGCCAGGTACTTTGACGTCTCAAGGCAGTGCCTCACCATCCGGCCGGCCACTTCGTGGGCCTGCCGGAAGGGCAGACCCTTGGCTGCCAGGTAATCGGCGACGTCCGTCGCCGTCGAGAAGTCATTGGCCGCCGCCGCGCGCATGCGCTCGCTGTTGATTCTCATGGTGCCAATGACGGAAGCCATCAGGTCCAGGCAGTCGATGACCGTATCCGCGGCATCGAACAGACCGTGTTTATCCTCCTGCATGTCACTATCGTAGGCCAGGGGAATCCCCTTCATCACGACGAGGACGCCAACAAGGTCGCCGTAGACCCTACCCGTCTTCCCCCTGATAAGCTCAACGACGTCCGGGTTCTTCTTCTGCGGCATTATGGATGACCCAGTGGAAAAGGCGTCATCCATCTCGATGAACCCGAATTCGGTGGATGACCAGAGAACGAGTTCCTCCGCAAGCCGGCTGAGGTGGGAGGCGAGGATCGCCGCCGAGGCCAAGAACTCCAGGATATGGTCTCTGTCGCTGACGGCGTCCGCGCTGTTCTCGTAAAGGCGTCCAAACCCGAGTTCAGAAGCCACATGGGCGGGGTCGATCGGAAAAGTGGTCCCGGCAAGGGCTCCGGCGCCCAGCGGCATCGAATCTGCACGCTTTCGGCAATCGCTGAAGCGCCCGTGGTCTCGCTCCAGCATAAAGAAATATGCCAGCATGTGATGGGCATACAGCGTCGGCTGCGCCCGTTGCGTATGGGTGTAGCCGGGCATGATGGCCTGCTCATGCTCACGGCACTCCTCTAGCACGGCTGATTGCAGGTCCGCGATGGCGCAGCAAACGTGGTCGCATTGCTCCTTGACGAAGAGGTGCTCGTCTAGCGCGATCTGATCGTTCCTGCTC
>Ga0315295_10005408_pt1 | contig 10899 bp, 12 predicted proteins | sample YL17G14_0_MG_FD_204453 | JGI IMG/M metagenome (GOLD analysis project Ga0315295, IMG submission 204453) | Sediment microbial communities from Yellowstone Lake, YNP, Wyoming, USA - YL17G14_0 | ecosystem: Environmental > Aquatic > Freshwater > Lake > Sediment | place: USA: Wyoming | collected...
GATGAAGCTCCAATGCCTCAGCCAATATCTCTGAATCTGGTACCGATACACGCAGCCGTGCACAACGAAGTTCATACTGTGACTGCCGAAAAGTCAGCACTATTTCTCGTGCGTCTGCAACTGAGCCGTTAAGGTCTTTAGAAACAATATCTCCTTGCCAAAGAATCCGTACCCAGCCAATCCCGCTCACAGAGAACTTAGCCATACTGCACGAAAAGGTAGAATCAATCGACGTTAGCGCAATAACGTCGCATTCGATGCGGTTCTCCCATATATTGTAATGCACGCCTGCAATCTGTATCGAGTATGCTGGATACGCTCTTGTGAATGCCTTGATGATTTGGTTTTTGAGGTACCCGTTGATATATGTATCCGGGAAGAAAAGGAGTACCAGCACACAAATGAGTACAACGGCTCCGACAGCAAGGCCTGCATACGCCGCGACTTTTCGCGGTGACAACTTACTCCGCTTGGCCGGTCCATGATTAGTCTGCATCGGCACCATCAACCTCCTTTCTTTTTTTTCGACACCGACGGAGTACTTTTAGTGGACGGCTTTTGATAAGAACTCGCTTTAGGGTGAGTTGAATATACTTTTGGAAAGGCATGAGGGTCAAACCTTCAAAATTCGATTATTTCTTTTCCCCTTTGATTCCTTTCTCCACTTCACCGGCTTCGGCCTCCTTTTTCTCACCACGGGCCAAAATCTCTTTTGCCTTCTGGCGAGCCTCTGAGAGATGTCGATCGGCTTCCTTCTTCAACACCTTCGCTTGATGGTTGGCTTCCTCAATGATCTCTTTTGCTTTCGTACTGGCATCAGCATAAATTTCCTTCGCATCCTTTAAAACCTCGCTCCCTTTCTCCTTGATATCAGACCTCAGTTCTTTTCCGGATTTCGGTGTGCAGAGAATGCCTGCCAATGCGCCCAAAACGCTACCGATGACAAACCCTTTTAAAAAGTTCCCACAATCTTTTTCATTCTCTGCCATATTAAATCCCTCCTTTCTGAATTTCACACCAATCATAAATAGTGTATCAAAAAAGCCTCACCCTATCAATCAATCTTTTCACCACGCAAAGTTCCTCTTTCGTTTTTGACCTTGTCAGGCCATTGATCTTTGTCGATCTTCTTCCAAAAAATAAGCAAACTCTCCACCCACAATAAGAATCGTCGAAGAATAATGGAGTAAATGGGGACGTTGGTGCAAAGAGAAATAAAGTTTGATATGGGGTAAGGAAAGGTGTAAGTTAGAGGACATGCCGAGACAAGCGAGACTGGATGACCGGCAGGGGCCGGTGGTGAAGGGAAGGAAGATATTATGTCAGATGGGGTGGCGATGCGAAAGTTGGGATACATAGGGGCGTCCGATTATTTCTCTTTGCACCAACGTCCCCATTTACCGCTTTTTTGTCCTTTTCAGGTCTTTTCTCCGTTAGCCTTTCTTGGTTTTTCTGTATTCTTTCAGGACCTTTTTCATCCACTCGTCACAACGTAATTCTTTCCCTTCTTTCGTCCTGACCATGTATGGTTGACCCGTCTGAAGACTCTTGGTGGCAGCCAACCGGATGAAATCTTCGGGTGTCACGATCTGGTTCTTGAAATACCGACGCTTGTCTTGCATGTGCATTGACGCTTGCTTATCTGTGTAGGATTGGCCGTTCCGAATAAAGGTGCAATCGGATTTGGCAACGAAAGCCAGCAGGTACAAAATTGTCTCGTCTGTATTCTCCCGAGGTCTCGTATCTTCAGCAAGGACCATAGTCGCAGCAAGAACAATTGCTATGACTGCAATGATTAAGTTTCTGTTCATATTCTCTCCTCCGCTAACTTGCGGCTCACCGGCTGTCAGCGCCACTCGACAGCGCCGAACCGGGGGTTGCCAAGGAAAGTGTAAACGAGGCTGACGGTTCCCCTCGTCTGGTGACTGTCAGCCCGGTCGGGATACTGCGCATCCCGGATGGACGCGATGTATTGGATCCCAAGGGCGTGACGGCCGTAAATGCGAACGGTGAATCCCATGTTCAGGCGGGCGATGGCCTCCCTTCCCCCCGGGTCCTCGCCACCCATGCCAGTCAAATAATACGCGCGTCCTGTTAAGTCGAACATGGCCCTGTCGCCAAGGATGAGGCGGAGCGCGAGGAGTCCCTGCGGGGCGATGCCGTAGTGGTAGTCGCGTCCACCCACTTGGGTGACATTACCGGCCGCAGCGTAACCGATACCCCCGAGGACCGAGCCCTGGAGCGCTACCGCTCGCGAGAGCCACCATTGATAGGTAGTACCGAGAGAGACGGAGGTGCTTGAGACGCGGAAGATGTGCGGCGATATATAGTCATAGCCGCCATAGAGGCCCCATATCCCGCGATAGGAATTGCCAGCCTCGTAGTCCTTTCCGAGGAGGAGGCCTCGGATCATGATGTCATCAAAAGGGTTATGTGCGTTGCCGAGGCTGGTGAATTCAAAATGGAAGTAGTCGAAAGGACGCATATAGCTATAGCCGGGCTTCCCGGGGAGCCCGTAGGCCATGGAGAAGTTCGCTGTCGCCTCGGTCTTTTTGCTGGTGCTTTTGCCGCCCTGGTTGTTCAGGTGGGAATTCAGACTTGCGCCGAGCTGCAGGCGCCAGAAGATGGCCGGATCATGGCTTGGAAACACGGGCTTGAACCGGTTGCCGAAGGCAAGGCGATTGAAACCCGTGGGTGGTGAGAGCATCGCCGCGCCCAGCTCGCGCCAGAACCCGGGTTTGTCGCCATCGCCCTCGAGCACCAGACTGGCCATCCGGAAAAGCGCCTCCCCGAAGAAGCTCCCGCCAATACCGCTGGCGATCTGGTCATTAATGGATGGGTGCGTAGTTTCCCCGCCCGTTTCCCAGAGAAAGCTGCCCGCGTTAGTATAAAGGAGCGACTCCCAGTAATTGAGGCCGGCCGATCGCGCGAATCCATGGTACACAGATCCCTGATACGGATGCGCGAACTGGTTCATGGCGAAGGCGTCCTGGTCGACCCCCCAGGGCCCGTGGACGACGTGGTCCCAGAAGGTTGACAGGTTCGTGCTGTAGACTTTTTTCCCTTCCTCTACATCGTTGGGGTAAGCGAGCCGGTCGTACCCGTTGAGGAGAAGGAGGAAGGCCGGGATTTCGAGGGCTGGGATGAGGTAGCTCTTGCCGGTACCCGTCTCCCAAGACATGGCCGATGTCGGCACCTCGGGCTTGTACTTCAACCACGCTTTCCCGCCCATAGAGATATTTACGGTCCGGTTCGGGGTCATATCGGAAAGCTCGATCACATCCGGTGCCGACATATTGTTATATCCAGGTTTTGACGCTTCGAGGGTGTAATTCCCCAGGGCTGGAATACCCACTGTATAGTTACCCAACACATCAGTAGTCCCTGTTCCCGCCAACGTACCGGTACTTACATCTTTTACCGTGATGATTACCCCTTGAATACCCTGATTGTTTAAGAGATCCTTTACGGAACCTGAGATGCCGCCTCCTTGGGCAAAGGCCCAGCTACTAACAGCGATTACTATACCCACGTGGAGCACCACAAGAATCGCCTTGAATGTTTTTCTTGCGCGTTGCATGACTTCTCCTTTCTTTCCGAGTCAATCCCAATCTTAGTTAAAATTGCCGAAGCGCCCATGGTGTCTAGGCCAGTTTCAGGTTCTAAGCGGACATGAGGTTCAGTGCCGTCTGGAGAGCTTGGCGCAGTGCCGGCAGGTGGCGGTATCCCTTGATCCTCCTGAGCCTCGGTTCAATGTCCAGCAGGGCGGTGGCCACCCACCGCTGCCGCTGATGGGAGTTCTTCCAGTGATCGACCTTGTCAGACCGTTGATCTCTGTCGATCTTCTTCCAAAAAATAAGTAAACTCACCTCCCACAACGAGAATTGTCGAAGAATAATAGACCCACAAAACGAAAATGACCAGGGTACTTAATGAGCCATAAAAAAAAGAGTACTCGGCGAGATAGACGACATACCAGGCGAAAAGATGTTTGGCCAGTTCCCAGAGCAGGCCAGTAAAAAGAGCCGCCTGAAGGGCGGATGTGAAGTAGACCTTCTTATTGGGGATGATTTTGTAAATCAAAAAAAACATGTAAAAGGTGAGGAAAAAAGGAAGCAGGTATTTCAGGATCCATTGAATCGTCGGCCCTATCGCCACGGGAATCCGTCCCTGGTAACCCTGCAGGAAGGTGACAACGGAGCTAAGAATCATGCTCACAAGGAGGAGGATTCCTACCAGGAGAATCATCAAAAGATCAATGCCGATTCCACGCAACATTCCCCTGCTCTTCTCCACCCGGAACACGATATTGAGAGCGATCCGCAGAAAGCCGAAGACCCATGTGGAGATCCAGAGCAAACCTACAAATCCCAAGATTCCCACCATCTGACGGTTCTGGATGAGGTCCATAAGGTTTCCCATTATCTTTGGATCCACTGCCGGAGCCACATCCCTGAAATAGGCCCGGATATGATTGAGCACTTCTTGGTCGTTGTAGAGATAAGTTCCAACCAGCGCCAATAGCAGCAAGATAAAAGGAATCAGGTTGATGAGGATATTAAAGGTAATCCCCGAAGATAAGAAAAAGCCATTGTCATCATTGAATTTTCTTAGAGCCTGCCAGAGGAGACCGAAGTTCTTGAGAAACTTTTTGAGCCGTTTGAATCTCATCGAATGAGTCCGTTTCATTGCGTCGAGGTTTCGCAAGAGGCAACCGCTGATTCACTCTTAAAGAATGGGACACTGAGGGGTTTGATGTTCATAGATCCTTCTTTTTTTCGCGCCTTATCGCATCCGCCGTCTCCAACCCTTCGATCCACTCAATCTCGGTATCGGATCCCAGCATGATGGCGATCCCCCGTGTTTCTTCATAACTTTCCAGCGCGATCTTGAAAAGGCTGGTCATGGGCACCGAGAGGATCATACCAATCGGTCCCAGAACCCATCCCCAGAAGACCATTGAAAGGAAGACAACCAGCGTCGATAAACTCAGGCCTTTGCCCATCAGTTTCGGTTCTACGAGATTACCCAGAACAATATTCGCGACGACAAAACCAAGGGCTGTTAGAAGGGCAGACCCCACCCCTAACTGGACGAGAGCGAGAAGGACAGCAGGCAAGGCAGCAATGATTGAGCCAATATTAGGCACATAGTTCAGCAGAAACACGAGCGTTCCCCAGAGCAGCGGATAATCGACCCCGAGGATTAAGAGCCAAAGCCAGATAGCAAGGGCTTCGACGGCGCTGATCAAGGTTTTAATGACCAAATAGCGCTTGGCGTCCTGGCTGAATTTCTCAATGGTAGAGAGCGACCTCTCCGGGTTTTTTAACACGATCTTCAATTTCTTTGGCAAATCTGCTGCCTCCAGAAGGATGAACACGACCGTAAGCAGGATCAGAAACGCATTGGTGAGGACACTGCTCAGGGCTGCCAATATACCCCCTGCCAAGTTCATCACCCACCCCGGATTTAAAGTACGGGGCACCTCTTTTGCTGGAATGTTAACGCCCTTTTCACGCAACCAGCTTATTAAATTAGCAAAATGGGTCGATAATTGCTCTTGATAGTCGGGAAGGGATATCAAAAAATCATTCAGCGAAGGACCTATCAATGCTCCAAAGAGTAATCCTACAATTAGGATGGCCACCAGAATGAATGTAAGTGCCAGTACTTTCGGCACGCCCTTGCGTTGCAGCCAGAACAATGGTGGAGTGCAAATAACGGCAATGAAGACCGCCAGAAAAAAAGGGACCAGGATGGAGCTGGCCGCCTTCATCCCCGCCACCACAATAACAAAACTGGCCAGGATCAATAGCGCGGGCGCCTTGGCCGTACGTTTCACATTATCATCCATTGGAGCCTCCTGAATTTTCTTGTTTTAAATAGAAAATTGCAAGACACGTAGTGTAGGATATAAAAAAATCCTACCTAAATTATACGGAAAAAGCCATTATAATCTCTGTTACCTTTGCTAAGAAACGATGATCTTCATGAATCTCCTTCTTTTCAAAGTGTATTTCTATGAATTCTATGCTGAATGGCTTGCCAACTTTTTTATGGATGACCCCATATTTCCAGGGTCAGAATATTTGCAGTCATCACAGGAGACAGCTCTGAAGAGGATCTTCAGGCATCTAAGCTGGATTGCATCATTAAGGATCTCTCAGAGTTGGAGAGAAAGATAAAAGGGGCAGATCCTTTAGCATAGTCAGGATGATGCCCCTTTTCCTCCGTTCTCTTGAATTTCAAAACATAGAGCTTCAACACGCGTCCTCTGTGCACGGTCAAGAAGAGACATGGGTGATAGAACTGTTGTCAGCTCTACTGTGGTTATTGCTCCTTTAACCGAATTCGTTGAGCTGACTCGTGGTCAGCGCAGTGCGTCCCGACGGGCGCACTCAGAAGGAAGGGAGGAGCATTGCTCCTCCCTTCCTTCTGACATCTAATCAGACAAAATTGAGATTTCGACCCTTCTGTTCTTGGCCCTTCCTTCCGCAGTCTTGTTGTCTGCCACAGGATCTGCCTCACCATTTCCAACCGCCGTGATCTTCGAGCTGTCAACGCCGGCTTCCTTGATGAGATAGTCTTTGACGGCCGCTGCCCTCCTTTCAGAGAGCTTTATATTGTATGCATCTGTGCCGATACTATCAGTGTACCCGTCGACCCTGATCTTAGCGCCGGGGTATTTCTTCACAAAAGCAACGGCCTTCTGGAGCTCCTTCAGGGTGGCCTCGGTGAGGGTGAACTTGTCGAAATCGTTAAAGACCTTTGCCTTCATCTTCGTCGTAACCGAATAATCTGCCTATTTGTTATATTTCGCGGCAAAAAATGCCGGAAATGGCCTCAACACCTCGTTTGACGCCACCCACGACTGCGGCAAGCTGAAGCATGGGTTCCTCGATCCTCCGTTTAACCTCCAACTGGAATTCTTTGACCCGGACCGCCATATCATGCACCGTTTCAATTCCATCCTCGACTCGATCGACCTGCCGATGAATGGATTGCACGATACTTTTGACATCCCGAGAAATCAAACCAACGTCGCGACTGACGGGAGCCACCTGGACGCGGACAGAATCAATCAGTTTCTCTGCTTCTCGAGCGGTCCGGCGAACCTGGAGAAGGACAGGGATCTGGAAAATAAGAGCCAACACCATGATCGCCGCAATGACCGTGACGCTGATCGCCATTAGTGTTTCCATGGTCATCTCCTTTTCAATTAGACTTTCCTGCCTCCCGGAATATCTTTCGCCGATTCGCTGGCCTCTCCCTCCTTTTTTTCGCCGCGAGCTAAAATCTCTTTTGCCTTCTGGCGAGCTTCAGAAAGGTGACGGTCAGCTTCTTTTTTCAGTTCCCCGGCTTGATGCTTGGCTTCCTCAATGATCTCTTTTGCTTTCGTACTGGCATCGGCATAAATTTCCTTTGCATCCTTTAAAACCTCGCTCCCTTTCTCCTTGATATCAGACCTTAGTTCTTTCCCGGATTTTGGAGCAAATAAGATACCCGCCAAAGCTCCCAAGAAACCGCCAATCACAAACCCTTTTAAAAAATGTCCACAATCTCTTTCGTTCTCTGCCATGGTAAAGCCCTCCTTTCACTATGTTCTTATTAGGTACCCGTTTACCCCGTTAGAAATAATGCCCCGCTGGAATTTCTAGCGGGGTTTACTACCTCGATTTTTCCCCTTCTTCCTCGGGAGGTTTCCGGTCTTTTTCCGGCGGTTTAACCTTTGGTTTTTCTATTGCTTTTTCCTGTGGTTTAACCTCCTTTGGTTTTTCTACTGCTTTTTCTGGTGGTTTAACCTCCTTTGGTTTTTCTACTGCTCTTTCCTGTGGTTTAACCTCTTTTGGTTTTTCTATTGTTCTTTCTGCTGGTTTAACCTTTGGTTTTTCTATTGTTCTTTCTGCTGGTTTAACCTCCTTTGGTTTTTCTACTGCTCTTTCCGGTGGTTTGGCCTCCTTTGGTTTCTCTATTGCTTTTTCTGGTGGTTTAACCTCTTTTGGTTTTTCTACTGCTCTTTCCGGTGGTTTGGCCTCCTTTGGTTTCTCTATTGCTTTTTCTGGTGGTTTAACCTCCTTTGGTTTTTCTACTGCTCTTTCCGGTGGTTTGGCCTCCTTTGGTTTCTCTATTGCTTTTTCTGGTGGTTTAACCTCTTTCGGTTTTTCTATTGCCCCTCTTTCTGACGGCTTGGTCGTCTCTTTAGATTTTTCAGGTCCTACTTTTTCCTGTGGTTTGCTTTCTTTGATTGCAGATTCGGGTTTTTCAACCTTCTTCGACTTATCCACACCTTTCTCTGCTGGTTTTGTCGGCATCACACGCTCCGGCGGCGCGACGGGCTTCTCCGTCTGGCTCGGCTTTCCGAGGGTTTTGATCTCCCTCTGCTGAAGATTTATTTCCGATTTCGGCCGGTTCACCTGATTGGCTGGTACGATATAGTTCGTGACCTTGGGCGCTTCGATCCGGGCCTCGCGGTTGATCTTCCCCTCCGGGATGCTCTTCACTCGTTCCTGGACCACGGAAGCTTTTTCTTTCTTGCCCTTCTGAATAACTGTCTCATTCTGCTGGATACGGTTGATCACGGTATTGTGAGGCTTCTCGTTCACCTTTACGGTGGTGTAGTTGTACCGCTGATTGATCGTTGTGTAATTTTTGATCACCGTGTTATTGACGACCAGCGCCGCACGGTAGTTATTGATGATGGTGGTAGGGTTTATGTTCGTCACCCGGACCTTCGTGTAATTGTTTACACCGTAGAAATTGTTCTGGTTGACCACGATGGCACGGTTTACGTAGGCATAATTCCGGACGTTGATGTTGATTTGGGTAATGTTGACGTTGTTCACAACCACAGCATGAGGGCCTCCCCAGTGGCGGTAGCTGTAGTACGTCTCGCGCGGTGCCAGAGGCACCCATCCCACATAGGTTCCAGTATGAATCCATGAAACCCTTCCAGGATACCAAAAGAAGCCCACATTAAGAAGGGGAAGACCGACGCGCACGCTCACCACAGGTGGGGCCCAATACCAGTAATTCCGCACGTAGATCCAGTTGCCGTAATGGTGGGTGACGTAACCGAAGGGTTCTGCAGGAATCCAGGTCTGGTCCCCGTACCAGTCGGTCCATCGGCCCACAGTGAAAGGCGACCAGCCTACAGCCACCCTAGGCCGCCAGAACCAGCGCTCCGTCCCCTCATAGGGAACTCTCTCCCAGCTTCCGTTCTCATCAAGCGCATACGACTCGTCTCGGAGGTTGGGCGGAAGATATTCGACCGAGCGTCCTTTCACCCTGGCCTTCGCTGCCCAGAAGGTTTCGCGACCCGTGTTCCACCGGTTCCAGTCAGGATCGACGGTTCCCTCGCCTGACGACACCTGCTGCTGGTCGGCGAGGATTGACGGGGATCCGGCCGCCACGTCGTATTTGGCCTCAGTTGCCGAATGGACGAAATTCACTTTCCCCCTCACCGCGACCACTTCGACGGAGTTCTCGCCCACGTAGAAGTCGAAGACCGTGCCGGGATAGGCCAGGACGTACCCAAAGGGACTTGTAGTTTTGATGACCGTGTCGGAGCTTTTGTTGTAGAACCGGGCCACGCCCGAAGCCACGTCCATTTCGGCCAGGTCTGTGTCAAGGGCGATGAACTGGATCTGTGTACTGTTCCCGATCCTGATCCAGGTCCCGTTGGGAACGATCAACTCCGCCATCCCCCGGCTTCCTGAGAAAAGGGTATCCTCTGTGCCAAAGGGCGCGTCCCTGACCACGGCCACCCAGTCCTTCTCCGCAGGAACATAACGGAGCAGATCCCCTTCGATATAATATATGCGGCCTACCACCATGCCTGGCTCGTCTGCAGCAGAGGATGGCGGAACCATCACCACCGCTGTAAGAAACAAACACACCAGCAATCCTATCCATCCCTTCATCGTCTTCATCGTCTTTCTCCTTTGTTTGAGATTGATCTTTGATCGTTGAGAATCCCGTCGTGTCCCCGGCGATTCCCCCTGTCCCAGGTCTCCCTAAGACGGACTAAGCCCCGCTAGGGCGGGACCCTACCCCAATGATATAGTTCCATGTAAATCTCAATGTTGCAAAAAAAGGGGGGTGGGCATGCCTCCAATCCTTTACAATTGCGGATTGTTTCTATATTTTATGGGGAACATTCGATATCACCTGAGGTGACCTTTGAAGTATGCTTGAAACCTTAGTAGCAAACCGTTTAAAGGTCCCGCTGTAAAGGCTTTCCAGCATACCCACCCCCCTTTTCATATAATTTTTATGCAACCACCGGGCAAACAATATTATGCTCCTTTTAATAACTTTGTCTGGCTCATAAAGACTCTTGCAAAAAATCGAGCAAGAGGGAATTACAACAAGTTGGAAAAAGAATCATCAAGACGGTGGACTCTTTTTCTTCATCCTTCCAATCATCATCAGTAAGCATCCGGTCAGCAAGCCAATTACGAAACTCACCAGAATGGATAGGACTGAAGAGGTGGAAATTTGCCAGAAAAGAAAATTAAGAACTACAGGCTGAATGTTCTGAATGGCAAAGATCAGCAAAAGAACGAGAAGGACGATGATGGCGAACAATTTAGCACTCATTTATTAGGCCCCTTTTTTTCTTCTATCGGAGATAAGTTCAATCACCTACTGCAAGCGATATCCCCTCATTTCCCTTGCTACTGAAATGATAATCTCTTAGCAATAATAGATTCGAGTGCCAATCAGCGGACCAACCCGAGAATGCCAAATATAATGAGATAGATGGCAACGATATAACTCAATAGTCTCGGGACAAGGAGAATCAAGATTCCCGCGATTAGGGCAACCACTGGCTGTGGTGATATACTGATTTGCATGGCATCTGGCCTCCTTTCTAATATCCGACGATGAGCCGAGAGT
>Ga0315295_10005409_pt1 | contig 10898 bp, 8 predicted proteins | sample YL17G14_0_MG_FD_204453 | JGI IMG/M metagenome (GOLD analysis project Ga0315295, IMG submission 204453) | Sediment microbial communities from Yellowstone Lake, YNP, Wyoming, USA - YL17G14_0 | ecosystem: Environmental > Aquatic > Freshwater > Lake > Sediment | place: USA: Wyoming | collected...
GGGGCAAAGGACACCAGGGGTGAAGTCCTGTAACCATCGAAAAAACCGTTATTGCCCTTTACATGCAGGGGCGAAAACGAAATTTCGGAGAATCTTTTTACAACTACTGAGTAAAGCGAGAACAAAAAGGAGTGGTGAACTGTGTTCAGAGCTATCATTGCAGAGGGGACCCCAGTTTTTCGGCGGGTGCTCATAAATATATTTCATTCTCGATTTCCATCCGTCGAATGGGCCGAGGCAGCGAACGGGAAGGACGCCATAGGTTTAATTGAAACCTTCCTCCCGGATCTTATCTTGGTCGATATTAAACTACCAGGTGGGAATGCGCTTGAGCTCACCCGGATGATAAAGATGCATCATCCGAAGGTCGTGGTCATCATCCTCGGCAGCTATGATTTCCCTGAATATCGGGATATGGCCAACCTCAAAGGGGCCGATTACTTTATTTACAGTATCGGCCTTTTCCTATCCGCATACCTGGGGCTCATCACCTCTCTTTACCCTTATGCCATCCCGCCGACGGTAACTTTAGAGCAGGCCGCAGCTCAGAGGGAAACCCTGTTCTTTACGCTCTGGGGAGTGGTGATTGTCCTGCCGCTGGTGGCAGGATACATCATTTATTCCTACTCCGTTTTTCGGGGAAAAGTGAGTCATGAAGAGTATTATTGATTGACAGAAATTCTACCCTCCCTCCCTTTTTCTCCAGTACTCGTACATCCGGAAAAGGATCTGGGCGATCTCGTCCAGCCGATGATAGCTACGGATTCCTTCGTTTTGCAACTCGGAGATCGCCTGGCTCTCCCAGGAGGCATGGCCAGATCCGAGGATGACGGGGTTGCCGAATTCCTGCTGCAGCCCGTGGTACCCCCGCATGATCTTCTTCTCTAACTCCAGGAAGAGTTTTCTCCCCGGGGAAGCATCTTCCCCGATGAAGCCGCGCCGGCCAAAACCATGGAGGACAAGGGCGTCCACCTCTCCGGAAGCGAGGGTTACCCGCCCCATTTCAATAATTTGATCCACGGAAAAGGACGCAATTCCGGCGGCTCCGACGTCCACGGGATTGCGCGTGGAGGCCCGGGGGGGCATACCAAGGGCCCTCAAATTCATCTGCGTAGGCCCGCTCAATTCCGGCACGAGCAATCCTTCTTCTTCCAGGCGGTCGGAGAGAGTAACGCCCCAGGACCCTCCCATCGTTACGATGGCCACGCGATTTCCTTTCATGGCCGGCCGCTCAATTAAGGCGTGGGCCAAAGGCAAAAGCACTTCCATCGAGGGGGAAATAACGATATTGGCCTGTTCCAAAGCCCCGCGATAGACTTCCTTCACCCCCCCGATAGCGCCCGTGTGGCTCCGGGCGGCGCGGGTACCTCCTGCGGTGCGTCCAGCCTTATGGACGATGATGGGCTTTTCCCGAACCACCCGCCGGGCCACCTCGAGAAAACGTCTTCCGTCCCGGATGGTCTCCAGATACATCATGATCCCCCGTACCTGGGGGTCCTTGCTGAAGTGCTCCAAAAAATCGGTCACCTGGAGATCGCACTCGTTTCCGGTGTGAATGAACTTCCCCACGCCCATCCGCCGGCCGAATCCCGAAGCCAGAAGGTCATAAATGGCATACCCCCCTTGGCAGACTGCTGCCAGGGGAGTGGCCAGCAGATGTTCCGTGGGGGAGGCGGAGGCATTGAAATTGGCGTGGAGGTTGAAGGTTCCGCTAACATTAGGGCCGATGATCCGCATGCCCTGGGCGCGAGCCAGTCTGGCCATGGTCTCCTCCCGTTCCCGTCCTCCCGCGACGGACTCGCCAAATCCGGCCGTGACGAGGGTGATCCCTTTGACCCCCTTTGCCGCACATTCCTGGATCACCTCTTCCACATTGGTTTCCGGGATTGTGAACACCGCCAGTTCGACGGGGTCGGGAATCGAATTCATGTCCGGATAGGCGCGCAGACCATAGACTGTGGAAGAATGACGGTTCACAGGATAGATTTTCCCCGGGTAATGGAAAGAAAGCAGGCCTTCCATGATAAATGACCCCCACGATCCCGGCCTCTCCGTCGCTCCGATGACGGCTACGCTCTGGGGTTCGATAAAAACATCCAGTCCACTTGACACTGTAATCTGTCCTCCCTTTGTCAATTATTTATTTCGGATTGCAGATTTTAATGGGGAACGACAAAATAAAGTAGTCATGGCGAGCAACTGACCCCGGCGCTGCGCTTCGGGGTTATTCCCGTAAGGAACTAGCCGTTCACCCCCACCCTTCCCTCTTCCCACAAGTGGGGGTGGGGGGATTGAAAAAGAAGTTCCTTAGGAGGAGCGTAGGATGCGGCCATCTCGTAGGGGCAATTCATGAATTGCCCCTACTTCACTTCGTTCGCAATGACAATTAAATAAATCACCAACTTATTTAAGCCGTTCACTATAATTCCGAAATTCGCAATCCGCAATTTTTTGGTGGGCGCTTTCTCGCTTGACGCCCAACCCTCCCTCCCCTATACTTCACCCATCCGGAATTGTCAAATCCTACTTTAATCTTAACCCATCAGTTGCATAAATTGTTACTGCCCAACAATGAGAATCGTTGATATTATTGAATCCAAGCTTAATGATTATAACGTTTCTAGATCCCACGTTCAGAGGACTTTAGTCTCCGTCATTCCGGGCTTGACCCCGTATTTAATACGGGGCAGGCTCCGGAATCCAGGGTTTCCCGTGAAAACGGGAACCCAGTTTATCTTTAATGGTTCCCCGCCTTCGCGGGGAGAGAGTCTGGATTCCTGCTCCCCGCTTCCGCTGGGAGAAGCTTCGCGGGAATCACGAATTAGGCCAATTTATTTATGGCGCTCTGATAGCCCGAATACCTCCGTCGCCCTCCAAACCCTCGACTGACTTTCGTCGAGATTTGGCCAGGAGAACACAATGAATACGAGTCGGATCCTTGATCCAGGCCAGGCGAGCAAAGCATCCCTGGTATTTATCATTTGCCTGATCATCATGGTGGGAGCGGTTCTGACGGCGTCGTTGACTCAAACTGACCTCGGGAAAATCGCGGTCTCGAATGTGATTTATAAGAATTTTAACGGCATCCCGGTCCGGGCCAAACTTTTCCGGCCGGCCGGGGCGACGCCGGCGAATCCGATGCCCGGGGCCGTTTACATCCATGGGTATCAAAATAACCGGGAAACCGGAGATGCGTACAGCATCGAACTGGCGAGAAGAGGTTTTGTCGTCCTCAACATTGACGCCATCGGCCGGGGAAACTCGGGAATTCCCGATGACCCCAAGAGCCCTGGTTTTGATGTTACTTATGGCGGCAGGACTTCCATTGAGTATTTGAGGTCGCGGCCATTTGTAAACGCCAAAGCAGTGGGTATTTTGGGTCACAGCCTGGGAGCGGAGATGGCCTACACCGTTGCCTTGAACGATCCGGCCATCCATGCCGTCGTCATCACTGGTTTTGCTTATACCCTTCAGGCCTCCAAGACCAATCCCAAAAACATGCTGATGATCATCGGCAAGTGGGATGAGTTCCGCCAGCGCATGACCGGCACCCGGGATATCGAAAAAGAGTGGATGAGCACAGATCGAACAAAGCAGGTCTTTCCGGTCGAGAACCCGCAATTTGGGGTAACTTACGGAGACTTTGCTCAGGGGACGGCACGCCGGGTCTTTATACCCAGGATCACCCACGTCCAGGAGTCCCACGATCACGCTTCCATCGCGGAAACCGTGGAATGGATGAAGAATGCGCTGCATCCGGGAGAAAAGGACTGGCTTGACAAGAACAACCAGATATGGCCGGTCAAAGAGTGGGCGACGCTGGTCGCCATGCTCGCTTGCTTTGCCTCCGCTCTGCCTCTCAGTCTCATCTTGCTGAAAACGAAATTCTTTGGTTCGATCGGGGGAAATGTTTCGGGTACCTATCTCTGTTCCACAAAATCGTATTTCAAGTTCGTAGGCCTCAATGGGGTGTTGCTGTGGCTATATCTGCCGTTGATTTTGGTCCTTTTCGGCTTTCATAGATACCTCGTACGGATTGACAAGATGTTTCCCATGATGATGGTGAATGGGATCGTCTGGTGGTTTTTATGGGTCAACATCCTCGGATTCCTGATCTTCAGGGGATGGTATAAGCGACAGGTGCAGCAAAGCGGCCTGACTTTATCGGACCTGGGGGTATCGTTCAGAGAGGATCGATTGGCGCTGGACAAACAAAAGATCGCCAAGACCATTCTGCTGGCGGCGATTCTATTTGGCTTCCTGTATCTGAGCGAATACCTCTTAGAACAACTCTGGATTGTGGACTTCCGGTTCATCTGGCCTTTTGCCAGTGACCTCACCTCCTATCGGGCCTTGATGTTTATGCTCTACTTTCCATTCATCCTCATCTGCTTCCTATTTACGGGGATATTTTTGCATGGACAACTCCGCAGGCCAATGAAGGATACCTGGCTAAAGACTTTTCTTAGCTGGTCACTTTCCAATGTTTTTGCTTTGGCCGCCCCCCTGATTTTATTCCTTCTCGTCCAGTATGTTCCCCTATTCACGACCGGCTTTATTCCTTTTGAAGGACCCGGTGGCTTGTTTGTCGTATTCTTAATCACCCTATTTCATACTGTGGCCCTCCTGGCCATCACCGCCGTCCTCTCAACCTGGTTTTTCCAAATCACCGGCAAAATCTATCTGGGGGCGTTGGTAAATGCGGCCATCGTGGCCTGGATCTTGGCCTCCTCCCAGGTCATCGCCCCCATACCGGTGTGATTTTGACCATAGTGGAGAAATGGGAAAATCTGATTTTTTGATGGTTCAGGCGCAAAGATGAATCGCATCTAATTTGCAGATTACGAATCGGATAGAATAAATTTTCGGAGGTAAATCGCCATGGATGATTCTTTAAGAGAAAAAATTTACGGAATGAAAGATTGGCTGGTGGAAATTCGGAGAACCATCCACATGCACCCGGAATTGGGGTTTGAAGAGGTGGAGACCGCTAAACTGGTTTCTGAATGGCTCGGGAAGTTCGGATTCCAGGTCAAAAAGGGATGGGCCAAGACCGGCGTCGTAGGGCTTCTTCAGGGAGGAAAGGCTGGCAAGACTGTGGCCATTCGGGCGGACATGGATGGACTGCCCATGGAGGAGGCCAACCAGGTCCCTTACGCGTCAAAGATCAAGGGAAAGATGCATGCCTGCGGACACGATGCCCATGTAACGATTCTTCTGGGCGTGGCCAGGTTCTTTTCATCCCTGCGGGAGCAGGTGAGAGGAAATATCAAATGGATCTTCCAGCCGGCCGAGGAAGGGGAAGGGGGTGGCCGGGTGATGGTGGAGGAGGGGGTTTTGGATAACCCGCGGGTTGATGCTATCTTCGGGGCGCACGTCCTGCCCCTGCTTTCAACCGGGAAGGTGGGAATTTTTGAGCGGGAAGGGCTGGCGTCTGCGGATCGTTTCATCATCAAAATCATCGGGCGGGGGGGACACGGGGCCTTCCCCCATCTCTGCAAGGATCCGATCCTGGCCGCCGGCCAGATCATCAGCCAGATTCACTCCATCGTCAGCCGGAACATCAACCCTCTGGACAGCGCCGTGGTGAGCATCGGCAAGGTCAGCGGCGGGACCGCTTTCAACATCATCCCCGATGAGGTCGAACTGCTGGGCACCGCTCGTTCCCTGAACCCGCAGGTTCGGGAGGAGTTGAAGGTAAGGATTGAACAGGTAGTTCAGGGAGTCGCTCGGTCTATGGGGATGGATTGTAAGTATGATTTTATATATGGCTATCCAGTTCTAGTCAACGACCCGGAGATGGCTAAATTGGTGGCCTCCGCTTGTGTCAAAGGGATCGGAAAGGATAATGTGGTGGTGATCAAACCCTCGATGGGAGGAGAGGATTTTGCCTATTACCTGGAGAAGCGCCCGGGGTCTTTTTTCTTCCTGGGGACGCGGAACGAGGAGAAGGGTTTCGTCCAGCCTTATCACACCAGCCTTTTCGACCTCGACGAAGATGTGCTTCCTTTCGGCGTGGAGGTGTTTGTGCGGATTATCGACGAGTACCTGGGGTTGGAGATAACTTAAATAAGAGGAGACCGGAGTCGGAATTCAGAATCCAGAATTAAGATCTCCGGGGACATTCTGACTTCTCTCAGTAGTTGCAAAAATATTCTCCGAAATTTCGTTTTCGTCCATGCATTTAAAGGGCAATAACGATTTTTTCGATGGTCACAGGACTTCACCCCTGGTGTCCTTTGCCCCCCCACCCTAACCCTCCCCCTCGGAGGGGGGAGGGGAGGGTGGGGGTGATATTTTTAATGTCTTTTCTGCAATGTTTAGGTTCTGTCTGCTGCATTCTTTCCTATCAATTATTGATACTCGTAATGGGTGCGGGGATTCGCCCCCCGAAGGTAACGAAGGCCGAGGAACGATTCATGTTTCTCACTTCCATGATATGAGCTTCTCCGAAAAGGCCGCCGAAGATGGCTTTCTCCCCGACCTCTTTCCCCGGAACCGGAATCAGCCGAACGGCGGTGGTTTTATGGTTGAATACCCCAATGGCCATCTCATCCGCTAAAATTGCCGCGATGGTGCTGGCATCTACCTTTCCCGGGATGGCAATCATATCCAGGCCTACGGAGCAGACCGCGGTCATCGCTTCCAGTTTCTCGAGGGATAAAAAGCCTTGATGGACCGCAGCGGAAAGGTTCAGATCCTCGCTCACCGGGAGAAAAGCGCCGGAAAGCCCGCCCACGGAGGAAGAGGCGAAGGCCCCCCCTTTCTTCACGGCATCATTCAGCAGGGCCAGCGCCGCGGTCGAGCCGGGTACGCCGATGGAATCGAGGCCCAGGCATTGAAGGATCTCTCCCACGCTATCGCCTACCGTAGGAGTAGGCGCCAGGGAGAGGTCCACGATCCCAAAGCTGACCTCCAGGGACTGGGCTACTTCTCTGGCGATGAGCTCCCCCACCCGGGTTACCCGAAAGCTGGTTTTCTTGATGATCTCAGATAGGTCGCCCAGGGTCAATTTCTTCCCGGATTGGAGCGCTCGCTCCAGCTCTTTCTTCACCACCCCCGGCCCGCTGACCCCGACGTTGATCACGCATTCCGGCTCTCCGTACCCGAGGTAGGCCCCGGCCATAAAGGGATTGTCCTCCGGCATGTTGGCGAAGACCACCAGCTTGGCGCAGCCAAACCCGTCACGCTCTGCGGTCCGCAAAGAAGTCTCTTTGATCGCCTGCCCCATGAGCAATACGGCATCCATATTAATCCCCGCCCGGGTAGAAGCTGCATTTACGGAGGCGCAGACTCGCTCCGTAGAAGAGAGGACCTCAGGAATAGTATCGATAAGATTCCGGTCTCCCTTGGTGAACCCCTTTTGCACCAGGGCGGAGTATCCCCCGATAAAATTTACTCCTACTTCTTCGGCCGTCTGATCGAGGGCCCTGGCTACGCCCAGATAATCCTCCCGCCCTAAACTCTCGGCAACGGCGGCGATGGGCGTCACGGCCAGGCGTTTGTTCACGATGGGGATTCCGTATTTCTTGGAGATTCGATCGCAGGCGGACACCAGGTCTTTGGCATGCTTTTGAATTTTTCGCCGAATCCGGACGCACAGGTCTTCCGCGTTAGCGCTGACGCAATCTCTCAGGCTGATCCCCAGGGTCACGGTGCGGACGTCCAGGTTTTCGTTCTTCAGCATTTCTACGGTGCGGATGATCTCTTCGGAACTTAACACGGTCTCGCCCTTTCCTATTTATGATTAAAAGTTCTATTTCTGGAGGGGTTTGATTTTGGAGAAACTCGAAACCTTAAACTAATACAAACGCAATAAATATCGTTACAAGTCATTGCGAGCCCGAAGGGCGCGGCAATCTCGTTTTTATTGGGATTGCTTCGTCGCTCCGCTCCTCGCAATGACACTTTTCTTATTGCGTTTGTATTAGAAACTTGGAACTCGATTTTTATATCTGGTTGATGGCCCGAAAAATCTCCCGGTGCTGCAAATCCACACCGACCCCCATCTCCTGCCCCCGCTTCCGCAGTTTTTCCTGGATGAGGTCCAAATCCAGCCCTTTGGGAATATCGACCTCGAAGAGCTGGATATACTCCTGCTTCCCGCCGATAAGGGCCACGCGGGCATCCAGGTTGGTGATGTTGATCCCCCGTTCTGCCAGAACCTCGGTGATCCCGTAAACCAGGCCGGGCCGGTCTTCTCCGCAGACGGTTAGGACGAAAGGTTCGCTCTCTCCGGCGTCATAAGGGGCCAATTCTCCCGGCTTGATGATCTTCAAATTGATGTCCAGGCTGAGGTCCTTAGCCAGTTCTTGAAAATCGCTCCTCAATCCCCTGAGCACGTCCTCTCTTAAGGTAGAGGCGATGAGAATCATGGCAAACTGTCCCCGTATGGCAGTCTGGGAAAGATCTTCAAGGTTGCAGTGATTCTGGTAGAGAACCCTGGAGACGCTGGCCACGATTCCCGGACGGTCACGCCCGATTACCGATACGAATATCCAATCATTCATAACGTACTCCGTTGCTATAGCAAATGCAAAATGTAAGATGCCAAGATTTTTCTAACCCGAACACGTTCGATAACGTTGCATCTTGGCCCGGTCATTGCGAAACCGCCCCAAGCGGGCGTAGCAATCCTGTTCTTGTTGAGAAACCTTCGTTGTCCCGTGGGGGACGGTCGGGCTGAGGGAGGAAAAAAATTGGGTGGCGATGTTTCACAAACGCCGGGTTACGAATGGCCAAGAAGTTTCTTGGCCTCCGCAAGTTTGCTGGGGAATTTATCTTTCTTGAATTCGTTAGCCCACCTGCGGATGATCAACCACCCGCCGAATCTTGTTATATTGTGCTGCCAGATGTAATACCACTTGCTCCATCCCCGGCGGATGTTGTGAAGATAGAAGAAAAGCATGGGAAACGAGAGGATGTTCCACCCGATGTGAAACATGTGCTTGAATCGATAAAAACGCCCCATGATGAGGCGGATGGAGGCTTGCATTTCTTCGGGGGCCATGGGCTCATCGGGAACAAAGAGAGGGAAGTTTCCGTCGTAGTATTCCCACCCGAGATAATCTTTGGAATAGATTCTATTCTGCCGGCGCAGCCTGTGGGTCAGCTCCGTGCCGGGCAATGGAACAGGCAGCAAAACTTGTACCGTGTTAAGCCGGGCGTGACTGATAACTCTTCTGAAATGTCGCACCCGTTCCCTGGCCGGCATACTGAAATTTACCCCTTCCGCAAAGGGGTAACCGAAGATGAACATGCCATGGACCATGAAACCCGCCTGGTAAAACAACCGGGACAGGAAGATCATTTCGTCCGGCTTCAGCCGCTTGTCCATGGCCTTCAGCTCCTCCCCGATGGGAGATTCAAATCCGACGGCCACCTGGTTGATTCCCGCTTCGCGCATGGCTCCGAGCAGTTCCGCATCCTTGGCTTTGTCCAGCCGGATCTGAACGGTGATTCTAAATCGTTTGCGGATCGTTCTCTGGTACTCCCTGAGCAGCTGGCAGAGCCTCAACGTCTCCAGCCTGTCCTGGCCAAAAAGATCATCGACGATGAAGAAGCGCTTGGCCCCGCGTGTTTCGAAGAGGGAAGCAATTTGCTCCATCAGGCGTTCCGGGCGGGCATACCTGGCTTTGCCCTTAACCGTGCAAAACTCACAATCCATCCCGCATCCCCGCACGCGCCCCACCGGATAAAGTTTGATCCTGGCGTAACGAACCAGAGAAAAATCAGGAATCGGGAGCTGGTCAAACTCCATGAGTGGCTTACGTTCCCGGGTCTCGACCCGCCGGCCGTTTTCCAGGTAAGCGATGCCGCCAATGTCGCCCCAGGCACGCTTTCCTTCCAAGGCGCGCAGAAGTTCCTGGATGGTCTCTTCTGCTTCTCCGATCACAACCACATCAACGCCGTTATGCAGAGCTTCGGTGATGTTTTCTTCGATGAAGTGCTGCCCTCCGGCGATCGTCGGTATGCCCCGTTCTCGGTAAAAGCGGGCGAGTTCGTACAGCCTCGGTATCGTGCTGGACAGCCCTCCGTAGAACCCCACTACATCTGCCGGCCGCAGTTTCTGCAGGACTTCGTGGTCCGGCATGCCGGCATCGTCTCTTGGCCCTGATCGCTGGTAATTGTTTTCGTCAATCACCTCGACGTCCCAACCCTCCATCTCATGGACGGAAGTGGCAACACTCACCGGCCCCAGTGCTGTGGTTACCCAGGCAACGCGGGAATAAATGTTGAATGCCGGATAGGCCGGTATTACAATCCTCAGCCGACGCCTCTTTCCCGTCCTGGGTTTTGTTGCCGAAACCAAACCTTCCATGAGAACTCCCCCTTGACTTATCGGATGTTGATACTCTACCTCACCATGGGCGAGAAAGCAAGGACTGAAGGGACTAAACCAAAGGCCTTAAATATTTTTACGGGTCATTGCTTCGCTACGCCCTGTACACCATGCGGTGCAGGGCTACGCTCGCAATGACCTGTCTGTGGGTTTTTCCGCAGACTGTTAATATCTAAAACCTCAATTCACGCATTTCCATCGGCCGCGAGGCGAATCCGGAATTTTTCGACAAGATGGTCGGGAAAATAGGAGAGTTTTGCTTTGCGGAGCCCTTCTTCTCCTAAATCTTGCTCTCTGTTGATATAAGACACATTTGGCCAGCTCTTTTCACAAAATCGCTGATTGATCATGGGGTAAAGACCCGAGATATCAGGATTGGCTTTTTCTACATGCACCACGGCTGTCTGCTCGTTTAACAGCTCTGCCAGGGAAAAAGCTTCCACTTTATTTTGAATCAAAATTACCCCTCCCTGGATCGACAAATCATGAAAACGGGTCAGGGCTTCCCTGACCGCATCCCACTCGCCCAATAGATTTAAATCTTCCTCACAACGAC
>Ga0315295_10005410_pt1 | contig 10895 bp, 10 predicted proteins | sample YL17G14_0_MG_FD_204453 | JGI IMG/M metagenome (GOLD analysis project Ga0315295, IMG submission 204453) | Sediment microbial communities from Yellowstone Lake, YNP, Wyoming, USA - YL17G14_0 | ecosystem: Environmental > Aquatic > Freshwater > Lake > Sediment | place: USA: Wyoming | collected...
GGCGCTTAACCCGCCACCCGATGCGCAACAGTGCGGCCAGAACACGTCTGGCTTTAGTTGCCGGCCAGTTGCTCACTGAGTATTAGAAAACTGACGTTTAGCGCCGTCGGAGGAAGTTCCCCGTGCTGGATGCGGTCGGCGATTACTTCGATGGCCAGTTTCTCGGTATTGCTGATGGCTTCTTCGCGCGTGGAACCGTACGTCATGACACCAGGCAGTTCCAGAGCTTCCGCGATCCAGCGACCATCATCTTCCCGATCGATTTCTATGGAGAGGTTCACAATGGAATTATAAGCCCTTTCCGCCCCGTTGCAGCGGCGCGCGCCCGGCTCCGGACCTACCGCCACGGTGGTCTCTGCAAAGCTGTCGTGAAGCACTTGCCGTCCAGGCAGAGCATGGCGTCGCCGGTCTTGGGATGGTTCTTCTTCTCGAGCGTGTAGGTGGTGACTCCCTGTTTCTTGGAATTGGCGGTAATGGTGGTGGCGGTGGCGGTCCAGGTGCCTTCGTCGGACGACTGGGAACTGCCCATGCCGGTGACGCCGGGCTGCACGCCGTAGGTCGGTGAGACGTTGGAATAGGCCGAGAAGCTGCCCTCGTAGAAGTACTGGTAGCGGCCGTCGGGGAACAGCGTGAAGCACTCCTGACGCGAGCTTCCGCCGTAGCCGGAGGTGCCCGAGGCGCTGCCGAAGTCACACCATTTGCCGGCCAGTTCCGGCAGTATCTTGCCGCCGCCGGCCGCCCTGCCCACAGCCCCCGCGCCGGCCCCCGTGGCGCCGGACAGCCGCTTCAAGGTGATGGCCCCCGTCGCGCCGCTGAGCGTTAGCGTGTCGCCGGCCAGCTTGTATTGGAATGGTATCGAGCCGTCGGGCGCCGTCATCGTCAGCGTGGAGCCCTGGATGGTGTACCGGTATTTCTCGCCCTGCATCACCATGCTGCCGTCGGCGGCGAAGCGCACCAGGCCCTTGGGCCCCTGCCAGTCGCCGACAACACTGGTGCTTTCCTTTGGCGCGGGTGAAGCGGAGGCGGCAGCCTTTCCCGCCGGTGCGCCCGCCCGAGTGAAGACCAATGGCTGCGGCAGCGTGGCGTTGGTCAGCGTCATAGTGGTGGGCGTGATCGAAGCGTTGAACATGTATGTCGTGGTGCCGCCGCTGACCATGAGGATGCCGCGCTCGAACTTCCACTTCCCCGCGTCGCCGTTGAAGTTGCCGCTCCCGTCCTCATTGAGCACCATGGTCATGACCCCGCTGGGCGTCCTCATCTCCCAGGCGCCGGCGGGGCCGGAAGACGCGGTTGAAGGAGCATCGGCGGCGGTCTTTCCCGCCGGCGCCTGGCGCCTGGCGCCCAAGCCGCCGGCCGCCGTGGCCCCCTCGCGCTCGAAGACCATCGGCTGTTTCAGGTCCCCGCCGGAGACGGTCAGCTTGTTGCCGGCCAATTCAAACGAGTAATTGTTGACCGTGCCGCTGTCGTCGATCGAAAGCGTGCGCCCGCGCACGGCGTATTTGATCTTCGCGTTGTCCAGCCTGCCCGTCCCATCGGCGTTCAGCACCAGCGTGACGGTCACGTCGCCTTCTTTTGCTTTCCAGGTGCCGGTGAGATTCGGCGCAAGCTGCGCCAATGCCGGCGCGACGCCGAACAGCAGGACCAGAGTCAAGTAAAGGCGAGTAAAAGACGAGCCCTTCATCTGCCCTCCCGCAGAGCCCAGTGTGGCAACAGAACTGCGGCCGTCAAGGAGCGGGCTACCCTTCCGGTCACGCTCCCTGTTCCCTCCCGGCCCTGTTGCGGCTCCATGCAGCATACTGGAGCCAGGCCGGTTGTCAATGGGACTCCGCGGCGACCATGAGCGACTGCTGTATAATGGCGCCACCCTAACGGACCAGCGTGGGAACGCCATTCATCGGAGGCAGCCATGGCGAGATTGCTGCTCTTGTTTGTTCTTCTTCCCGTTTCTCTTTCCGCCCAGAGCATCACCGGCAACATTGTGGGAACGGTGACGGATGCCACCGGAGCGGTGGTCCCCGGCGCGCGGGTGACCGTCACCAACGAAGGCACGGGCATCGCCGTGTCCGCCACCACCAATGACCGCGGCGACTACGTGGCGCCCAACCTGGTATCGGCCATGTACACCGTGCGGGTCGAGTTCGAGGGCTTCCGGACCATGGAGTACAGGAACATCGAGTTGCTGCTCAACGCCACGGTGCGCCGCGACGTCCAGTTGCAGACCGGGAAGCTGGAGCAGAGCGTTACGGTGACGGCCGAACAGCCGGTGATCAACTCCGACACTTCCTCGATTTCCAGCGTGGTGGACGAGCGCATGGCGATGGTCCTGCCGCTGGACGGCCGCACCCTGGATCAACTGGTGGTGATTACGGCGGGGAACACCTCGGACAACGTTTCCAATCCCAAGCTGGGCGGCAGCCTGCACTGGGGCGGGAACGTCTACTCCATGGACGGCACCGCTTACAACGACCTGGGCAACGGCGGGGCCGCCTACTCCTACGCCACCAAGCTGACCACCATGCCCTCGGTGGATACCGTCAAGGAAGTGAAGGTGGAGACCAACAACGCCAAGGCTGAGCACGGGGGCTCGGCGGCCATCGCCATGATCGCCAAGTCGGGCACCAACCTGTACCACGGCACGGTTTTCGAGTTCGACCGCAACCGGGCGCTGACGGCCAAGAATTTCTTCACCACCGGCCAGCCCAAACCCAACTACAACCGGAACGAGTTCGGTTTCACGCTCGGCGGCCCCATTCGCAAGAACAAGACCTTCTTTTTCGCCAGCTTCGAAGGCTCGCGGCAGCGCACGGCGCGCACGGTTTCCACCAACGTGGCCACGGCGGCTCAGCGCAGCGGCGCCATGGGCGCCACGCGGGTCAATGACCCGCTGGCGGGCGGCACACAATTTCCCGGCAACCAGATCCCCACCGAACGGCTTGACCCGCGGTCGCAAAAGCTGTTGTCATTCGTGCCCCTGCCGAATATGACCACCGGCGCCTACAACTACGTGATCAACGTCCCCAACATTCTGGACACCAACCGCACCAGTCTGAAGATCGACCACCAGCTCAAGCCGCGCCACGCCCTGACCGCTTCGCTGAACTACTCGAAGGGCGACCCGTACTTCTTCGCCCGCGGCTACCCGCCTACCTACGGCAACTGGCAGAGCGCCGGCTACGCCACCAAGAACGCCTCGCTGGGCCACAAGGTGACTTGGCTGAGGTCGGTGAACGACTTCCGCTATTCGTATTTCTCCCACAGCTCGATTCGCAAGGGCCAGAACGCGGACTTCAACCCGGCGACGATCTTCCCGGGCCTCTACGGGCCGCTGCCGGTGGGCGGCGTGCCGACGGTGACCATAACCAGCTATGCGACCATCGGAGACTACGGCGGCAGCGAGCTGAGCCCGCAGATTAGCAACCAGTTCACCGACAACTTTACGTTTATTCGCGGGGCGCACACCTTGAAGGCCGGCGCCGACATCGCCTTCGGGCGCGTCTCCACGCCGCCGTCGTCGGGGATCGGCGCGTCGGGCGAAGCGCCGCTGGGCCGCTTCGAATTCGTGAACAGCCGCTACTCGAACAACGCCCTCGGCGATTTTCTGCTCGGCTATCCGATCCGGACCTCCCGGCAAATGCCCACCCAGGTGAACCTGATTTACGGCACGCGCTATGGCCTGTATTTCCAGGACGACTGGAAGGTATCGCGTAGGCTGACATTGAACCTGGGCGTGCGTTACACCCTGGCAACCACGTTCCAGGAGCGCGACGGCTCGTGGTCCAACTTCGATTTCGCCACCGGGCGGTTCGTGGTGCGCACGGAGGACGGCAAGCTGCCCAAGCTGGCGATACGCCGGATGCTCGACGCCTATCCCTACGTCACCTCGGAGCAGGCCGGCTGGGGCAGTTCCATGATGCTCACCGATTGGAACAACGTGGGGCCGCGAGTGGGTTTTGCTTACATGCCGTTCGGAAATGCGAAGACGGTGGTCCGCGGCGGCTTCGGCATCGCCCACAACATCATCCCGCTGTACATCGGCCTCCGGCAGCTTTCGCTGACCAACAGCCCGTTCGCGATGCAGGAGACGTTCGAAGCCACCGCCGGGAATGTCCCGTCGCTGACTCTGGCCAACCCCTTCCCCGGATCAGGGGCCGTGTCCGCGAACCCGGTGGTGAACGCGGTCGAGCGTAACCTGCGCAACACCTACGCGCAGCAATGGAACCTCACCATTGAGCGGCAGCTAATCGCCAACCTCGGGCTGCGCCTCACCTACCTGGGCAACAAGGCCGTCCGCGTGCCCTGGTACAACTACAACCGCAACCTGCCGGTCACCCAGGCCTCCGGCACGGTCCAGTCGCGGCGGCCCTACCAGCCTTGGGCGGACATCCTCACCACCATGACCAACGGCAACTCCGTCACGCACCAAGGGCAGGCGGAAGTGATACGGCGGTTTCCGAAGGGCTTGAGCGTCCAGGCGAATTACACGTGGAGCAAGACGATCGACAACGCGAAGCTCAGCGCCTCGCCGCAGAATACCTACAACGCCGCCGCCGATCGCGGCAACGGTGATAGCCTCCGCCGCCATGTTTTCAACGGCGCGGTCACGTACCAGTTGCCGTTTGGAACCGGCCATCGCCTGCTCAATTTCAAGGGGCCCGCCGGGAAACTGGTGAGCGGGTGGAACGTGGCCAGCCTCACTTATCTTCGCTCCGGCCTGCCGTTCAGCGTGACCTACACGCCGTCGCTGACCGGGTGGTCCAACGAGCGCGCCGACGTGGTGCCGGGCGAGGCCTTTTACCCGGAGGAGCGCACCATCCAGCAGTGGATCCGCCTGGCGGCATTCAAGGCGCCGGCGCAGTTCACGTATGGCAACAGCGCGCGAAATTTGCTGTTCGGCCCCGGCTCGATGAAGTTCGATGTCAGCCTGTTGAAGGACACGAAGATCACGGAGCGCGTGAGCGTGCAGTTCCGCGCCGAATCCTTCAACCTGCCCAATCACCCGAGCTTCGGCAACCCCGCGGCCAGCGTCAACACCACCTCGACGTTCGGGCGGATCAGCGCCACCTCGATCGAGAACCGGGCGGTGCAGTTCGGGATGAAGCTGCTGTTCTGAGTCGGGTTACCGAATCCGCAGATTTCGCAGATTGCGCAGATTGCGCAGATTGGCCTGACTCCCCAGAAAATCTGCGTAATCTGCGTAATCTGCGGATGGGTTAGCGCTGTTTCTGCGAAACGAGCGGCTGGAAAAAGGAAGTGATCCGGGGGTCGGCCCAGTCGGCCGCCCCGATCAGTTTCCGCACCAGGCGGCCCTGCCGGTCCAGGATGAATGTCTCCGGGTACTTGAAGGTCTGGTAGCCGGCGCTCACCCGGCGATCCGGGTCGCGGGCGATAATCATCTTCAGTTGGTAGTCGGCGGCAAACTTCCGTAACGCCTGCTCGTCCTCATCCACGCTCACCGCCAGCACCACCACGCCTTGCGGCGCGAACGCTTCCTGGAAGCGGTTGAGCGATGGCATCTCCTCGACGCACGGCGCGCACCAGGTAGCCCAGAAATTCAGTACCACGATCTTGCCGCGATAGGCGGAAAGCTGAATCCTGCGGTCCTCCAGGTCCGTCAACTGGAAGTCCGGAGTGGTCCGGCCGATCACCGGGCCGGGGTTCCCCGGACGGAGAATCGCGTACAAAAAGGTTCCCACCAGCAGCACCAGCAGGATGCGGGTTGCGTATCGGGTCCAAACAGGCGGCATTGGTGTAATCGCGGATTGCGGATTTCTAAAGCAGTCGCCCGTCCCGGCGTGCCGGGACCCAGAAACCACGAAAAGGGCAAGCGCGCGTCTCGCGCGCCGGCGCTACAAGCTTGCGGCGGGACGCCGCCGCGGGAATTTCTCAGGGCAGCCGTATTCAAATCCGCAATCCCAAATCCGAAATTGGACGGCGGTATAATCTAGGTGTTGCCGCAAACCAGTCTACTACACCGGCCGCCGGCCGTAAGCGCGATTGTTCCCGCGCGTAATGAGGAAGCGAGCATCGGGAGTTGTGTGCTATCGCTTCTGGAGCAGAACGACGATCTTGAGGTCCTGGTGGCGGACGACGGCTCGACCGACGGCACGGCCTCTGCCGTGCGGCAGATCGCGGGGCGGGACGCGCGGGTGCGGCTGATCGCCGTGCCGCCGCTTCCGCCGGGCTGGGTCGGGAAGAACCACGCGCTCCACGTCGCCGCCCGCCTGGCCCGCGGCGACTGGCTGTTGTTCACCGACGCCGACACGGTCCATGCCCCCGGCCGCCTGCGCGCCCTCCGCGAGCGGGCCGAGCGCGAAGGTTTGGATCTGTTCTCGCTTTCGCCGGCGCAGCAGATGCGGAGCTGGTACGAGCGGGCGATTATTCCGCGGGTCTACCGGCAGCTCGAGCGGCTGTACCGGTTCGAGAGAATCAACGACGCCGCCGGCCGGGAGGCGGCCGCCAACGGGCAGTACATCCTGATTCGCCGCTCGGCCTACGAGGCCCTGGGCGGGCACGCCGCGCTGGCCGGCGACATCCTCGAGGATGTGGCGCTGGCGCGCGCTGCCAGGCGGGCCGGACTCCGTTTGCGGTTCGAACCCGGCGCCGGCGTAGTGTCCACCCGCATGTACCGCAGCTTTCGCGCCCTTTGGGAGGGCTGGAGCAAGAACCTGTACCCGCTCTACCGCTGGAGCGGCGCCGCCGACAAGAGCGCCGGCGCTGTTGCGCTCCGCCTGCTGGCCACCGCCGCGGGCATCTGGCTGCTCGACGTTGCGCCGGCGGGACTGGCGGTGTGGACATTGGCGGCTCCAGAGAGCGGCGACCTGAAGGTCGCCGCTACGGCGCTTGCCTGGCTGGCTTTACGCCACGCCTGGTACGCCCGCCGTTTGCGTGCCGTGGGAGAGCGGGTGCGCCTCGCAGCCTGGTATTGGCCTGGCTCGGTCCTGTTCTCGCTGGTGCTCGTCAACTCGCTGGTGAAATACAGCTTCGGGCGGCCGGTGGCCTGGAAGGGCCGGGAGTACACAGGTGCCAGGTGTCAGGGATTGTCGGACCTGAGACCTGAGACCTGATTCAGAGCCATGATTTATCTGACACGCAAAGCCGAGTTCTCAGCGTCGCACTACTACCATAACCCGCTGTTTTCGTCCGAGCAGAATGCGCGGCTGTTCGGGAAATGCAACAACCCGAATGGGCACGGCCACAACTATCTGCTGGAAGTGACGGTGAAGGGCGACGTCGACCCCGGCACGGGGATGGTGCTGGACCTGAAGCAGCTCAAGGAAGTGCTGAACCACGAGGTGCTCGAGGTGCTGGACCATCGCTTTCTGAACCACGAGGTGGCCGCCTTTGCCTCGCGCATCCCGACCACGGAAAATATCGCGGTCGAGATCTGGCGGATGCTGGAGGGCAAGCTGCCGGCCGGCCGGCTGCACCGCATCCGGCTGTACGAGACCCACGACCTGTTCGTGGATTACTACGGAGAGCAAGGATGAACCACAAAGGCACGAAGCGCACAAAGTCCACAGAGGTTCCTTCGTGCGTCTTTGTGTGCTTTGTGCCTTTGTGGTGAAAATCATGTCCTCGATTGCTCATTTGACCCGGCGGTATTACTTCTCGGCCTCCCATCGGCTGCACAACGAGGCCCTGGGAGAGGAGGAGAACCGGCGGGTCTACGGCAAGTGCAACAACCCTTTCGGCCACGGGCACAACTACGCGCTGGAGGTGACGGTGGGGGGCGCAGTGGAGCCGGCGACCGGGATGGTGGTGAACCTGGCGGACCTGGATCGTGTCGTCGGCGAGGAAATCCTGGAGCGGTTCGACCATGCCAACCTGAACGCTTGCCGAGAAAGCTTCGCCTCGCGGGTGCCGACCTCGGAAAACCTGTGCCAGGAGATCTTCCGGCTGTTGGACGATCGCTGGGGCAGGGAACCCGCCCTGGGCAACGCCCGGCTGGAACGGGTGCGGATCGAGGAGACCTCGGCCAACGCCTTTGAGTGCGGCCCGCGTTCGGACAATCAACCGTGGTGAGTTTCAACTCTGTTTACGAACATGCCAAAGACTGTGACAAATTCCAAGGAGCGGGGCTCGGTGGCCGTGCCGTTCCGCGAACTGATCCGCGGCCTGCTGGTGCAGTTGGGCGAGGACCCCGACCGCGAGGGGCTGCGCCAGACGCCGCGCCGCGTCGAGCAGGCCCTCCGTTATTTGACCGAAGGCTATCACCAGGACCTGGACAAGATCCTGAACGGCGCCCTCTACAGCGTCTGCTACGACGAAATGGTGATCGTCAAGGACATCGAGGTGTTCAGCCTGTGCGAGCACCACCTGCTGCCGTTCTTCGGCAAGGCGCACATCGCTTACGTGCCTAACAAGAAGGTGATCGGCCTGAGCAAGATCCCGCGCCTGGTGGATGTGTTCGCGCGGCGGTTGCAGATCCAGGAGCGCCTGACCTCGCAGATCGCCCAGGCCATCGAGCAGAAAATCCAGCCCCAGGGCGTGGGCGTGGTGATCGAAGCGCGCCACCTGTGCATGATGATGCGCGGCGTCGAAAAGCAGCATTCCCGCGCCGTCACCAGCGCCATGCTGGGCGTGTTTCGCGACAGCAAGCAGACGCGTGATGAATTTCTCTCGCTGATCAGGCACAATGGGGAGTGACAAGTGACGAGTGACAAGCGGGGTTCACTCGTCACTTGTCACTCGTCGCTTATCACTGCTTCTTTATGCGCTTACAAGGACAAACGGCGGTTGTCATCGGAGCCAGCCGGGGGATCGGCCGGGCTATTGCTGAAGCTTTGGCGCGCGAAGGGGCGCGGCTGGTGATCGCGTCCCGCTCGCCGCAATTGAAGCAGGCGCAGCGGGAACTGTTGCTGATTAGCGAGGTGCACGCGGTCCGCGCCGATGCCGCCCGTCCGGCCGCTGTCCGCCGCATCTTCTCCCTGGCGCGGCAGGTATTCGGCGCGCCGGACATCGTGGTGAACAGCGCCGGGATGGCCGAATCGCAGCCGGTGGCCCAGACTTCCGACGAGCTGTGGAACGAAACTCTGGCGTCCAACCTGACGGCGGCCTTCCTGTGCAGCCGGGCGGCGCTGGAGTTGATGCTGCCGCGGCGCCACGGCCACATCGTCAATATCATTTCGACCGCCGCCATCATGCCATTTCGCGGCAACTCCGCCTACAGCGCGGCCAAGGCCGGCGCGCTGGCCTTCACCCGCGTGCTGCGCGAGGAAGTGCGGGATTGTGGAATTCGTGTCACAGCCGTGTTGCCCGGCCCTACCGACACGGCCATTTGGGAACGCCTCTGGCCGGATGCGCCCCGCGAGAAAATGATGTCGCCCGCCGACGTTGCCGCCGCCGTTCTTTCCGCGCTGGTGCTCCCGGAAAACGCGGTGATGGAAGAAATCCTGCTGCTGCCCATCGCCGGCTCTCTCTGATTCAGGTCCAAAGTCTAAGGTCCAAAGTCCAAAGTCAGCGATTCCAAACTCGCCTTTGGACTTTGGACCTTGGACCTTGGACCTTGGACTTTTCACACGGTGAGGAAGTGGCGCCACATGGTATCCACCGCCGCGTGGGTGAGGGACGCGGCGATAATGCTGCGGCGGCGGTGCCAGGCCGTTCCATAGAACCAGCCGGCGATGGCCGCCAGGATGACGTAGCGCCAGTTGGGGAAGCCGTGATGGATGTGGCTGAGGCCGAACAGCGCCGAGGCTATGGCCCGCGCCGCCAGCGCGTTTCCCAGGCGGTTTTCCAGAAGGTTCTGCAGCGCCCCGCGGAAAAACAGCTCTTCGGCCACCGCGATCAACATGAAGATCCCGAGGAACGAGAAGCCGATCGAGAACGGGTCGGCCTGCTTCGGGTGCCAGGAGATAAAGCGCATGGCGAAGCCGAGGGGCAAGCCGATGATCGAGAAAAAGACAAACTGCTTTCCGCCCTCGATCCAGTCGCCAGCCTGCAGGCGCCACTGATAGCCGACGTTGGGCAGCCGGCGCAGCGACAGGAGGCCGATCGCCGTCACTCCTACCACGAACAGCCGCGCCATGAAATCCAGGTGAACGGGAGCGGGCCAGATGTCGCGGTACCAGTCCACATAGACGGGCGCGGCGATGCCCGCCAGCACCACCACGTCCTGAACCGCCAGCGCCGGCTTGCGCGGCGTCCAGAATCCATAGACCCCGAACACCAGCGCCACCAGGCTGACCTGTTTCAGCGCCGGAATGGCCTTCAATGAGCCGGTGCCGATTCCGTACACGAAGTAGGGAACCAGCAAGGCGGCGCCGAGAACCAGGATGAAGCGGCGGCCGGGGAAGGCGGCCTCGAGGCGCCCGCGCAGCCGCTCGAACCCCGGCAGCCAGTACAACGCCAGTTGCAGCAAGAAGGCAATGATGACCGCCGCCAGGAACCGCGCTCCCAGTTGGTAGCGGCTCAACTGGCTGGCTGCGCCGGCCAGCAGCGTGCCCGCCGTCAGCAGCCACAGGGCCACGAACCTCCGGATGTCGGGTGCTATACTGGCCGCCGATGCGCTTTGCGGTCCTGGTTCTTCTTTTCTTTGTTCTTCCATCGATCTCTCTCGGTGAGGTTCCAGGTTCCAAGTTCCAGGTTTCACGTTCCACGTTCGAGCCTCAATCGGCCAGGCAAAAACCTGGAACCTGGAACTTGGAACCTGGAACTTCCCTGGAGGAACTGGTCCGCCGCGCCGCCGAAAACGAAAAGAAATGCCGCGAGGCCCGCGATCATTATACCTACCGCCAAACCTTCGAATTTACCGAATACGGCGGCGGCGCCTACGTCGCGGTGACCGATGTCACGTTCACGCCGGAAGGCAAGCGGATTGAGAAGCCGGTGCGCAAGCCGATCAACTCGCTCAGCAAGCTCCGCATGACCGAGGAGGACCTGCGCGACCTGACCGA
>Ga0315295_10005412_pt1 | contig 10895 bp, 6 predicted proteins | sample YL17G14_0_MG_FD_204453 | JGI IMG/M metagenome (GOLD analysis project Ga0315295, IMG submission 204453) | Sediment microbial communities from Yellowstone Lake, YNP, Wyoming, USA - YL17G14_0 | ecosystem: Environmental > Aquatic > Freshwater > Lake > Sediment | place: USA: Wyoming | collected...
CCCGGGGTCGCCGAGACCGCACACTGCTGGCCGCCCCGTTCTCCCTGCTTGCCCCCGGCACGACATCCCCCGAAGAGGTCAGTCTTCAGGAGTGGTTCTACGGTGCGGACACGGTCGACCTGGTGCTGGTCGCGCCCGCCGAGTTCGACCACGCACAGACCGGGATCGTGCTCACCGGCACCCTGTTCGAAGCGTCCCAAGGGACCGGCCTCGTCGAGCTGTGCGACAGCATCAACTACGCCACCGCATCCAAGGCCACCCAGACGGTCACCGCCTGGTCCGCCACGAGCATCACGATCACCGCCAACCTGGGTTCGCTCGGCCCCGGGATCCGGTGGGTGTTCGTCACGACCAACGGCGGGCAACGGTCCGAGGGGCGCCCGGTCACCGTCCACCGGGCCGCAGCGTTCACCGATTCCCTATCGGCGAACATCACGGCCTCCGGGGCCGATGCGACCACGGCCCGGCTGACCGCCCCCACCGGCAGAACCACCTCCGATTTCGACGCCGGCCGCCGGGTCGACGACTCCGCCACCACCCCATCGACAACGACAACCACCACCGACTACACCGAGCACGAATGGGCGCTCGAGGCCACTGCTGCGGCCGTGGCCAGCTCGGTCTACGAGTTCCGGGTGGTCACCTCGGCCGGGGCGCTGCTCGGCGACTACACCGTCACCCCGCAGTGGACGATCGACGGGGGCGCGGGCGGGGCCGTGGCCGGTTCCGTCCGGTTCGCCGTCGGTGTCACTGCCCACCCAGCAGGCGTCAAGCTGGCGGCCGGTTCCACCCGGGTCACGGCCGCCACCACTACCCGAGCCACCGGCACCAAGGTGGCCGCCGGATCGACCCGCAGCTTGGTACCCGTGATGGCCCGCCCGGCCGGTGTCAAGGTCGGCCAGGGGGCAGCCCGTGTCGTGGCCGCCGCCGTGGCCCGGTCCATCGGCACAAAGACCGCCGGGGGCGCCGTCACCGTCACCGTGCCGACCACGGCCAGGGCCACGGGATCGAAGGTGGCAGGCGGTGCCGTGCGGGCCGTGGTCGCCACCGTCGGTGTGTTCGCTGGCGCCAAGATTGTCGCCGGTGTCATCGACGGCACCGTGCGGATGGTGGCCGCCATGACGATGCGGGCCACCGGCGTCAAGGTGGCCGCCGGAACTGTGTCCGCTGCCGTGCCGATGGTCGCCAGAGCCACAGGCACGAAGGTGGGCCAAGGCTCGGCCGCCGTGACGGTGCCCACCGCGGCCCGTGCCGCCGGCTCCAAGACCGCTGGAGGTGCAGCCCGAGGGATCACGGCCCCGATCATGCGGGCCGCCGGGTCCAAGACCGCCCAGGGGGCCGTGAGGGCCAGTGGTGGCATCCTGGCGGTGCCGGCCGGCCGGAAGATTTCGGGCGGTGCTGTCCGGTTCGTTCAGGCCATCATCGGCCGGTTCTCGACGTCACCGCCGCCGCCGCCCGTTCAATCGTTCGTTGGGGGCCTAAACGTGTTGCTTCAAATCCAGACACTGACCAAGGTCCGGCCGGCCAGCTCGACCGACGGCTACGGCAACACCGTGCTCAGCTACGGCGTGACCGCCACCCGCACCACCTTTGATGGGTGGCTGCAGCAAGACATGCGGGTGGAGTCCCGGCCCGACGGCCGCAACCCGGGCGAGCAGCGCTGGCTGCTCATGTGCAACCTGGCCGACCTCGACACCGACGACCGGATCGAGTGGCCCACCGGGCACCCCGCCGGGCCGCTCGTGTTCGCCGTCGAAGGTCCACCGGAGCCGGCCTACCGGCCGCCGGCCGCCGGGGCCGCCGGGTTCCACCATTCCGAGGCCACGTTGCGACTCCTGGAGGGCTGATGGCTACGAGCGGGTTCGAGCGATTCGAGTTCTCCCGGGCCGGATACCGGGCCATCCTCCGGTCCGACGGGGTGCGGGACATGCTGCAGGACAAGGCCGACGCCGTGCGCCAGGCCGCCGAGCGGCACGTGCCCGATGGCGTGTACCTGATCGCCGACACCAACGTGGGCGCCAACCGGGCCGGCGCCACCGTCATCGGCGTGCCGATGCGCCTGGAGCAAGCCAAGCGGGTCCTGGGTTCAGCGATCGACGCCGCCCGATGACCCTGCCCGATGGTGTCGGCCTCACCCGCACCTACCTCGCCGCCGCCATGACCCCGACCGAGGTCCTGACCCGGGTGCCCCGGGACCGGCCGGCCGAGTGGATCCAGATTCGCCGGGTCGGCGGCACCGCGATCGCCGTGCGGGACGTGGTACGCCTCGACGTGATCGCCTGGGCCGAGACCGAGCCGAGGGCGGCCGAGCTCGGCCTGGCCGCCCGGGCCGCCCTGTGGGCCCTGGCCGGCACCGTGACGCTGGGCCCGATGTGCTACCGGGTGGCCGAGTTCATGGGCCCCCGCCAGCTTGACGACGACGCCACCGGCTCGCCGCAGATGTGGCTCACCATCGACCTGCACCTGCGGGCCGACGAGCTGATCCACCGGAATCCGTAACCCACCACCCCAACAAGGGAGAACCCATGGCAAGCAACGCAACCCACGCCCGCGTTGGGATCACCGGCGCGATCTACGCCGCCCCACTCGGCTCCACCGCCCCCACCGACGCCACCTCGGCCCTGGCCGCCGCCTACCTAGACATGGGCTACATCAGCGAGGACGGGATCGAAGAAGCCTGGGACGATTCGGTGTCCCGGTTCGTGGCCTGGCAGAGCGCCACCGTGATCCGCTCCGCCGTCACCGACTCGGTCGGCACCCTCAAGCTGACCATGCTGGAGACCAAGAAGACCACCTTGGAGGCGTTCTACCGGGGCTCCACGATCACCACCCCCTCGGCCGGCAACTACAAGCTGGCCATCAAGCCGCTGGTGTCGGCCCCCAAGGCGTGGGTGTTCGATGTGGTCGACGGGGCCCGCCTGATCCGCACCTACATCGGGAACGGTGAGATCACCGAGCGAGGTTCGGTCATGTGGGCCAACGGCGAGATGGCCATGTACCCCGTCACCCTCACGTTCTACCCCGACGCCAACGGCGATCTGGCCGTCAAGTACAGCAACGACTCGGCCTGGGTCACCGTCTGATGTTCGATGCCAGGACGGCCGCCACCGCGGCGGCGGCCAAGTACAAGCCATGGCCGTTCGTGGGTCTCGACGGCGAGACCTACGAACTGCCGCACATGCTCATGGTCGACGCCGGTCTGCAACGCCAGGTGCAGGCCGGCGAGATCAACCAGGATCAGTTCCTGGAGACGGTCGCACCGAAGGCGTGGGCCGCCATCCAGGTCATGCCCGTCGGCGTACAGCTGGAGCTCATCCGGGCCTGGCAGGCCGAGGCCATGGAGGTGGTGGACGAGGCGGGAAAAGAGCTATTGCCGCCATCGGAACCGAACCGATCTGCTCGGCGCTCGAAGCCGACATCTCGGCCCGCGGCGGGAACCTCTGGGCCCTCCCGCTCTGGCAAGTCTCCGGGTGGGTCGAAGTCCTCCGGCACGATCCGAGCAGCCAGCTAGCCCAGGCCCTCGGTGGCGACGGGATCACCCGGACCGACCACCTGCTCTATATGATCCTCGACCAGCTGCGGGTCGCCAACTGGCTGGCGTCGAAGGACGGGGCCAAGGGCACGAACCGGCCCAAGCCGATATCGCCGCTGGCCCAGGACAAGAAGCCGAGCCGGACCGGGAACACCGAGGGCCGGGACATGGCTGACGTGATCTCACTACTGGAGCGCGCCGCCGGCCGGGCCCTGCCCACCATCGAAGGGAGCACCGATGTCAACCACTGAGGTCGGTGTCGGCTACGTCCGACTGCTCCCCTCGATGGAGGGATTCAGCGGCAAGGTCAAGGGCCTCCTGTCCGATGAGCTGTCGAAACCGGCACGCGACGCCGGCGAGGACGCCGGCCGGGAGATGGCCAAGGGCATCGCCGATGGGATGGACGGCGCCGGCGGCCAGCTGCAGGGGTCGGCGTCGAAGGTCGGCGACTTCTTCAAGGTTGGCCTGGCGGCGGCCGGGCTGGCCGGAGCGGCCCTGCTCACCTCGGCGTTTTCCAGCGCCATGGACCTAGGGCAGGTCACCGACAAGCTGACGGCCCAGCTCGGTGGTGGCCAGTTCGCCGAGGCGGCCGGCGAGGCGGCGGCCGATCTGTACGTGGCCGGGTTCGGCGACTCTGTGGCCGACACTGCCGACATCGTGCGCCAGCTGTTCCAGGGTGGGATCCTGGACGAGTCGGCCACCCAGGCCGAGATCACCGCCGTTGGCGGTCAGTTCGCCACCTTCGCCGATGTCCTTGAGCAGGACATGGACATGGCCACCCAGGCCGTGCAGTCGATGCTCACAAGCGGCATCGCCGATTCGTCGGCCGAGGCCCTCGACATCATGACGGCCGCGATCCAGCAGGGTGCCGACAAGGCCGGCGACCTGTCGGCCACGTTCCAGGAGTACGGCACCAGCTTCCGAGACGCCGGGATCGACGCCGCCGACGCCGCCGGCCTCATGGTGCAGGGCCTGTCGGCTGGTGCCCGGGACGCCGACAAGGTGGCCGACGCCATCAAGGAGTTCGGGATCCGGGCCCAGGATGGGTCCAAGCTGAGCGCTGAGGGGTTCGCCGCCATCGGCTTGTCGGCTGACGAGATGACGGCGGCCGTGGCCCGGGGTGGACCGGAGGCCCGGGCCGCGCTGGATCAGGTGCTAGACGGACTCCGCAACATGACCGACCCGGCCGAGCGGAACGCCGCCGCCATCGCCCTGTTCGGCACCCAGGCCGAAGACTTGGGCGATGCCCTGTTCTCCCTCGACCTCGACACCGCTGCGGCTGAGCTCGGCGACTACGCCGGCGCCACCGACGGGCTCGGCTCGGCCTACGACAACGCCGCCAGCAAGATTGAGTCTTTCAAGCGGGGCGCCATGATGGCCCTCACCGAGTTCATCGGTGGCACCGTCATCCCCAAAATCGAGCGCCTGGCCGAGGTGCTCGGCCCTCCGATCCAGACCGCCCTCGGTGTGATCTCCGATGCCGCGTCGAAGGTGCAGGAGTTCTGGACCACCCTGACCACCGGGTTCACCGAGGACGAGGGCACCCCCATCGAGCTGTTCGCCCTCAAGGTCCGGGACGCCCTGTCGTCCCTGCAGCCGGTGGTTGATGCCGTGCGAGACGGGTGGACCCGGTTCAAAGAGATAGTGTCGGAGAACCCCGAGATCCTTCAGGGGATCCTGGTGGCCCTCGGCATCGCCGTTGGGGCCCTGGCCGTGGCCCTCGGTGGGCTGGTCGCCTCGGCTGTGGTGGCCGCCGCTCCGTTCATCGCCATCGGTGTGGCCGTGGCCGCCGTGGCCGCCGGGATCCTGTGGCTCTACAACAACGTCGAGAGCTTCCGCAGCTTCGTGGACGCCACGGTCCCGCTGATTGGCCAGGTGTTTCAGGCCACCTTCGACCTGATCCTGACCCTGATCCAGGGTGCGGTCACCATCGGCCTGGCCCTGTGGCGCCTCTTCGGCGACGAGATCCTGCGGGTGGTCCAGATCGTGTTTGGTCTGATCGGTGGCATCATCACCGGCGCCCTGAACATCATCTTGGGTGTGATCCGGCTGGTCACGTCGCTGATCAAGGGCGACTGGTCGGGGGCCTGGGAGGCCATCAAGCAGATCACATCGGGGGCCGTCACCATCGTGGTCTCGATCTTCCGGGCCTGGTTCCAGCTGCTCGGCGTGCTGGTCTCGGCCGGCTGGTCTGTGATCCGGGCCGTGTTCTCGGCCGGGTGGTCGGCCCTGTCCTCGATGGTGTCGACCGGGATCAACAACGTGGTCGACTGGTTCAAAGGCCTGCCGGCCAAGCTCCGGGCCGCCCTGGCCACCGTCGCCTCCGCCATCACCTCCCCATTCTCGGAAGCGTTCTCCGCCCTCAAGCGCCTGTGGAACAACAGTGTCGGCGGGTTCGGGTTCTCGGTGCCCGACTGGGTGCCGGTGGTCGGCGGCAAGTCCTTCAAGATTCCCAAGATGCACACCGGTGGGGTCTTCGATCCCGGCTCCGGGACCGAAGGCCTGGCCCTACTCAAGAAGGGTGAGGGCGTGTTCACTCCCGACCAGATGGCCGCCCTTGGTGGCCCGGTGTCCGGCCCGGCCGAGATGCCCCAGCTGGTCATGTCGGCTGACGGCGACCGGTACTTCCTGGAGTGGATCCGGCACACCATCCGGGTCGAAGGCGGGAACGTGCAAATGGCCCTGGGGCAGGGCGGCCGATGAGCGGCACCTTCAACCCCACCGCCGTCTACTACAACAACTTCACCAGCGGGCCCACCGGCCCGGCCTCGGCCGCGCTCGGACCCGAGTGGGAGATTTACACCGCCAACCCCGGCAACGGCGGGTTCGGGATCCGGGACGCCGTCCAGGCCACCATCGTCACCGAGGCGTCATCGACCGACGGCGGCCGGGTGCTCCGCATGACGGCCGAGAACATCGCCGGCGACCACGTCACCACCGGCCTGAAGCTACTGCTGCCCCTGATGTATGGGCAGTACGAGCTGCGGGTGCGGGTGGCCGACGACGCCAGCGAAGTCACCTCCGGCGTGGTACTGATGTGGCCCGAGTCGCTCCAGTGGCCACGAGACGGCGAGATCGACTGGTGGGAGACCTTCAACCACCGCGACACCCGCACCCCCGTCCAGTCGTACGTGCACCGCCTCAACCCGGCCGCCACTCTTCCCTACGACGCCGCCGACGATCAGACCGTGGTGGCCATCGATCACACCGGTGTCGACCAGTCGGCCTGGCACAAGATTGTCTGTTCGTGGACGCCTGACGAGCTCTACATCGAGATCGACAACGGCCCCAAGCAGGTCATCACCGCCAACCCCGAGTTCATCCCCGATCTGGAGATGAACCTGTGCGTCCAGCTCGACGCCTGGTCTGACACCCCGCCCGCCAGCCCGGTCACCATGGACGTCGACTATGTGGTGCTTCGGGCGTGGGAGCCGCCGACGGCCACCCCGGCGTTCCCTGTGGGCCAGCTTGACACCACGGTAGAGATGGCTTTCGGCGCCACCGGTTCGCCGATCGGTTGGACCTGGACCGATGTCACCGACCGGATGCAGTCTCAGCAGCTGTCGATCTCCCGGGGCCGACCCAACGAGTCGTCCGTCCCGTCGCCAGCGTCAGTGTCGATGGTGCTGGACAACCTCGACGGGCATCTCATGCCTGGCAACCCGATCAGCCCGTGGTACCCGAACGTCCGCCGTGGCACCCCGCTGCGGGTGTCGGTCGGTGGTGCCGCCCCGGCCCTCCTCCTCGACGGTTCCGGGTGGGCCAGCACCCCTGACAACGCTGCACTCGATGTCACCGACATCGACCTGCGTATCAGGTGCCAGCCCGACTCGTGGGCCAACGGCGTCACCTGGGCCAACGGCGTCCGGGCCTTCACCGACACCCAGTACCTGGCCGCCCGGTGGGTCATCGCCGGCAATCAGCGATCCTTCGCGCTGTCCACCGCCGGGGCCGGGTGGCCCAGCGTTTCGTGGTCCGGTGACGGGACCTTGGCTGTCGGGGGTTCCCGCTGGTTCGAGGCCCTGGTCGCGGCCCAGCAACCGATCTGGTTGGGCTGCACCGTCGATGTGAACAACGGTGCAGGCAGCCACGTGGTGACGTTGTGGCGAAGCGACGCCGAGGTGCCACCGGCTGACATCACCACGTGGCAGATGCTTGAGCAGCACACGTCCACCGGGACCACATCGGTGCACCCAGGTTCGGCTGCCATGCATATCGGGGCCATCAACGGGGCACTGCCGTTCCGTGGGGCGATCCTGGCGGCCGAGGTCAGGTCGACCATCAACGGGGCTCTGGTCGCTGCCCCGGATTTCACCGCCCAAACCCCGGGTGCCACGTCGTTCACCGATTCGGCCGGTCGGGTGTGGACGCTGAACGGTGGGGCCGAGATCTCCACCCGCCGCACCCGGTTCGTCGGGACCATCGACGAGATCGCCCCCGTCTGGCCGTTCGGGAACAACAACCCGAGTGGCACCAGCGAATCCCACGTGCGGGTCACCGCCTCCGATATCGTGCGACGCCTCAGCCAGGGTGGCAAGGCGCTGAAGTCGACCTTGACCCGCCACGTCACGTCAGCCAGGTACGCCGGCAACGTCGATGCCTACTGGCCGTGCGAGGACGACAGCGGCGCCGTCCTCCTCGCCTCCGGCCTGCCGGGCCATCCAACGATGAGTGTCACCAGCACGATCTCGGCCGGGTCCGATTCGACGCTGGCCGCGTCGGCGCCGCTGCCCACGGTCGCTGCCAATGAGACCGCCACGTTCCGGGCGTCGATGCCGGCCGGGTCGAACTCGACCAGCTGGGCTGTCGAATGGGCGTACAAGGTGCCGGTGATGCCGGTCGCTCCGACCGATGTGGCCATCATGGGACTGGTCACATCGGGGACCGCCCGCCGGTGGCGGCTAGCGGTCAACGCCTCCTCCGCCATCCTCACCGTGGTCAACGGTGAGGGCGCCCAGATCCACACCAACACGGCCGGCTTCTCCGATCTCGGCGGAAAGTGGGTGCTGGCCCGACTCACCGCCACCCAAACCGGCGGGTCGATCGACTGGTCATGGACGTTCAACGAGCTGGCCACCGGGTCGGCAGGCGGCCCCACCGGCACCTTCACCGGCACTCTCGGCCGGGTCACGGCCATCGACACCACCACCACCGCACCATCCGACGGGATGACGTTCGGTCACATCGTCGTCACGGATGGCGGGCTGTCCAACGGGTGGCTGGCCGGGGCCGACACTGCGTGGGTCGGCGAGTCGGCCTCCCACCGGTTCGCCCGCCTCTGCCTTGAGGAAGGCATACCGGCCGAGGTGCTCGGCGACTCCGCCACTTACACCGAGTTTCGGGGCAGTTTGACGACCGCCGAACCGATGGGCCCGCAGCAACGCAAGACCCTGCTGACCCTCCTCGGGGAATGCGGCGACGTCGACCTTGGCGTGGTCGCATCCCGCCGGGCCGCCCCCGGGTTCATCTACCGGCCGCGCCACACCATCGAGAACCAGACCCCGGTGCTGGAGCTCCACGCCGACCGCAACGAGATCACCACCCCGCTCGATCCGGTTCTCGACGATCAGCGGCTCCGCAACGATGTCACGGTGGCATCGACCGGCGGGTCGGCGGCGAGAGCGACCGACACTGCCAGCGTCGCGGCGGAAGGACTGTACGAGGTGTCGGTCACGATCGCCGGGGTCGGTGGTGTCCCGGTGCAGGCGGCCATTCTGACGGCCCAGGCCGGGCTGTCGTCTGCTGTCGAATCGCAGAACACCCAGCAGGCCGGATGGCGCCGCCACCTTGGCACCTGGCCCGGGCTCCGATACCCGACGGTCACCATCGACCTGGGTCTCGCCCCCCACCTGATCGAGACGTGGCACGCTGTCGAGCTCGGCGACCGGGTCACCCTCACCGGTCTCCCATCCCAGCACCCGAACACCACGGTCGATCTGATCATCGACGCCATCGAAGAGCGCATGTCGCCGACCAACTGGGTGGTCCGGCTCACCTGCTCCCCCGGTGGGCCGTGGCAGGTCGGCGACGCCACCGCCGCCGGCTATGAGCGGCCCACCTACGGCAAGTGGGCCGTGACCCGGGCTGGGGCAAAGATCACCCCCCAAGGCGAAATCTTCCGCTCCGCTGGGATGAACGGCACCGTAGGCCTGGCCCTCGGTCAGTTCGGCCAGTCGATCGCGTCAGGCCGGAAAGTGGCATGGGCCCTGGACCGGTACCCGCCGTTCCGGTTCGAGGTCGGCGACCTCACCGACTCACCGACCACACCCTGGTTCCCAGCGTCGCACATGAACGCCGGCGACTACTTCGACCAGGGTGCCGCCAGCGGCGCTGGGGGCTACGTCACCTTGCCGTCGAAGGTCAATTGGTACCGCCGCAAGTTGAACATGCATCTGTACCGGGTGCCGGCCTACCTGCGGTCGGTCCCCGGGACCACCTGGAACGGGATCAACCCAGCCACCGCCAACGTGATCGCCGGCTACATCGCCGAAGTGCGGGCCCTGGTCGACGAGGGCCTCACCGTCGCCATCGAGGATCACATGTTCACCGGTGGGGCCCCGACTCTGCCGGCCGCCCTGATCGCCGACCCGTCGCTGGGCCCGACCGACTCGGCGATCACCGGGCACACCTTCGCTGTGCCGGGCGCCTACAACGTGACCGGCCAGGACCTGTCAAACTCGCTGGCGTTCTACGACGCCCTGGTGGCCGAGTTCGATGGGTCCGAAAACGTGTGGATAGGCCTGCCCAACGAGGCATGGAACACCCCTTACTCCACCGCCTACCGGGATTGGGTCGGGGTCTACGTTCGCCGCATCCGGGCCGCCGGGTGGACCGGCATCCTCACCTTCCCCCTGCCTATCTGGGCCCAGGATCTGGCGAGGTACGCCGCCGGCGACATCGATCCGGTGTTTTCCAACCTGCTGGCCCTCGGCGCCGGCACCTACAACCTGGTTGCCGAGTTCCACGCCTACGGCAAGAACTGGGACGCCGGCGCCGGCGCCGACGTGCTCTACACCTACGACGCCCTCCGATCCCACCTGGAGGCGTGCCGGGCCAACGGGCCGGCCGGTGGCTGGCCCCGGCCGGTGTGGATCTCCGAGGTCGGCGAGGCAACCCCGGTGGCCGCCGGCTACGACGCCGAGGCCACCCGCCGAGGCGTCGAACTGCTCCTGACCGACCAATGGGGCCCCGCCCTCGCCGGCCTCTACGAGGACACCTGTGCCACCGGATGGGGGTTCGCCGATGACGTGTTCGTCAACAATTTCGCTATCACGTACGGCTACGCCAACAAGGGGAACCCCAACGGGCCCGACCCCAACGTCGTTGGCGACTACCCAGGCGTCTACCCCTGGCACAACCTGGA
>Ga0315295_10005414_pt1 | contig 10892 bp, 6 predicted proteins | sample YL17G14_0_MG_FD_204453 | JGI IMG/M metagenome (GOLD analysis project Ga0315295, IMG submission 204453) | Sediment microbial communities from Yellowstone Lake, YNP, Wyoming, USA - YL17G14_0 | ecosystem: Environmental > Aquatic > Freshwater > Lake > Sediment | place: USA: Wyoming | collected...
TGAGACGAGAGCGGGAGCGAATAGGATCATGGAGCGATTAATAGGATCACGAAATAGATTAATGATCCTATTAAAAAGTGATAACAACTGTTAAACGTGATAATAAAGGTGATAATAACAGGGACAGGCCACAATGCCTTATGGGAGAGACGTGGTAATAAGTAGATTATAGTTTTTGAGTCCTTACGACTTGCGCCTACCGCCTTGCGATTCACGGTTATAGGGGGTGATATGAATTTAGATATTACAAAGCCTATTCTCTAAAAGGGAATGGGCTTTTTGTTTTCTGATGTTTAACACTTTACGCCTTACCTGCCCGCCGAAGCCTCTTGACCTTCGTAGCCTTGGCGTAGGCAGGCGATTTACACTTCACGGGTATAGAAGAACAATTAAAAGGTGAAGGCGATTAGAATACTAATTCACATTTAAAGGCCTTTGGCGTTGGCATTAGACTGTTTAGCGAGGAGATAGGGCCATGAGGAAAAAGCCGACATACGTGTCGGGAACGAAAAAGACACCGCTGTATGAGCGAATCCGACAGATTCTCGAATCGGCCCGCTCCAGTGTGGCCCGAACGGTAAACACCACTCAGGTGGTTGCTAACTGGCTGATCGGCCGGGAGATCGTGGAGGAGGAGCAGAAAGGCAAGCGAAGAGCCGAATACGCGGAACAGTTGTTACTTGACCTTTCTGCCCGGCTGACCGCCGAATATGGCAGAGGGTACTCTGTCGATAACCTTGAGTTCTTCCGCCGGTTCTTCCTGGAATACAACAGCTTGCTTGGGTCTGAGAAATCCGACGCACTGCGTCGGATTTCAACCACGACCGACATTTCCGACGCAGTGCGTCGGAAATCCATGGAGAGCATCACAGTCCTGTCGTCTCAAAAACAACACGCGCCGCGTGGTGAATCCTGGCAACCTGGTCAACTCCATTTGAATCTTTCGTGGACCCACTATCGAACCTTGCTACGCGTGGAGAAAACAGGAGCCCGCGCGTTCTACGAGATCGAGGCCATTCGAAACAACTGGTCGGCCCGGGAATTGGAAAGGCAGATCAACAGCCTCCTGTTTGAGCGCTTGGCGCTGAGCAAAAACAAGAAAGGCCTGATGCGACTGGCCACGAAAGGGCAAGTGATACAACGGCCCGGAGATGTCTTCAAAGATCCAGTCGTCATGGAGTTCCTCGGCCTTCCTGCGTCACCAAAGCTTGTTGAATCCCATCTGGAGGAGGCTCTGATCAACAACCTTCAGGCGTTTCTGCTGGAACTGGGTAAGGGCTTCGCCTTCATGTCCCGGCAAGAGCGGATCACGCTTGACGGCGACCACTTCTACATCGATTTGGTGTTCTACCACACGATCCTCAAGTGCTTCGTGCTCATTGATCTCAAGGTGGGAAAGTTGACCCATCAGGACCTGGGCCAACTACAGTTGTATGTCAATTACTATGACCGCGAGCGCCGGACCAAGGGAGATAACCCCGCGTTAGGGCTGATCCTCTGCACGGACAAGAACGACGCCGTCGTTCGCTACACCCTCGGGCCGGACCAGCAGAAGAAGATTTTCGCCAGCCGCTATAAATTATATCTGCCAACGGAGGCAGAACTTCAGGCGGAACTACGGCGTGAACTCAGACTGTTAAACATGTCTCCAAAAAGCGGAAGGTACATATGAGTTGCACTATGCATTTTATCCCTTGCCTGCCTGCTCGAAGCCTCTTGCCCACCGTAGCCTTGGCGAAGGAGGGTGGCGTAGGCAGGCGCCTTACGCTTGACGCCTGACGGTTCCTGAAATGGCGCAGGATAGGTTGGAAGAATGTGTGTGGAGTCTCCATGGGAAAGGTTCGAGATATTCAAAAGCCGAATGGGAGGCGACATCCCCCGACTGACGTCGGGGCAGGCCGTCCAAGAGTTGATGGTCTTCTCTGCCGGGGCAAGCTGTGGCTTGAAGAAAGAACTCCAGAACAATTAAAAGGTGAGGGCGGTTAGAATCTTAATTCAAATTTCAAGGCCTGACACCTTTGCTTGTTCAAGAAGAAAGTGCTCCCTCAAAAGGAAGTTGAATAGAGGAATTTATGGCGAAGATAGAAGACATCACACGCGGTGCAGCAGTAAAAGGCATCCTGCCTGACGGGTTGGTGACTGTTGTGGACGTGAAGTGGATCGGTTCGGTTGCCATCGAACTGACTTATAAAGACTCCGCCGGTCGACTGGGAAACGAACTGATCTACCGAGACCGTGAGCCAACGCTAGAGGTTCTAATGGTTGGTAAGCCCTGGAGTTTCGATGGAGACGGTTCTCTATTCCGCCTGGTCAGTGAAGCTCATCGCATCCGGCTTGCCTACCTTTTCGACCCGCTACTGGCAGTCCATACGTCCTTGGTCGAGCCTCTTCCCCACCAGATCACCGCGGTGTACGGAGAGATGATACCCCGTCAACCTCTTCGGTTTCTTCTTGCCGATGACCCCGGGTCTGGCAAGACAATCATGGCTGGACTCTTTATAAAAGAGCTTATCGCTAGGGGAGACCTCCAGCGATGTTTGATTGTCTGCCCGGGAAACCTCGCAGAGCAATGGCAGGACGAACTCAACCAGAAATTCGACCTTCCATTCGAGATTATGACGAGCGACAATTTCGAAGCAGCTCGGACCGGTAATTGGTTCGCCGAGACCTCTCTGGCGATATGCCGCCTTGACAAGCTAAGCCGAAACGAAGATGTCCAGGCAAAGCTGGGCACGACCGACTGGGACCTGGTCATCTGCGACGAGGCGCACAAGATGAGCGCCCACTACTTCGGCGGAGAGATCAGTTACACCAAGCGTTATCGGTTGGGCCAATTGCTTTCATCGATCACCCGGCACTTCTTGCTTTTAACCGCGACCCCGCACAGCGGAAAGGAAGAGGATTTCCAGCTCTTCATGGCGCTGCTCGACGGAGATCGGTTTGAGGGACGATTCCGTGACGGTGTACACACAACCGATGCCTCCGACCTCATGCGACGATTGGTCAAGGAAAAACTTGTCAAGTTCGATGGAACCCCTCTCTTCCCAGAGCGGATCGCCTATACGGCCAATTACACCTTATCAGAAGCCGAAGCCGACTTGTATAAACAAGTAACAGAGTACGTTCGCGAGGAGTTCAACCGTGCGGAGGCATTGGAGAACGAAGGCCGTAAGGGTACGGTTGGCTTCGCCTTGACGATTCTTCAGAGACGACTAGCATCCTCACCAGAGGCAATCTACCAGTCTCTCCGTCGTCGACGAGAAAGACTTGAGAAGCGGCTACGGGAGGAGCAACTATTAAACCGCGCAGCCACCGCGCGGGTGGACCTGAACGTCGATCTTCCCGTCCGGAGCATGGATGATGTGGAGGACCTGGAGGACTCTCCCGATGCCGAGATTGAGGATGCAGAGGAGAAGGTGGTCGACCAAGCGACGGCCGCACGCACGATTACAGAGCTTCAGGCTGAAATCGCTACGCTCAAAAAGCTTGAAATGGCGGCCCTTCGGGTCCGGCAATCGGGCACGGACAAGAAATGGGAAGAGCTGTCGAGTCTGCTCCAGAATAACTCTGAGATGTTCGATGTACACGGCCACCGGCGGAAGCTGATTGTCTTCAGCGAGCACCGCGACACGCTACACTATCTGTTCGAGCGTATTACTTCTCTTCTCGGACGGGCCGAAGCTATCGTGACGATCCATGGCAGCATGGGACGAGAGCATCGTAAGATCGCCCAGGAAAAGTTTACCCAGGATAAGGATGTGGAGATTCTTGTCGCGACGGATGCTGCTGGCGAAGGTATCAATCTCCAGCGGGCTCATCTCATGGTGAACTACGACCTGCCCTGGAATCCGAACCGCTTGGAGCAGCGCTTCGGTCGCATCCACAGAATCGGTCAGACAGAGGTCTGTCATCTCTGGAATATGGTTGCCAAGGAGACTCGTGAGGGCGAAGTCTACCATCGTCTGCTCGAAAAGCTCGATCAAGAGAGAAAAGCACTTGGAGGACAAGTCTTCGACGTACTCGGTCGCTTGACATTCGAGGACAAGCCGTTGAGAGAGCTTCTTCTCGAAGCCATAAGGTATGGGGATCGGCCAGAGGTCCGAGAAAAACTCACCCGTGTCGTCGACCAGGCCCTCGACCGCGACCACCTTCGGCAATTGCTGGAAGAACGTGCCCTGGTTCACGATTCGATGGATGCCCGCCGAGTTCAGCAGATCCGGGGAGATATGGAGCGAGCTGAGGCCCGCCGCCTTCAGCCACACTTCATCTCGGCATTCTGTATGGAAGCCTTCAGGCTCCTGGGCGGAACTGTCCGGGAACGCGAACCAAAACGATACGAAATTACGCATGTCCCTGCAGTGATCCGTAACCGCGATCGTGCAATCGGCACGCGGGAGCCAGTGTTACCGAAGTATGAGAGGATTACCTTTGAGAAAGAGTTGATCAGCGTAGCGGGCAAGCCTCTGGCTGCCTTTGTCTGCCCAGGCCATCCGCTTTTGGATGCTACGATTGACCTGATAATTGAACGGCACCGCGATCTTCTAAAACGTGGGGCAATTCTCATCGACGAAAGCGATCCTTCGGATCGCCTGCGTGTCTTGGTTTATCTCGATCATTCCATCCAGGACGCACGGACCGACAGGTCCGGGCAACGGCGGATCGTGTCACGTCAGTTGCAGTTCGTCGATGTCGATAGCGAAGGCAACGCTCGCTCCGCAGGCTACGCCCCATACTTAGACTACCGGCCGCTTGTCACCGATGAACAAGGGTTTTTGGGGAAGATTGATGAACCCCCTTGGATGCGTAGCGAGTTGGAATCCCAGGTTCTCGTCTACGCGGCTCAGAATCTCGTCCCACAACACCTGGGAGAGGTGCGCCATCAGAAGGAGGAGCTAGTTGATAAGGCTATGGCTGCGGTGAAGGACCGTTTGACGAAAGAAATTGTGTACTGGGACCACCGTGCCGAGCAACTAAAGGAACAGGAGCTGGCCGGTAAGATTAATGCTCGATTAAATTCCGGCCACGCACGTCAGCGGGCCGATGAATTGACTGCAAGACTTCAAAAAAGGATGATCGAATTGGAGCAGGAGCGAAAGCTTGCACCATTGCCTCCGGTAGTTACTGGGGGCGTCATGGTGATTCCCAGTGGCTTACTTGCAAAAATGAAGGGGACGGTCGCTCAGCCCGACCCCTTTGCAAAGGAAACCGCAAGAGTGGAGGCAATGGCAATTGCGGCTGCCATGCAAGCGGAGGAGCAACTGGGGTTCATTCCGAGGGACGTAAGCCCCGAAAAGCGCGGGTACGATATCGAGTCAGCCATTCCCGGAGACGGCCGACTTCGCTTTATCGAAGTCAAGGGGCGTGTGCGGGGGGCCACCACGGTCACGATCACCAAGAATGAGATCCTCACAGGGTTCAATAAGCCGGACAATTTCATCCTTGCCCTAGTAGAGGTAGAAGGGGAAAAAGCTGTCACCCGTTACGTGCGCCGGCCCTTCCAGAAAGAGCCTGATTTCGGGGTCACAAGCGTGAACTATAATCTTGCAGAGTTAATTAATCGTTCGGAAAAACCATCGTGATAACTCCACCTTATTACTTCGAGTGTGTAAGGGCTAAAGCTGCCAAAAGATGGGGGCAACTTGAGAGTGATGCTGGACTCGCCGGTCCATGGCACCAATTGTTCAAACAGGTTCAAAGTCCCCGGCACGTCCTCTCAGAGCTACTTCAGAATGCTGACGATGCGGAGGCAACAAACGCCTGGGCGAAGATTGATAATGATGAGTTCGTTTTTGAGCACGACGGCGTCGACTTCAAGAATACCGATTTCGAGTCACTGTGTGAGTTTGGGTACTCCAACAAGCGGAATCTGTATACAATAGGCTTCCGTGGCATTGGTTTCAAATCGACCTTCAGTCTTGGCGATGAGGTACGGTTACTTACGCCCACCTTGTCAATCCTGTACAAACGTAATCGATTTACGGAACCGGTGTGGCTCCGCCCGGATGCGCCTACCAAGTCAACACAGATCTGCGTCCAAATAAAGGATGACTTTCGACGCCAGGAGCTTCAAAAAAACTTGGGTGAATGGGCGAAGAATCCTTTGTCTCTTCTTTTTTTTCGAAATATAAAGTGTCTAACGATTCAAGATACTACTGTGCGTAAGTTTTCGGACGGACCAGGTCCAATAGAACGTTCTGAATGGGTGAAGCTTTCTGAAAACCAAGAAAGGCCCTTCCTATTGATTCGATCAGCAGCAGAACCCTTTCCCGCAGATGCCCTCGAAGAGATACAAGAAGAGCGGATGGGAGAATTTGGATTCGAGCTCCCCCCTTGTCAAATTGACATCGTTTTGGGACTTGAAGGGAGGCAAAGACTTTTTGTTGTACTTCCCACAGGGGTGGATTTAAATCTACCTTTTTCATGCAATGCCCCATTCGTTCAGGATCCGGCCCGTCTTAAGATAAAGGAACCTGAAACTTCGCCAACCAATCGCTGGCTTCTTGAGCGGGTAGGTCATCTTGCGGCTGAAGGCATGATCGCGTGGTTGCAGCGAGAGGATATTGGCCTAAAAGAACGGTGCAGAGCCTACATACTTTTTCCAGATGTTGATCGGGATGATAACTCCTTGGGAGGAATTTGTGCTACAGCTTGTGAGAAGGCCTTTGAATCAGCGATTACCGAAAAGGAGTTTCTCATTACTGAAGCCGGGACACTCGTGAATCCAGGCAGATGTATTACGGTCCCTGGAAGGTTTTATGATATTTGGAAACCGGACCAAATATCCTCCTTGTTTGATTCCGACCGCCGACCACTGCTATGCCGGCATGTGGCCGCTGATGCTCGGCAAGTGTTGGTTCACTGGAAGGCAATTGGTGAGGTCAATAAGGCGGCAGTCCTGAATGTTCTGGAATCATGTGATATTCCCAAGCCGGAAACTTGGCGCCGACTACTACTTCTCTGGGATTACGTTTCGGATGAGGTGATAAAAGCTCGGCACTCTTCCTTTTATTTCGGTCCAAAGAACGTCCGAATCGTTCCTGTTCAGGGAAAAGAAATCTTGTATCCGGGGTTCAAAGTTGTCCGTCTCGGCGAGAAGAAAATCCTGCCGGCAAAGGAAGACTGGGAATTTCTTTCGAGGTTTCTTCTTGTGGCAAACCAGAATTGGTTCAGATTTCTTACAGAACAGCGACGGAAAGCCGAAGAATCTGATAACCAATTACTAATTAAACAAGTCCAGAATGCCCAAGAGGTACTAACAATATTGAACCTTAGCGAGGCAAGTGAAGTTAACCGTATCTTAGATCAAGTCAAAGGGAAATTCTTTTCTACCGAAAACCTACCTCTTACAGACGGTGTCCGCTTGGCTCATATCGCAGCTGCTTTTAGAGCCTCAGTTTCTGATGGATTCCAGTATGTAACCCGGGATAATCAACGCAAACCCATTAGCGCTCAAATTGTCGCTGATATTAAAAGCGATTTAGATCTGTTTGTGGACAAGCAGTGGTATGAGAAGCACGTTCTCCACGATTTCTACTGGCAAAATTTCAAGTCATGCACAGAAGCCGAGTGGCATCGCTGGGCTAACTCGGAGGCCAGCGGGCTTCTAACCTTTGTTCCTTTGCAGTCGGCCGGAGAATATATTTATAGCCGTTCTGAAGCGTGTCGTATTGCAAAAGACCATGGTTTAAGAGGTGACCCATGGTTTCACTACAGTACAGATAAATTTTATTTCCATAATTGGGACTTCAAAAAAGAACACTGGGACCACTGGGCAGGATTGTCAGAAGAAGACCCGGAGTTTTGGGGTAAGCTTATGACCAGGATTCTGCAATCGACTCCCCGCCAATGGTCCAGAGCATTGGACGCCAATATAGATCATGTTGCATCAAATGGAAGGACTTCGAATACCACGGGGGGAGAACTCTTGCCCGATTGGATTATGAAGTTTCGTAATCTAAGATGTCTCCAAGATACGCGCGGCTGGTATCATGAACCAGCTGAACTACTACGGCGGACACCAGATACTGAGGCATTGCTTGAAGTCGAAACTTTTGTCCGTGCTGAATACGATACTGAACAGACACGTCCTTTGTTGATCAAGTTAGGTGTTCGGGATACACCCACCGGCCCTGATCGTCTTTTAGAAAGGCTGCGTGCATGGACTAAGGTAGAGAATCCTCCTCTCTACGAAATCGAGAAGTGGTATTATCGCCTTGACCAGCTTCTTCCCAAGTGTTCCACAGAAGAGGTCCAAAAGATTAAAGATATGTTCGGAGCTGAAAAACTCATACTCAGTGATACCTGGAAATGGGTTGGAGCAAGGGAGGTCTTCTTGGATGGAAACGAAGAAGAAGTGCCTGGGGCTGCTACTGTTCACCCCGCGGTTCGGCATCTCACAATTTGGCACAAAATTGGTATTCCTGACCAGCCGACAGCAGATCTAGCCATAGGTTGGCTAAGGAATCTCCCCTCTGGTAAGAAACTAGCTACAGATGAACTTAGGCGTGTCCGTGCTTTGCTATCACGATATGCTGAGCGAATTTGGCAGGAAATTCAGCATTGGCTGAACCTCGAAAGCGAATGGGTTTCGACAAGAGATCTCTCATACAAACTCACTATGCAGTCTTTAATCCCCTGGGCTCACTTATTCTCTGCAGTTAAGCGCAAAACAGCCGACTTCCAGCACCTTTCTGCCGAGATTTGTGCAAAGGATCCATTCTCGGAATTATCAAGCTTGGCCACGTGTGTTGAAGAGCAAATAGAAGAAGGTTCGCTTAACTTGCAGCCTCCTCATGAAAAAGAATGGATATCAGTTCTGGGTAAAGGCCTGACGCGAATCATCCTGGATGATGAACAGGAGCAGGCGCGTTTTCGAGAACACGCACAACGCTTGGCTGAAACAGTCTGGCAGCCAGCTAAGGGGCTGGTAGCCACACCATACATAAATGGCACTCCTGCAGGTGCTCCCCGAAAGATTGAGGTGCTCTGGAAAAGCAAGAAATTGTACGTGGAAAATCGGCAGGTGGCTAGGCTATTCAAGGACATCGCACAAGAGCTTTCGCGTCCTTTTGTTCGACAGGACATTACAGACGCAATCAAAGCCTGCGTCGAGCGTTCGCCTGAGTTCATATCAGATTATCTGGAAGAGAGCTTTAGGCTCATTCCGGAGGAGACAAAGGAGCCCGAAAAGGCTGGTGAAGAAATTCTGCCCAGCCGGGTCATTGCCATAACGGGATCAAAGGACACGAATCAGAAATTAGAAGTGATCGAAGTCGAGAGGCCTCCTAATAAAACAGACGAAACAAAGAAATTGGATATAAAGGAGGACGAAGGTGGCGATGCATCCGAGTATGTCCGCCATGCACCAAAGCCCACCAAACCGAAATTCATCGATATTTACGCTAAGGCTTGCGGTTACGAACAAGGCAGTGATCCCGACTGCTTCATTCATCCGGATGGAAGTAGACTGCGGAAGAGCGACGGTGGTCCGTTCCCCTGGCAGAAGTACACTGCAGAAGGCCAGCTTCTTCAATCATATTGGCTGAAAGAGCATTGTCTAAAGAAGGAGCCTTTACAACTGGGGGCAGACGTATGGTCACTTTGTCTGAAGGCCCCGAACAGATACACATTGGTTCTGACTGACCCGGAAGGAAACCCCATGGAATTGTCAGGGGAAAATCTCGGGAAACTGGTAGAATCTGGACGGCTGAAATTGTATCCTGCAGAATACCGATTAGCCTATGAGGAGGAACATGAGTAGCAATACCCCTTACCGCAAGAAACTCATCGAGGTTGCCCTACCGCTGGATGCGATCAACAAGGCATCGGCGAGGGAAAAATCCATCCGCCACGGTCACCCCAGTACACTGCACTTGTGGTGGGCGCGGCGGCCACTGGCGGCCGCTCGGGCGGTGATCTTTGCACAGATGGTGGATGACCCATCGGCGCATCCCGACCTGTTTCCGACCGTCGAAGAAATGGGGTCAAATCTTTATTCTTGACTTTGCCCAAAAACTGGTGTCATCCCTAAAAAAGTTGGCCATGCCTTAGCGGAGAATAAAAATTAGATTTGAGGGCAGGCTTTATTTTTAATATTTTCCTCTATTTAAGGTTTAAGCGCATAACTTGATGTATTTAGTGGGTGGCAATGGCTACGATGATGCCAAGTGATATTGGGGAGTTTGAGACAGAAGGTGAAAAGACCTTCTACAAGTTCCTCGAAGGGGTGGCCAAGCCAGATGCCCATTACCTCTGCTGGTACCTTCCCGAAATCAACGGAAACGAACCTGATTTTTTGCTGTACTGTGAAGAGGTTGGTGTAGAAAATTACCGTGTTCTCCTCTCCAAGCTTGAGGCTGAGAATCATGGCAAGGTGGCGGAGCCGGCAGCACCCTATGATGTCTTCAGAGCGAGAAAAATGACCCAGAGGCGGCTATTCGACTGAAGCCCATTGTTGAGTCATAACATGGATCGCTGAAGCCTTAATAACCAATCCAATTGCAAAAGCTGACAAAATATGTTAGCTTATGCAACTAGAATGGACAAAAAAGATACTTATATAACCAGATCACTGCCAGCTTTTGTGAATGACCTTCAGGCGAAGGGCCGTTACACTTTTGCCCGAGCCGATGCGGCAGAACTAATGGCGATCACGGACCTGGCACTTGAGGCGGCGCTTCGGCGACTCAAGAAAAGGGGCCGAATTGCAAATCCGCGGAGGGGTTTTTACGTGATCATCCCTTTGGAATACCGAGAGGCTGGCTGCCCTCCTGCGAGCTGGTTCATACGCGACCTGATGCAATTCCTCGGCCAGCCGTATTATGTCGGGCTGCTGAGCGCCGCTGCCATTCATGGCGCAGCCCACCAGCAACCAATGGTTTTCCAGGTCATCA
>Ga0315295_10005416_pt1 | contig 10891 bp, 8 predicted proteins | sample YL17G14_0_MG_FD_204453 | JGI IMG/M metagenome (GOLD analysis project Ga0315295, IMG submission 204453) | Sediment microbial communities from Yellowstone Lake, YNP, Wyoming, USA - YL17G14_0 | ecosystem: Environmental > Aquatic > Freshwater > Lake > Sediment | place: USA: Wyoming | collected...
GCTTTCGCATTATCTGGATCTTGCTGCACAGGTTTCAAAACAATATCCCGTAGTGGTGTCAAAGTTCATTGAAGATGCCAAGGAGATTGAAATAGATGCAGTTGCAAAGAACGGGGAAATTTTTGCCTATGCAATAAGCGAACATGTTGAGTTTGCCGGTGTGCATTCAGGTGACGCCACAATGGTATTCCCGGCGCAGAAGATATACTTTGAGACCATCAGGAGAATTAAACGGATCTCAAGGCAGATATCAAAAGAGCTCAATATTACCGGCCCTTTTAATATCCAGTTCCTTGCCAAAGACAACGATATTAAGGTTATTGAATGTAACCTGAGAGCCAGCCGCAGTATGCCGTTCGTATCAAAGGTCCTGAAAACGAACCTTATTGAACTGGCTACAAAGGTGATGCTTGATATTCCTGTTGAAAAACCTCACAAATCGGTTTTTGAGCTTGATTATGTTGGTGTCAAGGCCCCGCAGTTCAGCTTTTCCCGCCTGGCCAAAGCTGATCCGGTACTTGGGGTTGATATGTCATCGACCGGTGAGGTGGGATGTATCGGCGAAGGGTTTTATGAAGCCATTTTAAAGGCCATGTTTTCAGTAGGTTACAGGATCCCCAAAAAAAGCATTCTCCTTTCCACGGGTCCGGCCCGATCAAAGGTGGAATTACTGAACAGTGCCAGGGCTTTGCGTGAAAAAGGACATAAACTCTATGCAACAAGAGGTACACAGGAGTTCCTTAACAATGCCGGAGTTGAAGCCGAAGTTGCATATTGGCCCGATGAAAACAAATCACCTAATACGATAGAACTAATAAGAACACGTGAAGTTGATCTGGTAGTGAACATACCAAAAGATCTTACAACTACCGAGCTGAATAACGACTATTCAATCAGAAGAAACGCAGTTGATTTCAATGTACCTCTGTTAACCAATGCCCGGCTTGCAAGTGCATTTATACTTGCCTTCTGCAGGATGAATGAGGATGACCTGGCAATAAAAAGCTGGGACGAGTATAAATAATGCAGGGGACAGGGAGCAGGGAGCGAAGAACACAGTGCAACTCGTGTCACCATGGTAAAAAAAGAAAAAAAGAAATAAAGAATGATACTAATCCGAAAAGCCAGACCCTCCGATGCTCCTTCAATTATCGATTTCCAGCTGAAAATGGCATGGGAAACAGAAAGCATTAAGCTTGATCCTGAAACTGTTACCAAAGGTGTTAATGCTGTATTCAATGATCAGTCCCGGGGTCAGTACTATGTTGCTGAGTCGAATGGCAGAGTGGTTGCTTCTCTTCTTATGACCTATGAGTGGAGCGACTGGAGGAACTGCAACGTGTGGTGGTTCCAGTCAGTCTTCGTGGTGCCTGAATTCCGAAGGCAGGGAATTTTCAGGAAAATGTACAACTATATAAAGCAGCTGGCTGAGGACCAGGATATTGCAGGACTGAGGCTTTATGTCGAACTAGGCAATTCAAGAGCGCAAAAAACATACGAAGCGCTTGGAATGAACTCAGAACATTATGCTTTCTATGAATGGATGAGGAAATGAGCTATGCAATGGCTTTTTCTTATAATTCTTATACCATATATATATCTTCTTGTCAGGATATACTCCGGCCTTTTAAAAATTAAATCATATCACCCGGGAAAGAATCCTGAGATATTTGTATCACTGATAGTCTCATGCAGGGATGAAGAAAAAAATCTTCCTTCCCTTATGTCTGATATTTCCGGTCAGACTTACAGTTCTGACCTGTTTGAACTTATAATTATTGATGATAATTCTTCAGATACTACATTTAAAGTTGCTTCCGGATTCAACAAGATTAAAAACCTTAAAGTATTCAGGAATGAGGGTACAGGAAAGAAGACGGCTATAAAGGCAGGAGTCAAAGCATCAGCAGGCACACTTGTAATAACCGCAGATGCCGACTGCAGGATGGGGAAAGACTGGTTGAAAGCTATTGTTTCGTTCCATCATGAGAATGATACTGAAATGATAATCTGCCCTGTTAAGCTTGACAGTGGCAGAGGTTTTTTTCACCGGTTCCAGGAGCTGGAGTTTCTGAGTCTGCAGGGCATTACAGCAGGTACGGCATCTGTCGGGGATCCGGTGATGTGCAACGGAGCTAATCTTGCTTTCCTGAAGAAGACTTACCTGAAATACTCTTACAATATGCATGATGAGCTGGTTTCGGGCGATGATGTCTTTCTTCTTCACAGTATAAAGAGAGAATCCGGTAACAGGATCAAATGGCTTGAAACCGGAGCAGTAATGGTAATTACCTGCGCTTCAGAAACTATACATTCTTTTATCCGTCAGAGAGCAAGATGGATCTCCAAAACCGGATCCTACAGTGACAGGTCCACAAAGATACTGGCAATTGTAACATTTGTTACAATTTTGGTTCAGTTGCTGCTTTTAGTTTTTGGATTATTTTGCCCCGGATTGCTGTGGGTATTTGCAGTTTTTTTCGCATTAAAATCAATCCCGGATATTCTTATACTTTCCAATACTACAGGAAGATACGGCGAAAAAAGCCTTATGAAATGGTTCGCTATTTCCCAGTTGGTTTATCCTGTTTATGTTATCGCGACTGTTTATTATTCCCTCAGTCACAGATCTGAAAGGCAATCTTAATTCCCCATCTCCGACAGGAATTTGATCCTCATCAGCCTTATCTCCTCCTCTTCAAACTCATTTCCAAGTTCGGCAATAGCATCCTCAAGTGAATCAGATTCGGCTTCTTCCCTGAAGTATGAGTAAATATCGCGCTGACGCTCCTCATCAATTACCATATTAATATAATAATCGAGGTTGATCCTTGTCCCGGAATTTACGATAGCCTCGACCTCGGAGATCAGTTCATTCATCTCGAGTCCTTTGGCCTCCGCAACATCCTCAAGAGGCCTTTTCATATCGATGCTCTGTATTATATAGACTTTAATACCTGATTTATTTACAACTGATTTGACCACCATATCGAGGGGTCTGATGATCTCCTTCTCATCAACATATTTCTTGATGATCTCAAGGAATTCCTTTCCGTACCTCTGGGCTTTCCCGGCACCAACGCCCGAGATATTCTGAAGCTCATCGATGGTTATAGGGTACTGGATCGCCATATCTTCAAGCGAGGGATCCTGGAAAATCACGAAAGGCGGAACATCTTTCTGCTTTGATATTTTCTTGCGCAGGTCCTTAAGGATGCTGAAAAGCTCATCGTCGACAGCTGCGGTCCTGGCTCCAAAAGCATTTTCCTCATCAGTTGTATCGGCATAATCGTGATCTTCAGCGAGCATAAAAGAGGTGGGACTTTCCAGAAATTCCATCCCCTTCTCAGTAAGCTTCAGTAATCCATAATTCTCAATGTCCTTTGCCAGGAATTTAGCTATAAGGGCCTGCCTGATCACCATATTCCAGAATTTCTCATCCTTATCCTCCCCTATCCCGAAAAACTCCAGTTTATGATGCTTGTACGACTTGATCGCCGAAGTGACTTTCCCTGCAAGAATATTTGCTATATGATCTGCTTTGAATTTTTCCTTGACTGCCAGGATTGTTTCAAGAACATTAACAACAGCATCGCTTCCTTCAAATTGTGCCTTGGGGTGAAGGCAATTGTCGCATGCCTCACAATTATCTTTGGGGTACTCTTCACCAAAATAATGAAGGAGCAGTTTCCTGCGGCATACTGATGATTCAGCATATGAAACAGTTTCAAGAAGCAGTTGTTTACCGATCTCCTGTTCAGCGATTGGTTTTCCCTGCATAAATTTCTCCAGCTTCATAATATCGTTATAGCTGTAGTAAGCAATGCAGTTCCCTTCGCCTCCATCACGTCCTGCCCTGCCGGTCTCCTGGTAATATCCCTCGAGGCTTTTGGGGATATCGTAATGGATAACAAATCTGACATCCGGTTTGTCAATTCCCATTCCGAATGCTATTGTCGCAACAATAATATCAGCCTCTTCCATCAGGAATTTATCCTGGTTTGCTGTTCTTGTAGCCGAATCCATCCCGGCATGGTATGGCAAAGCCTTGATGCCGTTAACCTTCAGGGCTTCAGCCATCTCCTCAACCTTCTTTCGGCTGAGACAATATATAATCCCCGATTTGCCGGCATTATTTTTTATAAACCTTATGATCTCCTTTGTGACATCCTGTTTGGATTTCACTTCATAATAGAGGTTTGGCCGGTTGAAAGAGGATTTAAAAACATCTGCTTCGAGGATTCCAAGGTTCTTCTGTATATCGTGCTGGACTTTCGGAGTTGCAGTTGCAGTAAGAGCAATTATCGGTGAACGTCCGATAGTATCGATAATAGGTCTTATCCGACGGTACTCCGGACGGAAGTCGTGACCCCATTCGGAAATACAGTGTGCCTCATCAACAGCATAAAATGATATTTCAATATTTTTGAGAAAATCAATATTTTCCTCTTTTGTAAGTGATTCAGGTGCAACATACAGCAGTTTGGCTTTTCCTGACATAACATCTTTTTTAACACGGGTACTCTCAGTTTTCGTCAGAGATGAATTCAGGAAATGGGCAACATCATCATCAGTACTGAAATTGCGCATAGCATCCACCTGGTTCTTCATAAGCGCAATCAGAGGGGAGATAACAATTGCAGTACCAGGTTTCATAACCGCAGGCAACTGGTAGCAGAGCGATTTGCCTCCGCCTGTGGGCATAAGTACAAAAGTGTCGCGGCCCTCCAGTACATTTTTTATTATAGGTTCCTGGTTCCCCTTAAATGTGTCGAATCCGAAATATTTTTTTAAATAATCATGTATTGCTTCGTCAGTCGTCATATTCCTCCCTGATGATTATTTTAATTGTGTGCAAAGGGGTGTACTTTGCTGTGTATATAAAGTTAAATAATTTATTAATCAAATGCCAGTTTTATTTTATTATTAACAAAAATGAAAAAATTAAATTATTGATCAGATTTTTCTGCTTACAGAAATTGGTGTTGTTTTGCAAAATAAGATTTATCATCTTTACTGGCTGTAGTTTTTAGTCAACCATCATTAAGAAATATGGCTTTAAGTCAGAAAAAAGTGAAGAATAAGGAGGGGGAGATGTCATTTCTTGAACATCTCGAAGAACTGCGGTGGCATATAATCCGATCTTTAATTGCCATTGTGATTATGATGATTGTTGCATTTCTATTTAAAAATATCCTTTTCGATAAAATTGTTCTGGCTCCAAAAGATCCGAATTTCATTTCTAACAGGATGTTTTGTGAGTTCGGGCACTATATTGCCCGGGTATTTCATTTCAAGAATCCTGACGTAATGTGCATCAATACAAAACCATTGAACCTGATAAGCATTAAAATGGCAGGACAGATTACTACTCATATAGTGGTAGCCCTGGTAGCAGGTCTTATTCTTGCATTTCCTGTTGTAATACGCGAATTCTGGATGTTTTTCAAACCAGCCCTCCATTCGAATGAAGCGAAACATGCCAGGGGTGCAGTTCTTGCTTCATCTCTGCTTTTTTTCGTTGGTGTCCTGTTTGGATATTTCCTGCTTGCTCCGCTTTCAATTCATTTCCTGAGCACTTATCAGATAAGTGCCAACGTGGTTAACCAGATAAATGTCAGATCATTTATAGGTACTATAACTTCAATCTGCCTCGCAACCGGAGTTGTATTTGAGCTTCCGATAGTGGCATTTTTCCTTACCAAAATCGGGATCATCACTCCTGCTTTCATGAGAAAATACAGAAAGCACGCGATAGTTGTTATTTTTATTATTGCTGCAATAATTACCCCACCTGATGTATTTTCTCAGACCCTTGTTGCAATACCACTTCTTATTCTTTATGAAGTCAGCATCTTTATCTCTGCAGGGGTTATGAAACAAAAAGCGAAAGAGCACGATGCATTCATGAATGATGACTCTTCGGCAAAAACTGAAACAACAAAATCATAAATTCTCCGATGAAACTACATACCGATAACCTGGTTAAGAAGTACCACAGCAGAACTGTTGTAGACCACGTTTCGATTGAAGTTGAACAAGGGGAAATAGTTGGTTTACTTGGTCCTAATGGCGCAGGGAAAACAACTTCTTTTTACATGATCGTTGGACTGATAAGGCCAAGAGAGGGAAAGATATTCCTTGATCAGGAAGAAATAACCACCCTTCCAGTATACAGGAGAGCACGTAAGGGTATCGGCTATCTTGCGCAGGAAGCATCGGTTTTCAGGAATCTTTCTGTTGAAGACAACATCAAAGCTGTGCTTGAAATGTCGGGTTTCATCAAAAATGAACAGGCTGAGCGTCTGGAAACACTTATTAATGAATTTGGCCTTCAGAAAATAAGGAAAAACAAAGGGATCCAGCTTTCCGGCGGAGAAAGAAGACGAACAGAGATAGCCAGAGCGCTGGCCCTCAAACCAAAGTTTATTCTGCTCGATGAACCATTTGCAGGTGTCGATCCCATTGCAGTTGAAGATATCCAGGAAATCGTTTTCAAACTTAAAGGGAAAAATATAGGAATCCTTATTACAGATCATAATGTCCATGAGACGCTCTCAATCACCGATCGCGCCTATCTTCTCTTCGAAGGCCGTATCCTGATGTCCGGCACTTCAGCCCAACTTGCTGAAGATGAGCATGTAAGAAAAGTTTATCTTGGCAAAAATTTTGAACTTCGCAGGTAACTGTCTTACTTTGTTTTAATAATAATTTTCTATACTTTTGCGGGGATTTTTCCGCGGATGTGTCGTAATTGGTAGCCGAGCAAGACTTAGGATCTTGTGTCTTAATGACGTGGGGGTTCGAGTCCCTTCATCCGCACAAGATACCAACCGCCTGTAACGATCATATACTGTGCGTTTTGGCGGTTTTCTAAATACTCAATAAACAAACAATATGAATATCACCAGGGAAAATATTGATGATCTGAATGCTGTCCTGAAAATCCAGGTTGAAAAGGCCGATTATGACGGGAATGTCGAAAAAGTGCTGAGGGACTACCGCAAAAAAGCGAATATTAAAGGATTCCGTCCGGGGATGGTTCCAATAGGCCTGATAAAAAAGATGTACGGGAAAGCTGTTCAGATCGATGAGATCAATAAGGTCGTGACAGATAATATTCAGAAATATCTTACCGACGAAAAGATCGAGATCCTTGGGGATCCTCTTCCAAAAATCAATGACGATGAAAAAATTGATTTCGATACACAGGAATCATTTACATTTTCATTCGACCTCGGGCTTGCACCTGCTTTTGAAATCAAGCTGAGTATTAAGAACAAAGTTCTTTATTATGAGATAGATGCAGACGAAAAGATGAAGAAAGACTATCTCGAAAATTACACACGCCGGTACGGTAAGTTTGAAAAAGCTGAACTCTCTGAAGAAAAAGATATGCTGAAGGGGAAGATTGAAGCTCTTGATGCTGACGGGAATCCGATTGCTGACGGACTTTCAGTGGATGATACTACACTATCAATAGATATTATCAAGGATAAAAAAATCAAAAAACAATTTATCGGGATTGCAGAAAAAGAGACTGTTGATTTTGACCTTAGAAAAGCTTTCCCGAATGAGAATGAAATTGCTGGCCTGCTTAAAAAACAGAAAGATGAGGTTGCAGAAATCAATGGCAATTTCAGAATCACTGTTAATGAGATCAGCCGTTTTCATCCTGCAGAAATAAACCAGGAGCTTTTTGACAGGATATATGGTGAGGGTGTTGTGAGCTCGGAAGAAGATTTCAGGAAGAAAATAGATGAAGAAATCACCACTAACCTTAAACATGAGAGTGATTATAAACTGTCACTCGATCTGAAGAAGCTTGCCTCTGATAAAACCGATTTAGAGCTTCCTGAAGATTTTCTGAAACGCTGGCTCCTTAAAGTAAATGAGAAAACAACTGAGGAACATATTGAAAAAGAATTCGACACTTTCAGGCATGACCTGAAATGGCAGCTGATACGGAACAAGGTCGCAAGTATGAATGATGTAAAAATAACTGAAGAGGAACTTCAGAAAGAAGCAGAAAATATTACCAGGTACCAGTTCCGCCAGTATGGATTATTTTATGCAACCGAAGAACATGTATCAAACTATGCCAAAGAGACCTTAAAACGTGAAGAAGATGCCAAAAGAATTGCTGACAAAATCCTGGAAGAAAAAGTTATAGAGCTGTTAAAGGGAATGGTGAAACTTGAAAACAAAACAGTTTCAATCGAAGAATTCAACAAGCTTTTTGAATAGTAATCAATGCATTGCAATGATTTGCAATAATTTTTGTAATTTTGGGTTTTAATTTTAAGCTATTTATCATGAATAAATTAAGTGATTTTGGAAAATATGCCCTGAGCAATCATGGGATCAGCAGTCTGTACCTGCACAGGTATGCTTCAATAACTGCAGATGCTTATATTTCCCCTACAATTATAGAAGAGCGCCAGCTTAATGTTGCATCTATGGACGTCTTTTCGCGTCTGATGATGGACAGGATCATCTTTCTGGGATTGCCGATCGATGATTATGTTGCCAATATTATAGAGGCCCAGCTTCTGTACCTCGATTCTTCAGACCCGGGAAAAGATATTCAGATCTACTTTAATACACCCGGCGGATCAGTCAATGCAGGATTAGGAATTTATGATACGATGCAATATATTTCTGCTGATATAGCAACTATCTGTACCGGCATGGCTGCTTCGATGGGAGCAGTTCTTCTTACAGCCGGCACTAAAGGGAAGAGATCAGCTCTGAAGCATTCAAGGATAATGATCCACCAGCCTATGGGAGGATTTGAAGGGCAGGCTTCAGATATAGAGATACAGGCACGTGAGATCATGAAACTTAAAAAAGAACTTTTTGAGATAATAGCCCTTCATTCCGGTAATACTCTGGAAAAAGTAGAAAAAGATTCTGACAGGGATCACTGGATGACATCACAAGAGGCTAAAGAGTATGGGATGATCGATGAGATCCTCCAGAAAAGTGAAAGATAGTTACAATGGATAAATGTTCATTTTGCGGCCGGACCAAAAAAGAGGTCAGCATACTTGTTGCTGGTCTCGAAGGACATATTTGTGACCACTGTATTGAGCAGGCGCACAGTATTATGAACGAAGAGCTCGGCACAAAAAAGAACATCAGTTTTGAAACTATCAACCTCCTTAAACCTGCCGAAATAAAAAATTTCCTTGATCAGTATGTCATCGGGCAGGATATGGCGAAAAAGATAATTTCCGTTGCTGTCTACAACCATTACAAAAGGCTTATGCAAAAGCCTGATGCCGACGATATTGATATAGAAAAATCAAATATTATCCTTGTCGGTGAGACTGGTACCGGAAAAACGCTGCTGGCTAGAACGGTTGCCAAAATGCTCCATGTCCCTTTCACCATTGTTGATGCAACAGTTCTTACCGAGGCAGGATATGTCGGCGAAGATATTGAAAGCCTTCTTACACGGCTTCTTCAGAATGCTGATTATGATGTAAAAGCTGCTGAAAAAGGAATTGTTTTTATTGATGAACTTGATAAGATAGCAAGGAAAGGAGATAATCCTTCAATTACCCGTGATGTTTCGGGTGAAGGCGTACAGCAGGGTTTATTGAAACTGCTCGAGGGATCAATTGTGAATGTCCCTCCCCAGGGCGGACGAAAACACCCTGAACAGAAAATGATCCCTGTCGATACAAAAAACATCCTGTTTATCTGCGGCGGTGCCTTCGAGGGAATTGAAAAAAAGATTGCACGCAGGCTTAATACTCAGGTTGTAGGTTACGGCGCAGCCAAGAAGAGAGATAGGGTTGACAAGGAAAACCTGCTTCAGTATATTGCTCCTCAGGATTTAAGAGCATACGGGCTGATACCAGAAATTATTGGCCGGTTACCAATCCTGACTCATCTTAATCCGCTCGACAGGGAAGCTCTGAGAGCTATACTCACTGAACCCAAGAATGCTTTGGTAAAACAATATATAAAGCTCTTCAAAATGGATAATATCGACCTTACTTTCGGGGAAGGAGTTCTCGATTTTATTGTCGATAAAGCAATTGAATTCAAGCTGGGAGCCCGTGGACTCAGGTCGATCTGCGAGGCAATTATGCTCGATGCAATGTTCGATTCACCTTCTGAAGGCACTAAAGAGCTTACAATTACCACTGATTATGCAGTCCGTAAACTCGAGAGGATTGACATGAAGGTGCTGAAGGCTTCGTAAAAAGATGCCCCTATCCCGATAGCTATCGGGGACTTTCAAAACTTCTGCAAAATAAAAAACCCCTTCTTCGCTTTCGCGTAGCTTCAGCGAAGCAAAGCAGGGGGAAGGGGGCCAGTAACCTAATTAATCCAATTTCTGTCCTTGTGTCTGAGCTGGATCTCCTTCGATTCTTCACCTCGTGTCACTACTGCTTTATTATCGCATTCACCTGTACCATAGTCCAGTTCAAAAGGCTCAGCTCCTTCCCTTTCGATTCTTACCACACCGCTGACAATAAACGCACATACCCGTTTCCAGTCCAATACGGATGTAATGATTCTGAGATATGATATCTCGTCGGCATTTTTGCCGTTTGCTGAACCGGTTACAAGGCATTCATCATCCCATAAACCGGCTGTCGAAAATCCGGTTACCCATTCCCGCTGATGAGCAACTGTCTTTTCACATGCAAGCCCTGTAAGGGCGTAATCAGATCGCAGCTATTCCATCAAAAAAATCAACGTATTTAAAAACGTATTTCCCAACGTATTAAAAGCAGTTTTTAAAGCAGTTGATTTTTTTTGGAGACTACTTTCCTCTCATAGATCGTATAGGAATATGGTAACCTGTTATCACCTTCTGAAACGCATTCCTCTTTTTCGACAACTTTCCATTTCCTCCGGTCAATTTTCGGGA
>Ga0315295_10005418_pt1 | contig 10885 bp, 9 predicted proteins | sample YL17G14_0_MG_FD_204453 | JGI IMG/M metagenome (GOLD analysis project Ga0315295, IMG submission 204453) | Sediment microbial communities from Yellowstone Lake, YNP, Wyoming, USA - YL17G14_0 | ecosystem: Environmental > Aquatic > Freshwater > Lake > Sediment | place: USA: Wyoming | collected...
CGAAGGAGCTTATTCACAATCGCTATAAAGATCTCAGGCTCGTTGAATCCGCCTTTCGAAGCAGCAAGACCGTTGAGCTGGAGATGAGGCCGATCCATGTCCGTCTTGCCACGAGGACGAAGGGGCATGTGTTTGTGGTGATGATGGCGTACCGTATCATTCAGGAACTTGCCAGAAGGTGGCAGCACCTTGATGTCACCATTCAGGAAGGCATCAATGAATTGTCCGAATTATGTGCAAATGAGGTGACCATTACTGGTGCAACGTGTAACCAGATACCGCAACCCCGTGCGTCCATCAAGAAATTAATAGATGCAGCACAAGTACAGATGCCCGAGGTACTGCCCTGCAAAGGAGTGGTTGTAACCACTAAGAAGAAACTGCCATTACGGCGAAAAATGAAATGACCACAAAGGGTTAGCTGCAATCTCTTCATCACCTTGAGGGGGAACATCCGTTAAAAATCCGAAGTACCTGATTTTCACAAACCTGACGGATAGCACATGGAGCAGGAATTGCGGTTTGGGGAAAGTGTTTCTCGAACGACAGGGGCTCACGTTCATACGATCATTGTGGATTAGGATTCACTATCCGGCTAAGGCCCAATGATTTCCGCGAACCACCCATTGCAGACCCGCATGATGGGTGGTGTGGGGGGGCATTCTATTTTAATCATAATATTTCTCATGGCGCTTCCTTTTTACCGCCGATGCCAGAACAGCGAGGGCGGCTTCCATTACTGCTCCACCCAATAATCTGCCAACACTTCAGCCTGTTTAAGCACTGTATCAACGGCTTTTTGTTGTTTGTCCGGCGGGTATCCGTATTTATTTAAAGTACGCCTCACGATGACCATGAGTCTTGCCCGGACACTTTCTTTCATTGCCCAATCGATGGTCGCATTCTTCCGAACTTTATCCGCGATTTCACGGGCTATGCTTTTCAGTGTTTCGTCGCCTAAAATCTTTACCGCGCTGTCGTTGATTTCCAATGCGGTATAGAATGCAAATTCGTCTTTCGTTAATTTTAGCTTCTCTGCCAAACCGTCTACGGTTCTGATTTGCCTTGCGATTGCCAGTAATTCTTCGATAATTTCAGCGGTTGCCAAGAGGTTGTTCTGGTACTTCTTGATCGATGCCTCAAGCATGTCCAGAAGATTCCTCCCTTCTGTAATATTGAATTTAAGCCGACCCTTGATTTCATCATTGAGAATCTTCTTCAAGAGTTCAATACCAAGGTTCTGGTGCTTCATCTCCTTTACATCTTGCAGAAATTCTTCAGAGAGCAATGAAATGTCCGGCTTTTTGATTCCTGCCGCATCGAAAATATCCACAACTTCGGTTGATTGAACCGCCTGATTCACAATCTGCCGGATAGCGGTTTCATAATTCTTTTTATCGCCGTTATCACCTTCGCCTTCAAACTTGAGCAACCGTGCCCGAACAGACTGGAAAAAGGCGATTTCATCGGTCAAAGCAAGCACATCTTCATGTGGGACGGCCAGCGCAAAAAGCCTTGAAAGCGCGGTTGACTCATTAATGAAACGGTCCTTGCCTTGTTCTCTTGAAAGTATGAATTCCTCGGCTTGAAGGATGATAGAAAGGCGCTCAGAAGTGCCTACACTGAAAAAACGCATATAATCAAACCCGTGAAACATCTGGCGCACTACTTCAATCTTTTCAAGAAGCATTTCTAAGGCTTTTTCCTGGGTCTCAACCGCATCTCCTTTTCCCCCGGAACTGGCATAAAAAGCCATTGCCTCTTTCAAGGCATTCCCTATTCCGATATAATCAACAACTAGTCCGCCCTTTTTATCATCGCCAAAGACGCGGTTCACCCGCGCGATGGCCTGCATGAGTGTGTGCTTTTTCATCAGCTTGTCAATATAGAGCGTGTGCAGGCAGGGGGCATCAAAGCCGGTCAGCCACATATCCCGTACAATAACCATCTTCAAAGAGTCCTGCGGGTCTTTCATGCGGTCGGCAAGCAAGCGGCGGTCTTCCTTATTCGTCTGGTGATATGCAGGAATCACCAAACTGTCCGGGTCTTCCGGGTCAAACTCCATTTTATCGGAGGAGGAAGAAGTCATGACGACTTTCAGCGCTCCCTCCTTCAGGTCTTCACTGTGCCACTGAGGTCTTAACGCAATGATTTCATTGTAAAGAGCGACTGCTATGCGGCGGCTCATGGTGACAATCATTGCCTTACCGTCAAAAACTTCCGCGCGCTTCTCGTAATGCGCAACAATATCCCGCGCAAGATTCTTCAACCGCTCAGGATGACCGACAATAGCTTCAAGTTTCGTCCATTTGACTTTAGCCCTCATGGTTTCGGAAGCGCCGTCGTCAGTCATTTCCCGGTCAAATTCTTCTATCAGTTTACGGCCATCTTCAGTCAGGTTGATTTTAGCCAGCCGGCTTTCATAGTATATCTTTACCGTCGCGCCGTCTTCCACGGCCTGGGCGATATCGTATATGTCAATGTAATGACCGAATACGGCCGGCGTGTTAATGTCGGTGCTTTCTACCGGCGTGCCGGTAAAACCGATAAAGGTCGCGTTTGGTATGGCGTCCCGCAGATACTTGGCAAAACCATAGGCAATACGCTTTCCGTTAAGCTTACCGGTATCATCCTTCGTATCAATCAGCTTTGCCTGAAACCCGTATTGCGTGCGGTGCGCTTCGTCCGCGATAACGATAATATTGCGGCGTTCCGATAACCGGTCGTATGCTGAGCTTTCATTCTCCGGGAAAAACTTCTGAATGGTAGTAAACACAATCCCGCCGGATGCCACTTTAAGCAGAGATTTCAAATGCTCACGTGATTCCGCCTGCACCGGAGGCTGGCCGACCAGGCTTGCCGAAGCGGCAAAGGTATCAAAAAGCTGCTGATCAAGGTCGTTTCGGTCGGTAATGACAACAATGGTCGGGTTATCCAGATTATGGATCAGTTTCCCCACATAGAAAACCATGGAAAGGCTTTTGCCTGAGCCTTGCGTGTGCCAGACAACACCGGCTTTGCGGTTTCCTTTTTCGGTTGCGGCAAGACGAGTGCTCTCCACGGCTTTATTCACCGCGTGGTACTGGTGGTATGCCGCAATCTTTTTCACGGTCTCAATCTGCGTAAGACCTGTTTTGGAATCAACTTTTTTATCTTTTTCAAAAACAATGAAGTTCCGTATCAAATCAAGAAGCGTTGCCTTGTTCAGCATGCCCTTGATGAGCACTTCGAGCTGGCTTATGTGGGCGGAAGATTCTTTCTTGCCTTCAATGGTTTTCCATGTCTGGAACCTGCTGTAGGCGGCTGAGATAGTCCCCGCCTTTGCTTCCAGCCCATCGGAGATAACGCAAAAAGCGTTGTAGAAAAAGAGGGACGGGATGACCGTCTTGTAGGTCTGTATCTGGTCATAGGCCTTTCGGATGGTAGCATTTGCATCCGCCGGGTTCTTAAGTTCTATCACCACCAGCGGCAGACCGTTTAAATAGAGGATCACATCAGGCCGTTTGTTCTGGTTGCGTTCGAGGACGGTAAACTGATTTATGGCAAAGAAAACATTGCTCTCCGGGTTCTGAAAATCAACCAGCCAAACCCGCTCGCCGCGTTCCTGGCCGTCTTTGCAAACCGTGACCGGAACGCCTTCGGCAACCATTTTATGAAATGCTTCGTTCGCGTCAATAAGCTGAGGAGAAAACACAGACAGCGCCACTTTAAGAGCTTCCTGCCGGGCCGTTTCCGGCACTGCAGGATTCAGGCGCTTTATGGCTCGTTCCAGGGTATGCCTTAAAACGACATCGCCATAGGTTGCACGTTTTTCAGGTTCGCCGTAGGGTGCCGCAGGTTCAGCCACAATGAAACCCTGAGCGGCTTCAACATCGGGCGAAATGGACGGCCCGGGGATGTAGGAAAAGCCGAGCTTCTTAAGTTCGTCAAGAGAGAAGATTTCGATTTCGGATTCGCTAAATATATTCATGAATCATGGCATCCAGTTCTTACAAATTATTGCAAGAGTGTCAGTAAGGTTCTCGTTTAACTTTCGCAGACTGAATATGCCCTCTTGAATATGTTTGGTTAGAGCTGAAAATCTTAGCTGGTCTTCTTTTGATGGTATCTCAATAGTTAAGCTAAGGAATTTTTCCACAGGCGCTCTTCTTCGACGTTGGATTGCACCGACGGAAATACCATTATACATTTTAAGCAAATTCTCGTTTTTCAATATTCTGCCAATGATTGTTGGGTCATATCCTTCCTTAATCCTTAATACTTCATAGGCAGGTGAGGTTATACCGACGTCAACAATCCAACATTGGTCAATTGCACCTGCCCACAAAAGATATGGATTATATACTATGTCAGTTTTTCTTACGATTTTATATTTTCTAGTGTCTTCTGTTGCAATTCGCTTTGCGAACCTTTCCCTTTGAAGTATTAATCCGGCCTTTTCGGTGCAAGTAAGTATTTCTGGTTCTTGATTATTACCCAAGCGTTCTTCGGATATAGCAAGGACATCAGACAAAGGAATCTTTATCCATTTTGTTGGTGTAAACAAACCTGGGGATAATGGCAATTTTAGTTGACGAAGTATTTCGGATGAAGATGCATTTACTTGGGATTGTAAATTCTTATTGGTTGAAAGATTGGCATTTAATAGTTTGTCTATTTCCGCTCTGCCTAATGAACTGCTCACTGCATCAATTTCGATGTATTTGGCAGGAAATAATTCATAACCATTTTCTCTAATATCATCAATTATGACTGAACGACAAAAGCCCTTCTCATCTTTGAATGATTTATTCTCAGCCTTCCAATCGTGGTATGTTGTAGCTACTAACTGGATTGTTTCTTCTGACAAGGTGTTAGTTGTTCGGTCTATGGCCTCTTTTAGGTGAGAAGCATCAATGAATAATGTTTCGTTTTCTCGTTTTCGAAAACCACTAGAATGCTTATTCCTGCATAAGAACTATAGGGAAGCAGGACCTGGAACCGAATAGAAAAGTTTATCCGGCAGTGTGACAATACAATCAACTAAATCACTTTCAATAATCGCTTTTCTTATTTCGGTTTCTGCAGCAGATTCTGATGATAGCGCAGAATTAGACATAACAAAACCGGCGATTCCTGAGGGCGATATATGATAAATGAAATGTTGAATCCAGGCGAAATTGGCATTAGAAGCAGGAGGAACACCATACTTCCAGCGGGCGTCATCTTTTAAAAGATCGCCCGACCAGTCGGAGTCGTTGAACGGCGGATTGGCAATGATGAAGTCGGCCTTCAGGTCTTTGTGTGCGTCATTGAGAAACGAGCCTTCATTGTTCCACTTGATATTTGAGCTGTCGATCCCGCGAATGGCAAGGTTCATTTTGGCAAGACGCCAGGTGGTCTGGTTGGACTCCTGCCCGTAAATGGAAATCAGGTCGGCAGGATTGAGGCTGACACCTTTGCCTTTCTTTTTATAGTGGTCCTGGTGAGCGGTAATAAACTTCTCGCTCTGAACAAACATACCGCCGGACCCGCAGCAAGGGTCGAACACGCGGCCTTCATAAGGTTCAAGCATTTCAACCAGCAGCTTGACAACGCTTCTGGGCGTGTAGAACTGACCGCCCTTTTTCCCCTCGGCAAGCGCGAATTGTCCAAGGAAATATTCATACACCTGGCCGAGCAAATCCTTGCTTTTTTCCTCTTCGGTGCCGAGCGCAATCGTGCCGACAAGGTCGATGAGACCACCCAAACTTGCCCGGTCAAGATTTTGTCGCGCGTAAACCTTGGGAAGAACGCCTTTCAGGGATGGATTCTGGCGTTCTATGGCTTCCATGGCTTCGTCAACATACCCGCCAATGTCGACTTTCTTGGCGTTATTCAGAAGAATTTCAGTTTTTTTGGCGTTATCGGAAATGGGTTTCCAGCGGGCGACAGGTGGGACAAAGAAAACTTTTTCAGCGGTGTATTCGTTCGGATCTTCAGGGTCAGCGCCTTCGTATTCTCCCTTGCCCCTTACAAGTTTGGAATGCAGAACCTCAAAAGCATCGGATATGTATTTCAAAAAGATCAAGCCAAGGACAACATGCTTATATTCCGCAGCATCCATATTTTTACGCAGTTTATCCGCAGATTGCCAGAGTGTCGCTTCAATGGATTCTTTTTTGTTATTCTTCCTGTCTGCTTGCTTGACTTTAGGCATTCTGTCTCCGCTCGGAATTTTCTGTTTTTACAACCGCTTAGGTCCAGAGGATGTTTTTAATTCAGCGAGAACTCCCCATCTGTAAAGGTGGGGATGAGAGCATGTTCCCGAAGGAACAAACGAAGTTTGTTCGCAAAGTGCCACGCCTGTGAAGGCGCGGGTTTCTATTGGGCGCGCAATATTTTTCATTTTTTCCTGCATAACGGCATGCGCTCAGCGGCCAAGGCGAGCCCCAGGTCCGCTGCAGCGCGAGGTGTATGCCCGGCATGGGCGTGAACTTATGGGGTGCAAGTCCCCTGTACGAGAACCGATAGTGTTCATAGTAATGGATACTACCAAAAGTACGAGCCGAAGGCAAGGGCGTCTCCGCGAGGAGGGGTCTGAAGGAAGCCGGAGTGCAAACATGCGAGCCAGAGCCTGCCCCGGACCTGATCCGGGGGACAGAAACCGCGTACAAGGCTTAGTCCCTGGGCGAGTTGGCACAACACAACGAAGCCCACAGGTTCAAGAGATAGGGTAAATGCGGCGGTTATGCACGGAAAGTTCACGCTCTTATCCGGAGAGATCTGCGCGTCATATGAGAGTATGTTTATGACAGCAAGAAACAAGACTTGTCCCCAGTTCCATGTCCCCAGTTCCACAGCGGATGTGCTGCGTTAATAAGTCAACTAACTCACCAACGTCCCCAAAAAATTCGCCCTGTAATTGACCCCTGTGGGGTATACCGAATGTTCTCTGCCGTGACGTGCGAGGATGACTGTAGTGACACCATCGATCTTCCCGATAGTGAGGGGGGAAGTGGGCTTTCCATAGGGGGTCTTTACCTCCTTCTCATTCTTATCCTTCATCAACTGCGGGTCATCCATCCCGGAGCCGCCAATGATGCCTATTTTTACCGATTTCATGATCGCTCCTCTGTGAAGGGAATCGATTAAGAAAGATATAGGAAGGATACGTGCAAAGTCAAGGATCGGAAATTGTGGCCATGTATCCTTTAGCCTGCAGAAGGGGTTATAATTTCGTGTGCCTGTCTTTATCTTGTCGGATGAGCTTCTTTTCCCTCACCCTGAACTGGCAGAAAAGGACGGCCTTCTCGCCGTAGGGGGAGATCTCAGCGAGGAACGGATCCTGCTTGCCTATTCGTTGGGGATATTCCCCTGGTATACATCAGGGTTACCCATCCTCTGGTGGTCCCCGGATCCCCGTTTAGTACTGTTCCCTGAGGATCTGAGGGTCTCGAGGAGCCTGAGACAGACGATCAGGAAGGGAATCTTCAGGGTCACGGTTGATAACGCCTTTGATGAAGTGATTCGCTCCTGTGAGTGTATGCACAAAAGGGAAGACGGGGACACATGGATAACGCAAGGGATGATCGATGCCTATACCTGCCTCCATAGATCAGGCTATGCCCATTCTGTCGAGAGCTGGTACGAAGGTGAACTGGCTGGTGGTCTCTACGGTGTTTCGATGGGGAAGGTCTTCTTTGGGGAATCCATGTTTACGAAGAAAAGTGATGCCTCGAAAGTCGCCTTTGTCATGCTCGTCCGTCAGATGATGCAATGGGACATCAGGCTCATTGATTGTCAGGTAACAACTCAGCACCTGATCCAGTTTGGGGCGAGAAATGTTCCCCGGAAGGCCTTCCTGAAGATGCTCAAGGAGGCACTGGCGGCCCCGGCTCCTCATTGGAAGCGGGGATCAGAGCTGCACGAGGTCTCGAACTGAGGACTTCAGGGCCTGGGTTTCCTCAGGGTCGTAGTGAGGAGAATAGCTATCCCTGCGAAGGCTCCTGACATGTAAAAGCTTGTCGAGAACCCTCCGCTCGCCTCAGCCAGCCACCCTGCGACAGAAGGACCCGTGATCTGCCCAAGGCCAAAGATGAAGGTGATGAATCCGAAGGCCTCTGCCGCCCTGAGAGGCACGATATAATCGCCAACGGCAGCGACCATTATCGAGGGAATGCTCCAGGCGCAAATACCGAAGAGGATAATCGAAAGGTACAGGAATATGCCCGGGAGCTTCGAAGCGACGAGAAGGTATGAGACCATCTGGAGGATAAATACAATAATGAGCCCGGCCTTTCGCCCGAGCTTATCCGAAAGGCTTCCAAAGAGTGGGCCTGAGAAAAGACTGAGAAAACCCACCAACATCCAGAAGTCTCCTGCAATGGTCTCGGGGAACCCCCTTTCCCTCACCAGCGAGGTAACGATGAAGGTGATGTAGATCACATAGGTGAGACCGAAGAAAAAGTAGATAGCCCCGAGGTGATAGAGTATGCCCTTCCTGTATATCACAGTCCCGGGATGCAATGTATCCGGGCCGGGTGAGCGGGCGAAGTGCTGGGTAATGGCGGCCCCTAAGGGTTTTATGCCTATATCCTCTGGCCTGTTCCTCATGAGGAGGAAGGAGAGGAAGGCGACCATCGTTACAAGTGAACCCAGCAAAAGCCAGCCTATTCTCCAGCCTTCCTGACCGATGAGGGCATTGAGGAAGGGGATGAACTTCCCGGTAAAGATAATGGCGAAGCCGCTTCCGGTCACTATAAACCCTGCAGCCATTCCCCGTTTCTTCGAGGTGAACCAGGAAGATACCAGACCCATTGTCGAGATATTCGCGACACCGCTCCCAAATCCAGTCAATGCATAGAGAACAAGTACCTGCATGAAATTTCTGCCCTGGCTCACCATGATCATCGAGATTCCAACGAGGAGCAAGCCGAGAGTGACGAGTCTTCTCGAACCGAACCTGACTATCCACGGGCCGCTGAGCAGGACCGAGAGGAGGTACCCGAAAAAATTTCCGGTGCCAATGAGCCCCATCTGGGAATAGGTGAGGTTCAATGACGATGACATAGAAGGGAGGATCATGCCGAAGGCGAATCTTCCGAAACCGAGACATGCCATATGGGAGAGGGTCCCGGTGAAGATGATGATCCACCCGTAATGGATGGGGAAGGAATTAGGATTAAAGATATTCATCAGGAAAGGTAAATTATACACCACGTGAAGTCTGAATTCACTTTTTTGCAGTCCTTGCGTGCCCCGCTAATTGTGTTTTGAGTATCTTGCAACAAGAGGTGAAGACAATTTTAAGTTAAACAAGAGACATCAATCGGACTTTGCGGCGCGCTGAGCAGTGGCAGCATGTATAGGTACGCAGTCTGTTCAAAAATCCAGTGGGCTCTTGGCCTCTTTCACTGTCCTGCTCGGGATGCAATGGGTATAGATCATCGTAGTTCGTACGTCGCTATGGCCGAGCAGCTGCTGAATCGTCCGGATATCGTAATTGGCCTGCAAAAGGTGCGTAGCGAAACTGTGGCGGAAGGTATGCGAGGTGATCCGTTTGGTGAGCTTTGCTCGACGGACCGCCTCATAAAGCGCCAACTGTACGTGTGTTTCATGAAGATGATACCGCCGTCGCTCCTTTGTTTCCTCTACGTAAGTCAATGACCGCTGCGGGAAGAACCATTGCCATATGAAATTCTTACTTGCAGAGGGATACTTTTTTTCGAGCTGGTCATCCAAAAACACTCCTGCAAACCCCGCTGCCATATCCTCATCGTGCAGCTTTTCTATCGCATCAAGCTGGGCTGCCAGCTCCGGCATGATCGTCTGTGGAATAGGCACTGTCCGGTCTTTACTGCCTTTACCGTGGACAGTTAGGATAAGGGCGTCGAAATTGAAATTCTTTACCCTCAGAGTTACGCACTCAAAGAGGCGAAGCCCGCAGCCATACAGCAGTTTGACCACAAGATCGTAAGGATGTTCGAGATGCTTCAGAACAGAGTCGATCTCCCGCCGGGAAAGAACGACCGGGATATATCTGGATTTCTTGGCGCGGGGAATATCCTTGTGCTCGCCAAAATCCTTTTTCAGAATATGGCGGTAGAGAAATAACAAGGCGTTGAACGCCTGGTTTTGGGTTGATGCAGACACCTTACACTGCACCGCCAGATATGTGAGATATGCTTTTACATCAGCCCACGACAATTCATCTGGGGGGGGGTTATTATGCAGGGAAGCCCTGAAACTTGCGGCTCCATTCAGCGTATGCCTTGAGCGTTTTTCGGGAATAGTGGCGCGTCTTGATCTCTGCCGCAAGATCGCTGATGAGTTTGTCCCATTCAGGGGAACCGGACTCCTTCAGACAGCGCCAATCATTATATCGATTGCCGGCAGATAAAGGAGAGACAAACGGCTGAAATGATACTGCCGGAACTGACGGCATGCGAACTGCCTGCCGGGTGGGCGATGATGCCGATTGATGTGATTTAGGCGGCTCTGGCATTGCCCTACCATGCGGTTGGGCCTTACTCGTAGAGACGACGTTCTTTTGTGATTGAGATTCAAAGAAGAGAGAAAGGGCATGTGAAGCCTGCTTTTGTCCATCCGGTGTCTGATTCTTCTGTCGCGACTTATCGATAAACAGACGCACATGTTCTGATCTGGAATCCGGGAGAGAATATCTGCTTCTGAAATCAAGATAGTATCGGAGCCACTTTCGGTAGTCCGCATGTTGGGCAACAGGCACAGCCCTTTTCTTCAGGACAGCCTCGAATTGGGCCAAAATATCTCTCGGTATAGGCTGCATAGGCTGAAATGTATAGACTAATATCTGAAACTGAATATTAGTCTATGGAAAATTATAGTAATGTTCAATAGATATGTCAATTATTCATTCTGCCCCTTGACCTCATCTTCATTTTCT
>Ga0315295_10005420_pt1 | contig 10881 bp, 10 predicted proteins | sample YL17G14_0_MG_FD_204453 | JGI IMG/M metagenome (GOLD analysis project Ga0315295, IMG submission 204453) | Sediment microbial communities from Yellowstone Lake, YNP, Wyoming, USA - YL17G14_0 | ecosystem: Environmental > Aquatic > Freshwater > Lake > Sediment | place: USA: Wyoming | collected...
ACTTTCCGTCACTAGTTTTTCTTTCATGCTCGTAAGGACGGTTTTCAACACATACCTGGCGTTGTTCGCATACTCGTCGCTGGTCAGCTACTATTTCAGCATAAAGAAAGCCAAAGGTTAGCAGAGTGACGGCGGTTAATTATCGTATTTTGGCGGCTACCTGGCTTTCGCTCCCTTTCCTGCGAAGTTGTCGCATGCCCTCTGACCGGGGTCCCATATGGACCCGTCGTTGTTCGGGCAATCCACCGTGTTAGGCACGCTCTTTATCCTGAAGAAAACGCAGTCCTTGCATTTGACGTCGAACCTCATGAGACCACAATTATTTTTTATTCCCCAGTCTTAAATATGTGATTATGAAACTCGCCGCGAAGCTCAAGGACATAATTTTCAAATACGCCCTGCAGAACGCGGTCTTCTACAGCGGGAAAGCGAACGCTTCAGCCGTCCTAGGCAAGGTCATGTCGCAGGACCCGGAGGCGAGGTCGAACATAGGCGAGGCGAGGCAGCTCATCGACAGAATTGTGAAAGAGGTCAACACGATGGGCCTGGAAGAGCAGAAAAGGAAGCTCGGAGCCCTCGCCCCTGAACTCCTAGAGAAACGCGAGAAAAAGCAGGAAGGCCTTGCCGACCTTGAAGACGCGGTTGAAGGCAAGGTCGTGACGCGCTTCGCCCCTTCGCCGACCGGCCCGCTTTCGATTGGCCAGTTCATGCGCGCCGCCTTCCTCAGCCATTACTATGCTAAAAGGTACAAGGGCAAGTTCATCCTGCGCATAGAGGACACGGACGCGAAGAAAATCGAGCCCTCCGCTTATGAATGGCTGAAAGAGGACCTGACCAAGATGGAGACCGGATGGGATTCGCTCGTCCTACAGTCCGACAGGCTTCCCATTTACTACAAATACGCAAAGGAGCTCATAGAAAAGGGGAAGGCATACATCTGCTACTGCCCGAGCGAGGCATTCAAGAAACAAAAACTTTCAGGAAGCGAATGCGCGTGCAGGTTTCAGGCCAAAGAAAAAAATCTGGAGCTGTGGGAGGCAATGGTCGCTGGCGAAATGGAAGACGGCTCTGCGGCGCTGCGCCTGAAAACCAGCATGTCCGATCCGAACCCGGTCCTGCGCGACCCGCCGCTTATAAGGGTCAACAAGACGCCGCACCCGATAAGAGGCGAGGGTTATTCCGCCTGGCCGCTGTACAATTTTTCCTGCGCGGTCGACGATCACGCGCTCGGCGTCACGCATGTTTTCCGCGGCAAGGAGCACGAGCACAACACGGCGGTGCAGAAGGCGATATCCGACATCTTCGGCTGGACATTCCCTCTGGTCATAAACTTCGGCATGATCCGCTTCCCCGGCGGCGCGGTCCACACGAGGGACATAAAGGTGATGATAGCGAACGGCGAGGTCTCGGGATGGGACGACCCGAAGCTGCCGACGGTTCGCGCTCTGCTCAGGCGCGGCTTCCAGCCCGAAGCGATAAAGAGCCTCGCTCTCCAGTGCGGGCTGAGCAAGAACGACATAGAGTTGAGCTGGGACAACCTCGACGCGCACAACCGCAAGCTCATCGACCCGCTCGCGAACCGCTACATGGTCGTGCTCGATCCTGTCAATCTATATGCGGAAGGCGTGCCGGATAGGCGCGAGGTCTTCGAAGCGTTGCACCCCGATTTCCCCGAGCGCGGCAAGAAGAAGGTCCCGCTCGACCCCAGGAACATTTACATCTCGAAAGACGATTTTGATAAGTTCAGGGGCAGCGTCATCCGCTTAAAGGGGCTGTGCAATGTATCGCTGGTCAGGAAGCCGAAATGCGTCGGAGACGAGGTCATGAGGGACATGCAGAAGCTGCAGTGGGTGAGCGAGCCGCACGTGAAAGTCGCAATAGTCACCAAAGACGGCGTGCTGCGCGGCATAGGCGAGCCGGAGATGGCGAATCTCAAGGTCGACAGCATCATCCAGATGGAGCGCATTGGTTTCGGGCGCATCGATTCCAACAGCAAGAAAGAAGTAGTTGTATATTTCGCTCACAGATAACATCTTTAGGAAAGAAGTTTAGTAAAAACTTATTTTTACATTTTTATTTTAATTGTTTACAATTTTGTTCCAAAATAATTATATTTTATGTATTTTATACAATTATACACTTATTTAATTGAATAAAATGTTAAAAATATGAAAATATGCATAAATAAGCCTATAACGGAACTTCGGAACCTAAAAATAAACGAATTTTTACTGGGAGAGCTCAACCTAGCATGCCCATGAGCTCAAAGAGGCCAATTCCTTTCTTCTCCAGCGAGACGAACTCCGCTTCTTCCACGCCGGCGATTTCTTTCGCCTTCTCCTTTGCATCCCTTAACGTTCCGGTCGCGTCGATGAGGCCAAGCGCCACCGCGTCCTTTCCCAGGAATATGTCGCCTGTTTTTATCTGGTCGATCTGGGCCTGCGTCAGATTCCTTTTCTGCCTGACGTCGTTCAGGAAGTAGGTGAAAATCTCGTTCGTTATGTATTCGAGCTTTTTTCTTTCGTCGTCAGTCAGGTTACGGAAGGGCGAGCCCATGTCCTTGTTTTCGCCGGACGTGATCTGCTCGTAGGTGATGCCGTATTTTTCGAAAAGTTTCGAGAACTCGAGATACGATGCCGTCACGCCCACCGAGCCCGTCAGCGAAAGAGGGTCGGCCATTATGTAATCGCAGGACGAGGCGATCCAGTACGCGCCGCTCGCGGCGACGTCGCCCATCCAGCAGACGGTCGGCTTCTTCATCGCAGCGACCTCGTAGGCGATTTCCCTCGAAGCGACGACAGAGCCGCCGGGCGAGTCTATCTGGAACAGAACCGCCTTTATGCCCGGGTCTTCCTCCGCCCTTTTGATCAGCGCAAAGGCCTCGTCTGGCGTGAACGTTTCCGTCAGCAGCTCCGCGCCAGGCGCTATCGTGCCGCGGATGCTTATGACCGCTATCCTGTTGCCGAACGGCAGATTGGCGCTCAGCATGGAGGCCGCGACAATTATCACTATGATTCCGATGCCGGCCACAATGCCGAGAAAAAACTTCCAGCTTTCTTTTCTCTTCGCAGTTTTCATAATAATCAGATAGGAATCTGTTACTTAAAAATTCGCTGAAAATTTTGAGAATTGTTCTAGAGTACGTCCACGCCGTTCACGAGGATTTTACGCACCTGCGTGACCCTGCCTATCACGCTGTGCGGCATCTTGTATTTCTTGAGAACGTCAGCGACGCGCTCGTAATCCTCCGGCTCCTCGCCCGGCACGACGATGACGAAGCCGACTCCCATGTTGAACGTGCGGAACATTTCGCGGTCGCTGAACAGGCCGAATTTCTGTATGAGCTTGAAAATCGGCTTCGTTGGCTTGGGAAGCTTTATGTCGAAGCCCACGTTTGCTTTATTGCCTATTCGCGCGAGTTTCGAGAACGCGCCGCCCGTGATGTGCGCGAGGCCGTGGACCTTGCAGTTCTGCAGCACTTCGAGCACAGGCTTTACATAAGTTCCTATATCAAACCTGCCGAGCAGCAGTTTCCTGGCAAGCGAAAGGCCGTTCGAATGCACGCCGGAGCTCTCGAGCCCGATGACAATATCGCCAGGCACCATCTTCTCTCCGGTCACGATCTTGTCCCTGTAAACCACGCCGAGCGACATCGCGGCCAAATCGAACCCTTTCACCACATCGGGCATTATCGCGGTCTCGCCGCCGACAATCGCGACCCCCGCCTCCCTCGCCCCTTTCGCGAGGCCTTTGGCTATCTCGCTTATCACGTGCTCGTCCGTCTTCTCGAGCGCGATGTAATCGACCAGCGTCGTCGGCTCCGCGCCCATGCAGATGAGGTCGTTCACGTTCATCGCAACGCAGTCTATCCCAACCGTATCATATTTCCTCATCGCCTGCGCAATGAGCGTCTTCGTCCCCACGCCGTCGACGTGGACGGCGAGAACCTTGCCGCCTCCTATGTCTATCATGCCCGCGTAATGACCTATTTCGGACATGACGCGGCCGAACTTGTCAAACCTCTGAGAAAAAGTCTGCTTGAAAATCTCGGCCATTTTTGCATGCGATTGCTTGACCTTTTCGATGTCCACGCCGGCATTGGCGTAGGTGAATTCCTTTTGCCCTTTAGAATTATCCGGTTCTTTGCTTTCCCCGTATTCCTTGAACTCTTCAGCCATGTAAATAATATGTAGCAGGTGATTTTTAAGTTTGGGTGAAAAAGAGAAAATTATTTTTTGCCAATCACATTCAGTACGTCGTCTACCTGTTCCCTTGCCGTGCCTATGTAGTTGCGCGGGTCAAGCAGGCGCTCGAGCTCCTTCGCGTTGAAGCGCTTCTTTACCTGTGGGTTTTTCAGAAGTATTTCCTTGAGCGATGCGCCTTTTGCGTACGACTCCATCGCCGCCTGGCGCATGATCTCGTGCGCGTCCTGGCGGCCTATGCCTTTTTTGACCAGGGCAATCATTATCTTCTCGCTCATGACCAGCCCCTTCGTCAAATCGAGGTTCTCCTGTATCCTGCCGTGTTGCAGCTCTAGGCTTGTCAGGATGTCGTTTATGCGCCTGAGCATGAAGTCGAGCAGCATGAAACTCTCCGCGAAGATGATGCGCTCGTTCGCGGAATTAGTGAGGTCGCGTTCGTGCTCGAGCGGGTTGTTGTCCAGCGCCACCATGACGTGCGACTTGAGCACGCGCGCGAGAGAGCATATGTTCTCCGATTTCCAGGGGTTGCGCTTGTGCGGCATGGTCGAGCTGCCGACTTGCTTGTCCCCGAAGCTTTCCAGCACCTCGCCGATTTCCGTGCGCTGGAGGTTGCGAAGCTCCTTCGCGATTTTCTCGAGCGTCGAGCCGATCAGCGCGAGGACGAAAACGAGTTCAGCATGCCTGTCGCGCTGGATGACCTGCGTCGAGACCATGACCGGAGTGAGGTCGAGATCCTTCATGACGAGCGTCTGCAGGCGGCGCGCGTTCTCGCCGAACGTCGCCTGCGTCCCGACCGCGCCTGTCATCTTGCCTACGAGGATGCGCTTCTTCGCTTGGTCGAGGCGGTCGATGTCGCGCTGGATCTCGCAGAGCCAGTTGGCGAATTTCAGGCCATACGTCGTGGGAACGGCGTGCTGGCCGTGCGTCCTGCCTATGCACACCACATCCCTGTTTCTTTTGGTGAGCGCGGCGAGCGTCGACTTCAACGCGTCAATGTCTTTCTCTATGATGCTGATCGCGTCCCTCAGCTGGAGGGCGAGCGCCGTGTCCTCGATGTCGTATGATGTCGCTCCGTAATGCACGTATTTCCCCGCGTCGCCAGCGGCTTCCGTAAGGGCGCGGACCATGGCCATCAGATCATGATGTATCTCATCATCGATTTCATGGACGCGCTCGACGGTCACGAACTGCGTGTCGGCCTTCTTCGCGATTTTCGCGGCGGCGTTTTTAGGGATGTTGCCGAGCTGCGCGTGCGCGCGAGCGAGCGCGGATTCGACGTCAAGCCATTTCTGCAGTTTCGCCTCCTCCTCGAAAACCTGCGTCATTTCCTCTGAACAATAACGGTACTCTATCGGATGTATCGCCATAACCATCACCCCATGCTCACTTCTTCAGATAACCTTTGCTCTCCAGGTTTCTCCTTATCCTTTCGGCAACGTTGCCTTCCCTGACCTCGAATTTGCTGCCGGTTATCTTTTCATAGGCTTCTATGTACCTCTTCGCCGTCTCCGTCACGACTTCGGAAGTCAGCTTCGGCGGCTTCCCTTTTCCCAGATAACCCTGAGCAGCGAGCCATGTCCTCACGTATTCCTTGTCGAGCTTCCTCTGCTCCTCGCCTTTCGCGAAAAGTTCATCGTACGTCTCCTTGAACCAGAACCTCGACGAATCGGGAGTGTGTATCTCGTCCATGAGCACCAGCTCGCCTTCGTTCAAACCAAATTCGTACTTTGTGTCCACAAGTATGAGCCCGTGCTTCGCGACGAAGCGCGAGCCGAAATCGAAAAGCTTGAGCGAGACATCTGACATCTTTTTGAAAAGCTCGCGGGAAACCAGGCCTTCCTTTATCGCGTTCTCGCCCGAGATTGGCCTGTCATGTTCGCCTGCGCCTGCTTTCGTCGTCGGCGTTATTATGGGCTTCTCGAACTTCTGGTCCTTGCGCAGGCCTTCGGGCAGGCGGACGCCGCAGAAATCCCTGACGCCTCGCTGGTAGTTGTACCAGGCCGAAGTCGTCGTCACGCCCGTTATGTAGCCTCTCACGACCATCTCGACCGGAAGCGGAACGCATTCCTTCACGACCATGACGTTGGGGTCGGGAACATCTATTATGTGGTTCTTCACGATGTGCTTCGTCTTGTCGAACCAGAAGTCAGCGAGCTGGTTCAAAACCTGCCCCTTGAAGGGAATCGTACCCAGCACGCGGTCGAATGCGGAAATCCTGTCAGTCGTTATTATGATTCTCCTGTCCGCGAGGATGTAGTTGTCCCTCACCTTTCCCTCGTATTTCCTGCCAAGCCTGAAATCCGTCTTTTCAAGGGCATGAGGAATCTGCTTTCTGATGGTTGCCTCGTCCATCGTTTCACCCCTTCTGTTTTCTGCCGGCCCCGGTCTTCCCTTTGAGCTTAAGGATGCGTATCGCGAGTTCCGCGGCGTTCTTGCCGTTGTCTATCCCGACCGTCGCCACGGGCACGCCGGAAGGCATCTGCATCATCGACAGCAGCGCATCCAGCCCGTCGAGCTTCACTCCGACGGGAACGCCGATGACCGGCTTGTCCGTAAGCGACGAGACGAAGCCAGGCAGCGCGGCCGACAGGCCGGCGACCGCTATTATCACGTCCGCATCCGTGCTCTTCACGATTCTCTCGGTCCCTTTCGGGTCGCGGTGCGCGGACGACACGCGTATGTCGAACGCGACCTTGTTCATCTTCAGAACATCTTCAGCCCTTCGAGCGACTTCCAGGTCGCTCTCGCTCCCGCATATTATCAGAACTTTCATATCTAATCTATCGGCCGATGTTTTATAAGATTTTGGTTTTTATCCCACTTCGCCCAAAATAATTAATATGCGACGCGGGCACGAACATGCGAAGCATCATAAGATGCACCCCGTGCATCGCATTGCCGTCCATGGCGCGCGCGGCACCAGCGTGTGGAAGAGGCTCGTGTTCGTCATCGCCGGCATGGTGTTTTCGGTTCTCCTGTCGTCTTATTTCCTAGGCTTCGGGACGCCGCAGCAGATAGTGTTCGCCATAACCATTTCAGCGCTCGTGCTCTGGCTTTCTGAAATCGTCCCTTTGCATGTCACCGCGCTGGCCATACCCTTCGCGCTCGTGGTACTCGGCGGCTTCAAGCCCGCGGAGGCATTCTCGCCGTTCTTTGATTCCATCGTCGTCCTAGTGCTCGGAGGCTTCGCCATAGCCCTCGCTTTAAGCAAATACAAGGTCGACGAATACCTCGGCCACAAGCTCGTGCACCGGGGCTCGCGGCCGAGAATGGTCCTGCTGAGCCTCATGGCGGTGACGGCGTTCCTGTCCATGTGGATGGCCAACTCTGCGGCTGCAGCGTTAATGATGCCGATAGGCCTCATCATACTGAAAGAAAACAGGATGCTTCCTTTAAAATCGAACTTCGGCAAGTCCATGGTTCTGGGCATAGGCTTCGCAGCGACCATCGGCGGGTTGGGAACGCTCGTCGGCAGCACGCCCAACGTGCTCGTCGCGAAATTCCTCGGCCAGGCGGGCTATTCGTTCGGCTTCATCGACTGGTCCTACTACGGCCTTCCCATGATGATAGCGCTAGTGCTATCGACCTTCATTATCCTCACGCTGCTCTTCAGGCCCGAGGTCAGGAAAATAGACATAAGCGACGTCAAGAGGAAACTTAACAAAAAACAGAAGGAAGTGCTGGCCATTTTCGCGGTCACGGTAGTGCTGTGGCTGACGACGGAAATCCACAAGCTTGACATAGGCACGATTTCACTCGTGCCCATCTTCCTTCTCTACGCCTTCGGCCTGCTCAACACGGAAGACTTCAGGAAGCTCGACTGGCCGTCGCTCATCCTGATAGGCGGCGGCATCTCGCTGGGCTTAGCCATGCACACGTCGGGCCTTGACGTGACCATGGCCAACGCGTTAAACGTCATGATAACAAACCAGCCCGCTCTCGTGGTGGCGCTCGTTATCATAACTTTCGGAGTCGCGCTCACAGCCTTCGCGAGCAACACGGCCGCGGCGTCGGTGATGATACCGATGATGATCCCTCTTGCCGTCGTGACGGGCGTCAACCCGAGGATGCTTGCGCTGCTGGCTGGTGTGGGCGTATCGCTGGATTTCATAATGCCGAGCGGCACGCCGCCGACGACCATCGCCTATTCCACCAGCTATGTCAGGCTCAAGGACCTTATCAAGGCCGGGCTTCTGGTTTCGGCAGCCGCGATAGTCATCTGCGCGCTTATCGCGGTAGCGCTTTAGCTGGCTTTTTTGTTTTAGCTAATTTCTTTGTCAGGCGTGGCTTCAGCTAAACCAGTTCACGCATTAATGCCCAGACTTCGAAGCATCCGGGCTAACTACCTGCGCGTCCCCTTCTAAAATCTCTTCCTTTTTGCAAAGCAATCTCTGCAGAAAACCGGTCTGCCCTCTGTGGGCTTGAACGGGACTTCGCACTCTTTTCCGCACTCAGAACAAACAGCTTTGTGCATCTCGCGTGGTCTGAAGTCTCTTCTTTCCGATCTTTCTTCGAAACGCCTTTCTCTAAACGCCATTTTATCTATCTCCTGTTTATATTTAATTCAATATTTTGTAGAGCTGCTTTAAATATTTTACTGTCGCCTTTGCGGCTTCAGAATTTCCTTCTCGCGTATGCTACGGCATTCTTAAAAATGGCCAAACCGTCGCCTTCCTCTGGCAGGCTCCTGATCCTCGTCCAGTGGGGGTGCATGTATTTCGAGACGAATTTCTCGGGGTGAGGCATGAGGCCGAACACGTTGCCTTCCGTGTTGCAGATGCCTGCGATGTCGTTGAGCGAGCCGTTCGGGTTGTCGACATACCTGAAAACGACCTGGTCATTCTCTTCCAGCCTGCGGATGATTTCCGGCGAGGCGACGAACTTCCCCTCGCCGTGGTTTACGGGGACGAATATCTCGCTCTTCATGCCGCGCGTGAAAATGCACTTGCCCCTGCTGACGTGCTTCAGGCGGACCCACCTGTCGGTGAAGTAGCCGGAGTCGTTCCCGGCCAGCGTGGCTTCTTGCTTGCCGTAGCCGCCGAACGCGGGCAGAAGCCCGGCCTTGACTATTGCCTGGAAGCCGTTGCATATGCCTATGACAAGCTTCCCGTCTTCTATGAATTTTTTCATGTCATCGCTTATCTTGTACCTGATCAGGTTCGCGAGTATCTTGCCCGCCGCGACGTCGTCTCCGTGCGCGAAGCCGCCAGGTATCGCCATTATCTGGAAATCCTCCAGTGCTTTCTTCCCGCGGATTAGCTCGTTTACGTGAACCAGCGAAACTTCCGAGCCCGCGAGGCGGAATGCATGCATCGTCTCCTCGTCGCAGTTCGTTCCGTCCACGCGCAGCACAAGCGTTTTTACCATCTTTTCACCAGTCAAATGTCTTTCTCCATGCCTTTTTCATGCCGTCAACATCTTCATTCACGGCCTTGCCGCCGTTCAGGCCGGTGACAATCAGCTTTTTGTCAGCCGTCACCTCGCCGATTCTCGAGGCGCGGTGCTCCATTATTTTCTCGAATTCATGCGCTTTCGCCTTCACGACTTCGACCAAAAATCTGGAATTGCTCTCGGAGAATAGCAGCTTGTAGTTTTTCCTGATACCCTTCTGCGGCACTTTTTTCAAATCAATTTTCATGCCCAGGCCTCCGGCGAAGCACATCTCTGCTGCCGCCACGGCAAGCCCGCCTTCCGAGCAGTCATGGCATGCGCGCACGACGTCCCTGTCGATCGCTGCCGTGACTTTTTCCATAGTCGTTCTCGCCGACGGGAATTCCACGCCAGGAACGCGCCCGCCCTTCCTGCGCTTTATCATGTAAAAATGAGAGCCGCCCATTTCATCTTTAGTCTCGCCGACCATGTAGACCGGATTGCCTTCCTCCTTCAGGTCCATGGTGGCAGCCTTCCTTATGTCCGGCATTATGCCGACCGCTGTCACGACGAGCGTGTATGGTATCGAAATCGTTTCCTTCGCTTTTCTTTGTCTGCCGCCCAGGTTGTATTCGTTGTAGAGCGAGTCCTTGCCGGAGATGAACGGCGCGCGGAAGCCCTTCGCTCCGTCGTAGCATGCCTTCACGGCTTCGACCAGCGCGCCGAGACGATCGGGCTTCTCAGGGTTGCCCCACGAGAAATTGTCAAGCAGGGCGATTCGCCGTCCGCCGCAGCACACGTTGTTGCGCATCGCCTCATCGATCGCCGACAGCGCCATCCTGTAAGGATCGCCCGAAAACCTGGGGTTGAAGCCGTTCGAGACGACAATGCCTTCGTTTTTTTCATACAGCGGCCTGAGCACGCACGCGTCTCCAGGGCCGCCGTGGCCATGAAGCGGCTTGACTACGGTCTTGGCCTGGACCTCGTGGTCGTATTGCCTTATCACCCATTCCTTGCTCGCGACAGTCGGCGAGCCAAGTATCGCCTTCAGGTCGCTGCCGAAATCCTTCGCATCCGGAAGGTCGGGGTCACGCAGTTCTTTCACTTCGAATTCCGCCTTCCTCTCGACCTTGGGAAAGCCGTCGTGCAGGAAATTCATGCCGAGCTGGCCGATAACCTTGCCTTTGAACATGAGCGTCAGCTTTTTGTCACCCGTGAATTCTCCGATAACAGTCGCGTCCGTGTTCTCGTTCCTGAAGATTTCAAGGACTTCGTCGACGTTCGCTTTCGGAACGGCGAACAGCATCCT
>Ga0315295_10005424_pt1 | contig 10877 bp, 11 predicted proteins | sample YL17G14_0_MG_FD_204453 | JGI IMG/M metagenome (GOLD analysis project Ga0315295, IMG submission 204453) | Sediment microbial communities from Yellowstone Lake, YNP, Wyoming, USA - YL17G14_0 | ecosystem: Environmental > Aquatic > Freshwater > Lake > Sediment | place: USA: Wyoming | collected...
GGGGATGGGGAGGGTGGGGGGTAACATAAATTAATACGTTTGTATTAATAATCTTCGATACTTTCGCATGATCCAATGGAGGGATGCAGTCTCAATCGCTGCATCCCTCTCTTTTGCTAAAGCTTCGGCGGATACCCTTTCCCCATTCATCCCCGTCCTTCCGGACAGGGTATTCTGCGAAGGCGGGTAAACGCTTTCAGGTTAACTAAAGATTGGTTATGGTCGGTTTCATCTTTTCTCCTGAATCGAGATCAGTTCCATCTCTATAATCAAGGTGGAGTTGGGTCCAATGAGAGTTCCTGAGCCGCGTTCAGCGAAAGCGAGATCCGGAGGAATAAAGATCTGCCACTTGGCGCCCTCCTTCATCAGCTTTAAAGCCTCTTCCCAACCCGGAATCATACCCTTGACCGGAAAGGCGACCGGCTGGCCGAAGCTTTTATAGGTGTCTTCAAATACGGTCCCATCGAGCAGGGTTCCGCGAAACTGGATTCTGACCCAGTGTGTTTCCAGGGGCGCTTTCCCCGTCCCTTCTTTTAACACCTTATACTGCAATCCGCTGGGCAGGGTGACCACGCCTTCCTTTGTCTTGTTCTCGGCAAGGAATGATTTTCCTTCCCTCATGTTATTGTCGGCAAGCGCCTTCTTCTGATCTTCGGTCTTGGCTGTTATTTCTTTCTGAAGTCCGATCAACGTTTCGCGAATCTCCTGCTCCGTCATCAGCAGCTTGCTTCCGGAAAGCCCGTCTTTGATCCCCATGATGAAGAAGTCCGGATTCACACTGAGGGGCATCGACTTCAGCTTTGCAGCCGTATCGACGCCGTAACTGTAACTCATCTTGTCCTTCTGGTCTTTCAGGATTAAATTTTCCTGAGCGATTGACACACTTGCCATCAACAGAACTCCCAATACGGCAATCCATTTGAATTTCATTTGAGTGCCCTCCCTTGCCGAACTTTAATCCAGCTTCTACATTTTAAGTTTTGATACCTGAAGTTGTCAAATAGAACATTGAACGGACATTGAACGGATTAAAGCGAGTTGACAAAGACCTTCTTCTATGCCATTTTGATTTTAATACTTATTCCGTTCACAACAGGTGAGGCTTTTCTAAGGGGGAGAATGATATGAAGTTACAAACGAGGCACACTCTTTTCTTCGTTTTAACTATCTTTTTGGTTGTAGGAATTTTAGCGGCCTTTTATTATTTCTTCCTCATTCAAAGGGGTAGCCACAAAGGAGTGAAGGCTGCTTTGAACATGATTGATTTCGATGGAGACAAAAAGACCGACTTTGCCGTTTACCGTGCGAAAAGCGGAGCTTGGTTCATCATTCCCTCTTCAGGAGGAGAACCCATCAGCAAGGGCTGGGGAGGAGATCCCACTGACAAGCCTGTCCCAGGAGATTATGACGGGGATGGGAAGACGGATATTGCCGTTTACCGTGGGAGCAATGGGGGCTGGTTGATTATTCCTTCTGCAGGAGGGCAACCTATCAGTAAAGGGTGGGGAGGAGACCCCAGCGACAAGCCCGTTCCCGGAGATTACGACGGAGACGGGAAGACCGATATTGCAGTCTATCGTTCAAATAATGGAAGCTGGTTCATCATTCCTTCTACTGGAGGGCAACCTATCAGTAAAGGGTGGGGAGGAGATCCCAGCGACAAGCCCGTTCCTGGCGATTATGATGGAGATGGAAAGACAGACATTGCAGTATATCGAACAAGCAATGGAGGCTGGTATATTATTCCTTCTGCAGGAGGGCAACCTATCAGCAAGGGCTGGGGAGGAGATCCCAGCGACAAGCCTGTCCCAGGAGATTATGACGGGGATGGAAAGACCGATATCGCCGTTTACCGTGGGAGCGCCGGGGCTTGGTTGATCATTCCCTCTTCGGGAGGGCAACCTATCAGTAAGGGCTGGGGAGGGGATCCCACCGACAAACCTGTCCCAGGGGATTATGATGGGGATGGAAAGACCGATATTGCCGTTTACCGTGTGAGCACAGGGGCTTGGTATATCATCCCTTCATCAGGAGGCGAAACCTACACCAAAGCCTGGGGTGGAGATGCAAGTGATAAGCCCGTGACGATGAATCTTTCATCAATTGATTAATCTTCAATTCTTTCGTATGCTCCAATGGAGGGATGCAGTTTCAATGACTGCATCCCTCTCTTTTATGCCAGCAATAATTTCCTTGACCCTATAAAATGAATTTTGTTAAAATTTAAGCACAGTCGAGGTGGGTGAAGGCTACTTTTATCGTCATTTAATTCTTTGTACGTAACCGTAACCTGCAACCGATACGCCTGCCTGCCCCGCCCTCGGTCGGGACCGGGGCCGGTAGGCAGGGGCCTCCTAACCCTAGCCGTGACCTATGGACCATTTTCATGGTTCGTGCCTGCCTGCCGGTAGGCAGGGGTGGCCTAACGGCCATGGGCAATTACTTAGAAGATGTGTCTTGGGGGATGTGAACTCAAAACCGAACTCGGCCTATAAATAAGCAGATGATAAAACAATGAATCTGAGAAATGACCTTGTCAAGAATAAAGATTTGCCCCCCTTATCCTGACGCCAATTTTTTCACAGCTTCTGAGGGATTACGCCTGGAGAAAAAAGTAGTGGTAAACTATTTGAGAAAGGGATATTATTTAAATCAGGCAATTATATAAGGGGAGGATTAGCCATATGAAGGAGAACATAATAAAAATAAAATATACAGACGATGTTCTACTTTCCCTTAAGGAAAGTAAAGAGGAATTTGAGGAAGAAGCTCGGTATCTTCTTGCATTAAAATTATATGAACTCGGAAAGATATCATCTGGCAAGGCTGCAAAGATAGCAGGGTTAAGCAGGGTAGCTTTTCTGCTGAGACTTGGAAGATATAAGGTTTCTCCTTTTCAGATGGAGTTAGAGGAGATCATAGAGGAAGCAATAAGTGATCAATAAAGGAAAAGGCATTGTAGTAAATACTTCTCCATGGATTTCCCTTTCAGTTTGCGGCCAGATTTGTTTACTTGAAAGACTTTACCGTGATGTTTATGTCCCGATGAGTGTCAGAGATGAAATTGTGGCCGGAGGGAGGCGGGGTGTAGGAGTTCATGAACTTGAAGGATCACCGTGGATAAAAATTGGAAAAGTTTCCGATATTGAGAAGATAAAACTTTTGCATGAATTGGATCAGGGAGAGGCAGAAGTTATTATTCTTGCGAAAGAGAAAGAGATCAATCAGGTGTTGATCGATGAGAGGGTTGCAAGAATGCAGGCAAAGGTTTTAGGACTTAATGTTATCGGAACACTTGGATTGCTGTTGAAAGCTAAGAAGGAAGGATTACTGTCATCAGTAAAACCTTCCATCGATAAAATCCTCGAAAGTGGTATTTGGATAAAAGAAGATATAGCCATGGGGATATTGAAAGATGCAGGAGAGGAATAGAGGACCTTTCGTTGTGTCATTCATTGAAAGTAGGCTAATCAAAAATGATCCTCTAATTTACATTGGAAAGATTTATCCTTTTTCCAATATCATCATTACCCCTTCACATTTTTCATTTCACAAAAATGATGGACCAGATAAGCTGGACACCCCAAATCATGTCAATTGTCGAAAACTAACACACAGCGGTTCTTTCCATTCCGCTTACGCTTCACGGAACCACAAGTTGTTTTAGAACCAACGTCCCTCCGGTTTCCAAGCCGTTCAAAAACCGAACTCTCAAAATGAGAAGTGATAATTTTCATCAACGTCCCCTTCTCCTTTCGGCTTTACAGGCTGGGGTGGAGATGCGAGCGACAAACCTGTGACTATGAATCTTTCATCAATTGATTGATGAGGGAGGAGTAATACAAATGCATTTTTTTCATGACGGTTCTGTAGGGCATGATCCCCGATCATGCTATCGGTGATGCCTTCGGAGTGGGTATTAAACAATAGAGCCCAAAAAATAAAAACTTGACAGGCATTTCTGTGTAGTAATATTTTAATACTCCTTGGGTTGGCTCTTTATGGGTAAAGATCGCTTATAATATCATCACCATCTTTGGGGTTTGATTAGCGAGAGGTTTTAGAGAAGCCCGATCATTCCCAATTCGCTTTGGGGATAATTGGGCTTTTTTCAAGCAATAAATGGAGGGAAAAGGGCTGAAGTGAGGAAAACGAAATACGATACTACAATTGCCTGACACTCATGATAAATATTCAGGTTATTTTGGACAGCAATGATCTTATCTATGAAGCCTTTCTGGAGGTGGATATTGGTTTTGAGTCCACATTGCCTTTACCCCAATCCTGAAAAATTCGTTATGTTTTTTAAACTCAATTAAGGTTATAGTAATTTAATCTTATGTCCAAAAAGTATGTTTCCTTCATTACAGCGGTTATCTTGATACTAGGGGTAGCAAATAAGGCCCATGCCTACATTGATCTTGGGACCGGGAGCTATATCGTCCAAGCGATTATTGCGGCAATTGTGGCCATCCCCTTTCTTTTGAGGAGCTATTTGCTGAAATTGAAAAAATGGGTCGGAAGGTTCTTCAAGAAGATTGGCGATGAAGACTGACATGATTCAACATCCTGGATCCTTTCGAGATCCCAACGGTTCGGTCTTTTTCTACGAAGGGAAATTATTCAGAAAAATCAACCTTTCCTATAAAGAAGATTATGATGCGCTGATTGATTCGCGGCTCTACCAGAGACTAGTCCGGGAGGGACTCCTTCTTCCTCACCAAGAAGTTAATTTCTTTCCCAATGACGACCCCACTCTTTTTAAGACTATTCGACCGGAATTCCTCCCCTTCATTTCCTATCCATATGAGTGGTGCTTCAGTCAGCTGAAAGATGCTGCCTTGGCGACGATCAACATCCAGAGAATCGCGTTGGAATATGGTTGTATCCTTAAGGATGCAAGCGCCTACAATATCCAATTTAAGGATGGGAGACCCATTCTAATCGATACGCTTTCTTTTACAAAATATGTTGAAGGACAAGCCTGGATCGGCTACCGTCAATTCTGCCAGCATTTTTTGGCTCCCCTTGCCCTCATGAGCCAGACCGATGTACGGCTCAATCAATTGACAAAGGTTTTTCTTGATGGGCTCCCGCTGGATCTTACCCAGAAACTCCTCCCCTGGAAAACCTTGTTTCATTTTTTCCTCCTTCTCCATATTCATCTTCACGCCTGGGTCCAGAAAAAATATTTTCGCAAATTCTCAGGGAAAAGGTACGAGATCCACAAATCCAGACTTTACGCTCTCATCGATAGCCTTCTTTCATCGGTGAATCATTTAGAGTGGAAGCCCAAAGGGACAGAATGGAGTGAGTATGATCGAGACATGAATTATCAAGATCGGTCATTTGAGCACAAAAAAGTTTTGGTTTCTGAAATTATTCAACAAATTCAGCCAAATATCATTTGGGATCTTGGTGCGAATATCGGCATTTTCAGTCGGATCGCAGCCGCAAGGAATGTACCCGTCATCTCTTTGGACGCAGACCCAGGAGCGATAGAAAAGAATTACCTTTGGGGCAAAGCCAACAGAGAAAAATATACGCTCCCTTTAATCGTCGATCTTGTCAACCCTTCCCCGGCAATCGGTTGGTGGAATGCAGAAAGGGCATCCCTGGTCGAACGAGGACCGGCAGACCTTGTGATGGCCCTTGCATTGATTCATCATCTGGCCATTTCGAATAATCTGCCTTTATCGAAAATTGCGGAATTTTTTTCAGCCATTTGTCGCCGATGGCTTATCATCGAGTATGTCCCCAAAAGTGACTCCTGGGTACAATGGCTTCTCAGATCCCGCACGGACATTTTTTCTGATTATACTCAGGATCATTTTGAAAGAACCTTTGCCCCATTTTTCAAAATTAGATCACGGAAAGCTATTAAGGGGTCGGAAAGGTTCATCTATTTTCTTGAGAAGAAGGAAAGCCGATGAGACCGAGTGGGATGCAGTACCACTCGAACTACCTTAGTAAAATGTTGGAAAGAAGGTGTGTACAAATGAACTTGGGGATTCGCGAGCGATTAATGACTTCATTTTTTGTCGTATTGTTTTTTTCCTTAACTTTGCTATTTTTTGGGCCAGGTTATTTGTATTATACGAATTTAGTTGAATTTTCGTTTACATCTTTGACAGTGCTGTTCCATTTTTTATTAATTTCAATTTCATGCATTATTTTTCTTATGGTAATGTTATTTTTTCTAAAACCCCCCGTGTATCAGAAAACCGTTTCCTTTCTATGTGTGATATCCTTTTTACTCTGGCTTCAGGGAAATGTATTTGTCTGGAACTATGGAGTACTTAATGGACAGGAGATTAATTGGAAATCATATCAAATATATGGTTTGATCGATGGAATAATATGGTTGATATTTTTGATTTTAGCATTTGTAAAATCTGCTTTGATTAATCGAATTGCTCGTAAAGTTAGTCTGGCTTTTTTGACTATACAATTGATCTCGCTTTTTACGGTGATCATTTATGCTCCAGCAGAGCCAGTTGCGAAATTTTATCGCCAAGATATCAAATCACAATTTAACTTCTCAAAAGAAAGGAATGTTATTATACTTGTTCTTGATAGCTTTCGATCGGATGTTTTTCAAGAAATCATTGATGAAAATATTTATTATCAAAATATATTCAAAGGGTTTACTTACTTTCGAAATACAGTTGGGGGATTCCCTACTACTTACCCGTCCATCCCATTAATTTTAACGGGACAATACTATAATAATTCAATTCCGATACAACAATTTATAAAGGAAGCTTATACCTCTAATTCTATTCCTTATATCTTGAAAAAGCATAACTACTTAGTTGATTTACCCAAAAATTATGCAATATATGTTAATGAAAATGTTGCTTCTAATTTTATAAAAAAAAGACCAGAATTATTTTTGACTTTCGATCAACTCTCGTCTTTTTTCAAAATCTCTCTTTTCCGATGTGTTCCTCATTTTTTCAAAAAGCATATTGATATTTCGGGGGTCCCAGAAAAGCTAAGCTTTAATTCAAAAAAGGAATCATCCTATTCAGATAATAATTTAAGCGATGATGCCGATTTAAACATGAATGAGGATTTAAGGAATTATTCAAAGAACGATCCAAATAATCATGTCAATAGCGACATAGAATTTATTAAAAATCTAATACTCAAAGCAGAATCTAAGTCACCCCAATACACATTTAAATTTTATCATTTAAGGGGAGCACACCCACCTTTTAGAATTAATGAGCAACTCAAATATGAAAAGTTACCAACTAATCTTTACGGCTATAAACAACAATCCAAAGCTATGTTAAAAATTAGCGCGATATTTCTCGATCAGTTAAGAAAAATAGGTATTTACGATCATTCAATGGTTTTTATTATCAGTGACCACGGGTATTATGGTCATATTGGAGCTAAAACTTTGGATCATGTGCAATGGCCAAATAAAATCGATATTACCAATGTTTTTGGAGCAGGTATCCCGCTGGTTTTAGCAAAACCCTTCTTTTCAAACGGAGAGCTTAATATATCCGATGCGCCGATTTCTCTATCCGATTTACCGGCAACCATTTTCTCAAAACTTGATTTTAAAGAAAACATTTCAGGGATTTCGATTTTTGATCAAAAGGATTCGGATATTCGACAGCGTCGTTATTTATGGTATTCTTGGCAACATGAATCTTGGTTCAATAAGTATCTTCCAGTAATGCACGAATATGTTGTTACCGGATTTAGTTGGTTTACAAAATCATGGGAGCCAACCTACCGTTATTTTTATCCAGGATCAATCGAGCATCATCCCCCCCCTGCCTATAAGTGGGGAGATCAAATCAAATTTGGGAAACATGGAAACGCAAACCAATATGGAACCTTGCAAGGATTTTCCAGTCCAGAAGAGGGCTTCACCTGGACGGAAGGGATTTACGCTTCCGTTGGATTATGGGTATTGCGTCCGTCCACCGATCTGGTTTTAAAATTGCGGGCCGTTCCCCTGCTCGGAGCGAATATCACCTCACAAACAGTGACCGTTTCAGTCAACGACAAGGCAGTGGGTACTTTGGAGATCAGGAATCCCGGAGAATATTCCATCGGAATTCCAAAATCCATCTTAAATCGGGACATATTAAAGATTGCCTTCCATTTGCCCGGTGCCGCTACCCCTAAGGAATTGGGAATAAATGAGGACGATCGCTTACTGGCAATCGCGCTACAATCGCTTGTTATCGAGGAGAAAAAATAAATACTCCATCCCGGTGAATCAGTCATGGATAATAGCCATCTTCATGCGAATGATCTCAATTTATACTCTTTCTTTTTTTATAAAGTAACGCACGATGGATCAAACCAACCACCATTAAACCATCTGCCGAGATAACTCACCTCCTTTCACCAAGAACTTTTTCGTAAACGGTTAAGGTTTCTTTGGCACATTTTTCCCATAAAAATATTTAGCCCTTTCCAAACCTCTGTTCAACATTTCAATCCTTATTTTTTCATCATCCGGAAGCTTTATCATCCCTTCCCTAAGCTCATCAATATTATAAGGATTTATGAGCATTCCAGCATCATTTACTACTCCGGGAAGGGAAGTTGTATTTGAGGCTAACACGGGTACACCGCAAGCCGTCGCTTCAATCACTGGCAGACCAAACCCTTCGTAAAGAGAAGGATAGACAAAGAGCGATGCCCCTCTGTAGAGATCGGGAAGCAGGACTTGAGGAACGTAACCAGTGAAAACGAATTTTTCATCTTTGGATTTGGTTGGGGTGGTGATGTTTCAGACAAATCTGTTCCATGAGATTACGATGGAGACGGAAAAACGGACATCGCAGTTTACCGCAAAAGTTCTGGGACCTGGCTGATCATTCCTTCCTCAGGAGGTAAACCCTACAGCAAAGCCTGGGGCGATGATCCCTCGGATATTCCGTTGAATACAAACCTTACCTCGATTTATTGAACGACTGATAAGATGGAGTTGAGATTGTGAAAGGAGGGGTGCAATTGTTATAGCTGCAAATCTCCTTTCTTTTAATTCCAAACCTCCCGCCTCTGCCTTATCTTTGTGAAGCTGGCAGTTTATCTCATCATTTAATTGCTCCTTCTTGACGAACGAAATCCAAGGAAGAGACTTCCGCTTCTATGACAAATTGATAAGAGAACATTTTTGGCCACCATTTTACGAAACGATAGTAAATTTGTTCGAAATAACCTATGAGCCTGCTCTTACCCCTTGAAAAAAAGACTAATTCAAAAGGAATCGGCGTGTATTTCACGTTGAGAATCTTAAACCCCGAAGAGATGATGAGATCCTTAAAAGTGTCGAGAGTATAAAGTTTAACGTGGGTATCATCTAAAATACCACGCGAGGCATACTTAAAACGCCCCATAAGCAGACTCACTCGATAGAACCAAATGGCAATGTTCCCAGTCGATATTATTAAGCGTCCTTCAGTCTTTAGAAATGTTTTAATGTTAGAAAGGAGTAACGATGCGTTTCGGATATGTTCTATTACATCAGCGATGATGATGTAATCGAACTCTCGGCCCAATTCCAAATTGGCAACATTTTCCAAATCCACACATAAATATTTCGCCATGGGATAGCGGATCTTCGTTTCAGGCATTTGGTCTATGCCCCAGTATTCCACTTTTTTGGGGGTTAAAAGGTCTCCCATAAACCCGGAGGCACATCCAACATCCAACACCTTGGAATCAGGTTTTATCAATCCTGCTATTTGTTGATGGGAGCTGTAACGGCTTCTCTTTAATCGATAGGGTTCCTCTTTCTCAATAATATACCTGGAGCTTCTTTTAATGTGGAGTTGGTGGAGTCTGAAATCTACAGCGTCAATAAATACATTCTTTGCATATTGGATTCCGTTGACGTAGCATATCTCGTCACCATAGAATGTTGGTATGGGAACTTCATAAATTGGAACGCCTAAGCTGAAACATTGGATGATGATCTGAGTGTCGAAATTAAACCCATCTGAATTCAACTCAAAAGGGATTTTTGAAAGCACTTTCGTGCTGTAGAGTCGGCACCCCGAATGGAATTCAGACATATTGGTATTCAGAATTAAATTCTCCGATCTGGTAAGGATAATATTTCCAATGAACTTGTAGAAAGGCATCCTCCCTTTTAGAGCATCGCTTTTCTTAATCATTCTCGATCCGAATACAACCTCTTTACCCTCAAAAATGGTCGGCCAGATGAGATCAGGCAATAATTCCGGCGCATACTGCCCATCGCCATGAAGGAGGATGACATAGTCGAATCCTTCCTCGAGAGCGTAACGAAAGCCTATTTTTTGGTTACCTCCATACCCATAATTTCTCGGGTTACGGAAAATCCTCAATTTCTTCCATTTTTCCTCTAAGAGCATGCCCTTCGCGGTCTCATAAGTATTATCATCGCTGAAATCATCAATAACATAAATACATTCTAAAATATCATAGATTTCTTGGGGGATCCTTTCAATCGTTTCTCTCAGAGTTTTTTGAGCGTTGTAGGCAACCACGAAGACAGCGAATTTGGGAAATCTTTCTCCCATTTCTTTATGGAGAGAAAGTATATCTCTAATCTTATTATAAGAAACTGGATAGTCTGGCGACTGATTTCTATTTTTCATTCCGACCCCAACTAACGAGACAAAATATCCGTCAGCGTTCTCGCGGCAGCATGAAGCTTCTCCTTTTAATGCAGGCTCTTATCCTTGATTTGTTCGATTTTTTAAATAACATAAACTTGATTAATAGGCAAGACATCGCCCAATCGATGACATATGAAGATGTGACCCCCCGCCCCCCTGGCGGGGAGGTCAGCGGGTGGGGGGGGGTGGGGGTTTTTTGTGGGGGGGGTGAGTGTGGCTTCGGTTGGCCGGTGC